>Ga0207718_100892_pt1 | contig 19796 bp, 24 predicted proteins | sample A23M2SouthBayCA_FD_187749 | JGI IMG/M metagenome (GOLD analysis project Ga0207718, IMG submission 187749) | Aerobic enrichment media microbial communities from Eden Landing Ponds, California, USA - A23 M2 (SPAdes) | ecosystem: Environmental > Aquatic > Marine > Unclassified | place: Emeryville... | reverse complement strand
GCAGAAGACGCCGCCGCCAGGACTCGAACCTGGGACAACCTCGTTAACAGCGAGGTGCTCTACCATCTGAGCTACGGCGGCTCGCACTCCTCCGTAGCCGGAGTCGTATGAAAGGAGTTTCGTTTTCCACCGCGCACCGTCACGCCGTCACGTACTCCAGTCGGGTCCCGGAACTGACTCCACCCGACCGTACCCGACACGCTTTCCCCGTACGCACGGGAACCGGGAGGTATGTCTGAGGAGTTCGACGCCGTCGTCGAGCGGGTCCGCGAGCGGGTCGTCCCCGACGGCGACGAGCGCGCACGGCTCGACTCGGTCGTCGCGACCCTGCGCGAGCGGACTGACGCAGCTATCGCCGACCTGCCGCTCGACGCCGACGACGTCGACGTGGTACTCGTCGGCTCGACGGCGCGGGGCACCTGGCTCGCGGGCGAGCGCGACGTCGACCTGTTCGTGCGCTTCCCGACGAGTCTCTCGCGCGAGCAACTGGAGGAGTACGGGCTCGAGATCGGCCACGCGGTCCTGCCCGACGGCCACGAGGAGTACGCCGAACACCCCTACGTCAAGGGCACGTTCGACGGCTTCGACGTCGACCTGGTGCCGTGTTTCGCCGTCCCCGACGCGACGGCCATCCGCTCGGCCGTCGACCGTACGCCGTTTCACACCGAGTACCTCGCCGACCGCGTCGACGCCCACCTCGCCGACGAGGTTCGCGTCTGCAAGCAGTTTCTCACGGGGGTCGGCGTCTACGGCAGCGACCTCCGGACGCGGGGGTTCTCGGGCTACCTGACCGAACTCCTCGTCGTCGAATACGGCGGTTTCCGGGGCCTGGTCGAGGCCGCCGCCGACTGGCAGCCGCCGGTCGAACTCGACCCCGGAGACCACGGCCGAGCGTCCTTCGACGACCCGCTCGTCGTGATCGACCCGACCGACCCCGAGCGCAACGTCGCCGCCGTCTGCAGCGCCGAGAGCGTCGCCCGCCTCCAGCACTACGCCCGCGAACTGCTCGACGCCCCGAGCGAGGCACTGTTCGACCCCGCGACCCGCCAGCCGACCCCCCTCGACGCCACCGAGGTCCGCGAACGCTTCGACGCCCGCGGGACGACGCCGGTCGCGGTTCGCTTCGAGGCGCCCGACGTCGTCGAGGACCAGCTCTACCCGCAACTCGAACGCTCCCGGACGGGGCTCGTCGCCGAACTCGACCGACGGGGGTTCGACGTGCTCCGTTCGACGGCGTTCGCGGACGAGTCGGCCGTTCTGCTCGCCGAACTCGCGGTCGCCGAGCGCCCCGCGGTCGAGACACACGAGGGGCCGCCGGTCCACGTCCGCGAGCACGCACGGCGTTTCTACGGAACCTACGCCGACGACCCCGACGTGTACGGCCCGTTTATCGACCACGACCGCTACGTCGTCGAACGCGCACGCGAGTTCGAGACTGCTCGCGAGTTCCTCGCGAGCGACGCACTGCTCGACGTCGCACTGGGTGCCCACGTGGAGACGCGACTCGAAGAGAGCTACGACGTGCTCGTCGGCGAGGCGGTGAGCGAGCTAGCCGACGAGTTCGGTGCCGACCTCGCAGCGTATCTCGACCCACGACCGTAAGAGGAGTGAACGCCGCGACGACACCACAGCACAGTCAGGGGGCGTTCTCCGCGTCTTCGGCGTCCGGGTCTCCACCACCGGTGTCTCCGTCGGCGTCGTCCGCAGGGTCGGCCGTCGGGACCGCCGGCCCGAAATCGGGGGTCTCGACGCAGTCGAATCCTTCCTCGCGGACCGTGTCGACGACAGACTGGGCGCCGCTCTGGACGGGGTCGTTCGGTGCTTCGGGCTGGTAGCCGTGGAACACTTCGTGGACCGTCCTGATACTGTCGGTCAGTGTGTCGAGGCCGTAGCCGCCTTCGAGGACGAATCCCAGCGGGGCGTCGACCCATTCGGCGAACTGCTGGAGACGCTGGGCCATGAGACCGTAGCCCTCCGTCGAGACGCGGATGCGCGAGATGGGGTCGTGCTCGTGGGCGTCGAAACCGGCCGAGACGAGCAACAGGTCGGGGTCGAAGGCGGCGAAAGCGGGGAGGACGACGTCGTCGAGCGCCGCGAGGTAGCCACTGGTCTGTGTCCCCGGGGGGAACGGAAGGTTCATCGTCCGGCGTGTGCCGTCACCCTCACCGGTCTCGTCGACCGCGCCGGTCCCTGGATAGATACCCTTCTCGTGCAATGAGGCGAAGAAGACGTCGCCGCGGTCGTAGAAGATGTCCTGGATGCCGTTGCCGTGGTGGACGTCCCAGTCGAGGATAGCGACGCGGTCGACGTCGCGGTGGTCCAGCGCCCACTGGGCGGCGACGGCGTTGTTGTTGAAAAAACAGAAGCCCATCGCGTCGTCTTCGACGGCGTGGTGGCCGGGTGGCCGCCCGAGTGCGAAGGGCGTGTTCCGGCCGTCGGCGCCGTCGAGAGCGCGCTCGGCCACCCACGTCGCGATCCCGGCGCTGGCCAGCGCCGCGTCCCACGTGTCTCCGACCGCGACGGTGTCGGTGTCCCAGTCGCCCCCACCGTCCGCACAGAACTCCCTGATTTCGTCGACGTAGTCGGAGTCGTGGACCGCGCGGACGTCCTCGACCGACGCCGACTCGGGGGCGGCGTACTCGACGCCGTAGACTTCCTTGAGCCCCCGTCGGACCGCGCGGAGGCGGTCCGGGCTCTCGGGGTGGCGCGGTCCGGGGTCGTGGTCGAGACAGACCTCGCGGTAGCCAAAGTGCATCAGAAGTACTGTTTCAGTTCGTAGTAGGCCTCGACGTCTTCGGACTTGACGGTCCGCCGGTCGGCGTGGCGCGCCAGGTCCGCGGCGGCCGCGGCGACGGTGTCTGCGTAGGACTCCAGGAGAGACGCCAGCGCGATACGAGCGTCCATGGAGACGCGATAGTCGTCGATATCGAGGCGAGCGATGCGGTCGACCGGTGCGATCGGCAACTCGAGGTCGTCCTTGTCCAGGTCCGTCTCGATGCCGAAATCAGAAGCCATCAGCGTCTTTCGCCCGTCCTCGGTCGCCACCTCGGCGGCCTCGGTCGCGAGTTGCGCGCCTCGTTCCTGAATTCGCCGGGCGAGTTCCTCGGCCGCTTCGGCGCTGACGCGCAGGCTCCCCGCGTTGCGCCGGATGATAGTATCCACCGGCGCGAACGGTAACTCGACGCTCATACACCACAAGGCGGTCGTTTCGGCCTTAAGCGTTTCCGAAGACGCAGACGCGATGGAACCGACCGCTCTCGGGGGCGGAACTGTCCCTCGTTTCGTCGCGATCGACCCGATCTGACCCGGTTCTCGAGTGCCTGGACGGCCGGTCAGAAGACGTCGTCGGCGTCGAGTTGGCCGTCCCGGACCGGCCCGCGTGCGGTGATCTCCTGACCGAGCATCAGTGTCTCGTCGGTCTCGACCTGCATCGTCTCTTCCCCGTCGTCGAGGATTGCGGGATCGCCCGTCTGGACGACTGTCCCCGTGAACTCGACGACGCCCTCCGTGGCCGCACCACCCGCGCCGCCACTGCCACCGCCCGAACTGCCCGAACCGCCGGCGTCTCCGCTACTGCCGCCGTCCGCACCACCGTCGCCGGCCGTCGACTCGGCGCTCTCGGAGTCCGACCCGCCGGACTCGCTCGACCCGCCGCCGTCACCGGTGAACGCGCCCAGCCCAGCGTCGGCGCCGCGCTGGTCACCGCTGCTCGCACCCTCGCCCCCGCTGGCCCCGCCGCCCGCACCACCCGGCGCGGCCACACCGGCGCCGGTGTTCTCGTCCAGGACGACGACCGTCGAGCGCCACCCGGCGGAGGCTTCGAGGTCGTCCTGCCACCCGTCCTGTATCTCGGCGTCGGCGACGAACACCTCGTCGCCGGGGGCGATCTCCTTGTCGGCTTTCTCGCCCCACAGCGCCACGCGGATGTCGCCGGTGTCGTCCTGGATGCGGACGTTCCGGACCTGCCCCTCCGAGCCGTCGTCGCGGTCGAAAGTCCGCTTGGGGTCGGCCGAACGCACGACCCCCGCGATGTCGACGACCTCGTCCATCTCGACACCGTCGATGGCGTCGGTCTCGGGGACGAAGTCGACGTCCTCGTCGATCTCGTCGACTGCACCCTGGTCGCCGACGTGGAGTTCCAGGTCACCGTCGCGCTCGCGGACGTAGCCGTCGACGACTTCGACGGCCGACCCGGGTTCGAGTTCCTCGACTCTATCGGCACGGTCGTCCCAGAGCGTGACACGTACGCGCCCGGTCTCGTCGCCCAGCAGGAAGTTCGCGACCTTCCCCTCGGAGCCGTCGTCGCGGTCGAAGGTGCGGATCGATTCGGTTTCGAGGACCAGTCCGCGGACGTTCACGTCGGACTGGCCCATCGTCAACGCCTCGACCGTCGACCCCCCCGTCAGGTCGACGTCTATCTCGGCGTCGTCGTCGGGTTCGGCCTTGTCGACGGAGACTTCGAGGCCGCTGAAGCCGTCTTTCGGCCGCCCCGCCACGCGCAGTACCTCTCCGACTTCGAGGTTCTCGACGACGTCGACGGCCTGTTCGTCCCAGAACGCCAGACGGATAGTGTCGGTTTCGTCGGCGGCGTCGACGTTGACGACGCGGCCGTCCTCGTCCTCGCCGTCGCGTTCGAAGGTCCGCACCTCGCCGATAGAGACGACTTTCGCGAGAAACTTCACCTCGTCCATGCCGGGTTCGACGTCCGCGATCGTCTCGACTTCCCCCTCGTTGAGTTCGTGTGCCAGCAACATTGCGGCCGTCTCCTCGTCGGCGAGCCCACCCATCTGCTCGACTTTCTCCTCGACGGCCTCCCGAAACTCCTCCTCGGAGACGTCGGTGTCGAGGTCCTCGTAGACGTCCTCGATTGCGCCCATTGATCTGTTCTGGCTCATGGTTGCTCGCCGCTTAAGCGTTGTCGTTGGCCGAGCAACGCCGTCGTGTCTGCCGGTTTCGGGACTGGCGCATCGGCCGTGTCGAACGGGACCTCGGTCGGCGGTCGAGTGGACATAGCCCGCCCTGGTCGCCGTCTGGGATATAAACGTACGGACGGTGACGGGGCCAGTTCGGTGGCCGGACCGAGGGTTCTGGCGGGTCAGTTATCGGCAGTCGTCACGGTCGTGGTCGAGCCGTCGTGTTCGTGTTCGACCACGACTTTGTCGGGGAGCGAGCCGTCGAAAGCGACGTCGACCTCGTAGTCGATTTCGGTGATACACTGTGCGCACGCCGTCTCGGTACCGGCGTCGGACTCGGCGGCGACGACGACGGTGAGCGTGCCGTTTTCGAGTCTGGTGTCCGCGAGCGTCGCCGTGTAGCAGGCATCGTTCCCCCAGATCGTGCCGGTGATGGCGATGGCACTCCCGTCGAAGGTGACGGACGCGTCGTCGGTTTCCGCCCCGCAGGAACTCCCCGTGACGGTGAGCGCTCCGCCGGGCCCGCTGTCGGGCGTGTCCGAGGGCTCGGGGTCACGATCAGTTCCACTGACCGTGTCGACGTGGGTGTCCGTGTCGGTAGGGGTGTCACTCGGCGTTCCGTCGTCTGTGGGCATCGGAGTGTCTGTCGGTTCCTCGGTGTCCGTCGGCTGGTCGCCGGGGGACCCGTCGGCGAGACAGCCAGCGGACAGGGTGAGCGTGCCCGTGGCCGCGAGGCCACGGAGGAGGGTGCGTCGCTTCACGGATCGACGGACGATGGGACGGATAAAGGCCCTTGTGCAGTTTCAACCGATCGTTTGAGCGTCGGCAGTCGGATCGTAACCCCTTTAGCCGGGTCCGCGTTAGGTCGGGGTGAGTCCGGATAGGGTAGTGGACTATCCTCTTGGCTTGCGGAGCCAGGGACCGGAGTTCGAATCTCCGTCCGGACGCTTCTCTTCGGCGCTACACCGCGAGCGATAGCGAGCGGTACACGCGCCGAAGGAGGCGGCCAGAGGAGATTCGAGCAGACGAGTCACAGCCCGCGTAGCGACGGCAGGAGCGAGCAGGAATGTCTCGGCGAGTTCGACCCTCCAGAAGACACTACAATTCCTCCGTGCTGCCGTGGTTTCTGTCACAGTCTGTGCCGAGTTTTCAGATATTGGGAATTATATATAGTCGTTAATGTCGAGGGAAATGGACTATCGCACATGGACTTCGAGTGGGAAGACTTGACCGGGATCGTGGTAGTGGGCCTTCTGATCGGAGCCCTGGCATTGACCCTCGCCGGTATCGAAACCGTAGCGGGGTTCGACGTGCTCGCCTCCGGGGAATCCGCCGTGGGCTATCTGGCCGCCGGTAACTTCAGCGTTGGCGTGCTGTCGACCGGGATCTTCTCGGTCGGCGTGTTCGCGGCGGGTATCTTCTCCGTCGGGATCTTCGCTATCGGCATATTTTCGATCGGGGTCTTCTCCTTCGGGATCTACGCGGCCGGATTCTACGCCGTCCAGCGCCACATCAAAGCTTCACAGTGAGATCGAGTTCGGCAGCCGAACACCCCTCTCGACGAACCGGGGGCCTCTCCGGCGTGAGGACGCCGTTTCGCGTCACATCGTGCAGTAGGCGATCGCATCGCGAACGGCCTCTCTTCGGCCGATGAACGTCAGTCGGTCACCCACCTCGACGCGGTCGTCGGGCTCCGGGAGTCGGTTCTCCCCGTCCCGACTGATCAGCGCCAGGTGACACCCTTCCGGGAGTTCGTCTGTCAGTTCAGCCACCGTCTTGCCGGTGTGTTCACCCGACGTGACTTCGATCTCCTGGACGTCGCCGTCGCGGTCGAGTTCGCGCATCCACTGTGAGATCCCGGGGCGCTCGATGACGTTGTCCATCGACCACGCGATCGACATCGACGTGGAGATCGCTTCGACGTCGACGTCCTCGAACGCGGCGAGGTTCGCGGGCTCGTTCACGCGGGCGACGACGGTCTCGACGCCGTACGTATTTTTCGCGAGTTGTCCGACCAGGAGGTTCACGTCGTCGTCTTTCGTCGCCGTTGCGACGATCTTCGCGTTCTCGATACCGGCCGCCTCCACGACCGCCTGTTCGGTTCCGTCACCGCTGTGAACCGTCAGCCCCTTCTGGCGCAACTCTTCGACTTCCTGCTGGTCGTTCTCGACGACGACGACCTCCTCACCCCGACTTTCGAGTCGCTGTGCGAGCTCGCTGCCGACTCGTCCACCGCCGATGACGATCGCACGCTTCGGAATCACGTCGAGTGCCTGTGCGATGTGACGGGCCAATCCCCCTTCAAACACGACGGTCACGAAGATGACGAGAAAGACCGTGCCGACCAGCGTCGTCGCCGCGGTCGGGTCCGTCGGCTGGAGTTCGAGTGCGAACAGCGTCGCGACGCTGGCAGGAATGATCCCCCGCGGCCCCATCGCGCTGACGAAGAGTCGCTCACGAACGGTCAGTCGGTCACCGACGGTACTGACGAGCACGACTGCTGGCCGGATCACGCCTGCGACGAGGACCACGGCGACGACGCCGGCGACCCCCAGTTCGAGCAAGTCCCGGAGCGAGAGCAACGACGCCAGCGTGATGAACACGAACGCGATCACGAGAATCGAGATGTCGCCTTTGAACTGTTCGATCGTGTCCCGATAGGGGATGTCCGCGTTGCCGAGGACGAACCCGCCGGTCGCGACTGCGGCGATACCGGCTTCCGACGCGCCGAACTCCGCTCCCAGTACTTCCGCGATGCCATACATCGCCAACGAGGAGACGAGTACCATGAGGCGAGCGTTCTGGGGCGCGTTCTCGACTGCCTGCTGTCCGTATCGGAGAACGTACCACAGGACGCCCGCGACCGTCGTCCCGACGAGGATCCCCAGGCCGAACCGGACGGCGAACTCCCGGACGAGCGTCGGCACACCCTGTGACCCCACCAGGACGTACTCGAAGACGACGATCGCCAGGATGGCCGCCGTGACGTCGTTGACGACCCCTTCCGTTTCGAGCGTCGAGGCCACCCGCTCTCGGACGGGAACGACGCTCATGATCGGGGTGATCACGGTGGGTCCCGTGGCGACGAGCAGCGAACCGACGAGGAACGCGACGTCCCAGGGCGTCCCGAGAACGTAGTGGACGACGAGGGCCGTCCCGACGAGCGACCCGAACGCCCCGACCGTAACCAGGCGAAGCGTCTCTCGCCGCGCACCCCGGATCCGGTCGATCCGCAGGTGGAACGCCCCCTCGAAGACGATGATGGCGACGCTCAACCCGACGATCGCCTGGAGGGCGTCCCCGAAGATTGCCGGCGTGATCAGACCGATTCCTTCCGGGCCGACGGCGACGCCCGCGAGGATCAAAAACACGACGCTCGGTATCCGGAGCCGGTCCGCGAGGACCTGCGCAGCGACTCCCAGACCCATGATCGTCACGACGATCTGGACGATGTCGACTGCGGTACTCATGACGGTGAGCCACGGGCAGTCGGGGAATAGCTGGGGGGCAGGACCACTGGATCGCTCTATGCAGTACAGGGAGACCAGTCCACAAAGTGCCTTCCAAATCGAACGGTGACTGGGTGGGCTATTTCTCACGCGGTGAATTTACTGGAACACAGGCCTCTCGTCGGCCGGCAGTCACGGGGACCGTGGCCGCCGTGTGACGACCTCGCGCGACTGGTCGCCGTCGAGAGTTCCGCCGGACGGGGTCGCTCCGAACGCGAAGAGAAAGGTTACACGCGATGCGGTCTTCGATCGGCACGCCCAGGTGCTGGACCGCTGACAGTCCTCACACGTCGCCCTTTCAGAATCCATGGATACCGGCCTCGACCGCTTGCGGACCCGACTCGAAAACGCGCGGGTCTTTGCCTCGCCCCGGGACAGGAGACGCTTCGTCGTGCACCTGCTCGTACTCGGCCTCGCGTTCGTCGTCGCGGCCGTCCTGGTTCGGCGTCACGTCGCCTTCCTGACCGACGTGCGGTCCCTGCGCGAGTTCGTCCGCGGGTACGGTATCCTGGCACCCGTGGTGCTTGTCGTTCTCCAGGCGGCACAGGTCGTCGCCGCCCCGGTTCCCGGGCAGATCCTCGCCGTCGTCGCCGGCTACCTCTTCGGCGCGTGGTGGGGGACGCTCTACAACGTGATCGGCATCACTATCGGCAGTACCATCGCGTTCTGGATATCCCGGCGATACGGTCGTGACTACGTCGAAACTATCGTCCACGAGGACGCTCTCGCTCGATTCGACGCCGTGAGCGACGACTACGGCCGACCCGCGCTGTTTTTCCTCTTTCTGGTTCCGGGGCTCCCGGACGACGTGATCTGTTTCGCCGGCGGACTCACCGAGATCCCGCTGTGGCAACTCGTCGTTCTCGCCGTGGTCGGACGAACACCGGCGTTTTTCCTCGTCAACGTCGTCGGCGACCTGCTCGGTACCGACCGGTTCGTCGCCGCACTCGCGCTCGCCGTCGCCCTCGCAGTGATCTCCGTGCTCGGATACCGCAACCGCGAGCTGTTCGTTCGACTGTTCCGGGGCGATGCGTGACGGTCGACCGTCGCGCAAGTCAATCGGTCGTTGCTCTCGATTCCCGGTCCCGGTCGAGACGGACCGTCAAAACCGGGGCGTCGACGGTGCGGACGACCCGTTCTGTCGTGCTGCCGAGGAGGGTGTGTTCGAGGCCAGTCCGACCGTGCGTTCCCATAACCACGAGGTCGATATCGTTCTCGCCGACGTATTCACGAATGGTCTCGTGTGGAACGCCGAGTCGAATCGCTTCGGTCGCGGGGACGTTCGCCTCCTCGGCCCGGTCCAGTACCGGTGTGGTCGGCCGCTCGCCGGATCGGTCGAGCAACTGGATGGCCTCCTCACGGTCCATCTCCGTGGTGACAGGACTCATTCGGACGTCGACTACGTAGAGGGCGTGTAGCGTCGCGCCGTACCGACTCGCGATGTCGATCGCGTGGTCGGTAGCCGCGTTCGCCCCCTCACTACCGTCCGTCGGCACGAGAATTCGTTCGTACATTCGTCTCGGTCCTGGGAACCGACGTGCAATAATCTACGAGAGATTCCCACGCGGCGATAAACGGGCCGGGGCCAAATTCGTTCTCGTCTCCATCAACTACTTTGCTGTCTCACGCGAGAGGGGTGTCATGGACGTGCGGGAGGCGACGACGGGGGACGTCAAGGCTGTCCAGCGGGTCGCCAGCGCGGCCTGGTACGCGGCCCACGCCGATATCGCGGGCGAAGCGGTCGTCGCAGAGTTCCTCGCAGAGTACTACTCCACCCAGCGACTCCGGGAGGACGTCGCCGACCAGTCGCGACTGTTTCTCGTCGCCGAGGATGGGGAGAGTACGGGAGACGGGAGCGCAGTCGTCGGGTTCGCGCTGGCACTCCCGGCCGACGACGACCCGGGTGTGTTCGCGCTCGGTCGGATCTACGTCGACCCCGACCGGTGGGGCGAGGGTGTCGGTAGCCGGTTGCTCGACCGCGTGGAGAGCCACGTCCGGGCGCGAGACGGGTCGCGACTGCGCCTGGGCGTCATGGCTGAGAACGAGCATGCGGTCGGGTTCTACGAGTCGCAGGGCTTCGAGCGGGTCGAGGCGGGCCACGACGACCGACTCGACGTCAGGCGGTACGTCTACGCCAAGGATTTGTGAGCGGACGCCCTGGCTCCGCCATGGAGCGAGTCGACTTCGACGACGCCGAGAACTACGAACCGGACGCGGGCTGGCGGCGGGTCGCACTGGCCGGCAGCGACGACGCCTCCCTGGAGTGGTTCGAGAAGCCGCCGGGCCACTCCTCGCCGATGCACGACCACGAGAACGGCCAGGTCTGTCTCGTCCTTGACGGGGAACTCACCGTTCACACGGAAGCCGAGAGCGCTACCCTCGGACAGTACGACTCTGTGTGGCTCGACCCGTGGGAGTCCCACCGCGTCGAGAACACCGGCGACGAGACGGCGGTCGGCCTCGATATCTTCGTCCCCGGGCGCTCGTTCGACTTCTGGACAGACCGCGAGGAGTGAGACTCGACAGGCGGGCGGTTCGATTCCCGGATCCGACGGGCGAGTATCTGCCGCGTCGCGACGTGTTTAAGCCCCGCCTCGTCGACACTCCGGACGATGACACTCCGACACACCGCGCTGCGCGTCGAGGACATCGAACGGAGCGTCGAGTTCTACGAGGACCTGCTCGGTTACGAGGTCGTCCGGTCCTTCGAGAGCGACGGCGTCCGGAACGTCTTCGTCGGTCACCCCGACCCCGAGGCCGTCGACGAGGCGGCGCTCCAGCTCGTCGAGGCCGACGGCCCGGTCGACACCGGTGATTTCGTCCACGTCGCGCTCACGGTCGACGACGTCGACGCGGCGGTCGAGCAACTCGACGACGAGCAGGTCGACGACGGTCCCCTGACCATGGAAGAGTTCGACTCCCGGGTCGCGTTCGTCCGGGGGCCCGAGGACTGGGGCCTCGAACTCATCGAAGACCTGTAGCGCGAGTCCGCTTCGTCTGCGATCATGCTTTTACTGGCGGCCGGTGAAGCGAGAGCATGGACGAACCACTCGGACGCCAGGCCGAGCGGGTCTTCTGGGAGCGCCACGCCAATCCGAAGAGTGGCTGGTCGCGGACGCTGACGCTGCCGGCGATCGTCTACGCGATTCACACTCGCCGGTGGCGACTGCTGGCCGCGGCGGTCGCTTTCACCGTCTTGAACCCACTGCTGTTCTCGAAACCCGACGACGTCGACGCCTGGATGACGAAGGTCGTCCTGGCGGAGCGCCACTGGCGCGAGTCCGGCGACGATCTCGGCGCGCTCCAGGCGCTCAACGTCGCGAACGTGCCGGTGACGCTGTACGCCATCTACGCGGCCTATCGCCGGGATACGGGGGCAGCGACGGTCGCGACGGCGCTCTCGATGACGCTGAAGTTCGCGTTCGTCGCCGCGCTGGTCCGCCGGTACGAGGACGAGATCGACGCGAGCGACCTCGAGCGGTGAGCGCGGCACGAGTCGAGGTTCGAGCGGTTGCGCGAGGCAGGCGCCGGTGTGTTTTTCTCGCTCGCGGCGCCACCGGAGCGTATGGACGCCCACCTCCGGGCGGGGGTCGCCATCTACAACGCGGGGTACTACCACGCGGCCCACGACGCCTGGGAGGACCACTGGCTCGGCCTGGAGTCGGGCACCGACGACGAGTTGCTACTCCACGGGGTCATCCAGTTCACGGCCGCCGTCTTCCACGCCCGTAATCGCAACTGGTCGGGTACAACGGGGCTGGCCGAGAGCGCCAGCGAGTACCTCGCCGACCTCCCGTCCGAGTACCGCGCTGTGAACGTCGGGACCGTCCGCGACTACCTCGCGGCGCTCGAAGGCGACCCCGAGCGGATCGAGCGCGCCCCCGCGCCCGCCCTCACCTACGAGGGGCAGGCGCTCGAGTTCGCCGACCTCGATTTCGACGCCACCGCCGTCGCCGCGGAGGTACTCGCCGAGGAACTGGGCTACGACGAACACGCGGTCGAGCAGGCGGTCGGGTACGCCCGGGCCGACCTCGACGCCGGCGAGGAGGGAAGCCGCTTTGTCACCTTCGTGTTCGACTTCGTGCGCGACGAAGACAACCGCGCGCTCGTCGCACAGCGACTGGCCGAGCACGGTCAGCGGCGGGCACACCGGGACGCCGACGTCGACGGCCTGTTCGACAGCTAGTATTTTGACCGGGCCGCGAGAAGACGCTGACATGTCCGAGGAGGCAGACGACGAGACCGAATACGAGGTCGAACGAACGGTCAAGCGCTACGAAGCAGCGGCGCTTCTCCGGAAGTTGGCCGACGATGTCGCGAGCGGCTCGGTCGCCTTCTACGGCGGTGGTGTCGTCGCCGAGGTCCCCGACGAAGTCGACCTCGAAATCGAATTCGAGCGCGAGGACGACGAAACCGAGATCGAGGTCGAACTGGAGTGGCCTGTCGAGGAGGAGGACGAGGAGGACGAAACCGAGGAAGACGACGAGGAGGACGACGAGGAGGACGAAGCGGAAGAAGACGGTGAAGAAGGAAGTGAAGGTGGCGACGAGGGGGACGACGAAAATGGGGGTGACGGAGACGAGCACGACAAGTAACCGACGGAAGGTGACGAGATAGTCCGAGGGGAGTTTCCAGCAGGTCGTGCAAAGGAGTCGACTCCGAAGGATCCCGAGTGGTCGAATGGAAAAGAACGTCGGCGGTCGCGACCGACTCGCTCGCTACTGGCGACTGGACGAACATGGGACCTGGCGGACACTACGAACGCACATCGAGCGGTTGTTCGACGGGTGACCGTTTTTCACTGGGACGCACATATCCCAGGGCATGGCCGACGACGAACCAGTCGACCGCACCGACGAGGAAACCAACGGTCCGGAGTTCGACGACGAAACCGGGAACTCCAGCGCGGAAGAGTTCGAGATCGAACGGACGACGACGCGCGGGGAGGCGGCGGCGCTGCTCCACGACCTGGCCGACGGCGTCGCGAGCGGGTCAGTCGCGTTCGACGACGGTGCGCTCGTGGTCGATATCCCCGAGACGCTCGACCTCGAAATCGAGTACGAGCGAGAAGACGACGAGAGTGAGATCGAGGTCGAACTGGGATGGCCGACAGAGCGGGACGCCGACGACGAATCGGCGGCAAGCGAAACCGACGATCCGGGGGAAAGCGATACCGACGACGGTGAGGACGGTGCCAGCGATACCGACGACGGTGAGGACGGTGCCAGCGATACCGACGCCGAGGACAGCGTCGGCGGGGCCGAAAAGAGCGGAGGCGACGTCGAAGACAGTGGCGACAGTGAGATCGCCGGCGAAAACCCGGACGGAGTCGTCGAATCAGGTGACGGAACGGCCGAGGACGACGTCGCGACGGTCGATGCGGACGGATCCGGAGTAGAATCGGGAGTCGTAATCGGGGATACCGCCGAACCGAGTACCGGGAGTCCCGACCCAACCGAGTCCGAAGTCGTGGGGCTGGTCGAACCGAGCGAGGTCGCCAGGAGCCGGGCCCGGTTCGAACTCTACCGGGACAGGGCCGACAAGTGGCGGTGGCGCCTGGTCCACCACAACGGCAACATCATCGCCGACGGCGGCGGGGGCTACACCCGCAAGGCAAACGCTCGCAAGGGACTGGAGAGCGTCAAGCGTAACGCACCCGGTGCGGTCGTCCGCGAAAACGAATGAACTTCCCAGCAGCGACCGCGGTCGGTGGCCGTGACGAGCGAGGGGTTTGAGAGGGTCGCGTTCCAACGGGGAGTATGGACACGAACGTCGGTGGTCGCGACCGGATCGCTCGCGGAGTACTGGCTGTCGCGCTCGCTCTCGTCGCAGTGGGCGCGTTCCGGAGCGGACGGCGCGCGAGCGGGGTCGCCGCGGCGCTGGGCGCGCTCGGGTTCGGGTTCAACGCCGTCACCTGCTTTTGCGGGCTGAACGCGACCCTCGGTATCGACACGACCGACTCCCGAGGGGAGTGAACCGACGAAACCGACGGTGGTCGACCGCACCCGGCCCGGTCAGTCGGCGGTCGAAGCGTCCTCGTCGGCCGCAGTCCTCGTGAGGTCTCTCGAGGGGCCGGCGAACGCGAGGTAACACATGGCCGCCGCGACCAGGGTCAGACCGCCCATGCTGACGACACCGACGACGAGTTGCACGTCTACCATTCTACGCGAGTGGTCGAACGTACTGCAATAAAACCGCTCCTCTTCGAACCGGCTGTGTCGTGCGGTACTTGGCCACACACTCACACGGGGACCGTCTGTCGAGCGCCCGAAACAGTCGCCTGCTGGGTCGGCTCGGACGGTTACTTCGGGATCAGGTCTGACACGTCCTCGATGACCTCTCTCGGGACGTGATACATCCGTTCGCTCCCGAAGGAACTCGTCTCTTTGACGAGGACGATCTCGCTCTCGATGTAGCTCTTTTCCATCCCCTCGACGAACTTCGCTTCGTACCGCGGTAACGTGTTGCCCTCGGCGTCTGTGTCGAAATCTCGGATAGTCATCCAGTCTTCGTCGTCTATCGACCTCTGATCAGCCTTCGACATTGTACGTGGACACACATTGTTGTCTACGGATAAATCTTGATACGATCACGTATAATATCGACCGATCTCCTAGAACACTTCCCCATCCGAGCAGACGTCACGGGCCGGTCCGCGCGACGACCGTGGCTCTGTGTCGTCGGCGGAGAGACGAACTGGTGGTAACCGGCCGGCAGTCAATCGTACTCAGCGTTCGCCTTCGACGTGTTCGTCGCCGTCCCAGTGGGCGGAGTTGTCCTGGGGGTCGTAGCCAAGCACCTCTTTGGCGCGCTCCAGGGAGTAGTATTTCCGGTCGTTGTCGGAGATGCCGTAGACGATCTCGAAGTCGTAGTCCGCTTCGAGCGCACAGCGGTGGATGCGCGCACAGTCGGGATACGAGAGCCACATCGCCTGGCCGCGCTCGTAGTCGATAGGGGGGTGACCTTTCGTGAGGTTGCCGATGCGGATGTTACAGACGGAGATGCCGTGGGTGTCGTGGTAGTATCGGCCCATGACCTCGCAGCTGGCCTTGGAGATGCCGTAGAAGTTGCCGGGGCGCGGGAACTCCGTCCCGTCGAGGCGGTAGTCGTCGTCGGAGCGGTACATCTCGGGGGTGCGTTCGTCGGTCTCGTATGCGCCGACGGCGTGGTTCGAGGAGGCGAAGACGAACGTCTCGACGCCCTCGTCGACGGCGGCCTCGTACATCTTCTGGGTGCCGTCGAGGTTGGTCGAGAGCACCGATTTCCACGGGGCCTCGGGTCGCGGGTCGCCCGCGAGGTGGATGACGGCGCCGACGCCTTCCATCGCCGCCCTGACGTCGTCGTCGTTGACCACGTCACCGACGAGGTACTCGTGGTCGGGTTCTTCGTCGGGTGGGCTGTGAAAGAGCAACTTCCAGTCGTACTCGTCGGACAACCCGCCCAGGACGGCCTCCCCGACGTACCCCCCAGCACCGGTGAGCAGGACCGTTTCGTCCATTCGGGTGTACGTCGGCGAGCACTCAGTAAGTAAGGTTTGGTTCGACACGCGTCGGTAGGACAACACGACGGACGTCGTCGCCGGGGGGAGCATCGCGTCGTGGGACGGGCGACGCCCGCGACCTGTCGACAGAGATTACTCCGGGGGCCCCCAGCGGCCGGTATGGACCCCACCGACGCCCAGACGGCCTGTTTCGAGACGGGTATCAAGTTCGGGACGCTCTATCACCAGTTCGCGGGCACGCCCGTGAGCCCGGAGAGCGCGGCGAGTCTCGAAACCGCCATCGAGGAGTCGATCGAGAACCAGCCCCACTGTGCGTCCGTCACGGTCGACGTTCTGACCGAGGCGATCGCTGCGGAACTGGCCGATAGCCCTGCAGACTACACCGAACTGACGGGCCGGTTCATGGAAGTCGAGATCGTCGTCGACTACGAAGGGCGGAAGATCGTCGCGGAGATGGCGATGGAAGACGGCTATCCGTTGATGGAAGTCGTTTCCGTGTCCGAATCCGACGGGCACGAGTAACGGCGGACCACGACCAATCCCGAGCGTCGCGGCCACGGGCCGGTCGAACTATCATTCTCTGAGATCGACCGGGAGGGATTAGTAGGAGGCGCGAGCAGGGTGGGACATGTCCCTCTCCGCCCTGGAGTCCGTCGAGGACGCCTTCGACGCGACGAAACGCCTCCTCTGGCCGTTCGCTCGCGGGACGTGGTTTCGCCTCGCCGCGGTCATGCTGTTCGTCGGCGGTGCCGGGGGGCTCAACCCGGCTTCGGCGGTGAACTTCACACCGTTCCCGGGTGACGACCCCTCCCAGCCGCCGGCCGGCGATCCCCAGCCCGAGCCGGGTGTCGACCCCGGGTCGCTGACTCCGGAAGTGACACCGACGCTGGTCGTCTTCCTCGTCGGGTTCACACTGTTGCTGGTCGGGGCCTTCCTGCTCTGGCAGATCGTGAGCGCAGTGATGGAGTTCGTCTTCGTCGAGTCCCTCGACGCCGAGGCGGTGAAGTTACGCGAGTTCTTCCGGCCGAACCTCTGGCCCGGCGTACGACTGTTCGTGTTCCGGACCGTCGCTTCACTGTTGCTGATCGGCGGGTTCTTGGGGGGGTTACTCCTCGTCGGCGTCCTCCTCGGGGGCTGGCCGGTCACCCAGTGGAGCGACGGTACCGTCCTGGCCGTCCTCCTGCTTGGGATCCCGCTGGGAATCGTGGTGTTCGTCGCGCTCGGACTCGTCCTCGGACTCACGACGACGTTCGTCGTGCCGGTGATGTTCGCCGAGGACCGCGGGGTGATCTCGGCGTGGCAACGTCTCCTGGGGACAGTCAGGGACAACTGGCAGGAGTACCTCGTCTACCTGGTCGTCAACTGGGTCCTCGGGATCGGTATCGGCTTCGTGACGCTCGTGTTGACGGTACTGGTCGCGATCGTCGTCGCGGTCCCCGCGCTGGTGATCACGGTCCCGACGGTCCTCGCCGCCGGTGTGACGCCCATCGCCGGCACGGTGCTCCTCGTCGTCTGGCTGCTGGCCGGCGTGTTGTTCGTCGTCGCGACGCTGGTCATCGCCGTCCCATTCCAGACGTTCCGTCGGTACTACGCGCTCCTGGTCCTGGGAGATATCGACTCGGCTCTCGACGTCGTCCCGGAGACCCGCTCGGCCGTCAGGACCGACGGCGGTGACGCCGAGACCGATGCAGACGATGCCGACGACCTCGTCGAAGTCGACGACGGTCCTGACGGTGATAGCGACGATAGCAGCCCCGACGACGGTGACGACGGCTGGAACGTCGACCGCTGACCCTCCTGCTCGACGGGCAAACCGACGGGGCGAAACCGGCCGTCGAACGACCGGTTCCGGCCTGTCGACGGCGAGCGGAGCGGTAGTAGTCGGCTGGCTGGCAGACATCGAGGTTTTCGGCGCGTCTCGTCGCTATTTTCACTTTCACTTTCAGGCGGGTGTTTAAACGTACAGGGGTCGAACGGTCGGATATGAGTCAGGCGACACTCGACGACGACGAACTCTTCGAGGACGCGGCGAGCGAGATGCGCGAAGACGTCGAAGACAGTCTCGAGAAAGCCCGCGCGGAACTGCCCGCCGCCGACGACGTGTGGGACGTTGAGGCCGACAACACGCTGGGCGTGCTCAACGCGCTCAAGTCCGCACTCGACGCGGGCGACGCGACCGACCACCTCCACGACGCCAAGAAGTGGTACACGATGGGCGAGCGCGCGGAGGCCTTCGAGGACGCAGACGACCTCGCCGAAGAGATCGAGGCCATCGAGGACGTCCTCGACGACGTTGGCGACGCCCACGACCAGGTCGGGGACCTCGCGAGTACCGTCCCTCAACTGCGCGGTGCACTGGAGGACTTCGAGGACGACTCGGCCGACGCGGACGCTGACGCCGATGCCGACGCGGACGCCGACGAGGCCGAGGCCTGAACCGACGCGGACGAACCCGAGGTCGAGAGAGTCAGTGCTGACGCCGCCTGCAGTAGTTCCTTCTCGGCATCCGCCGCCTCAGCCGCTGGACCGTCCGCTGGGTCGTTCGGACGGGGTGACGTCTCGGCTTGCGACGCGGTCGAACAGGTCGGCGAGTCGTTCGGCCGCCCGGTCGCGAAGCCACTCGCCAAGTTCCGGATCGCTCAGCGTCGGGTCGCCGACAGTACCGTTCTCGGAGAACTCGGCGGAGTCGTAGGCGAGGTTGACGCCGGCCGCCCACTCGCCCCAGCCGTCGGCGGCGTCCGCCGCGGCGGCCTCGAAACGGTCCTCGTGGACGAGGTCGGGCGCGACCGCACGCACGAGAGACGTCTCGACGGGGCCGGCGTGGCCCATGGCGACGGTGGCGAGGTCGACCGGGGGCGGTGGGACATCGTCGTCGACCGCGTCGGGATCGAGCGAGACGGCGTCGAACCAGGTGAACGGAACGGTGTAGACGTCGCCGTCGCGACTGCGGCGGGCACACAGTTCCCGGAGGGCGTCGACGTTGCCGCCGTGGCCATTGACGACGACGACGCGGTCCCAGCCGTGGGAGGCGAGGGCGGCGACCGTCTCGCCGACGTAGTCGCGGAACGTGTCGGGACTGACCCACAGCGTCCCCGCGAAGTGGCGGTGTTCCTCGGCGACTCCGACGGGGACCGTCGGCGCGACGACGACCTCGCCGTCGTAGGCGTCCGCCCCGGCCACAGCCACGGTTTCGGCCGCCAGCGCGTCCGTCCCGAGGGGCGCGTGCGGGCCGTGCTGTTCCGTACTGCCGACCGGGAGCACCGCCAGATCCGTCTCGACGGCGGCGGCGTCGGTCCAGGTCGCTGCCGAGAGTTCCATACCCCCAGGTGGCGGGGGCGTCTGTTAAGCGGTTCGCCGTCCCGGGCCCCAGCGGTTGTGTGGGCATCGCAAGCGACGGCGTGTGGCTGTGACGACACGTAATTTTCCACGGGACGCGCGCCAGCGCTCGAATCCGTGCGACCGGGGTCAGACCGTCCGAAGAGAGGGGTAAAACCGGGCAGACAGACGTCGCCCCCGGCGGACCCGACATCGACCGCCCGAGACGCCTGCAGAGTGATCGAGCGCCGAAACGCCCGAAATTGGCCGATACAGGCCTCAGAATCCGATAGTAGCGTCAGACATTATGTCCGAGATGAACGAACATGTTCGTCGGAGAAACGGCGTGGAGCGGGCGTCCACAAGCGATAAGACGGGGAGGTTCTATGTCCCGGTAATGGCAGTGCCAGCCGGCGGAGTGGTGGCGGACGTAGTGCTGGCGGGCGCAGGCGGAATCCGGGCGCCAGCGGAGGTCTTCCAGCGGATCTTCCTGGTGTTCCTGGCCCTGGGCACGCTCGTCGGGACGGTCGTCATCACGTACACGCTCTACAACGCGTA
>Ga0207718_100888_pt1 | contig 19925 bp, 20 predicted proteins | sample A23M2SouthBayCA_FD_187749 | JGI IMG/M metagenome (GOLD analysis project Ga0207718, IMG submission 187749) | Aerobic enrichment media microbial communities from Eden Landing Ponds, California, USA - A23 M2 (SPAdes) | ecosystem: Environmental > Aquatic > Marine > Unclassified | place: Emeryville... | reverse complement strand
GACAGCCAGCGCCTGTCGACTCGAAAGTCCACGAGTTCGTTTCAGGGCGTGAGCCCACAGATATCCTGCCCAGAGCGCACATCCGATGCCGACGGCGTTGACCAGGAAGAACACCGCACCCATTTCAGGTGGGATCACGTACACACGGCCCGGAATCGTCATGCCCAGACCCCAGAGCTGGGCCGGTGTCGATGGAAATGTCAGGAGCGTAACGGCGACGGTAAACACGTTCCCGATCAGTAGCGGGACGAAACCGACGCCGATGGCGGCGAGCAGTTCCCGAAACCCTCGTTCGGTCGCGACTGGCCACGACAGCCCATAGAACACGGCCGCGAACAGTAGCCAGGACAGGATCGGGATGACGAGCAACATCGCGGCGAGGAGCGCGTAGACGCCCGGAATCGAGACGATCCCGTTCGTGGTGGCGTAGCTGACGACCGGCAGGGCGTTCAATACCCGATCGTCGGGTATCAGCGGCGACTGCACTAGCGCCACGATCGGCGGTAACAGCCCAAGCCCGACGATTCCGACCGCGACAAGCAGCAGGCTAGACTGCCAGAGGGTCGGCGCTCGTGACTCGAAAGACTGCCGGAGATCGGTGACCAGCGACAGCTTCACTATCGGGTTTTCGTCGGCCTCCTACTCAGATGTTCCGGCATGACTGCGCCAGCCCTTTTACCGTTCATCCCGTACGGACGGCCATGACAGACGACGAGTCCGAGTGGGAACTCGATTCCGACTCGGTCGCCGCCGGGGACGAGCAGTCGGAGGCGGACGGCGAGTGGCGCTACTCGCTGTCGGACCTCGACGACGAAGACGAACCCGACGAACAGAGCGCGGTCGGTGGCAACGTCTTCGGCTCGCTCTCCAGCGACACAGAAGTCATCGAGGCCAACTCACCGTCGCTCGAAGGGACGCTGTTCGTCGTCGCGGGTGCGGTCCTGGCATTGCTGTTCTTCCTGCAATTCTACCTCTTGATGGGATAGTGAGCACGACCGAAGGATTATCCTGCCAGCGACCAAACGCCGAGGTATGGCAGTAGAGTTGTTCGGTCTCGATCTGGCGACGCTGTTGTTACTGGCGGGTGCCGGGCTCGTCGTCGCCGAGGCCTTCGCACCGGGGGCGCACTTCATCGTTTTAGGGATCGCGCTGCTCGGTGCCGGCCTCGTTGGACTGGCATTGCCAGCGTCGCTTGGCCTGTTTGCGACGACAGTCGTACTCGCAGCCACCGTCATGATCATCGGGGGGGCCGCGATGTATGGCTACCGCGAGTTCGACTTCTACGGTGGGAAAGGGACGGCTCAGACGAGCGATTCGAGTTCGCTCCGCGGCAAGACCGGCCGCGTCACCGAGCGTGTCACCGAGACCAGCGGCCAGGTGAAACTCGACGAAGGCGGATTCAACCCCAACTATCAGGCCCGCTCGATGGGCGAAGCGATCGAAGAAGGGACGGAAGTGATCGTCGTCGATCCAGGCGGTGGGAACGTCCTCACGGTCACCAACTTTGACGATATCGACGAAGACGAGATCGATCGCGAACTCGCACGTGAGCGCCAACGCAACGACGAGGAGCGCGAACGCGACGTTGATACGGCATGACAATTGTGTTCACCGAACACTTTTAATTAGGACCCCCGAAGGTCCGAGTGTATGCTCGAACTGGCCCCGCTACAAGCAGGTGGGATCGACAGCCTCCTGCTTGTCGGCATCGTCGTGCTGGTGATCGCCGTCGCCGTCGTCTGGCAGATGGTGGTCATCGTACAGGCCTACGAGAAGAAAGCACTGACCGTCTTCGGTGAGTACCGCAAATTACTGGAACCGGGGATCAACTTCGTCCCGCCGTTCGTCTCGAAGACCTATGCGTTCGACATGCGGACGCAGACGCTGGACGTCCCCCGCCAGGAAGCGATCACCCGTGACAACTCGCCGGTGACCGCCGACGCCGTCGTCTACATCAAGGTCATGGACGCCAAGAAGGCGTTCCTGCAGGTCGACGATTACAAGCGCGCCGTCTCGAATCTTGCCCAGACGACCCTCCGCGCCGTGCTGGGCGACATGGAACTGGACGACACGCTGAACAAGCGCCAGGAGATCAACGCACGCATCCGCAAAGAACTGGACGAACCCACCGACGAGTGGGGTGTCCGTGTCGAGAGTGTCGAAGTTCGGGAAGTCAACCCGAGCAAGGACGTCCAGCAGGCCATGGAGCAACAGACCTCCGCCGAGCGCCGTCGCCGTGCCATGATCCTGGAAGCCCAGGGTGAACGGCGCAGCGCTGTCGAAGAGGCTCAGGGTGAGAAACAGTCCAACATCATCCGTGCCCAGGGTGAGAAACAGAGCCAGATCCTGGAAGCACAGGGTGACGCAATTTCCACGGTGCTTCGTGCGAAATCCGCCGAATCGATGGGCGAGCGCGCCGTCATCGAGCGCGGGATGGAGACCCTCGAAGAGATCGGCAAGGGCGAGTCGACGAAGTTCGTCCTGCCACAGGAACTGACGTCGATGGTCGGCCGCTACGGCAAGCACCTCACTGGCAGCGACGTCAAGGAGAACGGCCACGAACTCGAGACACAGGACTTCGACGCCGAGACCCGGGAGATGCTCGGACTGGACGACATCGAGGAGATCCTCGGCCAGATCGACCAGGAAGCAGAAGTCGACGTCGAAGAGATGGAAGAACAGGCCCAGGCCGTCAAACACGGTGCAGACGACACCGACATCAAAGATCCCGACGAAGTCATCGAGGAGATGGACGCCGACATGCCCGGCTCGGAGACGTTCAACGAGGAAGACGGAACCGGGCGAAGCGGCTCGTCGGAAGACGACTGACAGCGAATACCGCTTCGACGCCGGTTCACGCTGGCGTCGAGCTACCTGTCTGTCTCAGACACCATTGCGAAGTTATTTTACGCACGGATCGCATACCGAAGTGCAATGAGCGATCAGGGGGTCGACGAGAGCAAGCGGGCGACCCTCCGACGATTCGCCGCACTGGGGACGGCCGGATCGTTCGCCCGCTTCGCCGGGGCTGGGCGCGCCGAATCTGACGAGAAGTCGGACGCACGCGCAGCCATCGCCGGCTATCTCGAAGCGACCCCCGGCGCACACTTTTCGAAGATTCGCGACGACCTCCAGCTTGGAACCGGCGAGACCCAACACCACCTCCGGCAATTACTGGAAGACGGGCGGGTCGAGAGCTACAAAGACGGTGAATACCGTCGCTTCGTCCCGGCCGATCGGTTCGACGACTTCGAGAAGAGTGCACTATCGTACCTCCGACGGGAGACACCGCGGGGGATGGTGTTGACACTGCTCGAAGACGCAGACGCCTCCGGCGGCGATATCGCCGACGCGGTCGGTGTCTCACGGCCAACCGTCAGCAAGTACGCGGCCGAACTCGAAGACGCCGGTCTGCTCTCCCGAGAGAGTGGCTACACGCTCGTCGCCCCTGAGCGCGTCCTCCTGCTGGTCGTTCGGTACGCCGACTCGTTCGGCCCCGACGCCGTCGCGCTCGCCGAAGACGCTGCTGACCTCGTGACGATGGCTGATCGCGGGCAGTGACCAGTTTCAGGGCGTCCACAGCCGATCGATTCGGTCAGCTATGTCGGGATACGATTCTCTCAACACCGAGATGTCTGTCTCGCCAGCGACATTGATCACGTGTACCTCGCCGCGGCGGCCGCCGTAGACATCCTGAAAGTCGTAGACGACACCGAGGATGTCGACGTGATCAGGGACATCGGGGCTGTCGAGGAGGGCCTCGACCTGCCGGTCGACGTTATACTCGACGAGTCGGTTGATCGCCCCAGCGCGGTCGACATCGTCCGGAAGTGCCTCGACGCCGGCTTCGAGGGGCGGCGCGAGCAGGCTGATGCAGTGTTCGATCCCCGGCGCGTCGGAGAGGCCCCCTGTCAGGTAGTCGTAGGTCGCAGTGACCGCGCCACAGCCAGTGTGGCCGACCACGATCGCAGTGCCGGTCCCGGTGTGGGCGAGTGGATAGAGGACATCGCCGGAGACGACCGCCTCGCCGCCAGTGCGCTGGATGACGCGGTTGCCGATATTGGCACAGGTGAATAGCTGACCGGGTTCGTCGTTGCCCCAGATGTGGTCCTGCAGTACTCGAGAGTCAGAACAGCAGACGGTGACGGCGTCGGGATACTGGGCGTCCTGGACGTGGCCGAACCGGGAGTCGAACGCGGCGGCGTGGGCGTCGTTGTTCGCCAGTAACCCCCGGACCGTGTCGTTCATACGCAATCACGCATGCGACCGGCAATGAGTGCTATGGACTGATACGGACCGCTGTACCGATGTACCGCGCCAACCGCCCGACTTCGGGCGGTCGATGTGGAACAGACGTTCAGCGGTCCGTATGAGGCAGTCTCCTGCTGGCTGTCAACGCCCGTCACACAGCTGGAGAGCCACGCACCTTTTGAGGGTGCCGCGGCTACGTACATATACAATGGGCTTTGGTAGCTACGATGAATCCGAACAGGAGAACCAGCAGAGTGAGTCCGAGTACGACGAAGACGACGCCGTCAACGTCCACGAGAACGATCACGACGGCAGCGTCGACTTCGAGTCCGAAGCCGACCAGGACGAACTGCTGGACAAACTCCAGCAGATGAAAGACTAACCGGTCGCCTCGCTCGTTACTGCGACCGTCGCATTCGTTCCTGTTGCGGTCATATTCGACACAAACGAGGGCGCGCCAGCGAAGACGACGGTCGTCTCCGCATCGACACGAATTAGGCGGTACTCATTTTCAGCGTTCGAACGCTGCGCGGCATACTGTTCGAAGGCGTCTTCGAACTCCGTCGCCTCACGGTCGTTCTCCCAGCGGAGTGCCCACGCGACGCCGTACGTTGAATCGCTATCGACACGAGAGACGGTAAACAGACGGTCAGTACCCCACCCGTCAGCACCGGCGGCCGCCTGTGACTGTGAGAGTTCGATCCCGAGGACGTTTCGAACGAGCAGTTCGCCGCGCGTCTCGTTCCACATGATAGGCTCGTCCCGTGGCTCCCACTCCGGGCCAGTGTCGACAGTCACCGTGAGCGGTGGCTGTGGATCGTCGTCTGACTGATTGTGCAAGATCGCCTCGGTGGTGGTGGGTGCGTTCTCGTAGATCGAAGCGAGGTCCGACGAATCGTTCGCCTGCGAGGCGATGTACTTGACGCCGTAGTAGTAGCGTGATCCGGCGTGGCGCATCCCCGGCGTCGCGTTCTGGAACACCTGTTCCATTCGTCTCTCGGAAGTTACGTTCAGATACCGCTGGGTGTACTGGCGTTCGACGTAGGTCGCGCCACCCTCGGTCAGCACTCTGGAGGCGCGAGCGCCGTCAAGCGTCATCGACGCCCTCATCCCCTCGGGTTTGAGCGCTGGCTGGACGATATGGACGAACTCGTGTGCGAGCGTGTTCTCGATATCTGCTGAGACATCCGGGTTGTCAAGATCAGTCGTCGGGCGGAGATATAGCGTCACTTCACCGCCGCCGGCACGACCGGCGACAGCACCGTACATGGGCTCGTCCCAGAACTCGAAGCCGAACACTTGCAGCGGCGGTCGGCCCTCGAACGGATTCGAGAGGAAGTGTTGGCCGGGGTCTTTCCGAACGATCTCCATCGTCGGCGCTTCCACGTCCGCGCCAGTCATGTTCTCGACCCGCCAGAAGATCTTCTGGGTGTCCACGGGCAATCGCTCGCTGGCCTCCGACAGCGACAGCCGCTCGGGGGGGTCGGAGTCGTCGCCCGACTGCGGCTCGTACATCTCGGCCTCGTCTGGGTCCAGCGGCAAGGAGACATCGACGTCAGTGTAGGTGAAATGGAGGTGAGTCGTGACCGTCGCCTGCCCTGCATACCGCGCAGACCGAATACTTCGGTTCATGACGGTCTTCGCGCGTTGAATCCGGTCGCTGGACGGGTCGACCCACACAGTGAGAGCGGCGTCCGTGATTTTGCCCGGCACTGTCGCGTTGTACGCCATGTGGTCGACCGAAGCCTCCAGTTTGACCGTCTCGTTGCCCGCCGGTTGGGACATCTCGACAGTGGAGGTGTTCCCGAGCATCGTCTCGATATCGTGTAGCGGGTCGTAGACTCGATAGGCGTCAGTGGAATTTCGGTCGAGCTGAACCCACCCGTCGTCGAACACACCAGCCGCGTCCGCCCCGTAGACGTACCGAGACTCCGAACTGCCGTACTGTGTGTAGTTTCGGCTCTCGAGACCGTACGCCGAAATCGGGACCGACCTGTCGACTCGATAGGTCCCGTTCGTCCACGTCGGACCGCCGGCCTCTGTCCCCTCGGACTCGAAGGTGACCCGCGTTTTGCTGGTACTCACTGCCCGATACGAGTCGGTCTGTGCGGCAACGTCGGCTGCGGCCACTCGAAGCTCGGTCACATTGTCGACGGGTTCGGACCCGGCAGTCGGTTCTGGCGTCGTCGATTCCCCCGATTGTCCCCCAGTACACCCTGTGAGGACCAACATAGTGGCCACCGCCACCGTCATGATCGCTTTTTTCATGTCGATCTCGTGCCGAGAGATTCGACAAACGGTGGTAAAATATCTGTGATTCTATGGGTTAGAAAAATGCTGGGAAAACGACGACATCACGCCGTCTCGGGATAGGTCTCTGCGAGCGCGTCCAGTGCATCGTGGTGTTCGGTCGTGTGTGGGGCCGTCAGTGGCGAGACGCTGACCTTGCCGTCGACGACCGCTCGGCGGTCGGTGCCCTCGAGATCCGGGATATCACCGTCGGCCATGCGTTCCCAGATGCGGTCGTGTAGCTGGACGTGATCGCCCTCGCGGACGGCGTCCATCTGGTAGACGGTCGAGGGTTCAGTGATCTCGATGGGTGCGTGCTCGCCGTCCGCCAGGGGGCCGTGTTCGCCGCCGGCCATCGGCGCGTTGACGTTGAGGTAGTCGGCGTGATCGAACACGCCCGCCTCGGGGGCGTGGTTCGCGAGATACTTCGTCGCGCGAGCGGCCTCGCTGTAGGCTTCGTACTCCGCCGAGATGGACTGGAAGGCGACGTCCTCGCGGACGGGGATGTACATCGAGACGGCGATCGCGGGCACGTCGAAAAAGGCGGCTTCGACGGCTGCGCTGACGGTTCCAGACCGTCCGAGGACGTACGCACCGAGGTTCGCGCCGTCGTTACATCCCGCGACGACGAGATCCACGCCGGGGACCAGCGCCTCGACGCCAGCGACGACACAGTCGGCGGGGGTCCCAGCGACGGCGTAACCGAGTTCGTGTTCTGCGACCGAGACCGAACTCGACATCGCACGTCCGACAGCGCTCTTGTCGCTGTCGGGCGCGACAGCGGTGACATCTCCAATGTCAGTCAGAGTATCGTAGAGGGCTCGAAAGCCAGTCGTGTCGATGCCGTCGTCGTTCGTCAGGAGGATGGTCGGCGCGGCCTCGTCCATACGCTCGCTGGGGTCGGCGACCGCAAAAACACCACGGTCCGTCGTATTTCCTTTCGCGCCAAATCCACCAAACAGAGAAGGCGTTGAACCAGGCCAGAGTGTCTGTTGGAGGTTCAAGAACATGTATTCATCCCGGTTTCTTTTCCAAGGAACCCAATATACACTCCATGGAATAGTGAAAATAGATAATCAATCCTTCTAAAAGAAATTTATAAATATCCTATGTTATTTTTGCGTATAGATGATAACTTATTAGTGAGATGGGTTTGTTTTTAGAATATGGTTGAAAAACCAACAAGTAGAAGAGATGTGCTGAAAATTACCGGAGTAGCTGGGGGGATGGCGTTCGGTACAAATAAAATTTCAAAACCAGTTAATGCAGAAAAATCTACAGAAAACACTATCCATTATACGGAAATAGGCATTAAATATGACGGTTTAGAGGAAGGAGCCATACAAAGTAATAGTGACACCTTTGCCGAAGCAATCGCCAATAGCGCCAAGGATCAATTGATCATTACACCTTGGTTATCCACTATTCAAAAAAAGAAAATCATTGATTCTGATTCTGTTATAAAAACTGGCACAGATTATCTACACGCACCTTCAAAAATATGGAATAATACAAAAAAGAGTAGTTTGCCAATGAGTTCAAGTAAAAATGTAAAAGTTGACTCACCAGTAAACTTTCCAACGGTAAGGATTGATAGACAGGAAGAATCTAATGCGATTGAATATAAGTGTGCAAATATAGAGGGGGTTGTTGATTCAAAGTCGAGTAGTAGGGTAAGTTTAGAAAAATTCTCTAAAAAAATAAAACTAAAAAAACTAAATCATAAAAATACTAATAAATATAAAAATCTAAAGAAAGAAGAGAAGATGATAACTCCAACTCTTCTTATTAGCAATTTCGGGGAATTGAATATCCTTGATAAAAGCGAACAGGTGGAGATCTGAATGTCTTTTAAACAGGTTGGGATTATATATAGGGTCCCGCAGAACGCTCATAATACTCATACATATGATGACCAAGTAATGAGTGCTGGCAAAGAGCTGAGAGATAGTTTGAATAATTTAATGGATATCTATGAAATTAATGTTCAATTTTTTTATTATAAATTAAATGTCGACGATGGCGTCCCTTATAACACATTAAACCCCGAGGGATATGAGGATAGTGTTGAAGCTGAAGTCGATTATATACGAGATGTGATAGAAAATGTAAACGAACGATTAGGTGGCCTCCAGCATCAACATATTGTCTTAATTCCCCATGGCAAAGCATTATGGGGTTACGGGAGGCACGCAACACACGAAGTGGATGGTAATCTAGTGCATGGCTGTCTCATTTACGCTGGCGCCTTCAATTCAGCTTGGGAGACTTTTGGTTTCACTAAGCACGAGGTCGGGCATGCATTCGGGTTAGATCACAGCCATGGCTGTTACAACCTCACAAATTGGGGCTTTGGGACTGGAATATACAATATTTCCCCGATGTTATTGAGCTATCTTTACAGTGGATCTGGGAATGTTGATACAAATTGGGAAGGTGGTGGCAATATTCCAGATAATGTTTGCAACGGTGGGAGATCCAATTATCAATATCATTGGCAAAGTGGCCTGAACAAAGAGGAACTCCATTCAATGCCTTATTCAGATATTTCAAAATATGAAATTAAAGAGTGGGCTAAATATATCTCTGGAGACGAAACTATGATATAATTAACTATACCTATTATTTATAAATTTGGTTAAGGCATTGAGAACCATCAGATTTGATATTACTTGAGGGAGTTTATATACTCCTAATAGCTCTGGGCAACCCCACTATGATAAAAATTTAAATGTCTTAGTGCAGATGATATATGGTATGAGATTTAAAAAGAGAGAATTATTGGCATATTTTACAAGTGTGATTCTGATTGGCTTTTCTGGATGTGGAGAACAAAATAGTGAGGGCACGGTCCCAATAACGATAGACAACGATTCGACATACTCACACACCCTCGCTATAATTGTGACTGATCAGGATGGTAATACAGAATATCACGTCACTACATCCGAGATACAAGCAAATACTGAGAAGACATTGGAAGAGAAGATCGCGCTTCCAGACTCAGTTCCAAAAGACGTGTACGTGAGAGTACTCTTGGACACGGGAGAATATCTCGAATTCACATCGACGTTGGATACTGGCGAGAAGATATTGATTGGGGTATCAGAGTCTGACGAACTGAACAATTAGTGTCGTCTCACGGAGGATATGAACACGACTACTATGAAAAGTCAAACTACAAGTCCGTCCTCCCCGTACCGGACTGTAGATGGCCGAAACGATCACCGTCTTGCTCGTCGACGAAGATACGGAGGTTCTGGAGTTGACCCAGACGTTTCTCGAACGCGAAGACGACGCACTCGACGTCGAGACCGTGACGAGTGCGCCAGTAGCACTCGAAAAACTCGAAGCAGCGTCGTTCGACTGCGTTGTCAGTGACTACTCGATGCCCGAGATGACCGGCGTTGAGTTCCTCGAAGCCGTCCGCGAGCGCTCGCCGGGACTCCCGTTCTTCTTTTTCACCGGCAAGGACAGCGAAGAGATCGAAGCGGTGGCCGAGTCGGCCGACATCACCGGCTACGTGCAGAAAGGGACCGGGACGGAACGCTACGGCGAACTCGCCGACGCGATCAGAGACGCCGTCGAAAACTGAAGCGGACTGTTTCCGATCCCGTGTCACGAGTGACGGGTGCTCAACAGCCGCTGGTCGGCACGAAGTAGCCCTGCTCCTGCTCGGTGAGCGTCGTCGTCGCATCGCTACGGTAGCCGATGTACTCGCCGGAACCTTCCGCGAAGTAGAGGTACGTCCAGTAGCGCCAGCTCCAGGAGGCGTTCGCACGGCCCGCCTGCACGTGCTCGTCGTTGGTGGCCGTCCCACAGTACAGGTCGGGTTCACCACCACCGCCGCCACCGCCGCCACCGCCACCGCCGCCGTCCTCACCGACGATGTTGGCGGCGTCGACGCGTCCGGACCCTTGATACTGACTGGAGAGGCCGACATCGACCGCGGTATCGCGGAGCCGCTGGCGGAGTTGACTCGCCGAGAGGTCCGGATTCGCCGCGAGGCCGAGTGCGGCAACCCCCGCCGCGACCGGCGAGGCCATCGACGTCCCCGAGAGTTCGGTATAACTATCGGTCGGATACGTCGAGTAGACGTTCACGCCCGGTGCAGCGACCTCGACACCGTCCCCGTAGTTCGAGAAACTCGCCAGCTCCTCGTTGGGATCGAGCGCCGACACCGAGACACACTCCTCGTAGGCGGAGGGGTACGACACCGAACTGCTGGAATCGTTGCCGGCCGCGGCGACGATCAGGGTGTCGTTCTGATCGTAGGCGTACTCGACGGCCGACTTCATCGTCTGGCTGTAGCCACCTCCGCCCAGACTCATGTTGATGATATCGGCCCCCTGATCGGCGGCCCACTGGATCCCGTCGGCGATGTCAGACAGCGATCCGCTGCCGCTCCCGCCGAGACAGCGAGCGTTTATCAACTGTGAGTCGCTGATACCGGCGACCCCTTCGCCGTTGTTCGTGTCCGCGCTGGCACAGCCCGAGACGTGGGTCCCGTGGCTCGCCCCACCGCTGGGATACGGATCACCGTCCTCGTCGACGAAGTCATAGCCGGGATCGCTGGCGTACAGCGACGCCAGATCCGGGTGGTCGTACTGGGCCCCGGTGTCGATGACCGCGACCGTCACGTCGGTGCTGCCGTAGGTCGTATTCCAGGCGTCGTCGGCGTTGACCTGCTGGGGCGCGTACTGACTGTCGAAGTACGGATCGTTCGGTGCGACCTGCACCTCGTAGGTCGAATTCGCCTCGACGTACTGGACGCCCGAGCGATTACTCAGCCTCCGTTCGACGTCCGCGACCGTCCGATCGTTGGCCTCCTCGGGCAACTCGACGGCCATGTACCCCAGGCGGTTGTTACGATGGGTCATCGACGCCGCGGCCGGTAAATCCTCTTGCACCGTCGCCGCCATCGTCGACATCCCGCGTTGCTGGTCGACGCCGACCAGTACCTCGTTCTCTTTCGGACCCGGCTCGCGTCCCGGTGTCGCGGCCGTGATGCCGGCCAGCCCAGTCGTCCCCGCGAGACCGAGCGCCTGCAAGAATGTTCGTCTGCCTATCCCCCATTGGTTATCCCCCGACATAGCAGTCGTGAGTTATGCCTACCGGGTATTTAATAATTATTTATGTTTGTGGGAATTTACGAATTTAAATAGTAACTTAACATATAAACTGGAGGGAGCTCAAATGGTGTTTCTGTCTACTCGATCTGGTCGGCGTAGGCGTCGGCGTCGAGGAGGTCATCGAGTTCACTGTCGTCTGTGAGTTCGATTTCGACCAGCCAGCCGTCACCGTAGGGATCCTCGTTGATCAACTCGGGTTCGTCGAGCAGCGTCTCGTTGACGGCCGTCACCGTTCCGGAGACGGGCGCGTAGATGTCCGAGACGGCTTTGATCGACTCGACGACCGCGAAGTCCTCGCCAGCGCTGAGTTCGTCCCCTTCCGCGGGGAGTTCGACGAAGACCACGTCGCCGAGTTCGTCCTGGGCGAATTCGGAGATGCCGATCCGGGCGGTGCTGTCGGTCGTGCGGACCCACTCGTGGGAGTCGAGATAGCGCAGGTCCGCCGGGGTTTCGAAGCTCATCTATTGAGGAATGGTGTGGCCCTGATACGTGCTTTCTTCGGTTCGCCCCGGACCGTGACCCGGACCGTCGCGTTTGGCGTCGAGTACTCGGCGTCGACGTACGCGAGCGCGATCGGCTCGCCCAGCGTCGGACTCATCGTTCCGCTGGTGACGTGGCCGATCTCGCTGCCGTCCTGTGCTGTCACGGTGTGGCCGTGTCGGGGGATCCCCCGATCGATCAACTGGAGGCCGACCAGCTTCTCACGCGGCCCTTCCTCGTAGACGGCTTCCAGTGCGTCTCGACCGACGAACTCGGTGTCGAGCTTGACTGCGAAGCCGATCCCGGCTTCGTAGGGGGTTCGGGGTTCGTCCTCGGAGTCGAAGTCCTGGCCCGAGAGGAGAAACCCCATCTCCAGGCGAAGTGTGTCACGCGCGCCGAGCCCACAGGATGGACACTCGAAGGCGTCCCAGACGGTAGTCGCCTCATCCCACGGAGCGAGGATCTCGAAACCGGCTTCGCCCGTATAGCCCGTCGCGGCTACCAGACAGTCGACGCCGGCAATCGTTCGGTGGTCGATCTCGAAGGGATCGAGAGCGAACTGCTCGTCGGCCACGCTTGCGTACAGCCCCGGCGCGTCCGGGCCCTGGATCGCGGCCATTGCCCAGTCGGTCGTCGCGTTCTCGACCGTGGCGTCGAGGCCCCACTCCTCGCGGACCCAGCCACAGCGCTCGGCCATCGCCTCATCGTGGCCGGCGTTGGGCACGAACAGATAGCCCTCGCTCTCGGGGAGGTTGTAGACCATCGTGTCGTCGAGCATGACCCCGCGTTCGTCGGTGATCGCCGTGTACTGGGCTTCGCCAGGGTCGAGCGCTTCGACGTCGTTGGTCGTCAGTCGCTGGAGCAGGGCGGCGGCGTCCGGCCCGCTGACTTCGATCTCGCCCATGTGCGAAACGTCGAACTTGCCGACGGCCTCGCGGACGGTCGCGTGTTCGTCGCGAATCGAGTCGAACTCCAGAGGCATCTCCCAGCCCCCGAAGTCGGTAAAGCGCGCCTCCCGATCGGCGTGGCGCTGGTAGAGTGGTGTCTGACGGGACATGTCGGTAGCGGGGACGGGCACGGAGGTAACTCTTTGGTCATCGTCGGTGACCACGGCGTCCTCGTCACGACCGACGAACTCGAAATCGGGACGTTCGAAGAACTCGCGGTGGCTTTGCAAAAACTGCTCGCGACCGAGTGATCGGCTCGCCGCGAAAGCGACTACCCAGTCGTCGTCACTTCCCTTCGAACTCCGGCTCCTCGTCGCCGAAGAAGGCGTTGATGCCCTCGTGGACGTCTTCGCTGTTGACGACGTGGCCGAAGCCCATCGACTCGATCTCCAGACCGGCTTCCTGGTCGTCCCAGCCTTTGTCCATCGCCCGCTTGGTGAAGCGCATCGCCAGCGGCGGGCCCCCGGCGAGTTTCGCGGCGTAGGCCTGGGCCTGCGCTTCGAACTCACCGGGTTCGTAGACCTCGTTGACGAAGCCGAACTCCGCCATCTCCTCGGCGGGATAGCGCTCGGCCGTGAAGATGATCTCCTTGGCACGGCCCATCCCGACGATGCGCTGGAGGCGCTGGGTCCCGCCCCAGCCCGGTAGCAGGCCGAGGTTGAACTCCGGCTGGCCGAACTCGGAGCGACTCGTCGCGACGCGCACGTCTGCACAGGTCGCAAGCTCCATCCCACCGCCGAGACAGTAGCCGTCGATGGCGGCGACGACCGGCATCTCGATCTCCTCCAGTCGGCCGAAAGTTTCCTGGCCAAACTTCGAGAGCTCGACCGCCTCGAATGGGTCAGCGCCACTGCCAGCGATACTCATGAAGTCCGCGCCGGCCGAGAACGCCCTGTCGCCGGCCCCGGTCACCAGTAGCGAGCGGACCGAGTCGTCGTCCTCGACGACATCGATCGCGGTATCCAGTTCCTCGATGAGTTCCAGCGAGATGCTGTTCATCTGCTGGGGACGGTCGAGTTCGATGTGCGCGACCTTCTCGCCGGGATAGCTCAGCGTGATCGTCTCGAAGTCGGCGGCGGCCTCCGCAGAATCGCCCGAATCGTCGTAGAAGCCGCCCTGCTCGGCGAACTCCGCGAAGTGTTCGTAGGGTTCGTATCGGGGATGCCCGCTGGATTCGTGAGCTTCCTGAATGACGTCGTAGAGCTCCGCGAGGCCGTACTCGTCGGCCATCTTTGCCGGCCCCTTGGGCCAGCGGCCACCGAGCTTGACCGCCGTGTCGATCTCTTCAGCGGAGGCGACGTCCGCACCGATGAGGTAGGCCACTTCGTTTGCGAGCGCCGCCAGCAGTCGGGCCTTGACGGTCTCGTCGGCCTCGTCCATCGGCACGTCGGCACCGTCGCCATCCTCGTAGTCGTAGAACCCCGCGCCGGACTTCTGGCCGTACTGTTCGGCCTCGACTTTCTCGACCATCAGCGGGCAGGGCTCGTAGCGGTCGCCCACTTCGTCGTTCATGTAATCGAGGACGTGGTAGCCGACATCGATGCCGACGTAATCTGCGAGTTCGAAACTCCCCATCGGCAGGCCGACGTCGAATTTCGTCGTCGAGTCGACTTCGGCGATCGAGGCCACGCCGTCTTCCACCAGCCACGCCGCCTCGTTCATCAGCGGGACGAGGATGCGATTGACGATGAACCCGGGGACGTCTTTGCGGACGCGCACCGGCGTCTTGTCCATCGAGACGGCGAGATCTTCGATGGCATCGAGCGTCTCTCCCGACGTATGCGCGCCTGAAACGACCTCGACGAGTTCCATCCGCACAGGAGGATTGAAGAAGTGCATCCCGCAGAACTGCTCGGGTCTGTCAGTGACCTCCGAGAGGTCAGTGATAGACAGACTGGAGGTGTTCGTGGCGAAGATCGCCTCCTCGGGAGCGTACTCGTCGATCTCCTGGTAGACCTCCTTCTTGATGTCCATGACCTCCGGGACGGCCTCGATCACGACATCCGCCTCGGCGACTGCCTCTTCGAGGTCGACCAGCGGTGTGATCCGCTCCAGTGCCGCCTCGGCCTCCTCCTCGGTCATCCGATCTTTCTCGGCGAGCTTGTTCAGGCTCCACTCGACCTGCTCGTAGCCGTCCTGCACCAGTTCGTCCTCGATGTCCCGCAACACGACATCGTAGCCCGCGATCGCCGCGACCTCCGCGATGCCGTGGCCCATGTTTCCGGCACCCAGTACCGAGATCGTATTGATATCGTCGATGTCCATGATTCTCCATTCGGATTCACATCTGGGGGACGGTTTAACGTTTCTCTCAGGGGGGAACCTGCCAGCCGTTTATGAACGGGTTGTAGATTTATTTGTGATTACAAACCATTATGATTTGGGGGTTGTAACACTCTGTCATGGATTTCGAACTCGAAGACCATCAAGAGCAAGTGCGCGAGGAAGTACGGAAGTTCGCCGAGAACGAGATCGAGCCCGTCGCCACGGAGTACGACGTCGCCGAGAAGTTCCCCCACGAGATCGTCGACAGGGCAGCCGAGATGGGACTGACAGGCGCGAACATCCCGATGGAGTACGGCGGGGCGGGCTACTCGACGCTTGACGTTGCGATCATCACAGAGGAACTGTTCTCGGTCGATCCCGGAATCGCGCTGTCGATCATCGCGGCGTCGTTCGGCTCGGACGCGATCATGGGCTTCGGCACAGAAGAGCAGAAAGAACGCTGGCTGGAACCGGTGGCGATGGGCGATGCGATCATGGGAACCGCGATCAGCGAGCCCGACACCGGTAGCGACGTTTCCTCGATCTCGACTCGCGCGGAGAAAGACGGCGACGAGTGGGTCATCAACGGCAACAAGATGTGGATCACCAACGGCACAGTTGGAGATTACTTCGTCGTCATGACTCAGAGCGATCCCGACGCCGAGGGTCGATACAACGGCTTCTCTCAGATTGTCGTCGAATCGGATCGGGATGGCTTCGAGGCCGAGAAGATCACCGGCAAACTCGGGATTCGGGCCTCCGATACTGCAGAACTGCTCTTCGACAACGTGCGCGTCCCCGAGGAGAACCTCGTCGGGACGCGGGGTGGGGGCTTCCTCCAGCTCATGCAGTTCTTCGACGAGACCCGGACTGCCGTGGCCGCTCAGGGTGTCGGCATCGCGAAGGGCGCGGCCGAGGCCGCCCTCGACTACGCCACAGAGCGCGAGCAGTTCGGCAAGCCCATCGGCGAGTTCCAGGCGATCCAGCACAAGCTCGCGGAGATGCACACCCAGACCGAGGCCGCCCGCCAGCTCACCTACAAATCCGCATGGAGCGTCGACAACAGGTCCGACCAGCTCACGATGCTGGCGTCGATGGCCAAGGAGTTCGCCTCCCGCGTGGCCGTCGAAGTCGCCGACGAGGCCGTCCAGATCCACGGCGGTGCTGGCTACGTCAACGACTTCCCAGTCGAGCGGTTCTACCGCGACGCGAAGATCACCCAGATCTACGAGGGGACCTCCGAGATCCAGAAGAACATCATCGCCCGCGAGTTGATGGGCAAGGGCATGTTCTAAAACCACTTTTTACAACGAGGGGTTCCCGCAGCGGCTTCGCCGCGAGGAAACCCCCTGTTCCAAAAACGTGGGGAAAAACAACCCGGACACTCAGCCTGCGGCTTCGTGTCCGGTGAAACGGCCCTCTCCGGTCGCCGTACGCTGGACGCGAGGGGGATGTTTTAATACCGCACTCCATCCTATATCACGGTGTGTAATGGGATCACAGGGAATCGACGACCGCGAGTCGGCTCGCGAACGGATCGCGGCACTCGTGCGCTCACCCGCCGAAAGCCGGAGTCTCCTCCCGGGAGTGATCGGACTGCTCGAAGCCGAGGACGGCCATCTCAGGCTCAGTGCCGCCTGTGGCATCTGTCTGGCAGGTCGTGCCGACCCAGAGATGTTGCCGTATCTGATCCGCCGGCTGCTCAATCGGCTCCACACTGATTCGGCCCGTGCAGAGGCGATGTTCGCCTTCGAGTATCTGTCCTCGCAGTTTCCCGAAGAAGTCGACGAGATCGTCGACGAATTGCGCGAAGAGAGTGACGGTCGCGAACCGCTGGCGTACACCCGGCCCGGCGGATTCCGCCGGAGTCACATCTACTCCCCGTCGAGCAACCGTCACGACGTCGGCCGGACACGACTCGCAGGGCACGAGCAGGATCCCGGCCCCCAGCAGGTCTACAACGACGACGGCGAGCCTGTCAAACGCCAGCCCGGACCGAAAGCGGCTGCCGAGGAGCGCGCACGTCAGAAAGACGAGGATGACGAGTCCACCGCGGGCGCTGACGGGGAGTCGACCACCGACGACGAGCCCACCACAGACGCTACAGATGACGACACAGCGACGTCCGAGACAGCCGAGGCCCGCGCTTCTCCGGGTGAGCGTCGAGATTGGGTGTTAGAGCCAGAGACACTGGAGGCGATCGTCACCGAGAGTGCTTTCGAAGATGTCACTATTCTCACAGGGCACGAACGGGGTCGGTTTGCCGACAGCTACCGGACGCTAGCGGTCGCCCGCAGGACCGAGCGTGCGACGGCACTGCGGCTGTTTCGCCAGCCGGAGTCGAATACCGACGGCTTCGAACGATACCTCTCGATCGCGCTCGATCGGTGGAACCGGGTCAGCGCGGCCAGCAACGTCGCGTCACTCTACGACTACGGGCAGCGACCACAGCCGTGGGCTGCCGTTGCCTACACCGAACAGACGCTGGCCGATCGTGAGCGGCTCCCGATCGGTGAGGCGCTCTGGAACGCGATCACGCTCACGCGAACAGTTGAAACACTGCACGACAACAACGTGATTCACGGCGGGCTCGATCCGGGCAGCATCGCCTACACTGGTGCGATTATGGACGACGACGAGCGCCTGACACCGCTGATCGATCACGTCGGCCTTATCGAAGCGTTTCGCTTTCACTTCGACCCCTCGGAGTATCTCGATCCCCGCTACGCCGCCCCGGAGTACTTTGACGCCACGTTCGGTGAGATTGACCACGCGACAGACATCTACCAGCTCGGTGCGGTGCTGTACCGGCTCTTTACCGGCGAGGCCCCCTACGACGAAGACGACCGAAGCGTGCAGCAACAGATACTCGAAGGATCGACTGTGGCCCCGTCCGAACAGGCCGAAACGGTTCCCCGGTCGGTTGACAATGTCATCTCGAAGGCGATGGCCTCTCAGAAGCTTACGAGATACGAAACGGTAGCGCATCTTGAGCAAGATTTACTGCGACTGCGCGACCAGCTGGTGACAGATGGTCAGTGAATGGCTCGGGCTCAACGAGATTGCCGGCAGTGCGAATTTTACGTTCGTCGCATTCATCGCGTACGTGTTACTGACGGTGATCGGCGTCCGCTTTGGGCTCTACGCCTACTGGAATGGGCGAGCCACCGAGTCCGACGCCCAGATCACGCTATGGGGCTATCTCCTCTTCATCGGCGTAGCCGCGATTTTGTCCGGCGTGTTCGGCATCCTCAGAATTATCCTCCGCGTCTTCGACGATATCCTGCTCAACCTCGTTGGGGGACTCGTACTGGTCATGGTTCTATGTCTCGTGCTCGCACTCCGCGCAGTCTACCTCAACAGCAGCGGGGCGTCGGTGCCACGCGATCGACTCCTGATCAGCGTCTTCGTCGTCGCAGTCGCCGCCTCAACGCTCGGGATGCTCGCACTCGGCGAGATGCGGACGCCTTTCGCAGGATTGCAAGGCATAACCGGAGTCGCGCTCCTGCTGTACGGCTATCGGTTCGGCTCGCGCCAGCTCGCAAACACCCGCGTCCAGGGCACGCTGCTGGATTCGCTGCTACGACATCTGCTGCCCGTCCTGTTGTTCGCGTCGATGATCCCCATCACCGAACTGGCCGTCGTCGCCGGGCTGGATCGGGCGATCGTCCTGCACGTCCAGATCGTCTTCGTCATCATGACCGCGACGACGCTGATGACCGCCACGATCAAACTCCGGCAGAATCTCGTCGGGATGGGCGGTTAGTCGCCCGGCTGGTCTGCCGGCCGACACAACTACTCGCCCGGCTGGTCTGCCGGCCGACACAACTACTCGCCCGGCTGGTCTGCCGGCCGACACAGCTAGTCGAGACAGGCCGCCGGCTCCTCGGCGATGATCCCGTCGACGCCCATCTTGTCGTACTCGCGGGCCTTCTCGGGGTCACTGACCGTCCAGACGTTGACGTCCAGTTCCGAGCGGTGGGCCCGTTCGAGCAACGCGAAATCAACCAGCCGCCAGTGTGGATGGATCGCCGTACAGTCGAGGCTGGCCGCGCGTTCGATCCCCGCTTCGGACGAAGAATCGACCAGCAGCGCCCGGTCGACATCCGGATCGGCCTGCCGAGCGGCCGCCAGAGCGTCGATGTCGCGTGCGGACAGCAAGATATCGGTGTCGTACTCGCTGGTCAGCTCGACGACTGACTCGACCAGTTCGCGCTCTTTGAGGTCGATGTTGAGCCCGACGCCCTCGGGCATGGCTCGCAGCACTGCCTCCAGCGAGGGGACCCCTTCACCCGTTCCGAGAACGTCCATCGACTGCAGCGTCGCCAGCGAGATGTCGGCCACAGGGCCAGTCTCGTCGGTCACTCGGTCGACTGTCTCGTCGTGGATGACAACCGGATCACCCGACCGGCACTGCCGGACGTCCACCTCGATCATATCCGCTTGCTGGCCGGCCTGCCGCACCGCTGTCAGTGTGTTCTCCGGATACAGCCCCGCGAAGCCGCGATGGGCGATACAGCGCATATGCAGGGCGACGACCGGCGGCCAAATATGACTTTGG
>Ga0207718_100887_pt1 | contig 20006 bp, 24 predicted proteins | sample A23M2SouthBayCA_FD_187749 | JGI IMG/M metagenome (GOLD analysis project Ga0207718, IMG submission 187749) | Aerobic enrichment media microbial communities from Eden Landing Ponds, California, USA - A23 M2 (SPAdes) | ecosystem: Environmental > Aquatic > Marine > Unclassified | place: Emeryville... | reverse complement strand
GTGGCCTGCGGTGGCAGTGCTGTGCGGTGCCGTCCTGGTGGATCGAAAGGGCGAGGCCCGCTCGCGGGTTCTGCGCGGGCTCTATCCGAGCGAAGCGAGGATATGTCGCTCAGCGACCGCGAGCGGGCCGGGGGCTTTCGGCGCGCACTGTCGAGTGCGATTCGAGACTACTGGAAGAGAGTCGACATTCGCCAACGTATCCCACGTTGACAAAAACAGCACGCCTCTAGACACCCACGACAACGCCCCACACACCTGGAGAACGCTGAATACGGCTGCCGCGGACTAGCCGGTATGCCCAGTCCGGTGTTCCTCGAAGGCGAGACGGTGACGCTGCATCCGGTCGAGGAGGGTGATGCGGAATTCCTGCAGGGACTCGTCAACGACCCGCGGGTCCGGCGTGGTATCGGGACGGTGGAACCGGCGTCACTGGCCGAGGAGCGGGAGTACGTCGAGTCAGTCGGCGAGGGCGACGGGACGCAGTTCCTGGTCCGGGCCGACAGTGACCGCGTCGGGACGATCGGCCTCCACGACGTCACCGCCACCCACGGGAACGGCGAGATCGGCTACTTCATCGCGCCCGACGCCTGGGGCAACGGCTACGCCACCGACGCTGCCCGGACCGCCGTCGAGTACGCGTTCGGCGAGCGGCGCCTCCACAAGGTGTACGCCCGGACGTTCGCGTTCAACGACGCCTCCGCCCGGGTGCTGGAGAAAGTCGGCTTCGAGCAAGAAGGCGTCCACCGCGACCAGGCCTTCGTCGACGGCGAGTTCGTCGACGTCTACCGCTTCGGCGTGCTGGCCGAGGAGTGGGACGAAAACTGACCACCCACCCTTCGCTCGCAGCTAGACGACCGCACGCACCCTCACTTGCTGAAAGCCCTCGACCCACTCGCCCGCTGTCGTCGTCACCGCTACTTCCGGTGAGCGATGAAAGCCCTCGGCCCGCTCGCGGTCGCTGAGCGACATATCCTCGCTTCGCTCGGATAGAGCCCGCGCAGAACCCGCGAGCGGGCCTCGCCCTTTCGATCCGCCAGGACGGCACCGCACAGCACTGCCACCGCAGGCCACACACCTCCCCAGCCGATTCGCTCGCTCCGTCGTCGCTCGCTCATCCCTCGCACGACGCCGTCTCGCGATGAAACGCTCGACGGCGCGCGCCGCTGTGGGACGTCAATCGAGTCTGAGCAGATACACGACGAGCCGAGAATCGAACACGTCCTCGCGACTCAGGGAAAGTCCCGCAACTCGTCGAGCATCTCGTCCAGGTCGGTCGGACAGACCGCCAGCGAGTAGCCGTCGACGCGGGCGAGGTCGTCGGCGTGGTCCCAGAGGCTCTCCTCGTCGAGACCGTGCAGGACGACCGCCGTCGGTGTCGGGTTGACGACGCGTAACGCGACGAGTGGTCCCTCGCCGCTGGTGACGTTCGTGAACACGAGAGCGCGGTTGGTCGACTGGCCGTAGAGCCGGTAGAACTCCTCGGAGGAGAGCCGCGAGATGGCCTGGATGCTGTCGATGACGGTGTGGCCGGCGACCGTCTCGGCGGTGCCCTCGGCGACCTCGACGGCACCGATAGCGTCGTAGAAACTGTCGAGCGAGACGGCGGTCTGGTACTCCCGGAGGTCGGCGACGATGTCGGCGTCGAACCCGGCCGAGAGGACGCGAGCGTGCTGACGGATGTGACTCCCGCCGCGGCGGTCGTCGATAGCGAGCAGCGCCTCGACGGAGCGCTTGACGACGCCGATACCGGGACTCTCGCGGCGGCCGCTCTCGTAGTCGGAGACGACCGACGGCGAGACCGAGAGTTCGTCGGCGAGTTCGGTCTGAGCGATCTCGAAATCCGTGCGCCACTTCCTGAGCGTCCCCCCCGGGTCGTCGCTGAGCGTTATCTCCCCGGCGATCTTCTCGGCGAGGTCGCGACGCTGTCCGCCCTCCATTGGCACTCCGATCTGCCAGTGACGACAAAAGCGTACCGGAGACCGCGGACGGGCCCGGTTCGTTCCACAGACGGCGATACCCCGGGTCCGACCCGGTCGGTCACCGACGACCGGCGAGGCTCGCGGCGGCCGCGCCGCCGATTCCCCCGAAAACGAGCGGGTAGACGATCCCCGAGAGCAGTATCGCGGTGACGAGCGCCGGCCCGGCGACGGCGTCCCCGACGGAGATGCGGACGAGGAACGCGCCGACGACCGAGGCGACGAGGTACCCGAGCGCGACCGTCGCACCTGCTTTCGCGCCCTCCGTGGGGTCGCTCGTGCCGCGTGCGACGGCGGCGCCCGCTGCCAGGAGCACCACTATCGGCACGACGTAGAGGACGAGCAGCGTGACCTCCTCGGCGCCCGAGAGGAAGTTCGTGTTCGAACTGCCGAACAGTCCCGGGACCGACGTCGCGACGAAGTGAGCGTTGAAGTAGAGCCACCCGATCAGTTTCCACGTCACCGGGTCGCCCGCGAAGAACTCGATGACGTTCGTCGCGAACGCCTCGCGGACGCTCCCGGCGTGTAACAGGAACGTGACCAGATAGCCCAGTAGCCACGCGGCGAGACCGACGAGGCCGCCGCGTGCGAGCAGTACAGCCGTGTCGGACTCCGAGCGCGTCGACATGTCCGGCCGTCTCTCCTGCCCCGGGAAGTGTCTTCTGGGAGCGCTACGGAGACCAGGCGTGTCGCACACGGAGGTTTTTATCCGAACGGGTGCTATTCCTCCTCGATGGCCGATATCGTCCGGACGGAAGAGATTCTCGGTGGAGACCCTCGTATCGACGGGACGCGGGTTGGTGTTCTCCACGTGTACGAACTGGCGATAGCGGGAGGGCATCCGCCTGCCGACGTCGCAGATCAACTCGAACTCTCGTTGGGACAGGTGTATTCGGCACTCGCGTACTATCACGAACACCCCGAAGAGATGCGAGAGGTGCGCCGCGACCACGAGGAGGCCGCGGCTGAACTGGCCGAAACTGCGCTGTCTCCGCCAGAACCGGCGAAGTAGCCGTGCCAGTACTGACCGACGAACACGTCCCGAGTGTCTTCGTGACGACACTCCGTTCGAACGGCTACGAGGTTCGCAGGGCGATCGATGTGTTCGGTCAAGAGACGGACGACGAACGGCTGCTCCGATATTGTGGTGAGAACGGAGATATTCTGGTCACGCACGACAAGAAAGACTTCGCAAACGGGCTCGCGGACTCGGTCGAGCACGCCGGAGTCGTCGTCTATACTGACGCGAACTCTCTCCGTGACGACCCTGAGGGGGCTGTCAGGGCGTTCGAACGGGTCCTCGACCACTACCCGCCCGACGAACTACGGAACGAACTGGTCTGGCTCGACCAGTGGTACCGATAGCACCGCTCCGAAACCACTAACCCCTTCACTGCCCTCCGCTTCGTCAATGGACTGGACGGAGAAGTATCGGCCGTCCTCGCTCGCCGAGATCCGGGGCAACGACAAGGCCCGGGACGCCTTCGAGCAGTGGGCCGAGACCTGGGACGACCACCGGAAAGCGGTCATCCTCCACGGATCGCCCGGGGTGGGGAAAACGTCGTCGGCCCACGCACTCGCCAGCGACATGGGCTGGCCGACAATCGAGTTGAACGCCTCCGACTCACGTACCAAAGACGTCATCGAGCGCGTCGCCGGCGAGGCCGCCAAATCGGGGACCCTGACGGCCGGCGGGAGCGGCCGCCGACTCGTCATCCTGGACGAGGCCGACAACCTCCACGGGAACGTCGACCGCGGCGGCACCCGCGCCATCACCTCGCTCGTCAAGGAGGCCAGTCAGCCGATGGTACTCATCGCAAACGAGTTCTACGACATGTCTAACGGCCTCCGCAACGCCTGCGAGGACGTCGAGTTCCGGGACGTCGGCAAGCGCTCTATCGTGCCCGTCCTCCGGGACCTCTGTCGCCAGGAAGGCATCGAGTTCGAGAGCGACGCCTTGGACCAGATCGCGGAGATGAACTCGGGGGACCTGCGGGGCGCAGTCAAAGACCTCCAGGCGCTGGCCGAGGGACGGGATGCCATCGCCGCCGAGGACGTCGTGACGGGCGAGCGCGACCGGACGAAGGGCGTCTTCGACTACCTCGACACCGTGATCAAGGAGGCCGGCGCCCAGGAGGCCCTGGAGGCGTCCTACGACGTCGACGAGACGCCGGACGACCTCATCAACTGGATCGAGGACAACATGCCCAAAGACTACGAGGGCGAGGAACTCGCTGTCGCCTACGAGTTCCTGGCCAACGCCGACCGCTGGCTCGGCCGCGTCCGGGAGACCCAGAACTACACGTTCTGGCGCTACGCGGGCGACAACATGACCGCCGGCGTCGCGGCCGCCCGCCGGAAACCAAAGGGCGGGTGGACGCGCTACGGCCCGCCGAGTTACTGGTCGAAGCTCGGGCGGACGAGCGGCACCCGAAACACCCGTGACTACGTCGCTCGCCAGGTCGCAGAGGAAAACGGCGTCAGCATGTCGACGGCCCGCCGGGAGATCATGCCCCACCTCGCGGTCATGACCCACCACTGCAAGAACCGCGACCTGACGGTGGCGATGGCGGCTCGATACGACCTCGACGCCAAGCACGTCTCTTTCGTGACTGGGAGCGGTGAGGACACCAACAAGGTCCAGTCGATCGTCGAGGACGCCCAGGCCTTGCGCGAGGACCTCGCCGTCGAACACGGTGGCGGCGCCTTCGAGGGCGGGAGCGGTGGCGGCGACGCGGACGACGGCAGTGGGGCGGACGCGGACGGCGGAGGCGACGACGGTGGCGAAACGGGCGCCGAAGCCGAAGGTGACGCGGACGAGGCCGGCGACAATTCGCCGGCGCAAGCGTCACTCGACGGGAGTGCGGGTGAGGCGGGGACCGAAGTCGACGACGGCGCTGACGAGGAGTCGGACCAGTCGGACGACGAGGCGGCCGAAGACGACCAGCAGTCGGGTCTCTCGGATTTCATGTGAGCGACGTGACCGGGTAGGTGCGACGGGTCCGGTCTCGCTGGATCCGATCAGGCACCGGCCGGACCGCGGGAGGGTCGCTCGCGCTGACGCCAGAACCACACGGTGAGACCCATCCCGGTTATTCCTGCCAGCGCTGCCACGACAGCGAGTGCCGGCCAGAGCACCGACTCGGCCGAAAGCAGTCCGTTGTCGGTTAGTTCCGGGACGATGGTCGACAGGGTGATCAGCCAGATGGACGTCACCATGGCGAGGCGCCAGCGATACAGTCGGTCGCGCCAGTACTGGACGACCGCGAGTGCCGGGAGAACGACGAGGCCGGCGAGAAGGACGTACGTGAGTGGTTGGAGAGCCATGCCCGAATGTCGTTTTGGCGACAGTAAATAGCTTGTGACCGGCGAGTCAGCCGTCCGGGAAGTCGACTATCGGGCGGATCAGCCGCCCGTCGGGGCCGCGTCGTCACCACCGTCGCGCTCGCGCCACCAGCGATAGAACAGGTACAGGCCGACCAGCAGGACGACGACCGAGAGGCCGTCGAGCGCGTAGTTCAGTGGCGTCCCGGTCGGTATCGGCCCCTCCTGTGTGACCTGCAAGAGGCCGTAGGCGAGCCAGGTCAGGCACATCCCGAGGTACATGAACAGTCGCGGTGGTTGCAGCTTCCCGCGGCGATACCGGAAGACGACGAGGCCGAGCAACAGCAGGTACGCCGGGACCAGCGCCATACCCAGGACATCGGGGACCATGATCAGGTGTTGCTGTCTTGTCAACAAGTGTCTGGTGGTGCAGCGTGTCGCCGGACCGTTCGCAGACTTCCACCCGGCTTCTCGTGAGCGTTGAAACCATTTCTCGATGTTGTGTGCCGAGACGGGGTCCGACGCGTTTCTGCAGCGGTAGTCACACGCCCACAGGCAGTGGTTATTAGGGCAGTCGCCCTGTTGTCAATCACATGCCATTCACAGGGCTGTTCGCGGCGATGGGTGGACAGAGCGGACGGGCGAACGAGGCTCGCCGTCTCGGTCGACGGTCCAGCGACTCGACCGACTGTCTCGGCGGGCCTCGAACGACCGCGACTGTCGACGTAGCGGAGGGAGGGCCGTGAGCGACCCACCGTCACGTCGGCGCGTACTGGAACTGACCGGTGTGACTGCGACGGTCGGACTCGCCGGTTGTACCGGTGGTATTCTCGGGAGTGATAACACGGACGAATCGTGTACCGACGCGGCGATCGCCGTCGAGACGCCGGACGGGTCGACCCGGTGTGTCGGGCCGGTCGAGAGCGACGGGTCCGCCGCGGACTACTACGGACACAACACCGAGAACCAGTACAGTTCCGCGTTCCCCGACGACCTCGAGACGGGAGACGCGACCGTGACGTTCGTCCATCGGAACGGATCGACCAGCGAACGCTCGCTCGTAGTCGTCCACGACGAACCGAGCGACAGCACCACCGGGGCTGCCTCGATGGCGTTCGACGGCGTCGCCGGTGCCGAGTGGCTCGTGCGCGACGACCCGGAGGGTATCAACCCGCCCGATTCCTACGAAACGGACGACGGGGCGCTCGAAGACTCCGAATCCGTCGTCTGGCAGTGGGGCTCCAATCCCCGTACCGACGGGGGCGCGTTCGGGCCGCTCGGCACTGGCTTCGACATCGACATCACCCACCGTCAATCGGGGACTGTCGACGGTGTTTCCGCCGAGCGGACGGGGCTGGACCGCTGGCTCTTCGTCGACGGGAACGACCTGGAGAACCCCATCGAACTCGTGAGTTTCGACGATGGCGACACCGGCGACGTGTCGGTGCGCGTCTCCGCGACCGACGAAGCGTGACGCCAAGACGGTGTGACCCGAAGGCTGGGGCCCACGTAGACGATTCCCGAAACCGACGCCAGTGGCGTGGTATCCGGTTTCGAGTTCCCTCGTGACTGGCTTCGACCCGCCGATCGGTCGGTCGCGTCCGGTGTGGAGTTCGGTTCGCGCTACCCAGTTCTCAATTTTTGTATCACGGCACGAGGAACTATAAACATCTTCGAACAACCGGACACCTATGCGAGCGACCTTCAGGAGACGGATCGGTCTCGCGCTGGGCGGGCAGTTCGCTCACGCGCTCTATCAGGCCGGGATCGCGCTGGTCGCGCCACCGGGGACGTGGCCCGTGCTCGCGGCGGTCGGGTTCCTCCCGGCGGCCGCGGGGTTGGGATACGCCTATCTGCACTTCGACGACCTGCTCGAAGAGCGCGCCGCCGAGCGCGAGCGCCTCGAATCGGACCTCTCGGCGGCCCGCTCCGAGCGCGAGGCCCTCGACGCGGAACTCGCCGAGGTCAGGGACGAACTGGCGGCGGCCCGCGAGGACCTCGCCGCCCGACCGGACGAGCCGGTGTCGGCCGGTGGGGCCGTCGGACCCGCTCGTTCGGACGGGGGCGTCGCAACTGCCGGGGCAGTGAGTGTCGGGGAGTACGACGACCTCGTCGACGAGTTCTGTGCGACCATCGACGCGGCCGGCGAGGGCGACCTCACGGCGCGACTCGACACCGACAACCCCTCGGAGGCACTCGACCGACTCGCCGCCGAGTTCAACGAGATGGCGAGTGCCTTTCAGCAGACGATACAGACGGCCGGGGAGTTCAGCGACGAGGTCGCCGGCTCTTCCGAGCAGGTGACGACCGCGACCCAGGCGGTCACCGAGTCCAGCGAGAACGTCGCCAGCACCGTCGACGACATCGCGACTGTCTTCCAGGAACAACACGAGCAGATAAACCAGATCTCCGGGGAGATGTCCGACATGTCCGCCACGGTCGAGGAGGTCGCCGCCTCCTCGAACGAGGTCGCGGAGATGGCCGACCAGACCGAGCGCCGTACCGTCGAGGGCATCGAGGCCGGCCAGGACGCCCGCGACACGATGGACGAGGCCCAGGACCAGATCGAGCGCGTCGTCGAGGCTGTCGACGAGCTCGACGACCGCATGGACGAGGTCGGCCAGATCGTCGGCATCATCGACGACATCGCCGAACAGACCAACATCCTCGCACTGAACGCCTCCATCGAGGCCGCCCACGCCTCGACCGGCGCGAACAACAACGGCTTCGGCGTCGTCGCCGACGAGGTCAAATCACTCGCCGAGGAGACCAAGGAGGCAACCAACGAGATCGAGAGTCTCATCGGGGAGATCCAGGACCAGACCGGCGAGACAGTCGAGGAGATCTCCGCGATGGAATCGACCATCAACGAGGGCAAAGAGACCGTCGGTGACGGCCTGAGCGCGCTCGAATCGATCATGGAGCACGTCCAGCAGACGTCCTCGGGTGTCAGGGAGATCAGCAACGCGACCGACGACCAGGCCGCGACCGCCGAGGAAGTCGCCGCCATCGCCGACGAGGCCGCCCAGACCAGCCGCGAGAACGTCGAAGAGTCCGAGCGCGTCGCGGCCATCGCCGAGGAACAGAGCCTCGCGCTCGGCGAGATGTACGTCAACGCGAAGATGCTCACGATGCGCGCCGAACAGCTCTCGGCGCTGTTCGAGCAGTATCAGACCGATTGAAGGCGGAGAATCGGCCGACTGAGCACGAGTCCCGGACCGACTGAAGGCGGAGAACCGACTGACCGGGTCACCGGAGTGGTACTTTTCCGGCGCGACAACCTTTTTGAGCGGACTCTGCGTGCGTTCGGGTATGCAGGTAGGTGTCCTCACCGTTGCACTAGGCGGTCAGTCCCTCGAAGATGCGCTCGCGTACCTCGACGACCTCGGGGTCGGAGCCGTGGAACTCGGCTGTGGCGGGTTCGTCGGCGACGACCATCTCCCGCGCGACGAGTACCTCGACAACGACGACGCGCAGGCCGAACTCCACGACCTGCTCGCGGAGTACGACATGGACGTGAGCGCCATCTCCACACACAACAACCCGCTCCACCCCGACGAGGAGCGGGCTGCGCGCGCCCAGACCGAGATCCGGGAGGCCGTCGCGCTCGCCGACCAGCTCGACGTCGACGTCGTCAACACCTTCTCCGGCCTGCCCGCGGGCAGCGAGGCCGGCGACGTCCCCAACTGGATCACCGCTCCCTGGCCACCCGAGCACAGCGAGGCCCTGGAGTACCAGTGGAACGAGGTCGCGATCCCGGTGTGGTCGGATCTCGCCGAACACGCCGCCGACCACGGCGTCAACATCGGCATCGAGATGCACCCCAACATGCTCGTCTACGAGCCCACGAGCATGATCCGCCTCCGCGAGGAGACCAACCAGTACGTCGGCGCGAACTTCGACCCCTCGCACCTGTACTGGCAGGGCATCGACGTCACCGAGGCCATCCGTTTCCTCGGCGAACGCGGCGCTATCCACCACTTCCACGCCAAGGACACGGGCCTCTACGAGTCCAACGCCGACATCAAAGGCTACCTCGACACCGCCCCATACACGGACGAGCCCGACCGCTCGTGGCTGTTCCGCTCGATCGGCTACGGTCACGGCGAGCAACACTGGAAAGACGTCGTCTCGACGCTGCGGATGATCGGCTACGACGGCGCTCTCTCGATCGAACACGAGGACTCGCTCACCTCCGCCAACGAAGGCCTCGAGAAGGCCGTCGACGTGCTCTCGCGAGCGGTCTTCGAGACGACACCGGGCGAGGCCTACTGGGCGTAAGACTGCAGATTGGGATACATTCAGACTCCAACCATGACAGACGAACCACTCGACGTCGGTATGCTGGGGTACAGATTCATGGGCCAGGCCCACTCGAACGCGCTCGCGCGGCTTCCGATGTTTTTCCCGGACGCCCCCGAGACCAACCGGGACGTCCTGATCGGGCGCGACGAGGACGCCCTCGCCGAGGCCGCAGACCAGTTCGGCTTCGACCGCATCTCGACCGACTGGGAGGACGTGGTCGACGAGGTCGACGTCTTCTACAACCTCGGGCCGAACAACGTCCACGCCGATCCGTCCATCGCGGCGCTGGAAGCCGGAACTCCCGTATTCTGTGAGAAGCCGCTCGCTCACACCACAGAGGACGCAGAGCGGATGGCCGACGCCGCTGCCGACGCGGATGTCCCCGCGGGTATCGCCTTCAACTACCGGTTCATCCCCGCGATCCAGTACGCGAAGAACCTGATCGCCGACGGGGAACTCGGCGAGATCTACCACGTCCGCGGGCACTACCTGCAGGACTGGCTCGTCGACCCGACGGCGCCGTGGTCCTGGCGCAACTCCGCCGAGGTGGCCGGCAGCGGTGCGCTGGGCGACCTTGGCGCTCACACCATCGACCTCGTCCGATTCCTCGTCGGCGACGCCGAGGGTGCCGGCGACATCGAGCGACTCAGTGGGCAGTTACAGACGTTCACCGACGAACGTCCGATCCCCGGCGGCGGCGAGGGGTCCCTGGAGAGCGGCGGCAGCGAATCGGCCGAGATGCGCGAAGTCACCGTCGACGACGCTTACACCGCCCAGATCGGTTTCGAGGACGGCGCGATAGGCACGCTGGAGGCCACACGCAACGCGACCGGTCGCAAGAACGACCACGCCGTCGAAATCGAGGGCTCGAAGGGCAGTCTGAAGTTCAGTCTCGAACGGCTGAACGAACTCGAACTGCTCACCGAGGGCTCGCGGGGCTACGAGACGGTGCTCGTGACCGACCCGGACGACCCCTACATCGACCACTGGTGGCCGCCGGGTCACGTCATCGGCTGGGAGCACACGTTCGTCCACGAGAACTACGAGTTCCTCAGCGCAGTCGCCGCCGGCGACGACCACAGTCCGAACTTCGCCGACGGCTTGCGCGTCCAGCGACTGCTAGACGCCGTCGGGACCAGCGACGAGCGCGGCGAGTGGATCGACGTATAACGACGATACCGCTCGACAGCGGTTTTTTGTAGCGAGCGTCCTGCCCTTCCGGTGAGATAGGAGCGTTCCGACGACAGGTGTCGGAACCGAACACCGAACAGGCCGGACGTAGATTGCGTCCGCTCCGGTGAGTAACCGCCTCGTTACCGCCCGCACCGTTGCCGGAGAAAGGAGAGAGAACGCCGGGAGTCAGTCGTCGTCGGCAGTGGCAGTGACAGGGGCGTCAGCCTCGGTCGTCACGCGATACCCCTCTTTTTTCTCGATCCGCGTGTTGTGACACCGGGGACACACCCACTCTGTGAGCTTCGTCGTCTCGTCGTTGTGGCTCATCCGCTGCCCACACCGGGAGCACTCGTGCATAATAGAATATTATGTGTACAAGGGGTATTAAGGTTTACCTCCACACACTATCCAGTGATACTTGGACGTGCCCGGGGTGAAACTGAAAGAACGATCGGTGTCGGCGTGCTCCGCGGTGGGGTGGCTAGCCGAGCCGTACGGGTTCACCGCGTTCGGCCGATTCGTAGATCGCCTCGATGATCTCGACGGCCTTCCGAGCCTCGCCGGCGTCCAGCAGATAGTCCTCACCGCTCTCGCAGGCGTCGAGGAAGGCCTCGATGTTCCGGCGGTGGTTCGCGTAATCGATGGACATCGGGTCGGCTGCGCCCCCACCTGATTCGGTCTCGCCGAACCGTTCTCGCACGTCGGCGTCGTCCTCGCGCTCCTCGCGGAACTGCCAGGTGACGAGTTCGTCTTCGAGGATCTCGGCGGTCCCGCCGCGACCCGCGAGCTGGAGTCGCTTGAGCGAGCCCGGATACATCGACGTGGCGCCGAGTAGCTGTCCCAGCGTCCCATCGCGGTATCGCAGGACTGCGACGGCCGTGTCCTCGACTTCGACGATGTCGTCCTCGTGAGCGCGCGTATCGGTGTAGGCAAACACTTCTTCGACGGGGTTGGAGTCACTCGCCGACCCGTCACCGCCAGCACCACCGTCACCGCCGGCGCCGGCCGCCCCGGCCAGCCACTGGACGGCGTCGATCCCGTGGATGGACTGGTTCATCAGCGCGCCCCCGCCGTCCAGTTTCTCGGTGCCTTGCCAGGCCCCGTCGTAGTAGTCGTCCTCGCGCCACCACGGCACGTAGGCGTTCGCGACCGCCAGCTCGTCGAAGCGCCCCTCGCTCGCGGCCTCGTGGAGCTGGCGGACGACGGGGTTGAACCGTTGATTGAAGATCCCACCGAGTCTGATCCCCGCACCCTCGGCGGCGGCGACCATCTCGTCGATGCGTTCGGTCGTGATCTCCAGGGGTTTCTCACAGAGGACGTCGACGCCGCGCTCGGCGGCCGCCAGTGTGGGTTCGAGGTGCGCGCCGCTGGGCGTACAGACGTGCAGGACGTCCGGCGACTCCGCGTCGAGCATCTCGGCGGTGTCGGCGTACCAGGCGCAGTCGAACTCGTCGACGAACTCGCGGCCCCGCGACTCCGTCCGACAGGAGCCGGCGACGAGCGTCGCCCCTTCGATGTCGTCGAGTGCGTGGGCGTGCATCTCGGCGACGGCGCCGATCCCGGCGATGGCGATGTCGGTCGTCATGGCCGGGAGGTAGACCGCACTCGAAAAAAGCGATCGGGTGGCGGCGAAGCGCTGTCTATCAGCCGTCGAGACCGCTACGGCGTCTCGACCGCGAAATCCTCGAAGGTAACCTCGAACCCATCACCCTGGGGTGCGGCGGCCATCGGACCCACGCGGAGTTCGTCGGCCTCGGTCAGGTATGCCTGCCGGATCATCCGGAAGTCGTCGCCGTCCGTCGAGACGGACACCTCGACGGTCTCGTCGATCCGCTCGACGCGAGTCCAGACCGTTTCGGCGTCTGCCAGGGGCGCGACCGACCAGTCCGAGTACTCGCGGGTGACGACCGCGCTCGCTTTCTCGGTGCCGTCGACGTACTCGACGCCGCATTTCAGCCAGGTTTCGGCGTCCGCTCGGACCATGAGGCCGGCCTGGTCGTACTGCGTACCGTAGTCGGCGTCGAACGCGACGGTCGCCGTGAAATCGCCCGAGACGGGTTGGAGATAGGCGTGTGCGTCGTCGGCGACGAAGCCGTGACGGGTGTGTCGCCAGCAATCGGTGTCGCCCTCGGCGACGACGGTGAGGCGGTCGCCGTCCTCGTGCCAGGTCTCCGGTTCGTTGTGCCAGTCCATCGTCCGAACGAGGGCGTTCGACGGGAAAACGGTTCGGCTCGAACGTCGTCCGGTCGGGGCTCGGTAACTACTCCTGTCGTCTGGTGGGGTTCCAGTGACTACCCCGCAGCGTCACTCAGCGGGCGCACGAAAGCCATAGAGGATGGTGAGCATCCCGAGGATTTCGATGGCCTGAGTGACGCCGCCGGTCACCAGCGACGGGATCGGCGCGACCAGCGAGAGGACGAAGACGAGGCCGGGGCCGCCGAAGGCGAGGACGAACCCGACAGCGATACACAGCATCGGGCGACTGTCGTTGCGGTCGTAGCCCCGGAAAGCGACGTAGGCGATCGCCAGCGCGAGCACGATGGTCACGTAATCCGATGCTACCAAGACGAGTTCGGCCGTCGAGAGCCGGCTCAACTGGAGGGCGAAGAGTCCGTCGGGTCGGAGGGCAGCGACCCCGTCGAGTACCGAGCGCCACGAACCGGTCATCACAGTCCCTCCACGAAGTCGGTAAAGCGGTCGGCGGCCGATTCACGGGTCGCGACCGTAACCTCGAACCCGTCGTCTGTGAGGTCGACGACGACGCGGTCGAGCGTCGTCCGGTAGACGGTTCGGTGGTGGCCGTCGGCGTCCGGTCGCGTCCGCTCGTCTACGAGCCCGCGTTCGCTCAGGTCGTCGAGCCGCCGGTACACCGTCGCACGCGAGGCGTCACAGACCTCGGTCAGTTCGGACGCAGACATGGGTTCATCCAGAGCAACCGTGAGTATCCGCTGGACGCAGTCGTCCTCGAGTAACCGCGCGACCGCGTCGAGGTCCTCCGTCCCATCCACGATAGCAGTACGTGTCACCCCCGCATGTAAAAACCACCCGCGTCTCACGCGCTGAGACCGGTGACGGGGAACGACAAGCCGGCCCTGCGTACGTTCAGATAGCGATGTCAGCGATCGACACCCTCCTCCGAACGCGTGTCTCGCTCGGGTCGGTCGACCTCGACGGCAGCGACCTGCTCGCGGTCGTCCCGCTCGTCGCGAGTCTCGCGGCCGGACTGCTCGCCTACCCCGCACTCCCCGCCGAGATGGCAGTCCACTTCTCGGGCGGCGGGCCCGACCAGTTCGTGTCGAAATCGGTCGGCGTCTGGCTCGTCCCTGTCGTCGGACTGGCGGCCGTCGCCGTCACCCGCCGGGAAGCGAGGTATTCGGGGCCGTTCCGGGCGGTCGTGCTCGGCTTCGTCGGCTGGGTCGTCGCGCTCGCCCACGGCTACGTCCTCCTCTGGAACCTGGGCTACCAGCTCAGCTCGCTCGTCGTCCTCGTCCCCGTCGTCGTCGGGAGTCTGGGTCTCCTCGTCCTCCAGCAGACCCGGTTCGGTTCCTGACTCCCGACTGGTGGGTCGCCCGGGCGGTCACTGCCGACGCTGGGCGCTCCTACCGTCGTACCTCGAACCCTTCTATCCCCTCGGGGTCGCCGTACTCGACGTCCACGTCGTCGACCTGGGCGCGCGAACTCCCCTCGTGACACCACTCGACCATCGCCTCGACGGCGTCGGCTGGCCCCTCGAAGACGGCCTCGACGCGACCGTCGTCCAGGTTCCGGACCCAGCCGTCGACCCCCCGATCGCGGGCCTGCTCTCGGGTGGTCGCCCGGTAGAAGACACCCTGGACTCTCCCCGAGACGAAGACGTGTGCGCGAGTGCGCTTCATACTCGCCGTATCGCCGCCGACCACTAAACGACTGCGTGCCACTCCCCTACCGAGTTCGACGAATGACGTATCAAGTTTTATCAATCGTCGTTTCGTCGGTGCGAGTGCATGGACCAGTCGTGTCCGAACTGCGGGAGACGAATCGAACCACGACGGGGGATCTGGTGCTGTGACAGCTGCGGTCACGCGGACCGCCACGGCGCAGACTGAGCGACGGCATCGCTGCGACATCGACCACGACCGTCGGCCACGATCGTCGGCTAGAACTACTGGCGACGACCGTTCTCGCTGTGTGCTATCGAATACCGAGCGTCGCCCGGACCGACGGATTTATAACGAATAATAACACAGTACGAGACACGATGGGCGACCACCCGACGATGCCGTCAGTTCGTGTCGCCGGCCGCCGCGTAGCGCGGGCCGTATAGCCCGCACACCACCCTTCTCAGACGATTTCGAGTACAGATCCACCAGCCAGCAGACGCGACAGTACACACCCACACGACACAACGATGCGACCGACAGACGCCTACGAAACCTTCGACGAAGCGTACAGCTACCCGACCGACCGCCAGACAGTCATCGAGACCATGGGCGAGACGCGGATCGAATCGCCCAACGGTCCCGGTGAGACGATCGCGGAGACGCTCGAACGCTCCGGGAGCGAGGAGTTCCGCTCCGCACAGGAACTGACCGACGTGTTCATGGGCACGCTCTCGGACCAGTACATCGGCCGGAAGTACTACGACGACCGCGGCGACAATCCCGGCGACAACCCCGCCAGCGAGACCCGACGACCCGCCTGACCGGACTCCACCGAGTTTTCGCTCGCCGGCTTTCGGACCACCGCAGATCCGACTTTCGGATCACCGCAGATAGTGGAAGACGTACGTTTGCGTGTACCCCGCAAACTCCCCACCGAACGCGTCGCGGATAGCCCGCGAGGTCTCGGTGTAGTTGCCCCGGTCACAGTCGGGGTAGTACTCCTCGATCGTCGTTCGGATCCAGGTGTCCAGCGGGACCGCTTCGAGGAAATCCAGCGAGAACAGCAACACGCAGTCGGCCACTTTGTCGCCGACGCCGACGAAGCGCGTCAGCGACTCGCGGGCCTCCTCGTAGTGCAGGTCCCGGGCCGTGTCGGGGTCCTCGCCGTCGGCGACCATCTGTGCCGTCTCCTGGACGTACGGCGCCCGATAGCCGAGACTCAGCTCGCGGAGTTCGTCCTCGGTGGCGCTCGCGAGCTGTTCGGGCGTCGGATAGGCGTGGTAGGTCTCGCCGTCGAACTCGACGGTGGTGCCGAACGTCTCCCGGAGGCGTTCCTGCATGCCGTGGATCCGCGAGACGCGCATCTGTGCCGAACAGATGAACGATATCAGCGTGGGAAAGGGCGGGTCCCGCACCAGGTGCATCCCCCAGTAGGCGTCGTAGGCCGTCTGGACGACGTCGTCGTCGACCGCGGTCGCCCTGATCGCGGGGAGGTCGTCGTCCAGGCGGAGGCGCTCGCGGAGTATCGGCGCGGCGTCGACGCTCGACTCCCACTCCAGGCGGTCCTCGACCTGCCGCGCTCGAACGACCGCGGGCTCGCTGTCGACCCTGGCGGTGGTCTGGTACCAGGCCCCTCCGCCGTAGGCGCCGGTCTCCTCGTACATCCGCCCGTCCGGTCGCGTCCAGAGGTAGGACTGCCCGCTTTCGACGGTCGATTGCAGGTCGAACGGCCCCAGTTCGCCGAGATCGACGACCCCACGTTCCATACACGGCCCAGGGAAGGGTCCGTCTTCGACCTTTCGAGTCACCGCGCACTGTCGTGCGGATAGCTAACACGGCACTCGAAACGGCCACACTTTAAATAGCCGGGTCGCCTACGCGCGAGCAAGTGACAGGACAACGCGAGCAAGGCGAACGTGAGCGCGCAGTCGTCGCCAAGCGGGTCGACAGCGGCCGGGTGGACACGACGGAGATCCGCAACCTCGCCCGCGCGGCGGGGTACGAGGTGGTCGGCGAACTGACCCAGACGCGCACGGAAGACCCCGCGACACACGTCGGGGAGGGGAAAGCGGAGACGCTCGCCTCGACGGTCGTTCGCGAGGACGCCACCGTCGTCGTCTTCGACAACCAGCTGGGCCCCTACCAGACGTACAACCTCGGGAACGTGCTTCCCGAGGGCGTCAGACTCATCGACCGCTTCCGGCTCATCCTGGAGATCTTCGGCCAGCGAGCCCAGACCCGCAAGGCCCAGCTTCAGGTCGAACTCGCCGAGTTGCGCTACGAACTCCCCAGAGCCGAGGCCAAAGCCAGCCTCGCTCGCCGGGACGAGCGCCCTGGCTTCATGGGGCTGGGCGAGTACGACGAGAGCCGCGAGCAGGACATCAAAGCCCAGATCTCCCGGATACGCGACGAACTCGACAACATCGAGCAGACCGAACAGCACAGGCGTGAACAGCGCCGCGAGTCGGGCTTCGACCTCGTGGCGCTGGCGGGGTACACCAACGCCGGCAAATCCACACTCTTGCGGCGACTCGCGGCGGACGTCGACGTCGACGAGAACGATGACGTCCACCCGGACCTGGATACGACCGCCGAGTCCGAGGACCGCCTCTTTACCACGCTGGGTACGACGACCCGGAAGGCCGACATGGACCAGCGGGACGTTCTCGTCACCGACACCGTCGGGTTCATCTCCGACTTGCCCCACTGGCTCGTCGAGTCGTTCAAGTCGACCCTCGACTCCGTCTACCGGGCGGATCTGGTACTCCTCGTCGTCGACGTGAGCGAACCCGTCGAGGAGATCCGCGAGAAACTGGTCACCTCACACGACACGCTCTACGAGCGCAACGAGGCGCCGATCGTCACGGTCCTGAACAAGATCGACCAGGTCGACGAGGAGGAACTCCGCCACAAGCGCGAGGCGCTGTCGGCGCTGGCACCCAACCCCGTCGCCGTGAGTGCGAAAGAGGGCCAAGACGTCGACGCGCTCACCGAGCGGGTCCACGCGGAACTGCCCGATTACGAGCGCGAACGGCTCGTCTTGCCGATGACCGACGACACGATGAGCGTCGTCTCGTGGATCCACGACCACGCCAACGTCGAAGACGTCGACTACGGCGACCAGGTCGTTGTCGAGTTCGAGGCCCGCCCCGCGATCATCGAGCGGTCCCGCGCGAAAGCCGGCGAACTCGCCCCCTCGGCCTGACTCGCTCTCGTCTGCGGTCCCCTCGGCCTGACCTGCTCTCTCGTTTACGGTCCCCTCGGCCTAATTCGCACTTTCGTCACCGGTTGGCCGACCGGTCCTGGCTACTCAGTCCGCAGTCGGTCGAACGGTCCCGTTCCCGACGGAAATCTCGCCGCGGCGCCACTGCACCCACGCCAGCAGCGCGAGGTAGGCCACCACCATCTTCGGGAACCCGTACTGGTTCACCGTCCCCAGAAGCCCGGGCAGTGACCCCGCCACCTCGAAGACTGCGGACTCGCTGTCGGCGGTCGCCGCGGGCGCGAACACGGCATTTCCGGCGAAGAGCGCGCCGAAGTGTGCGCCCATTCCGAGCGCCAGTTCGCCGGTGTGCAGAGCGAGTAGCCCGAAGACACAGCCGGCGACGACCAGGTCGAGGACCCGCAGGGGAGCGGTGCTCCCGTGCATCGCGACGAACAGCACGACCGCCAGCGCCCCGGCGAACGCCCAGGTTCGAGAGAGGTCGCGACTGCCCAGGCCCTCGGCGGCGCTCCCGAGGATGACACGGAAGAACACCAGTTGCTGGACCGCCGCGTGGAGGAGTAGCGCCGCGGCGGCGACGACGAGTCCGAGACCGAGAGAACCCTGCGGCGACGAGAGTGCAGTCGTGACGGTCACGTCCCCCAGCGCGGTTCCGAGTCCCAGCCAGACGACAAAGCCGACGACGACTGCACCGAACCCGGCGGCGAGATCCAGGAGCCACGCCGGAGTCGCCGACACGCCGTAGTCCGACAGTGGCCGAGCGTCGAGATAGCGCGCCCAGCCGGCGAGGACGACGAGGAAAAAACTCGCGTGGAGTACCGATTGCGCCAGCCCTGCGGCCGGTCCCTGGCCGGACGGGATCCACCCGACTGCAGTCTGGAGGTTCCCGGCGAGGATACCGCCGGTCAGCACCCACAGCACCGGCATCGCGAGCAGGACCCGCCAGGTCGCACGGACTCCCGAATCGTTCGAGCCCCGGAGTATCAGCCCCAATCGACCCGCCAGCGCGCCGGTTTGCTGTGAGGATGTCGGCGGTGCCATCGACTGGATGTCACGTGAGACGTATAAAGTGCTTGGGACTGATCCACATACTCTGGGACAAGACACTTATCGGAGCACTATCAGGAATCGTCTGTGTCCCCGTATCGCAGGCGGCAGGTTCTCGCAGGACTCGCGAGTCTCGGTGCCGTTTCTCTCTCCGGGTGCGCGAACGAGGGGCCCGATTCCGACACGGAGACGCCGACGGACGCTTCCACCCCTGGCGTGTTCACCGATCTGACCGTCGAGACGGAGCGAACGTGGTGTCCCCGGGACGAGCACTGGGAACCGTATTACCATCGAACGCCGATGCCACCGCCGGATCGCCCCGCGACTCTGACCAGTGAGACCGCAGTCGAGTACGCCACTTCCTACGAGGCGTACGCGCTCACCTACATGGCGGTCGAGGAGTACGGGGCGCAGACGCCGGTCCCACCGACGGAGACGAATCGGCCCGGCATTCCAGCGTTCCCGGACACAGCGATGCAGGACAGCTCAACGACCGTTCTCACCGCGCTCGAAGACACGTTCGTCGTGCAGGTGTCCTACACCCGGTTCGTCGAGGGAGAATCGCGCGGTCGCTACACGGTCAACTACTACGTCTCGTCCGAGCAGACGATTCGCGCAGAGGTGCAGGGTGACGCGTCGCCGGGTCCGGATCCCACGACCGTCGGGACGATTCTGGAGTGTTGACCGGCGAACGGGACAGAGAACTATTCGCAGGGAATCGACTGTATCGAACGCCGAGTTGATACAGCCCCTGAGCTAGTTTAACACTAATTTCGTGTGGCAGCATTCTGGAAGAAGATCGTGTCTTCGACAGCACCGCACTCATCGTGATGCGTTGAAAGCCCTCGGACCGCTGGCGGCCGCTGAGCGGGATATTCTCGCTCGGACAACAGCACCGCGCCGCGCTCGCGAAAATAGGGCCCGCTCAGGCGACTCCGCTCCTTTCAGTCGCCGCCAGCGCCCCTCGCCCTTTCAGTCCGCCAGGATAATTTACGTTGCACAGGCCCTGTACTTCTGCGGTTGGTCACCAGTCAGTCAACCCCCTCACCATCGCAGCAGCTACTGTTTCGGCTTTCAGTCGTTCCAGTCCTTCAGATT
>Ga0207718_100885_pt1 | contig 20012 bp, 19 predicted proteins | sample A23M2SouthBayCA_FD_187749 | JGI IMG/M metagenome (GOLD analysis project Ga0207718, IMG submission 187749) | Aerobic enrichment media microbial communities from Eden Landing Ponds, California, USA - A23 M2 (SPAdes) | ecosystem: Environmental > Aquatic > Marine > Unclassified | place: Emeryville... | reverse complement strand
CCCCCGTTGAGGATCTCGTCCAACCCGTCGATACCGGTTTTTGTCGTTTCGATCATGTGCGTAGAGCCTCGCGGGCGCGAGATGAAGGTATGTCGGGTGTCTTAGTTGAAAAAGGTTGTTCATAAAGGGCCGGTCTGGACGGGTCGAAGCCATCGCCACACACGACCGACGTGTCAGTGGGGCAGGGATAGGCGTTCCGTCACACGTCGACACCGGTACCGTTCACCGCGAGTCGCTGCTCGTCGACGACGTGATACTGGGTCGTGGCGTGTCGGTAACAGTACCATCGCCTGTGGGGCGGGGAGTCGGACGCCCGGAACCGGACCCGCACAAGGTCGCCTGCCTGCGGGGGTCGCTCGTCCACAGAGACGTTCGGGAAGACGAACCGGTCGTCGGCCCCGACTGGATAACTCGCCCGCGCCCGGTCGAACTCGTACACTTCCCACCTGGTTTCCTCGCCGTAACTTCGGACGACGAGCGAGAGTCGGTCGGAGTCCTCGATGGCGTCGCCGCCCTCGTGGGTCACGACGAGTCGGTCGGCGTCGACGGACACCTGTGCAGCGAACGTCGGCATCGAGACCGTCGCAGTCGGGCCACAGACGATACCAGTCGCGACCGGGATGGCGACGACCTCCACCAGCAAAACAGCCACGAACACCGCGACGACGCCCGTAGCCAGTCGCCGCCCGCTGGGGCGGCGTCGGCTGTCGTCGTCCGGTCTTCCGGCGGGCTCGCCACTCATGAAAACAGAGTGAAACGAAAACGGTAAAAAGGCACGGGATCGAGCGAGCCCGGGATCGCGTGAGTGCGACCCGTTTCAGGAGCCGTGGACCGCACGCGGGTCGACCCAGATGACGAAGTCCCCGTCGCGTTTGACCACACCGACGATGGCGTCGTCGTCCTGGCCGGGCGCGTCGTCGATGTTGCTGGGGTCGACGGAGACCACCTGGGAGACCTCGTCGACGAGCCAGCCGACGGCACCCTGGTCTTCGACGACGTCCGGGTCGAAGACGACGATCCGCCGCTCCGCACCGTCACCGCCGACCCCGAAGACGGCCTTCGGTGAGACGATCGAGGTGGTCCGGCCACGCAGGTCCATCACGCCCTCCACGTGGCGGGGCGTGTTGGGGACGGTCGTCAGCTCACCGACGTCGACGATTTCGGTCACGTAGTCGATGCTCACACAGTAGGTTTCCTCGCCGAGCGTGAACTCCAGAACCTGCCCGGTCGTCCCGTGACCGGACTCGGTCGCAGTGCTCGAAGCCATACCTGAGACGGCTCACAAACGGACTTAAGCGTGTCTTCCGGGCTATCATCTTTGATTACGCGGGGGGAGTCTTTATTTGGACAGTCCCGCCAGTGAGAGGTAACGATGCCGGCAGGTCCGGACCGGTCGCGTCCCCGCCCGTGCGGGCGGTTCGAGGCCGACGAGAGCCGATGGCTGGCCAGCGAGGAGAGACGATGACACGGAAACGAACGGAGACGACGACAGGCGAGTCCTCCCCACGGGCAGTCGTCGCCGACGACTCGCATTTCATGCGCAGTGTCATCACCGACATCCTGACCGAGGGCGGGATCGACGTCGTCGCGACGGCCCGGGACGGCCGAGAAGCGGTCACTGCCGTCGAGAAACACGACCCCGACGTCGTGACGATGGACGTCGAGATGCCCGGGATGGACGGGATCGAAGCGACGGACCGGATCACCGCCGAACACCCCACGCCGATCCTCATGTTGAGTGCCCACACCGAGGAGGACGCCGACGTGACCTTCGAGGCGCTCGACAGCGGGGCGCTGGATTTCTTCCGCAAACCCGGCGGCGAAGTGTCGATGGAGATGTCCCGGCTGGAGGACCAGCTCGTCGAGACCGTCAGGACGGTGGCCGCCGGCGACCCGACGACCGCCGCGGGCGTCTCGACGGTCCGCTCGGCCGGCAACGGGGCGACGGCGACGGCCGGAACTACCGGGACCAGCCCGGGGCCCGAAACCGGGACGACGGCCGGGGCTAAAAGTGGCTCCGAAAGTGGGGCGACCGGGGGTACCGTTCCGGACGTGGCCACGACCGAGTACCTCGACGACGCGACCGTCGTCGTCGGGTCCTCGACCGGCGGCCCGACCGTCGTCGAAACGGTACTCGCGGACCTGCCGGCGGCGGCCGACCTGCGCGTGCTCGTCGTCCAGCACATGCCGGAGGGATTCACCGGGCGGTTCGCCGAGCGACTGGACGCCCGGAGCGAGTACGAGGTCCACGAGGCGGCCGATGGGGCGCGTATCGGCGGCGGCGAGGCAGTCATCGCCGCGGGCGACCGCCACATGGAGGTCAGCAGTTTCCGGAACGGACGGGTCGGGGTCTCGCTGACCCAGGACCCACCGGTCAACAACGTCCGGCCCGCCGTCGATGTGACCATGGAGACGGCAGCACGGACAATCGACGGCCCCCTCGCAGGGGTCGTCCTGACGGGCATGGGCGAGGACGGTGCGGCGGGCATTCGAGCGATCGCCGAGGCCGGCGGGACGACCGTCGCCCAGGACGAGGCGACGTCGGCGGTGTTCGGGATGCCCAAGCGAGCGATAGAAACCGGCTGCGTCGACGGCGTCGCACCGGTCGACGACGTGGCTGCGGCGATTCTCGATGCATTCGAGGTGACATGACTATGGACGACCAGTATCTCGACGCGTTCCTTCGCGAGAGCGAAGAGGCTATCACGGAACTGAACAACTCGCTGCTTGACCTGGAGTCGGACCCCGGAGACCGGGAGGCGATGGACGAGATCTTCCGGCGGGCCCACACGCTGAAGGGCAACTTCGGTGCGATGGGGTTCGAGGACGCGAGCAACCTCGCCCACGCCATCGAGGACCTCCTCGATGCGATGCGCCAGGACGAGATGGAAGTGACCGCCGACCGCATGGATCTCGTCTTCGCGGGCGTCGACATGATCGAGGTCATCGTCCGCGAGATCGATCAGGACGGCGAGTCCTCGACCGACACCGGCGAGATGGTCGCCCAGCTCAGGGCGGTCATGGACGACCACGAGGCTGCAGGCGACGACAGGGCCGTCGACACCGAAAGCGCGGTCGCGGACGGCGAGGCGACCATCGATGGCGACGCGACCACCGACGACGACGCGACCGCTGACGGAGACGCCACCGAGAACGGTGCCCAGGGCGATACGTCGTCGAGCGGTAGCGCTGACGCGTCCTTCGAGGCCGACGTCTCGGTCGACCCCGGCGCGTTCGAGTCGGGCGCGATAGGTGTCCGACTCGGGCTGGGCGACAGCGACATGGCAGGGGTCGACGCGATGCTCGCACTCGATGCCGTCGAAGACGCCTACGACCTGCTCGGGACCGACCCGGACCGGGACGCCATCGAGGACGGCGAGTACGGCGAGACGTTCGTCGTGGTCGTCGACGCCGACGACGTCGACACGGTGCGCGCGACGTTCGAGGACGCCCCCGAGGTCGAATCGGTCGCGGTCCGCGACCTGACGAGCACGCTGGACGGCGGGACGGACACAGCGAGCACCGATGCAGGAACCCCCCAGGCCGAGTCCGACGAGTCCGCCGACACAGGTGCGGCGTCGCCAAACAGTGGGAGCGAGGCCGCGTCACCGGCCGGTGGGGGTGAGACCACGTCACCGGCCGCGGGCGCCGAGGACGAATCGGTCGACGAGATCAAGTCCGTCAGAGTCGACGTCGACCAGCTCGACGACCTCCACGGGCTGGTCGAACAGCTCGTGACGAGCCGGATCAAGCTCAGGCGAGCCGTCGAGACCGACAACCTCGACGGCGCCACCGAGAACCTGAACGAACTCGACAAGATCACCGCGAACCTCCAGAACACGGTGATGGACATGCGGCTGATCCCGCTGAAGAAGGTCGTCGGCAAGTTCCCGCGGATGGTGCGTGACCTCTCGCGAGACCTGGAGAAAGACGTCGAGTTCACCATCGAGGGCGAGGACATCGAACTCGACCGGACTATCCTGACGGAGATCTCCGACCCGCTGATGCACATCATCCGCAACGCGCTCGACCACGGGATCGAATCCCCCGACGAGCGCGAGGCCGCTGGCAAACCCCGGACGGGCCAGATCGAGTTGCGCGCCTCGCGGGAACGGGACCACGTCATCATCGAGGTCGAAGACGACGGCGCGGGCCTGGACGTCGAGGGCATCAGACGCAAGGCCATCGAACAGGGCGTGCGCTCGCCCGAGGAACTGGAGGCGATGGACCGCTCGTCGGTGTACGACCTGGTCTTTCACCCGGGTTTCTCGACGGCCGACGAGGTGACAGACACCAGCGGGCGCGGCGTCGGGATGGACGTCGTCCACGACACGGTCACGCAACTCGACGGTTCCGTGAACGTCGAGTCCGACCCCGGTGAGGGGACGACCGTCTCGCTGCGACTCCCGGTGACGATGGCCATCGTCAAGGTCCTCTTCGTCGAGGTCGGCGAGGAAGAGTACGGCATCCCGCTCAAGAACGTCGACGAGATCACCCGCACCACGGACGTCAAGCAGATCAACGGCACCGAGGTCATCAAACACGACGACGACATCTACCCGGTGGTCCACCTCGGCGAACGGTTCGAGGTCCCCGGTGCACACAACGGCCATCGCGAGGAGATCGCCGGCAATGGCCACAAAGACGACGGCATGCTCGTCCGGATCAGGGAGTCCGAACGCCAGGTCGCACTGCACTGTGACGAGGTCAACAGTCAGGAAGAAGTCGTCGTCAAACCCCTCGAGGGGATCCTCAGCGGGACGCCCGGCCTCTCGGGCACCGCGGTGCTCGGGGACGGGAACATCGTCCACATCCTCGACGTGGTGACCCTTTAGATGGTTCGGGACGACAATCCAGGCATGAGTGGCTCCTGTGGGAGTTCAGAACGACAGGGCGACACCGGAGGACGAGACCGATGAGCGAGTCCGACCGCACGTTCTACGACCTGCTCTCCTTTATCGAGCGGGAGCTGGACTTCGAGTCCGGGTTCTACAACGAGGCGTACCTGGACCGGCGGATCAACGCCCGGATGCGCCGGACCGGCCACGACGACTATCGCTCCTACAGGCGGGAACTGGAGTCCGACACCGAGGAACAGGAGGCGCTGCTCGACTCGCTGTCGATCAACGTCACCGGCTTCTTCCGGAACCCGGACGCCTGGGAGTCACTCAGGGGGGTCCTCAGGGACCTCACCGCCGGCCCCGAGCGAGTCCGGGTCTGGAGCGCCCCCTGTGCGGACGGTCGGGAGCCCTACTCGCTCGCCATGCTCGCGCTCGACGACGACGATATCGACGCCAGCAGGCTCAGCATCCTCGGGACCGACATCAACGCCGACATCCTCCGGGACGCCCGGGCCGGGCGATACGAGACGACCAAGACGACGGATATCGCCGAGGAACTCGAACCGCTGTCGGCGACGGACCCGTACGTCGACCGGGATGGCGACGCGTTCGTCGTTCGCGAACGTGTGCGCGACCTCGTTACATTCGAGCGCCACGACCTCATCCGCGGTGCGGACAAGCGAGATTTCGACCTCGTCTGCTGTCGAAACCTCCTCATCTACATCGACTCCGATTACAAGGTGCCGATCTTCGAGACGATCACCGGGTCACTGGTCGAGTCTGGCTACCTGATGATCGGGATGACCGAGACGCTTCCCTCGGAGTTTCGCGACAGGTACGACCCGGTCGCCAAGAAACACCGCATCTACCGACGCAGCTAATGTCACTGTACCAGCTCGAACGGACCGGCGACGTACAGGAACTCATCGGCTACGCCCGTCGTAGTGACAACACCGAGATCCGTGCCCGCGCCGCCGAATTACTGGGGAACTTCCCCGAGCACGACGAACGCGAAGACGTCGTCAATGCGCTCGTCACCGTGGCCCGAGAGGACGACAGCGACGCAGTGACGGCCGCGGCCGTCGACGCCCTCGACCGGCTCGGTGGGGACGCGATCGAGCGGTTGATCGCCGACGCCGCCGGGGCGAGCCTCGACGGCGACGGCGCCGACTGGGTGAAAGCCCAGGCGTTCGTCCGCGCGCTCTCGGCGGACATCCCGGAGTTGCGGATGGCCGCCGCGAACGGGCTCGCACAGCTCGAACACACTGACGCGGTCCCAGACCTCGTCGACTGCTTCGGCGACGTCGACCCTCGTGTCCGTGCGCGGGCCGCCAGGGCCTGTGGACTCATCGGCGACCCGCGCGCGACTGGCTCCCTGGAACCTCTGTTGACTGATACCAGCGGGGACGTCCGCCGCGCGGCCGCCGAGGCACTCGGGAACATCGGCAACAGGCAGGCGCTGGGGGCGTTGCTCCCGCTCTACGAGGACGGCGACGAACGCGTCCGGCGCGTGGCGGTCGGGGCGTTTGGCAACTTCGACAACGAGCGACCCGTCGAGTACCTCGTCGCCTCGCTGACCGACGACGCCGCTGCCGTCCGCCGGACCGCCGTCTACTCGCTGGTCGAACTGCTCGCGAACGTCCCGACCGAACAGAGTCACGAGATCCGCGAGACCGTCGTAGCGGAACTCTCCGAGACTGACGACCCGAGCGTCGTCGTGCCGCTGGTCGAGATCCTCGAAGAGAGCCAACAGACCGCCCAGCGTCGCAACACCGCGTGGCTCCTGGGTCGGGTCACCGAGGACGCAAAACGCGAACGCGTCGTCGACGCCCTCGTCGCGGCGTTGCGAGCAGAGGACACGATGACCGCACAGTTCGCGGCCACGAGTCTGGCAGAACTGGGCGGCGACGCCGTCGAGCGGCGCCTGCTCGAACTGGTCGAAGACGAAAGCGCACCCGCCGAGGCGCGTGCACAGGCGGTCTTCGCGCTCGGCAAGGTCGGCGGCGAACGCTCGCGCCGGCGTCTCGACGCACTGCTCGACGAGACGGACGAGGACGTCGTCCGTCAGCGGGCGTTCTCGGCGCTGTCGAAACTGGGTGGTCGCGCGTGAGCGATGGGGAGCGGAAACTCGCCGACACCACCGGGAAGTTCGTCCAGGTCGTCAAAGACGGGCGGAAGGTCGCGGACCTGGAGTGGCTGAGCGGACGGATCTTGCTCTCGAACAAGCGCGTCGTGCTCGCCAGCGGCGAGGGCAAGCGCACCATCGCCCTCTCGCGGGTGAGTTCGCTCAAGAACAGGCGCGACGCCGACAACGCCATCGCGCCGGTGTCGGGTTACTTCTCGCTGCAGGTCGGCGCGGACGTCCACCTCGTCGCGCCGAAGGCCATCGACGACTTCGAGGCCGGCCTCTACGACGCGCTCGTCGACGGCGAGGTGGTGCTCGTGAAACACCCGGCGGTCGAGGGCGGCGTCGTCCGGGACACTGACTGGGAGAAAGGCCGACTGAGCGTCGACCCCGACGAGGTCGGCCTGGGCGTCGCCAGCGGACAGTTCGTCGAGGTCGAAGTCGCCGACGTCGGTGGTGTGGACGTGACCGAGAAGTCGGTCCTCGGGACCGAGCGCCGGGTGCTGGAAGTCGAACACACCCTCGAGGACGGGACCAGCGTCGAGACTCACATCTCCGGCGCCGGGCAACACGTCGCAGCCCTCGAGTCGCTCGTCAGCAAAGGGCCCTCGAACGACGCCGCCGACATCGAACTTTCCGACGCCGAACGGCAGGTGCTGATGGCGCTGTACTCCGGTGTCTCGCCGTTCGAGATCCCCGATTTCGTCGGGATGGACGTCGACGCTGTCGAGGAGGTCTTCGACCGCCTCGTCAAGAGTGGCGTCCTGAACGAAAAACGGGTTCGCCGGGAGGTCCGACTCAAGGCTCGCGGTCGTAACATCGCGAGCGAAGTCATCGCTGACCAGTAGGGTTCCGCGCCGGGACGGCCGGGCGCTACAGCGGCGTCCCACCGCGGTCGCCACTGCCCTGGCCGGCCTGGCTGAGCAGGTCCGAAACCGGCGGCTGGTAGTCGTACCCCGGAACGACGCCCTCGACGTAGGTCCCCTCGACGTACTCGACGAACGTCTTCGCGACGTCGAGCCCGCGGTCCGCACTCCCGAACTCGAACTCGTAGGTGACGGTAACGGTATCGCCCGTGACGGCGACGGACAGCGCCGGTTCGACGCTGGCTCGCGTCGCTTTCGAGGCCTCGTCGAGTCGACGTTCGAACGTGTCCAGCCAGCCGTCTTCGACGGCCGTTCCGACGTCGCCGTCGACGACGGCCGAGAGCGTCGGGACCTCGACGGTCACACTGAAGGCCGTCGCCCAGTCGGTCGTCGGTGACGGGGTCGCCGTCACCCACGCGTCGAACCGGGTCGTCGTCACCCGATAGCCGTCGGTCGCTGGTTCCAGCGCGTCGCGGGTCGCCGCGGCGTCACGAACCGCCTCGGGCGTCTCCTCGCTCATTAGGCCACAGTGAGTGATTCGACGGCAAAAACCCGTCGCGTCGGACCCGCTATCGCCACCACTAGCGGAAACGAGACGGTCGCCGATTCCACAACGTCGCTGGTATGTGACAGAAATTGCCGGGAACCGCGACGGGCCCGCCAGGTTGCGGGAACCGCGATCGGCGTTCGAAGCTTCCTGTTTCGTATCTTCTGCAGAAAGACGACGAAAGATCAGTACGGTTCACATTCTCACTCTGTTTCGGCGGGAATGAACGAGAGTGTGAAACAGACGCCCATTCAACAGGATCCAGCGACGCGCCTGCGAGTGACAGAGGGGATTCGGCGTAACGCTAGTCGGTGTACCGCTAGTGTGTCACGCACTCGTGCGAGGGATGGGATTCGAACCACGGTCGGACGTGCTCGCGTTGCTGCGCGCGACCTCTCTGCTTCGAATCCCCGAACGCATCGCTCCTCACGTCCGTTCACCGTGACGAGAAGTCGTCACGAGCCCTCACTCACTCCGCTCGTGAGGACGTCGCAGATGCGAGGGATGGGATTCGAACCACGGTCGGAGCGAAGCACCTCCCTGCTTCGAATCCCCGAACGCATCGCTCCTCACGTCCGTTCGTCGCAGATGCGAGGGATGGGATTCGAACCCATGGACCCCTACGGGAGCGGGTCTTAAGCCCGCCGCCTTTGGCCAGGCTCGGCCACCCTCGCTCGACGCTCACTCCGGGCGGGCCCCGAAAGTCCGTTTCGGTCCGTCCCGAAGACTGACCTGCAACCCCATCAGTCGAGGATCGAACCCTCGATTCTCTGGCTGCACACCCGAATTATGTGCGGATCCCGGTTCGTTACATAAACGATCGATAATTACAGACAGTGGCAAAATTCGCCGTTCACTGACCGATAGAGGTAAATTCAACAGCAGTGTCACCTACATTTTCAAAAACACTCCGAAACTCGTTAGGTGTTTCGGTAATTCTACGAATTCGTTGACACTGGTGCTGGTATACGGCATGTTCCCGGAAGGTTTTTTTTAACGGAGGCCGCGTTTAGGGTTATGCCGCGAAACCCGTTTGAAACGGACGGTGACGACCGCTTTATCAGTCGACGCAAATGGCTCTCCATGCTGGGTGTGGCAGGCACCGCCGGCCTGGCAGGTTGTGGTGGCAACGGCGACGGCACGGACACGCCCGGATCGGCCGACACGCCGACGGCAACGCCGACGGCCACGCCCACCGATGCCATGGACCAGACCCAGACCCAGGACTTCGGTGACACGGCGACGCCGACGCCGACCGACCAGCCGCTACCGGAACCCAGCGGGACCTACGACGCTGTGTCCGGGTCGTCCTACGAGACGCTCAACCCGGTGTACAACTCCGAGGCCGGTGCCGGCTCGGCTATCGGCTACGCACTGGACTACGGCTACGCGTTCGACGACCAGCAGCAGTTGTTCCCCCAGCACTACGACCTGACCACCGACAGCGGTCAGGTCTGGGTGTTCACCGTTCGGGAGAACCTGCAGTTCAGCGACCCGTACGGACAGGTAACCGCCGAGGACTACGTCTACCAGATCCAGGAACTCCACCAGAACGACGTGTTCCCGACGGCCGACTCCGATAGCTTCCCGGCGGAGTACAACGTCACCCAGAACAGCGAGTTCGAGTTCCAGGTCGAACTGCCGGGCACGAACATCCTCTGGCCCCAGACGTTCGAACCGCTCCTGTACCCGATCCCGAAAGACCTGGTCCAGCCCTACGTCGAAGACGAAGACGTCGAGGGGATGCGCCAGGACTCGGAACTGCTCGAACTGCAGTTCACCGGGAATCTGGGCGCCTACACCATGGACGAGTGGAACCGTGGGTCCGGGACGACCTACAGTCGCAACGACGACTACTACATCCAGGACATCCCGAACGCGCCGGACATCTACGCCGGGGCACCCTACTTCGAAGGGGTCACCACGAGCATCGTCCCCGAACAGTCCGCGCGACTGGGCGCACTCGAGACGGGCGAGGCCGACTCCGCGTCGATCCCGCCGGCCCAGTTCCAGGAGTTCCAGCAGAAAGACAACGTCAGCGTCAACCAGATCCCCCAGCCGTACAACGAGAAGATCACGCTGAACATGCGCGACAACGGCTGGAGTGCCGGCCCCGGCAACCTGTTCCGGCACGTCCCCTTCCGCCAGGCGATGGCGATGGCCATCAACAAGCAGGACCTCATCGACGGCGTCTGGCGCGGTCTGGCCCGACCCCACTACACCTGGCAGCCCCAGTTCTCCCGGTGGTACCCGTCCGACGTCGACTTCCCGAAGTTCGGCCAGGGAGACATGTACGGCGCCGACGTCGCGCAGGAGCGGGCCCAGGAGGCCTTCGAGATGTCCGAGTACGACTACGCGTTCGACGGCGACACCATGGTCAACCCGGACGGCGACCAGGTGACGCTCGACATCCTGTGGTTCGCGAACGACGACACCGACGGGCTGATGGCCGAGTTCATCGCCCAGGAACTGGAGGCGAACCTGGGGATGAGCATCAACGTCGAGAGTATCACGGGCGGCCCCTTCGTCAACGACTACGCCCAGGTTCCCCAGGAACGATGGGCCGAGGCCGGAACGAGCGTGGAGCACAACGGCAAGACGTTCACCTGGGAGTCGCCGGGTCCGTTCAACCCCGGTCCCCGGAACGTGACGTCCAACGAGGCCTGGGACATGTCGATCGTCTACGGGCTGAACACCTACCCGCGTAACCCGCTGACGAACAACGCCTTCTTCGACGGCGCGGGCGGCGGGAGCTTCAACTTCAGTGGCTACTACCCGGACTTCAACGCCAAGGAACTGTTCGAGCAGGCCCGCAACGCCGGCTCCACCGAGGAGTTGCAGTCCATCTTCAACGAGATGTTCGTCTCGCTCGCGGAAGAACAGCCCTACATCATGCTGGTGTTCCCCGACGACATCATCGGCTACAACCCCAACCTCGTCGGCCCGATCGAGAACTTCTCGAACGGGTGGAACTTCCCCGCCTGGCGGTTCGAGGAGTAAGGCCGACACGTCGAACCTCCGGTTTCGAAGTATTCACAGACCCTTCAGACTCATACAATGGGATACGGACGATACGTCACCGCACGCGTCCTCTGGGCCGGCGTAGTGGCGTATATAATCGCGACTGTGTCGTTTCTGATCATGGCGTTCTCGCCGGACCCGGCCGTCTCGCAGGCGGTGACACAGGCGGCACTGCAGGGCGGAGACCCCGCGGAGGCCATGGAGCGGACGCGCGAGTTGCGCGGACTCAACCAGCCGCTCTACGTCAGGTACAGGGACTACATCGTCAGCATCGCGACGCTGGACTGGGGCTGGTCGAGTATGCGAAGCCAGCCGGTTCTCGACGCGCTCCTGGAGTCGCTGTACTACACGGCGCAGTACTCGATCCCGTGGACGATCCTGACGGTCATCATCGGCCCGATCGTCGGACTGTACTCCTCGGCCAACAAGTACAGCTGGCGCGACCACCTCGCGACGGGATTCGCCTTCTTCGGGTACGCGATCCCGAACTTCTTCTTCGCGATCATCCTGCTGTTGATCTTCGGGATCTGGCTCGAGTGGGTACCGATCATCTACAAGGTCGACGTCCCGGTGTTCAGCGTCCAGAACGCCATCCAGCTGGCGCTGCCGGTGTTCGTGCTCGTCACCGGGTCGATCGGCGGCCTGATGCGCGTCTCGCGCAACGAGTCCTCCGAGTACATGAACGCGGACTTCGTGAAGACGGCTCGCGCGAAAGGCGTCTCGCCGCTCCGGGCGTACGCGCTGCACATCCTGCGACCGACGATGGTCCCGCTGTCGACCACGATGGTCGGCCAGTTGCTGTTGCTGTTCGCGGGGTCGTCCATCCTGGTCGAGGTCGTCTTCTCGATTCCGGGGCTGGGCCGAACGCTGTTCAGGTCCGCGGTCGAACAGGATACCAACCTCGTCCTGGGGTCGATCCTGGTGTTCGTCTTCGTCGGCGTCATCGGGAACCTGCTACAGGACCTCGTGTACACGCTACTGGACCCGCGGATCAGCTACGAAGATAGGTAACTATGGCAACGCAACGACCCGACAAGTTCGACCAAGTCAACTGGGAGGAGATCGCCGGTTCCAGCCGATGGGCGCTCTCGACCAACGCGAAAGGGCTCATCGCGACCACGATTCCGGTGGCGGCTATCGCAGCCTACGACTGGCAGGTACTGGACAAGCGGACACCGACGTTCGATCCCGTCGGACTCGAGGTCGACGTCCCGGCGCTGGACTACCTGTTCGCGTTCACGCTGTTGCTGTTCGCGTTCTACGTCGTCCTCCCGCTCTACCAGCACCCCCGACTGACCAAGTACTACTGGAAGGAGTTCAAGCGCAACCGGCCAGCGGTGATCAGTCTCGTGTGGCTGGCCTTCGTGTTCGTCGTCGGTCTCGTCGGGCCGCTGCTGGTCAAGTCCCCGGAACAGAGCGTCATCCACAGCTACCAGCCGCCGGTCTATCTCTCGATCAACGAGGCGAACCCGGCGACCTGTCTCGGCGAGGTCGCCAACGGCCGCTGTTTCGGCACGTGGCAGTACCCACTCGGGACGAACCGTGCCGGGAAAGGGCTACTCGCCATGCTGGTCAACGGATTCGCCGTCACGCTGAAAGTCGGGTTCATCTCGACGCTGATCGCCGTCGTCCTGGGGACGACGGTCGGCACCGTCAGCGCCTACGCCGGTGGCTGGGTCGACGAGATCCTCATGCGATACGTCGACATCCAGGCGTCGTGGCCGACGCTCATCTTCTACCTGCTCCTGATATACGCTTTCGGCGGAAACCTCTGGCTGTTGATCCTCCTGCTGGGCATCTTCTCCTGGGAAGGGATGGCCCGGTACGTCCGCAGCAAGGCGCTGTCAATCTCCCAGGAGGAGTACATCAAGGCCGTCAACATCAGCGGCGCGAGTTCCTTCCGGATCATCCGCCGGCACGTCGTCCCCAACTCCGCGAGCAGTATCATCACGGACATCACGCTGCTGGTGCCCGGGTTCCTGCTCGCCGAGGCCCAGTTGTCTTTCCTCGGACTGGGCGACCAGTCTATCGACTCCTGGGGACAGATCATCGCCGGCGGTCGGGACGCGCTCGCGTTCGCACCGTGGATCGTCCTGATCCCGGGGTTCGTGCTCTTCCTGACGATCCTCGCGTTCAACTTCGTCGGTGACGCGCTGCTGGACGCGCTCAATCCCGAGGCTGCCGCGGAGGCCGAACGATGAGCGGGACAGACGAGCGCGGCGAGCCTCCACTGCTCGAAGTCGAGAACCTGCGGACGTCGTTCAGCACCGAAGCGGGCGAACTCGTCGCGGTCGACGGCGTCGACTTCACAGTCGAGGACGGCGAGACCGTGTGTATCGTCGGCGAGTCCGGCTCCGGGAAGACGGTCGCGACCGAGTCCATCACGCGACTGCTCAGGTCGCCACCGGCCACGATCACCGGCGAGGCCCGCTATCGCGGCCAGGACCTCCTGACGATGCCGAAAAAGGAACTGCGCTCGATTCGGGGTGCGAACATCGCCCACATCTTCCAGAACCCACAGGAGGCGATGAACCACTGTTTCACCGTCGGCTGGCAGATCGTCGAGGCGATCCACGCCCACGAGGACGTCCCGAAAGCGGAGGCGCGCGAGCGAGCGGTCGACCTCATGGACAGGGTCGGCATCGCCAACGCCAGCAGCCGCTTCGACGACTATCCACACGAGTTCTCCGGCGGCCAGAAACAGCGAGTCATGATCGCGATGGCGCTGGTCGGCAACCCGGACCTGCTCATCGCCGACGAGCCCACGACCGCACTCGACGTGACCGTCCAGGCCCAGATCCTCGACCTCCTCAACGACCTGCAGGAGGACTACGGCATGGGCGTCCTGCTCGTCACCCACGACCTGGGCGTCGTCGCACAGATCGCCGACCGGATCGTCGTGATGTACGCCGGGAAGGTGATGGAACGCGGGGACGTCTACGACATCTTCGAGCGCCCGGCTCACCCCTACACGCAGGCGCTGATGCGATGCCTCCCCGGGAAAGGCGACGACACGCGCGGGATCGCCGGTTCGTTGCCCGACCCAACGGACCCCCCGGACGGCTGTCGGTTCGCCCCGCGGTGTGAACACGCCATCGGCGAGTGTGAGATCGGCGACCAGCCCGAGGAGGTCCCGGTCGCCGGTGACCACGAGGCGGCCTGTCTCTTCTACCAGCAGGGCTACAGCACCGAAACGGTCAGAGACAGGTCACTAGAGGGCGACACCGCGAGGGGGGCGTCGGATGACTGACGAACCCATCCTCCAGGTGCGTGACCTGAAGAAACACTACCCGATACGGAAAGGGCTGCTCAACCGACAGGTCGGTGCCGCGAAGGCCGTCGACGGCATCAGCTTCGACATCGAGCGCGGCGAGACGGTGGGGCTGGTCGGCGAGTCCGGCTGTGGCAAGTCCACCGCGGCGACCTCCATCGTCAGGCTGGAAGACCCTACCAGCGGCGAGGTCATCTTCAACGGCGGCGGGCGGGCCGGCGCGACCCGCGACGAGAACGGGTACCACCCCAACGACGTCACGCGCTTCGACAAGCAGGAGCTCAAAGCGTTCCGCCGGGACGTCCAGATGGTCTTCCAGGACCCCTCCTCGAGTTTCGACCCGCGGATGACCGTCGGCGGGTCCGTCGCGGAGATGTTGCTCGTCCACGGGATGACCGACAAACACCGCCGACGTGCCATCGTCGAGGACCTGCTCGAACGGGTCGGGCTCTCGGCCGAAGACTACGACCGCTACCCTCACGAGTTCTCCGGCGGCCAGAAACAGCGCATCGCACTGGCCCGCGCGCTGGTGCTCAACCCCGAACTGGTCGTCGCCGACGAACCAGTCTCGGCGCTGGACATCTCGATCAAAGCCGAGATCCTCGGGCTCATCAACGACCTCCAGAAGGAGTTCGGCCTGTCGTTGCTCTTTATCAGCCACGACATGTCCGTCATCCGGAGTGTCTGTGACCGCGTCGCGGTGATGTACCTCGGGGAGATAGTCGAGATCGGCGACACCGACGAGATATTCGCGAACCCCCAGCACCCCTACACCGAGGCGCTGCTCTCCTCGATACCGGAACCCGACCCGCGGGCGACCCGGGAACAGATCGAACTGACCGGGACTGTCCCGGACCCGGTGAACCCGCCGTCGGGGTGTCGGTTCCACACCCGCTGTCACAAGGTCGTCCAGCCCGACGACCTGGACCTCGAACAGTCCGTCTGGCGCGCGCTGATCACGTTCCGGTACCAGCTCCGGGCCGACGATATCGACGTCGAGAAGATCCGGGAGAACGCGGGCGCCGAGGGCGCGGTCAGAGAGGAGATCCGTACCGAGTTCGACCTCCCACAGCGGGTCGACGACCCCGGGGCCGAGGAGACGCTCGAACGCGCGCTCGACCGGATAGTCGACGACGACGTCGAGGGTGCCGCCGAGCTCCTGGACGCGGAGTTTACCACCCCCTGTGAGCAGACCCACCCCGACTACACCGAACACGGTGACGGTCACATCTCGGCGTGTATCCGCCACAGCGAACAGGTCCGCTCGGAAGCCCCCGCCGACGACTGACGACTGACGGACCCGTCGCTCTCTGTAGTGTCGGCTCCGTCTGTCGTCGACTCACGCTGTGAGACGTGCGACTGTGGGGCTGTCATCGGGCAACCGGGTTCTGAGGCGAAAAAAGACGTTCTCTGTCGTTGCAGTGAACGCCTAGTCGTGGATCTCGACCGATTCGAGGACGACCGAGTCGATCGGGCGGTCGCTGGGGTCGGTGTCGACGTTGCCGATGGTCTCGACGACGTCCATGCCGTCGACGACGTCGCCGAAGACCGCGTGTTTGTCGTCGAGGTGTGGCTGGGCGTCGAGCGTGAGGAAAAACTGCGAGCCGTTCGTGTTGGCGCCGCGGTTGGCCATCGAGAGCGTCCCCGCCGAGTCGTGGCGCAGGTCCGGGTGGAACTCGTCGTCGAACGTGTAGCCCGGCCCGCCGCGGCCGGTCCCCGTCGGGTCGCCGGTCTGGATCATGAACCCGTCGATGACGCGGTGGAACTCGATATCGTTATAGAGCGGGTCGATCCGCTTCTCGCCCGATTCGGGGTCCTCCCAGGCACCGGTGCCCGGCCCGACGCTCGCGCTCTCGTAGTCGTCGGCGCCCGTCGCCAGGCCGACGAAGTTCGCCACCGTGTTCGGCGCGCGGTCCTCGTACAACTCGACCTCGATGTCCCCCTCGGACGTGTGCAGCGTCGCTGTCAACTCGCTCATGGTTTCGTCCAGGGGTAGCGTGAACAAAACGTTGCTGGTCTCGGGCAGGGACGGTCGCCGCTCAGAACGCTCGCAGGTCCTCGAGCACCGCGTTTGCACTCCCGTCGTCGATGGCCGCACGCGCCTCGTCGAGTCCGGCTTCGAGAGAGTCGACGTCCTCGCGGGCGTAGATCCGGAGCGCGGCGTTCAGTGCGACGGCGTCGGCGAACTGGTCCTCGCGCTCGCCGGACACCACCGCCTCGGTGATCGCGGCCGACTCCCCGGCGACGTCGTCGACGCCCAGGTCCTCGCTCTCGAAGTCCATGCCGTACTCGGCGGTCTCGATCTCGAAGTCCTCGAGTTCGTCGTCACTGGCGTCGGTGCTCCCCACCGACCCCCATTCGGCGACTATCGTACTCCCCGGCCGGACGTCGTCGTAGCCCTCCATGCCCTGGAAGAAGAGTGTCCGCGAGACGTCCTGGCTCTCGGCGTGCTGGAGCGTCTCGGTCATCTTGACGGCAAAGGCCAGGTGGTAGAAGGAACCGAGGTGGACGTCGGCGTTGGCGGGGTTGGCGAGCGTCTCGACGGTGTTGACGAACGAGCGAACACCCATCTGGTCGCGCCGGCCCCACAGCGCGTCGATGCCGGGGTTGAAGTTGGGCTGGTAGTAGAAACCGAAGCCCGTGTCGTCGACCATGTCGGCGCTCTCGCCGGGGTCGAGCTCCGTCTCGACACCGAGTTCGTCGAGGACGTGCTTGTAGGCGTCCTGTTTCTGGGTGGGGACGCGGTCGCCGCTGTGGACGACGACCGGTGTGCCCGCTGCGGCGGCGACGACGCCGGCGGCGACGCCGAGGATGGCCGTCCGGCCCTTGCCGTCGTAGTTGGCACCGCAGTCGACGGGGTCGACCTGTGGCGTGGCAGTCTCGATGGACACCTCGCGCATGACGTCGACGAACGCCGCGAGTTCCTCGGGCGTGTTGCGCTTCCAGCGGTTGGCCAGCCAGAACGCGCCGAGGGTCGTGTGGTCGGGTTCGTCGTCGAGGATGCGCTGCATGGCCTCGCGGGCCTGCGCGCGGTCCATGTCGTCGGCGGACTTGTGACCGGACCCGACGACCTCGGTCATCAGCCGTTTGAGCGGCCAGTCGCCGTACTCCTGGGTCGCGTGTGCCATACCGGCAGTTCGGACCCGTCCCGCTAAAGGCTCTCGTTTCCCGCAGACGTGGCCGCCCCGTTCTCGTGTCCCGTCCCGGTACGAGCGGGGTCCCGCGAGGCCGGCAGTCGAAAGAGGTACTTCGGACCACGCCTAACTGCCGACGATGAGTCGGGCTACCGGCGACTGGCGCGACCTGGTCGACGACGTCGACGCCGCGCTGATAGACGGGTGGCAAAGCGGGTTCCCTGTAACCGAGCGCCCGTTCGAGGTCGTGGGCGAGGACGTCGGCGTCTCCGCCACAGAGGCCCTCGAACGGGTCGAACGGCTCTACGACGAGGGAATCTTCCGGCGCTTTGGCCCCGTATTGAACCCACCGGTCATCGGGTCGTCGACGCTGGCGGCCGTCCGCGCGCCCGAGGACCGCTTCGACGCCGTGGCAGCCGTGATTAACGGCCACCAGCAAGTGAATCACAACTACGCTCGTGACCACGAGTGGAACATGTGGTTCGTCGTCACGGCCGCCTCCAAGGAGCGCCGGGACGCCATCATCGACGATATCGCGGCCGAGACTGGCCTGGAGGTACTCGTCCTCCCGATGCTGACGGATTTTTACATCGACCTGGAGTTCCCGGTGGTCAACTCCGACCGGTTCGCCCGCGAGAGTCTGGCGGAGACCGCGGTCGACGCCACCGATATCAGCGAGCGGGCGGCCGTCGACCTGACGACCCTGGAGCGGCGACTCCTGCTCGAGATCCAGGACGGCTTTCCCCTCACGGCGACACCCTACTGCGACGTGGCCGCGGCGGTCGGAGCGCCCGTCGAGGACGTGCTCGCGGCGGTCGAACGACTCCTCGCGGCGGGGTGTATCAAGCGGATCGGCTGTGTCGTCAACCACATCGCGACCGGGTTCGACGCCAACTGCATGGTCGTCTGGGACGTGCCCGACGAGGACCTCGACGAACGGGGCGTCGAGGTGGGACGGCTGCCCTACGTGACCCTGTGTTATCACCGACCGCGCCGGCCCGAACGGGACTGGGAGTACAATCTCTTTACCATGGTTCACGGGCGCGAGCAGGCTGCCGTCGACGCGAAGATCGACGAGCTGGCGGCCGAGCACCTGCCGTACGACCACGAGCGACTGTTCTCGACAGCGACGCTGAAACAGACCGGTGCGCGGTACGAGGCGCTGGTCGGTGAGGACACAGGACCCGATTCCGACCGGATCAAGGGGTCAGAGACAGCGTGACAGCGGGGGATCGATCGGTCCGATCGCGACGGAAACTTTTTGCACCCGCTCTACATTCGTACGTGACGTTCGAATGACCGAGGAGTCAGCGGTGGTCCTCGTCGTCGACGACGAACCGGACGTCGCCGACTCGTACGCGGCGTTCCTCCGGGACCGTCACGCCGTGCGAACGGCATACGGGGGCAACGAAGCGATAGCGGAGCTCGACGAGGACGTCGACGTCGTGTTGCTCGACCGGCGGATGCCGGACATGTTCGGCGACGAGGTGCTCGAAGAGATACGCGAAGGGGGGTTCGACTGTCGCGTCGCGATGGTCACTGCCGTCGACCCGGACGTCGACATCATCGAGATGGAGTTCGACGACTACGTCGTCAAACCCGTCACGAGAGCGGAAGTGCTCGACACCGTCGAGCGACTCCTCCGTGTCACCGAGTACGAGCGGACGCTCCGGGAGTACTACCGGGTGACGCGCAAACACGTCGCGCTCTCGGAGGCAAGGGGGAGCGCGAATCTCGAAGACGACCCCGAATTCGCGTCGTTGACCGAGCGACGTGACCGGCTCCGCGAGGAACTCGAATCGACGGCCGAGCGGTTCGTCGACGGGGACTTCGAGACGCTGTTCAGTGACTTTTCCGAGTGAGCACGGTCCGTGTCCGGAAGCAGCTGACTGGGTATTCCCACGTCGGACTGGATACTACCAGAATTCCGGGGTTTCGAAAGGGCTATTCGGGGAACGGTCCAAGCGAGCGCCGATGAGCAAGCAACTGCCGGACGTCCAGGCGTCGAGCCCGGACGTGACCGTCGGCCTCAACCGTGTCGGCGTCACCGGCGTGGAGAAACTCGTCGAGATCAGTCGCGAGGGTGACCGGCCGATCGTCCTGATGGCAACGTTCGAAGTGTTCGTCGACCTGCCCAGTTGGCGGAAGGGAGCCGACATGAGTCGCAACATGGAGGTCATCGACGAGACGCTCGAAACGGCGGTCGG
>Ga0207718_100877_pt1 | contig 20207 bp, 22 predicted proteins | sample A23M2SouthBayCA_FD_187749 | JGI IMG/M metagenome (GOLD analysis project Ga0207718, IMG submission 187749) | Aerobic enrichment media microbial communities from Eden Landing Ponds, California, USA - A23 M2 (SPAdes) | ecosystem: Environmental > Aquatic > Marine > Unclassified | place: Emeryville... | reverse complement strand
TCAGGGAAAGCGATCTTGAGGTTCTCTCCGACGAGGTCGATCGGATCTGGAGCGACGTCGAGATGGGGGCCAACGCCGAGGAAGCGCTCGTCCGATTCGGCAAACGTGTCCGGACGACTTCGATCGCGCGAGTCGTCTCGCTGGTGACCAACGCCATGCGCGCCAGCGGGGACCTCGGGCCGGTGCTGCGGATCGCCTCGAATCAGGCGTGGTCGGATCTCCGATTGCGACGCAAGCGACGCCAGCAGATGTTCACCTATCTCGTGGTGATCTACATCTCTTTCGTGGTCTTCCTGGTGATCATCATCGCCGTTCAGGAGGTGTTGATCCCGAGTCTCCCCGAATCGGTCAGCACGCCTGAAGGACCGAACCGCCTCGGCGTCAATGCCGACCAGTTCGCCCGACTCGGCGAAGTTGACAAGGCAGCGTACACGCTGGTCTTTTTCCACACTGCGCTGGCACAGGCCGTCTGTTCAGGATTCATCGCTGGCCAACTTGGAGAGGGGACGCTCAAAGACGGCGCGAAACACGCCGCCGTGATGCTCGGAATCGCCTACATTGCGTTCATGCTACTGTCTTCGCCTGTGGCCTCGATGGTGTTGACCTCCCAGACGACGACCGACGCCTCGGTCACGATCGAGTCGGTATCGATGTCCGATGGCGGGTTCGTCGTCCTTCACGAACAACAGGAAGACGGGAAGGTAATCGGTCGCACCGACTACCTCGCGCCAGGGACCCACCGGAACGTCGTTATCGAGCTCGACGGGCCACCACCGGACCAGTTTACCGTCGTCGCCGTCCCCCATCTGGACACCAACGACAATCGCCAGTTCGACTACACCGGCGGCGAAGTCGACCGTACCTACCCGAAGGGCTCGTACAAAGTGGCCGTCCAGGCACCCATCACCTACGATCCCGATGCCAACGTGACCGCCGGTGGGTTCTCGCTCCGCGGGCCGCCGGATGTCCGGCCCGCCGGCTGACCCTCCCATTCTCTTCTGGCCCGCAGGAACGAACGCTCCAGGTACGCCATAGTCGTTGCTGTAGGTCTGTTTCGCATTGACCGTCCGAATTCGTGCGGTCATCGCGGTAAATCGCTACAGTAATCACTATCAGGGCGGAAGCTGACGGCGATGAAGTTCGCTGTCTTCGCCGACCGGGTCGGCGCGATCGAGGCCGCGAGTGCCGACACCGAGATCACCGCCCTCGTGCAGTCGCTGCTCGCGGACGCTGGGTCGGACCTGGCGACGATCACCCGCTTTCTGCAGGGACGGGTCTTCCCGGCGCACGACTCGACCACACTGGACATCGGGCCGGCGCTGTGCTACGAGGCGATCGCCCGGGCCGCCGGCCAGAACGTGACCAGCGACGATGTCGAGGATCGGCTGGCAGCGCAGGGAGAGATCGGTGCCGTCGCGGCGAGCTACGACTTCGGCGGCCAGCGCGGCCTCGGCGCGTTCACCGGTGGCGACAGCGATAGTCTGACGGTCGCCGCTGTCGACGCCGACCTGCGCGAGCTGGCCGCGACCGAGGGTGCGGGCAGCCAGGACACGAAAGGAGACCTTCTCTTCGGGCTGTTCAACCAGGCGAGTCCCGACGAAGCGAGGTACCTCGCCCGACTCGTCCTCGGGGAGATGCGGATCGGCGTCGGCGAGGGAACGGTTCGCGACGCCATCGCGGACGCCTTCGACACTCCTGTCGAGGCCGTCGAGCGAGCGTTGCAGGTGACCAACGACTACGGTCTGGTGGCCGGGGTCGCCCGCGAGGACGGTGAGTCCGGACTGGCTGAGCTCCATCTCGCGATTGGCCGCCCCGTCCAGGCGATGCTCGCACAGGCCGGGACCGTCACCGGGGCGCTTGAGGACTGGGACGAGACCGCCGTCGAAGTCAAGTACGACGGCGCACGCGTTCAGGTCCACTACGACGGCACACAGGTGCGGCTGTTCTCGCGGAACATGGAAGACGTGACTGACCCCCTCCCGGAAGTCGTCGAATTTGTCGAGGAGACTCTGGACGTGCCGGCGATCCTCGACGGTGAGGTCGTCGCCGTCGACGAGTCGGGCAACCCTCTCCCCTTCCAGGAAGTTCTCAAACGGTTCCGCCGGAAACACGATGTCGCGAAGGCTCGCGAGGATGTCACGGTTCGCCTGCAGGCGTTCGACTGCCTGCATGTCGACGGAACGGATCTGCTCGACGCCGCTCTCATCGAGCGCCGCGACCGACTCGAATCAGTACTGGATTCGGGTGTCTCGGAGTGGTGGCTCGCCGACGACGCCGAGACGATCGCCGATATCGACGCCGACGCACTCGATGCGGGCCACGAGGGGATCATGCTCAAAGATCCCGACTCGACCTATTCCCCGGGTCGGCGGGGCAAACACTGGCGCAAACGAAAACCCGACGTCGAGACGCTCGATCTCGTTGTCACGGGTGGCGAGTGGGGCGAAGGTCGCCGTGCCGAACTGCTCGGCACCTTCGAGGTGTCGGCCCGGACCGACGCGGGGTACGTCCCGGTCGGCAACGTCGCGACGGGGATCACCGACGAGCAACTCGAAGATCTGACCGAGCGCCTCGAATCGCAGATTCGCAGCGAGGACGGCACCGCGGTCGACATCGACCCGACTGTGGTCTTCGAGGTCGGCTACGAGGAACTCCAGACCTCTTCGACCTACGAGTCGGGCTACGCGTTGCGATTCCCGCGATTCCTCGGCGTTCGGGAGGACAAAGCTCCCGACGGCGCAGACAGCCTCGAACGGGTCGAACGGCTGGCCGAAACACAGTGATACTTTCCGGACGCCGGTCCAAGCCAGACTATGACACTCACTCATGACGGCCTCACTGTCGAGTGGCTCGGCTACGCGACCCTTCGCCTCGAATCGGCGGGCGGAACGGTCGTCTACCTCGACCCCGGTCGCTACGGCGTCCTCACCGGCGACTGGGAACCGGACACGCCCGGTGTCGGCCATCCGCCAGCACAGGACTACCGACCCCGAGACGGCGATGTCGTCTGTGTCAGTCACGCTCACCACTACGACCCTGACGGAATCGACCGCGTGGCCGGTGAGGACGCGACGGTCGTCGCCTTCGACGGGATGGACCTTCGCGGATCGAGTCGGGACCTCCCCCGACTTGCGGACCTCGACCACGAAGTCCGAACGGTCGGCGCCGAGGACGAACTGGTCGTCGCGGATATCCCGATCTGGACGCTGCCGGCGTACAACGAACCCGACGGGCCGCACGCCCGCGCCGACGGCTCGCCGTACCACCCGGAGGGGCGAGGCTGTGGCTTCCTGCTGTCGATAGATGGGGCGCGTGTCTTCTGGCCCGGCGATACCGACGTGCTGGAGGGGCACGCCGAGCTCGATGTCGACCTGTTCTGCCCGCCGATCGGCGGGAGTTTCACGATGGATCGCCACGAGGCCGCCGAGCTGGCCGCCCAGTTGCAGCCGTCGCTGGTGTTGCCGATCCACTACAACACGTTCGAGGCACTGGAAACTGATTCTGGTGCGTTCGTGGTCGATGTCGCCCGGTCGGGCGTTCCCGTGGTACTGGACGAATCCTGACTACTCGTCTCCGAGACTGTCTTATTCGTCCATGAGGCCGCCTTCCTCGACGCGCATGACGGCCTCGCCGTCGGGAAGGTTCGGCGCGTCGACCAGCTTGACGATCCGTTTGTTGCCCTTCGATTTGCGGAGGTACATCCGGAAGGTCGAAGTGTGGCCGAGGATGTTCCCACCGATGGGCTGGGTCGGGTCGCCGAAGAAGGAATCGGGGTTGGAGGCGACCTGATTGGTGACGACGACGGCGGTGTTGTTGAGGTCGCCGACGCGCATCAGGTCGTGGAGGTGCTTGTTGAGCTTCTGCTGGCGATCAGCGAGTTCGCCCCGGCCGACGTATTCAGCGCGGAAGTGTGCCGTCAGCGAGTCGACTGCGAGCAGGCGGACGGGGAACTCCTCGTCTTGAGACTCGCCAGCGATCTCCTGGGCCTTCTCTGCCAGCAGGATCTGGTGGTTGGAGTTGAACGCTTTCGCGACGTGAATCTTGTCGAGGACGGACTCGACGAGTTCGTTCACGAGGGCTTCGTCACCGGCGTCGGCATCGCCCTCGTCCTCGACGATACCGTGGAGGACCATCGCTGCCTCGATGGCCTCGTCGTCCAGCCCGTTGACCATCTGCTCGATCCGCTCGGGTCGGAAGGTGTCTTCGGAGTCGATGAAGATACAGCTGCCTTCCAGCCCGCCGTACTCGCTGGGGAGCTGGACGGTGACCGCGAGCTGGTGGGTCACCTGAGACTTGCCGGCCCCGAACTCGCCGTAAACTTCGGTGATCGACTGGGTTTCGACGCCGCCGCCGAGGAGTTCGTCGACCTCGTCGACGCCCCATGTGAGTTTGCCGATCTGCTCGCGGCGTTCGAGCACCTGCGTACCCGATTCGAAGCCCCCGATATCGGCGGCTTTCCGGGCGGCCTGAATGATGTCCGCGGCGGAGGACTCACCGACGTCTGCAGTGTTCGAGAGCTCGCCGGGGGAGGCGACGGCGATACCCTGGTAGGATTCGTATCCGTTCTCGCGCAACTTCTCGGCTGTCGCCGGGCCGACGCCCGGCAGGTCTTCGAGGTCTTCGGTTGCTGCCATACCCCTCGCTTGTGCCGGGTGGGTCATAAAGCCTCGTTAACACCATAGTGAAAGTGAAAACGACCGACGTGGGGGGTGTCGTTCGGAACGAAATCCGCAGGTTCATTAGGTCGAACGGAATTCAGGGTGTGTCAAAGACGACCGCTGCCGACGAAGGCGAGCCCGAGCGCGCCGGCGAAGACCAGCCCGCTGAAGAGGGGGCCGGTCGTCCCGAGGATTCGCGGTCCGACTGAGCCTGCGAGTAGCATAGCGACAAACGCCGCCGTGTAGAGCGGAGTCGCGGCCAGCGATATCGCGAACGCGTACAATTGCCAGTAGATCGTCTGCGGGATTCTCGCGATGGTGGCCGCCAGCGAGCGATTCTCGTCCGGGTTCTCGGTAGCCTCGAAATCCGCGAGGATGTCGCGGTCGACCGCATGGACTTCGCCAGTCGTCACTCGCCGTCCATCTGCGTTGCCGACGCGCAGCAGCGTCACCCTCTCACCAGCCCCGACGACACGGTAGATTCCCTCGGGAACGTCGGCGTCTGTCGGTCGGACGTGGTCGTAGACTTCGATGTCGGACACAGTGATCACCAGGGTAGTCTCTGTCGAGGCGTCGACTGGAACCGTCAAATGTCGTTCGGAAGCACTCAACGAAACGAAACTGATTAACCGGTTAGTCAGGAATCCCGAGTGTGCACCCACTGGCGAGAAACTGGACCTACCTCCGGCTGCTGGCTGGACGGCTGGTGACCAACGCAGGCGACAGCATCTACTACGTCGCAGCGCTGTGGCTTGTCCACGACCTCGGCGGTTCGACGGTATACACCGGGATCGCGTCGTTTCTGATTCTGTTGCCGAGTACGCTCCAGTTCCTTGTCGGGCCGCTGGTCGATCGTCTACAGGTTCGGACGTCGCTGGTCGTCACCCAGACAGGTCAGGCGCTGCTGATCGGAACGATCCCGCTGGCGGCGTTTTACGATCTGCTCACCGTCGAACTCGTGCTCGTGGTGATTCCACTGGCCTCGCTGTTGAACCAGGTGACCTACCCAGCCCAGGCTTCGGCACTGCCCCGCGCCGTCGATGACGAACACCTCTCGACGGCGAACTCGGTGTTCAACGCCGCCCACGAGGGAGTCAACATGACGTTCAACGCCGTTGGCGGGCTGCTGGTCGGCCTCGCAGCGGTCGGCGCAGTCGGTGCGCTCGTGATCGATGTCGGGACGTTCGCGCTCGCGATCGTTCTGTTTGCGGGGCTCACGCTGCCCGCTCGAACGCGCCGTGAGGACGCACCCGATCGAAACGAGTCCGAGGCGGCCGAGTCGCTGCGCGGACAGATCCGCACTGAAACTCGCTCGTACGTTGCGGAGTTCAGAGACGGCGTCTCCTACCTCCGGGGGACGGCGTTTCTCGGCGTCATCCTCCCGCAGATCGTCATCAGTTTCGCGATGGGGATGTTGCTGGCCGTCTTGCCCGCCTACGCGGCACTGCGTGGCGGATCTGGTCTGTACGGAATCCTTCTCTCCGGGTTCGCGGCGGGCGCGCTCGTCGGCTCGATCGTCGCGGCACGACTCGACACGGTCCCGTACGGTCACTTCATCATCGCTGGCTCGGGATTGACGGCGGCGGCGTGGGTCGGCGCGGCAATTGCCCAGTGGACACCGCTGATCGTCGTCTGTTTCGCGATTGCGATCGCCTATCCGGGCGGGAATCGCGTCCTCTTCGATACGCTCGTTCAAACGGTCGCCCCCGAGGATCTGATCGGCCGCGTGTCGAGCTCGATGGCGACGCTGACCAACGTCGCGACGCCCTTTGGCTCGCTGGCTGGCGGCGTCGTCGCGGCGGCGGTCGGCCCGGTCGCCATCCTCTGGATCGCTGCCGGTGCGAATCTCCTGGTCATGGCTTACTTCCTGACCCGGTCGTCGATCCGCGATCTCCCGCCGGTCGCAAGCGTCACGCGTCGGGACGACCGGATCGAGAACTTCTGATAGTGGTTATTGTAGCTGTTTACCGGTACGACCGCCCGATGTTGGGCGGTCGATACCGAAATGACCTACAATAAATACTATGAGTGACTCGCATGACCACAGCAAGTCATGGGGGGACGCTCCGTGCCGACCGCCCAATCTATTTTACCATTCGTGAGAGACGGTTATACTGTCGGCTATATCAGCCATGAACAACGAGCCCCGCGAACGAGCGATCCAGCGCGATCGGCCGTCCAGCCTGTCTCTGGCGAGGGCCATACTTGTTGTCGGACTGCTCACGCTCGTCGCGCTCACGCACACGGCGATACTGTATTTCGTGGTGGTCGGTTCGCTACCCGCAGTCGTAATCGCGGCAACCCCGCTCGTATTGGTCGTGTTCGGGATCGGCGCCCTCTTCCGACAGAGTTGGCGAGGCGGGCGCGCGATCGCCGGCCAACTGGCGGCAGCGGCGACGACTGTGCTCGCGCTGGCGTTCGTGACTGGTACATATCGGGTCCCAGCGCCGGAAAGTACCGACCCAGCCGCCCGGTTCGTCGTCGACGCGATATCGGTCCCCGACGTTCCGACGTTCGCGGGACTGACGGTCGGGTTCGAACTCGCCGGTGTGCGGGCGAGTGTTGCCCAGTTTCTGCTACCCGTCGTTGTGGGATACGTCGTTCTCGCAGGCGCGTTGTGGGCTCACCCTGCCGTCGCGGCGCTCGGTGCACGACTCGCTGGCGAGTGAAACCCCATACTGCCGGCTGTACGTTCGGACAGGGATTCGCCAGTCCGGGATGCCGAACGCGTCTACATGGTAGAGCCAGCAGTGTCAAACCGTCTCGGGGAGCCAGCCGCCGTCGACTTCGATATTCTGCCCGGAGATGTACTCGCTGTCGGGATCGAGGAAGAAACACATCGCCTGGGCGAGGTCGTCGGTCGTCGCCCAGCGATCCCGCGGGGCCTCGGCGGGAAATTCGTCTGAGTTCTCGACGACGTACGGCGAGATTGCGTTCACGGTGATTCCGTCGTCCTGGGTATCCGCGGCGAGCATCCGGGTGAACATCAGGACGCCGGCTTTGGCCACGAAGTAGGGGAAATTCCTGGGATTGACCAGCCCCTTCTCGCTGGAGGCGTAGCCGATATTGACGATCCGGCCATACCCCCGCTCGCGCATTTCTGGGAGGGTGGCCTTTGAGCAGAGGTAGGTGCCGTTGAGGTTCGTCTCGATGACCGTGTTCCAGGTTTCGAAGTCGATCTCCTCCCAGTGCCGTGGTGCGAACGCGCCGACGTTGTTCACGAGGATGTCGACGGTTCCGAGATCAGTTTCGACGCCGTCGAACAGAGCGGCTACCTGTTCCGGATCGGTGATGTCGGCCTGCAGTGCGGTGGTCTGGACGCCCAGATCGCTCGCTTCGCGGGCGACCTCGGCGGCGGCGTCGGCACTGGATCGGTAGTGGACGGCGACATCCGCGCCGCACTCGGCGAGTGTGAGCAAGAGATCCCGGCCGACGCCTTTCGCACTGCCGGTGACGAGTGCGACCTGTCCGGAAAGGTCGGGTTCGAGCATATCTCGACTTCGGCCCGGGCCAGTAAAAGGCTCAGTCTTCGCTGGATCGCTCTTTCCACCGGCGTTCCTGCGCTCGCTCGGCGACGTGGCGCTGGCCGTCGGCCAGTTGCGTTCTGACTGTCGTTTCGAAGGCGTCCATGTCCGCGAGCACGCCGTCCTCGAAGTCCTCGACGATGTCGTAGGACCACCGATCCTCGTCGACGACCCCTCGGGGGAGATACTCGTCGCGGATCGCGTCCGCGAGTTCGACGTGTCCCGCCTCCCGCAGCAGTGGTTCGGCTGCTGCGAAGTGGTCCATCGCGTGGCCGACGTTGTGGTGGAATGCCAGCAGGTGCCCGTGTGCGCGCTGGAGCCATTCCATCCCTAGCGTCACGCGGTGGAGTGCCTCTTGCTCCGTCTCGGTCGGTGTCTGTTCAGAGGGGTATTCGTCTACTGCCATGTCATATTATACCACACACTGGTGCTTCAAGCTGCCTCGACATGTTGGGTTAAGTATATGTCTTCGCCAGCCGACCCTGACCTATGGACTACGACATCGAGCACAGGCCGTCCTACGCGTTGATCACGGCCGAGTTGAATCAGGGTGAGCAACTAGTTTCGGAGGCCGGTGCAATGGTGAGTCACACCGACGGGATCGAGATCAAGACCAGCGCCGACGGCGGCGTACTGGGGTCACTCAAGCGCAAGGCTTTCGGTGGGGAGTCGTTCTTCATGAACACGTTCACGGCAAACCAGCCGGGCCACGTCACGCTCGCGCCGCCGCTGCCGGGTGACGTGATTCAGTACGGCCTGAACCAGAACACGCTCTACGTCCAGTCTGGCTCGTTCGTCGCGGCCGAGCCGAACGTCGACATCGACACGAAGTTCGGCGGCGGCAAGACCTTCTTCGGTGGCGAGGGTCTGTTCTTGCTCGAACTGACCGGCACCGGGTCGACGTTTCTCTCCAGTTATGGCGCGATCGAGGAGAAGGAACTCGACGTGGGCGAGTCCTACGTCGTCGACACGGGCCACATCGTCGCCTTCGAGGGGACGGCCGACTCGACGTCAAGAAGGTGGGCGGCCTGAAGTCGACGTTGCTCAGTGGAGAGGGTCTGGTCTGTGAGTTCACCGGGCCGGGGACAGTGTGGCTCCAGACCCGCAGTCCGGACGCGTTCCTCTCGTGGCTCGTGCCCAATCTCCCGGGCGGCAACGACGGCGGCGGCCGTGACGGTGGGTTCAGCGTCAATTTCTGATGGTAGCAAGTCGTGATTGCTGTCAGTCGTTCTGAAGCAGTCACGCTGAAGTATCCCTACCACCCATCACAGGGTATGCGCCGCCGAGCATACCTCGCGACGACCGGTGCCCTCCTCGCGTCACCGCTGGTGGGTGGGGGGTATGGGAGTACCGACACAGCAACATCGACGAGTCAGGCCGAGACCTTCGAGCCGCTGGGCACGGTCGAGATCGAAAGCACTCACGACGCCGTCGCCGGGCCCGACGGCGAGACGGCCTACGTGGCCACGCTCGACGGCTTCGCGACCGTCGACATCACTGATCCGACCGAGCCGACGGTTCTCGCGAATCCCCGCGAATTGCTCGCCGACCGCGAGAACGGGCCACTTCAGGGGATCTACGACGTGAAAGTCGACGGCGACCGGCTGGCTGTCGCCGGCCCGGCCAACGGCGGACCGGAGCTGACGGGCTTTTTGCTCTACGATGTCGCCGATCCTGCGAACCCCGAACAGGTGGCTTTCTACGAGACCGAGTTCGCGATCCACAACATGGCCTTCGACGATGATGTGGCCTATCTCACGGGGAATATGCGCTCCGAACGGGCGCTGGTGGCTGTCGACTGCAGTGGCGACGACCCCACAGAGGCGGGGCGCTGGTCGCTGCTGGACGACGACGACGCATGGGCCGACGTGCCGGCGTTTCTGCGGGCGATACACGACATCTACGTTCAGGACGGGCGGGCGTATCTCGCCCACTGGGACGCCGGAACCTGGATCGTCGACGTCAGCGATCCGTCGGCGATGTCAGCTGTCTCTCGCGTCCGCGGTCGCTCGATCGAGGACCTGGCGTCGATCGACAATCCGATCGCCGAGTATACCGAGCTCCCGGGCAACGACCATTACGTCACCGTTGACGAATCAGCGGATCTGCTGGCGGTCGGCGCTGAAGCATGGGACGTCGAGACTACTGGAGAAGTCGGTGGGCCCGGCGGGATCGAACTCTACGACATCTCGATACCGACCGACCCCCAGCAACTGGCGACGATCGAGGCTCCGCGGACGCCCGAGCCGACGACCGCCGGGATCTGGACGACCGCGCACAACTTCGATTTCCAGAACGACCGGCTCTATGCCTCGTGGTATCGCGGGGGCGTCTCGGTCCACGACGTCTCCGATCCTGCGGCTCCCGAAGAGATGGTCTTCTGGGAAGACCGCGACCGGGCGTCGTTTTTCACTGCGATGGCGACCGACGATTGCGTGGTCGCCTCCTCGATCAGCAGTCGAAATGCGGACACAACGACGGGGCTGTTCACCTTCCCGATCCCGACAGCGGACACCGAGACGGTCGTCACCAGGCCGACCATCACCACGACTGCATCCCCGACAGACACGACGACCACACCCTCAACAGATACCGCGACGACACACTCAACAGACTCCACGACAACATCCTCGACAGGCACTGAATCACCTAGTTCGACTCCGATGGGGACCGATTCCGATTCCGGATCGGGCTCGGGTCCCGGGTTCGGCGCGCTCTCGGCCCTGACGGGACTGGCGGCCGGTGGGTGGTACGCGCTGCGGCGGTCCAGTCGCCGCGAAGAGTAAACCGAGGTCGCCTACGAGAGCGCGTTCTCGACGGCACTGGCGACCGCGCGGGCTTTCTCGGCCAGGTCCTCGGGGACGTGACCCGATTCGACGGCGGCATCGAGTTCGTCGTCGTCGACGCGCTCGACCGTGCCGTCGGCGTGTTTGACCACGTCGACGTGCAGATCCACGTAGCGGACACTGCCCGGAAAGATCTCGACAGGTGTGCAGACGTTGACGTACGTGCCGCGTTTCTCTCCGTCGCTTCCCCGATAGACCGTCGGATACCACCACTTGCCCTCGGTGCATTTCGTGATCGCGACGTCGCCGGCCTGGCGTTCGACTCCGAGTGCGTCGTAGCTCCCGCCCGGACTCATCTCGCGCTCGATTCGAACTGTGCCCTCGGGGTCGTAGTCGGTAATCTCGCCACGTCCCAGCCGGATGCAGTGGCCCGCGGGCTTGCCGTGATCGATCGCGACCGTATTTCCTTCTGTGGGGCCGAACTGGCGCGTGACGGCTTCGAAGGGGAATTCGTCGGCATCGTCACAGACGGCCTCGACGAAGTCGACGGCGGCGCTTGCCCGCTCGTCGCCGGCTTTGATCCGGTGGTGGCCGGTCATCGTCGTCGTCACGTTCCGGCGTTCGTCGTCGAGAGCGAATCGAGACTCGCGCCCGAACCACGCCCAGACGGTCGGCTGACCTTCGAAGACGGTGTGTGGCGTCTCGGTGATGTTGCCTGCGGCTTCGAGGGCGTCGTCCAGATCCTCGGCTCGCTCGACTGCCGCGTCGAGTGCGTCCCCGAGCGCGTCCAGCCCGGCGTCGTCGGCGTCGCGGCTCCAGCGAGCGCGCCAGCCATCGGGCGGGTCCGTGGGGAGCAGTTCGGCGAGTTCGGGCTGGCCGCTCGCTCGGCTCGCGCCGTCGCGGACTAACGTCACCAGCGGGCGCTGGACGTCGAACGTAGTGTCGAGCACGGGCCGGCCGTTGTCCCAGGGCGCGCGTGGCTCGGTCACCTGCACACGCAGGTCGTCGCCAGTCTCGACGTGGTCGTCGCTGTTCGAGAAGGGGAGAAAGCCCGAGCGCTCACCCAGATCGACGATCGCGCCGCTGCCTTTGGTCTCGGTGACGCTCCCGTCGACGACCGCACCCCGAGACGCGGCGTCCCGCCATGTGAGCGTGTCGCGCCCGACGCTTCGGAGGGCCTCGCGGATCTCGGGCGCGGCGGGGCCGACGACCCCGACCCCCTGGCGGTCGTCGGTGGTCCAGACGGTCGCCTCGGCGGGTTCCCGTGGGAGGTCGCGGTCGAACCGATCGCTGATGGCGGGAGAGGGCTGGACCACGTCGACGCCGTCGCGCTCCGAGAGGCGGTAGGTCAGCGCCGTCGTGTAGATCCCCCGGATCTTGACGCGGGTGGGGCCGTCGCTCGACGCTCTGGTGTCGCTCATAGCTCCTCGGGGTCGGGCCCAAAGCGCACGCGGTCGTGGATTGTCGGCCCGAGGCTGAGTTCGACGAGGTTGTCGTCGAGGACGCGCCCGCCTTCGATGGGCACTCCCCAGGTGTCGAAGCGGAGGTAGCCCCGAATGTCGGCGGCGTGGGTGTATAGGTCGCAGTATTCGACGGTGTGTTCGACAGTGTCACCGGCGCTGTGGGCCATATCCATATCGGAGTAGACGGTCTGACGATCCTCGAAGAAGGATTCGAGTTCGTCGGCGGCTTCGCGGGTGGCCGCGACCACCGACTCTGAGACGGCCTCGATCTCGGCGGTGTCGAGACCAGCCTCCCGAAGCGCCTGCTGTGTACGCTGGTCGAAGTGCATGGCCGCGGCTTGGCGGCCCGTCGTTGAAAACGTCCCGATCAGAGGCCGATGGCGTTCAACATGATGATGAGGATGCCGCTCATCGCGCCGAAGGCGACCACCGTCTTGGGGTCGATCCGGATCGCGTTGCGGTCCTCGGCGTCGAAGTACCGGACCAGGCCGGCACTGGACATCAGCCCGCCGCCGTCGCTTGAGCTCATATCCACGTCTCGGGCGTTCGACGGCCTAAGTGTTTCGACCTGAAATCGAGCGGTTTGACCACAGTCGCGCGCACAGTGAAAACCCTTATCAGATCCGCTCGGCTACTACCCACGGACGCATGACTGTCACGCTCAAGGACTTCTATGCAGACTGGTGTGGCCCCTGTAAGACTCAGGATCCGATCCTCGAAGACCTCGAAGAAGAGTACACGAACGTCTCCTTCGAGAAGGTCGACGTCGACGAAGAACAGGACGTCGCCAACGAGTATCAGGTCCGCTCGCTGCCCACGCTCGTCATCGAAAACGACGACGGTATCGTCGAACGCTTCATCGGCGTCACCCAGGCCGAAGACATCGAAGACGCCCTGCAGAAAGCCGGCGCCTAGGTTCTGTTGTCGATTTTCGCCGTGCTGTCGATGGATGGCTAGTCAGTGCTCTGGGAAATGGCGCGCGCTGACTCGCGTTATATCGCGAGTCGCAGCCTGCGAGCCTGTCGGGGCTTTCTGGCTGTTCGGGGATGTGTTGTATTAGAAAGCCCCTGCGTTCTCGGGTCGAGGGGCTCGCTGCGGTCCTCGCACGGCTGCGGTCCTTGCGTCGCCCGTCTTCCCCGAGAACGCAGCCCCTTTCATTCCACCCGAATACAGCCACACCCTCCCCAACCGATTGCGCTCCTCGCTTCGCTGTGGTGCTCATCCCTCGCGCGACGCTGGCTCGTGGCCTCACTCCGTTCGGCACACTCACCAGCACGCGCCATGTCTGAACTCATACGAGGAACAGAATCAACGACCCCTAGGCGATCGGTCCCGGGGCGTCCATCGGCGTCACGGAATAATCGACAGTGGTCGTCCCCTGCGTGGCCCGAACTTTGCCGACGAACGTCGAGATGTCTTCGAGTTGGCCCTCCAGAATAAACAGCTCCATACACTGGTGGTCGCCGACGTGGCTGTGGAAATTCGAGGAGACCAGCCGATCGTACTCGTGACGGAGTTGCATCATCCGCTGCTCGGCGTTGGTCGTCTCGTAGTCGAACAGCACAGTCACGACGCCCAGCAACTCCCGATCCTCCAGTTGCTTGTCCTCGAACTCCCCCATCAGATTCCGGGCGGCCTCCCGCAACACCTCGCTCCGGCCGGTGTAGCCGTGCTCGTCGGCGAACTCGTCGATCCGGTTCAACAGTTCCTCCGGCATGGAGACACTCGCGACAGTCATATGCTAGCCCAGCGACGGAGAGTTAATAAACCTCAGTATTCGAACCCCGAAAGCAACCCTTGAGTGAGGACCAACCGCCCGATCAATCAGTCGAACCGAACACCCAGGTCGTGCAGGCCGTCGTTGTGCTGGGCGACGTTGATCAGCAGGGGCGTCAGTCCCTCGATCTCGGCGGCGTTAGCCAGCCCACCCGCGTCCAGTGGCCGGAGGCCCTCGATCCCGCTGGCGATATCAGCGACGATCGACCTGGCATCGGCATCGTCACCGACCAGCAACGTATCGATCCCGAGGTCGGCGTCGAGGTTGGCCAGTCGATCCGCGGGGAGGTTGTGGAACGCGCCGACGACGGACACGTCTTCGGGTGCCGCGCCGGCCGCCAGCGCGGTCACGCTCCCGGCTCCGGGGCGGTTGTAATGGAAGCCGGCCTCGTCGCGTTTCATCCCGACAGCAGGGCTGACCAGAATGGTCTCCTCGTCCAGCGCGCCGGTGACGGATTCGATCGTATCCGTGAGGTGGTACGCCGGAACGGCCGCGACGACGATGTCTGCACCGGCGGCGGCAGCGCTGTTCTCGGCCGCGCCGATGGATACCTCACGACCGCGGCTGTCGAGTTCAGTTTCGTACTCACTGGCTTTCGACTCGGCCTTCTGGGCCTCCCGAGAGCCGATCACGATATCGTGGTCGGTGTCGTAGCCCCAGCGCAGCGCCAGCCCTTGCCCGATATCTCCAGTCCCGCCGAGTATCGCGATTTCCATACACGTCTGTTCGGCGAGAGGTGGATAAGCGTAGCGCTACCGGAGACTGAAACCACCCTCAGATATCGAGGTCCAGGCGCGAGGCCACCCGGTCGAGAATTACCTGCGCGCCGCCATAGAAACAGACCCAGACCGTCAGCACGAACGCGATCGTGCTCCCGAACAACTGGACGACGGTTCTGGTCGGGCCATGGGTGACTGCGGACCCGGGAATCCCTCCGATGGCGACGCTACCGACGAACAGGGCCGAGAAGTAGACGGCGATCCCGAGCCAGCCGCCGAGGACGAGCCACTGCTCCCAGCGGATCCACAGCAGTCCGGCGAGGACGACCCCGCTCACGAGCGCGAGCGACAGGGTAAACTCGATCTCCGAGAGCGCCGCTGGCGGTCGGGTGACCGCACTGACGACCAGCCCGGTCGTCATCCCGAGGCCAAACGCCCACAGCGCCACGTCGATCCGGTCGCGGGCCATCTATTCGAGCAGTTCGGGCAGGTCGTTCACGGCGTCGATCACGGCGCTTGCCCCCTCGCGCTCGTACTTCTGGCGACCCTCCTCGCCGGTGAGGCCACCGGTCAGCACACCAACCCCGTGGTAGTTCCGTTCGGGGTCGCTGTCGGCGGCGTTGATCGCAGTCCGGACGTCGTCGAGCGTGTCGCCGACGAAGACCACGGTGTCGCTGTCGAAGCGTTCGGCCAGCGTCACCAGTGCGTGGGGATCGGGCTTGCCGGCCTCCCAGTCGTCCATCGTGAATCGGTGCTCGTCGGGAACGTCCAGACCGACTCGGCCGAGCGCGATGTCGGCTTCGGCGGCGGGTCGGCCGGTCAGCACACCGATCGAAAAGCGGTCGAGTAGTTCCTCCCGGACCCCGGCATCGAGCAAGACTGGTTCGTCGTGGATGTAGCCCTGCGTCTGGAGTTCGGGTGAGCCACCTTCGATCTCCCGATAGAGTTCGGTCCCGAGATAGAGTTGCTGGAAGACGTCGCGCAGGCGCTCGCGATCCCAGGCGTCCAGCACGCGCTCGCGTTCTGCGGGATCGAGTTCGTCGTCGACGACTGATCGCGCAGCCCCGAGCCCGCCGCCCGACTCGGCGATGCGATCGGTGAACGTCTCGATACTCAGTGGAAAGCCCTCTCGCCCGGCGAGGACGTACAGCGCGACGGCGTAGGTCAGTTCCCAGTCGTTGTTGAATCCGCCGGCGTCTTTGAACTGCTGGATAGCGGGCTGGGCAATCGTCTCCCCGTACACCCGCTCGACGCTCTCGACGATGGCCCGGCGGTACGACCCCGCCACGTCCACGAGCACCCCATCGATGTCGAGGACGACTGTATCTGCGTCCATATCTGGTCACTCGGCTCCCTCCTTGAAGGCGGTTCCGGCCCGTTGACACAGTTAAATATTGGGTATCGATTTCCGCAGCGACAACTGTGAGAAACAGTTGAACGGTCGCCAGTCCGTACGCACGGATATGTCGAGTACGACCATCAGACAGCGTGCGTGTCGTCTCCTCAACGAAACGTGGCTCGGGCTACTGCTGGCGCTCGCGCTCGGCGTGGTGGCGACGTGGCTGCTGGCACGAAACCTCGCCGCCGGAAAATCCCTCGGTTCGCAGGCGTGGTTCGGAGCGTTTGCGATCGCCTACGGCGTCGGGCTCGAACAGCTCGTACGGAATCTCAGAGCTGATGGGTGATACGGACCGCTGTATGTCTGTTCCGCATCGACCGCACGCGCATTGGTACCGGTCGTAGCGGTCAATCGTTACAGCGGTCCGTATGACACTGCCGGAAGTGACCTGCCGGCCAGTGCCGGGGTTTTTATTTTACCGTCTCCCATACTGGAGTGCATGCACGTCGATATCGTGCCGGTCGGTGACGTCTCTGCGGTCGTCAAGCGTGAGGCTTCGACCGGCCTCCGGACGGTCTACGGTTGTGACGTCACGGTCCACGACGCACAGCCGATCCCGACCGGTGCCTACGACACCAACCGGGACCAGTACCGGGCCGAGGAGTTTATCGAACTGGCCAGTCGCGTCGGCAGTGGCAAGAAAAACATCGCCATCACGCCGAAAGATCTCTACTACCGACGCCGAAACTACGTCTTCGGACTCGCCTATCTGGACGGCAACGGCTCGGTCATCTCTACCTTTCGACTGCAGACCTCTTCGGATGGCGGCCTCTCGAATCGTTCCTCCAGCGATGTCTTCTCCGAGCGCGTCCGCAAGGAAGTCGTCCACGAGATCGGCCACACCCTCGGCCTCGAACACTGTGACAACAAACGCTGCGTGATGAACTTCTCACCAACTGTCCGCGAGGTCGACGTCAAAGAACAGAACCTCTGTGGCACCTGCCAGCGACAGGTCCTCTAACTGCAGGCTGGCTCGCTCGTTCGACCCTACGTCCCGCTCGCGTCCCGAAGTACCCCAGCCAGAATCGTCTCGTCGACGAACACCTCGAACTGCTTCTCGCCATCGACGTAGACGACCGGGACGCTGTCGCCGTAGCGCTCGCGTAACTCGGCATCGCTGTCGACATCGATCTCCTCGATTGCGATCGGAATTGCGGCCGCTTCGGCGACCGACTCGATCATTTCGAGCGCGTCTTCACAGAGTTCGCACGGATGACGTCGGTAGATCGTGATCGGGACGGGGTCGGGCATGTCCCGACGTTCGGGCGGATGGCCTTTGGACGTTGCTTTCCAAACTGGCTAGGCGACAGTCTTCTATCGGTCCAGCCCGTCTTGGAGGTATGAGCGATTGGACAGTCTCGGATGTCCCTCGGCTTGACGGGAAAATCGTCGTCGTCACTGGCGCAAACAGCGGTCTCGGTTTCGAGGCAACGCGCATGTTCGCCCAACAGGGTGCAAGCGTCGTGATGGCCTGCCGAAGCACCGACCGTGGTACTGACGCGAAACAGGAGATCCTCGCAGACGACCCCGACGCAGACCTGCACGTCAGGAAGTGTGATCTCGCCGATCTCGACTCGATTCAGACGTTTGCCGAAGGGCTCCACGAAGAGCACGACACTATCGACATCCTCTGCAACAACGCGGGCGTGATGGCGATACCGCGACGGGAAACCGTAAACGGCTTCGAGATGCAGTTCGGCGTCAACCATCTTGGCCACTTCGCACTCACGGGACGAGTACTCGACCTGCTCAAGGCCAGCGAGAGCGAGGCTCGCGTCGTCACCCAGTCCAGTGGCCTTCACGAGAACGGCGAGATCGACTTCTCGGATCTCCAGGGCGAACACTCCTACGACAAATGGGACGCCTACGGCCAGAGCAAGCTCGCGAACGTTCTCTTTGCCTACGAACTCCAGCGTCGACTCGACGCTGCCGGAATCGACGATATCACCAGCGTTGCCTGTCACCCGGGCTACGCTGACACCAACCTCCAGCGTCGCGGTCCCGAGCAGTCTGGATCGACCCTGCGACTGTACGCGATGAAAGTCGCGAACATGGTCGTGGCCCAGTCGGCCGAGAGCGGCGCACTCCCGATGGTGTACGCAGCTGTCGCCGACGACGTCGACGGCGGCAGCTACGTCGGCCCCGGCGGCCTCATGAACATGCGCGGCGCGCCCGAACCCCAGCGCTCCAGCGACCGGTCCTACGACGAATCGACCGCCCGACGGCTCTGGGAGGTGTCCGAAGAGCTGACCGGCGTCACCTTCGAGTCGCTGGCAGCCGCCACCCAGTCTTAAGCCGACGGCCCGCAAATCCGGGTCCAATGGGACTCGCCGACTATCACGTACCCGAGTTCGACCCGGTCGCGCCCGGAGACGCGACCGTGACGACTGATTACTGCCGATTTACTGTTTTGACGCCACGACTCCTGCGGCTGGAGTACGATCCCGACGGAGAGTTCGAGGACCGACCGAGCCAGACGGTGTGGTATCGCGATCACCCTGTGCCGGACTTCGAGGTCACGCGGGTCGATGGTCGACTGGAAATCGACACCCAACACCTCCACCTGCGGTACGACGTGGGCGCAGGATTCACGCCGGAGTCGCTCTCGATTACGCTCACGGGTTTTGACGAGACCTACCACTACGGCGACGACGAGGATAACCTCGGCGGCACGACCCGAACGCTGGACGGCGTCGACGGCAAGACAGACCTCCAGGACGGCCTGCTCGCCCGCGATGGCTGGACCGTGCTGGATGACACCGACAGCCTCGTGTTCGACGACGAGGGCTGGGTCACGACCCGAGATGCCCCCGAAGCGTACGAGGATCTGTACTTTTTCGGGTTCGGCCACGACTATCTCGGTGCGCTTCGAGCCTACACCGACATCGCGGGCGACGTCCCGATGATTCCCCGGTGGGCACTGGGCAACTGGTGGAGTCGCTACTGGGCGTACTCACAGGACGAACTCCGCGACGTGATGGACGGATTTCGCGAGAACGATCTGCCCCTCTCGGTCTGTGTCATCGACATGGACTGGCACGTCGTCGACAACCCCAATCACGACGGCTGGACCGGCTGGACGTGGAACCGCGACCTCTTTCCCGATCCCGAGGGCTTCGTTGAGTGGCTCCACGACCAGGGCGTGAAGACGACTCTCAACCTTCATCCCGCCGAAGGCGTCCACTCCCACGAAACGCAGTACAGCGTGATGGCCGAGCACGTTGGAATCGACCCCAGTAGTGGAACACCAGTCCCCTTCGACGCCAGCGATACGAAGTTCCTTCGTGGGTATTTTGACCATCTCATCGACCCGATGGAAGACGAGGAGGGAATCGACTTCTGGTGGATCGACTGGCAGCAGTGGCGCGAGTCCCCGGAGATGGACGGACTCGATCCACTGTGGGCACTCAATCACCTTCACGCGCTCGACCGGACACGAGACGGCCGCCGGCCGTTCATCCTCTCGCGGTGGGCCGACGTGGGCAACCACCGCTATCAGATCGGCTTCTCGGGCGACACGGTCATCACCTGGGACTCGCTGGCCTTTCAGCCCTCCCTCACGAGCGCGGCCAGCAACGTCCAGTTCGGCTGGTGGAGCCACGACATCGGCGGCCACTTCGGCGGCACTGGCGACCCGGAACACTTCGGTGAGCTGTACGCTCGCTGGACGCAGTTCGGCGCGTTCAGCCCGATCAATCGGATCCACACCTCGAAGATGCCATACGTGGACAAGCGGCCCTGGAAGTACGGCGGCGATGTCGCCGACGCGCTCGAAGATGCCCTGGTGCGCCGACACGAACTCGTCCCCTACCTCTACACGATGGCCTGGCGCAACCACGACCGGGCCGAGCCGTTGATCCAGCCGCTGTACTACCACCATC
>Ga0207718_100871_pt1 | contig 20302 bp, 22 predicted proteins | sample A23M2SouthBayCA_FD_187749 | JGI IMG/M metagenome (GOLD analysis project Ga0207718, IMG submission 187749) | Aerobic enrichment media microbial communities from Eden Landing Ponds, California, USA - A23 M2 (SPAdes) | ecosystem: Environmental > Aquatic > Marine > Unclassified | place: Emeryville... | reverse complement strand
CCCGATGTGGCGTATGAGCGTCGAGTTACCGTTTACGCCGGTGGATTCGATCATCCGTCGAAACGCCGGCTCGCTTCGGGTCGGGTCGGACGCGACCGAAGCACTGACCCAGCGGATCCAGGATCGGGGGGCTACGCTGGCGGTCGGGGCGGCCGAACAGGCGACCGCCGACGGGCGAAAGACGTTGATGGCGGAGGATTTCGGCGTCGCGGATGTCCCCGATCCCGATAGTCTGGAATTGCCAATCGCGCCGGTCGACCGGATCGCCCGACTCGATATCGATGACCGCTATCGGGTGGCGATGGACGCCCGCGTCGCGCTGGCGTCGCTTCTCGAAGACGAGGCCGACACCGTCGCCGCCGCGGCTGCGCTGCTGGCTCACCACGCCGGACGCCGCACCGTTAAGGGCGAGGACATCGAAACCTACGACGAACTCAGGCCGTACTTTGAATGAGGTTTGGCTACCGCGACATCTGTCTCGAACACGACACCGGCGCGCGCCACCCGGAGAGTCCCGACCGTCTGCGGGCGATCAAGCGCGCGCTCTCGAAGTGCCATAGCGTCGAGTACGTCGCGGCCGACCCCGCGGGCGAGGGTGCGGTGTTCGCGGTCCACGACGCCAATTACGTCGAGGAGATCCGCGAGTTCTGTGCCGACGGCGGCGGTCACTGGGACGCAGACACTGTCGCGGTCGAGGAGACCTGGGACGCCGCCCTCGCCGCGGCCGGACTGGCACAGTGGGCCGCCGACGCCGCCCTCGACGGTGCCGACGGCCGACAGACGCCGTTCGCGCTCGGCCGCCCTCCAGGCCACCACGCCGTCGAGGACGACGCGATGGGCTTTTGCTTCATCAACAACGTCGCCGTCGCCGCCCAGCACGCCCTCGACGTCGGCGACGCCGACCGCGTGGCGATCCTCGATTGGGACGTCCATCACGGCAACGGCACGCAGGACATCTTCTACGACCGCGGTGACGTCTTCTACGCCTCGATCCACGAGGAGGGACTGTATCCCGGTACTGGCGCACTCGGCGAGACGGGCGAGGACGACGGCGAGATGACGACGCTGAACGTCCCGTTCCCGCCCGGCTGTGGCGACGCCGAGTACATGGCGGCCCTCGAAGAAGTGATCGGGCCCTCGATCGAGGACTTCGATCCCGACCTCCTGCTTGTCAGCGCCGGCTTCGACGCCCACGAACACGACCCCATCTCTCGAATGCTCGTCACGACCGACGGCTATGGCCTCCAGACGGCCTACCTCCGGGATCTCTGTGATCGAATCGACGCCGGTCTCGGATTCGTCCTCGAAGGTGGCTACGGGCTGGAGACCCTTTCTGACGGCGTGAAGATGGTCCACGAGGTCTTCGACGGCCACGAACCCCACGCCTACGACTGGACCGTCAACGACAGCGGTCGCTCGGTCGTCGACAACCTCAAAGACGAAGGGTTCCCCTCCATCGAGCCCGTCGATCACGCCGAAGACGAGGGCGAAGACGACGAGAACGACGAAAGCGCGGACGAGTCCTAACTGCCGTACTCAGTCTGCGGCCTGTTCGCTACCCAGGACGTACTCCCGCGTAATCTCGACCATCGACTTCCGATAGTCACTGGCGTCGGGGTCGGGATCAAGCGCCCGGAATCGGTGTTTGAACGTCTCGAATCCGACGTCGGGAGCGTCCCGGGCGGCCACCCTGGCGAGTTCGTAGATCCGGTGGTCGCGGTCCAGCAGGTCGTGGCGTTCACACAGCGCGAGCGCGAAGGCGGCGTTGACGGCAGTGATGTCGGGGTCGGCGGCCGGCGTCAGTCGGTCCCAGGCTGGCGAGGGATCCGCCGGCCGGTCGGCGACCGCCGCCGCCAGCGTCGACTCGAAGAACCGGACGAGCTTTTCGGTCGGTGCGAGTCCGATCCAGAGGTCGTCGGCGTAGATGTCCTTGACGTGATTGGCGATCTGATAGCAGTGGGTGACTTTCCGCCGCTCGACGCTTCGCCCCGTGAGCGCCAGAAAGAGCACTTCTTCCAGTGACTGGACGTGCGAGGGATGGCCGTCTTCGTGATGGCGCATGTGTGCGAACTCGTGGAGCGCGAGTTCGCGGGCCATCGCGCTCGTGGCTGCCTGTCTGGAGATAATCAGTCGATGTGTCCCGTCGTCGTGACACACGCGCGTTCGCTCGTCTGGATCCGCCCTGATATCGATCCGGACCGGCCATTCCAGGTCGTGTTCGGTCTCGAAGAGACTCGCTGCACCGAGAAACGGTTCTGCCGGGCCGTCGCCTGTGACCCGCATGTCCATGTGTGTTGTTCACACGGGTCGGAGACGTATGATTGTTTGGGGCCAGCGGATCACTCCCTCCCGGTCGCTTTCTTCCGAGCCTCGCCGTTCGCGTCCTAATCGCACGCTCACGTCGAAACGCCAAGAGACGCTTCACTCCGTTCGCGTGCCAATAGCACGCTCACATGGAAACACTACCCTTTTGACCCTCCTTCCGGTAGAGACGCGCATAATGGGCCGACGCAAGAAAATTGTCCAGGAATGTGAGACACTGATGGACAAGCCGGAGAACATCCGGAATATCGCCATCGCTGCTCACGTCGACCACGGAAAAACGACGCTGACAGACAACCTCCTCGCAGGAGCCGGCATGATCGCCGACGAAGGCGAGGCGACGAAGTTGATGATGGACACCGAAGAGGACGAACAGGAACGCGGGATCACCATCGACGCGGCCAACGTCTCGATGACTCACGAGTACGAGGACACCAACCACCTCATCAACCTCATCGACACCCCCGGCCACGTCGACTTCGGCGGGGACGTCACTCGTGCGATGCGTGCCGTCGACGGCGCGCTCGTGGTCGTCGACGCCGTCGAGGGCGCGATGCCCCAGACCGAGACGGTCCTCCGACAGGCACTCCGCGAGGGTGTCAAACCGACCCTGTTCATCAACAAGGTCGACCGCCTCATCTCGGAGCTCCAGGAAGGGCCCGAGGAGATGCAGGAGCGTCTCCTGGCTGTGATCCGCGACGTGAACGAACTCATCCGCGGCATGACCGAGGAGATGGACGACATCGAAGACTGGACCGTCTCCGTCGAAGATGGGACTGTTGGCTTTGGGTCTGCCCTCTACAAGTGGGGCGTCTCGATGCCCTCGATGCAGCGCACCGGGATGGACTTCGGCGAAATCATGGAGCTCGAACGCGCCGACAAGCGCCAGGAACTCCACGAGCGGACGCCGCTTTCCGATGTCGTTCTCGACATGGTCTGTGAGCACTTCCCGAACCCCATCGACGCCCAGCCGATGCGCGTCCCGCGTATCTGGCGTGGTGACGACGAGTCCGAACTGGCCGAGGACATGCGCCTCGTCGACGAGAACGGCGAAGTCGTGCTGATGGTCACTGACATCGGTATCGACCCGCACGCTGGCGAAATCGCCGCCGGTCGTGTCTTCTCCGGAACCCTCGAAAAAGGCCAGGAGCTGTACGTCTCCGGGACTGCCGGCAAAAACCGCGTCCAGAGCGTCGGCATCTACATGGGTGGCGAACGTGAGGAAGTGGAGAAAGTCCCCGCCGGGAATATCGCCGCCGTCACTGGCCTCAAAGACGCTATCGCGGGCTCCACCGTGTCCAGCACCGAGATGACGCCGTTCGAGTCCATCGAGCACATCTCCGAGCCCGTCATCACCAAGTCCGTCGAGGCCCAGTCGATGGACGACCTGCCCAAGCTCATCCAGACGCTCCAGCAGGTCGCCAAGGAAGACCCGACGATTCAGATCGAGATCAACGAGGACACTGGCGAGCACCTCATCTCCGGCCAGGGTGAGCTCCACCTGGAGGTCATCGGCCAGCGTATCGAGCGCAACCAGGGGATCCCAATCACGACTGGTGAACCGATCGTCGTCTACCGCGAGGCACCCCAGACCTCCTCCCGCGAGGTCGAGGGAATCTCGCCGAACCGACACAACCGCTTCTACATCACCGTCGAACCCCTCGACGAGGACATCGTCGAGACGATCAAGCTCGGCGAGGCCTCGATGGACATGCCCGAACTCGAACGGCGTGAGGCCCTGCAGGACGCCGGCCTCGACAAGGACACTTCCCAGGAAGTCGAGCACATCCACGGGACCAACATCTTCATCGACGACACGAAAGGGATCCAGCACCTCAACGAGACGATGGAGCTCGTCATCGAAGGGCTCGAAGAAGCCCTCAACGACGGCCCGCTGGCCAACGAGCCGGTCCAGGGCTCGCTCATCCGCCTGCACGACGCCCGCCTGCACGAGGACGCCATCCACCGCGGTCCCGCACAGGTCATCCCGGCTGTCCGTCAGGCCGTCCACAACGCCCTGATGGACGCCGAAATCCGCCTGCTTGAACCGATTCAGGATGTCCGAATTGACGTCCCCAACGAGCACATGGGTGCCGCGTCGGGCGAGATTCAGGGTCGCCGTGGCCGCGTCGACGACATGTATCAGGAAGGCGACCTCATGGTCGTCGAGGGAATCGCGCCCGTCGACGAGATGATCGGCTTCTCCAGCGACATCCGGAGCGCGACCGAGGGTCGTGCCTCCTGGAACACCGAGAACGCCGGCTTCCGCGTCATGGCCGACAACCTCCAGCCGGAGAAGATCGCCGAGATCCGCGAGCGCAAGGGCATGAAGCAGGAACTGCCCGAGATGATCAATTACTTCTAGACCACTTTTTACTTCGTCGGGTTCGATTCGCGGCTTCGCCGCGCTCAAACCTCTCCTCGTAAAAACTTGGGGAAAAACGACCTTCGCGCTCACTTCGTTCGCGCGAAGTGAAACGCGGCCTGCGGCCGCGTATGCTTCTCTGTTGGATTGTTTTTGGAATACCGCAGGAGATTTTACCAAGAGTTGTCGCGCCATCACGATAAGAGTGTGAGCGGACCGAGAAGGACAACTTGTCAGGGAGAATTCGAAGTCGCTGTCGAGATCGAGAAATCGCTGGACGAACCTACCAGCCCCAGACGTTACTAACACGATGGACACTCTACGCCAAAACTTTTCAACTCATATGGAGTAAAATATATAATTCCCTTACGAAGAAACGTTCTAACGGGTCTTGCTGGTACGGTTAGTATACTCTCTGCAGGTGTAGTCTACTCAGTACGATATTCTTCCGCTACAAACAGCGGTGGTACTGATGATTCTGAAATCTGTGCCGCGCCGTCTCTAAACAGCGGCGATGGGAAAGTCGATATCTATGCAGTAGAAGTTGGCGAGGAATCCGTGACTGTTCAGTATGAGTATGTCGGGACAGAGAAGCAGAAATAGCGCGGATAAAAAGCGACAGTGAAGTAATCACATCATCCTCAAAAGTGGATCGCAAATCGAACATGACTTTTGAATATTCTAATACCATTGTTTTTGATCTGGAAATGATTGACCGAAATGGAGGCGTCATTGATTCTGTTACGCTAAAAGCGGAATGTGTCCCTTCAAACGAATTGCCACGAACAAATCGAAGCAATTGAACGTTGTGTCTCGATGAATCTGAAGCGAAGGGGCAGGGCAGTCACAACGTTGATAAGGTCAGAATATTTCATTCACATATATCCTGTGAGGACATATTCAGGTATTTTTAAGTATCATTCCCTTTGTGCTTCAATTGGTGTGTCACCAAAATGAGTTCATCGGATAGCAACGACGGGCCTCAACGACAACCGACGACAGGTCAGCAAGGTTCTAGACAGGGACGGTCTCCCCAGGGAGGGCAATCCCCACCACCACAGCAGTCACAAGGAAGAGGACAGACACAGGGTGGACGACGCCAGCCCCCCGGCGGTGGCGGATCGGCGTTCAGTTCGCTGTCTAACCCAGAATCAAAGCAGTATCTGATCGGGATCATCGGAACCCTGGTAGTCCTCAGTCTTGCCACCTTCGTCATGATCCTGCTTCTGGGCGGGGCTGGTGGTCCCTCGGTCACCTCCGAACAGTTGCAGGACGCTGATCTATCGAGCGAGCAGGAAAGTCAATTACAAGATGTGTACACATATTCGATCGTCAGTGGTGTCACAACAGTGTCTCCCTATCTCGCCTTCGCCGTCGTCGTTCCCTTCGGACTGCTGATCGGGCGGAACCTATCCGAGCCGCTGAACGATAAGATCGCGGTCAGTGGCGTCGGTGCATTTGCCGGCACAGTCGTATTCGTAATTCTGGTCGTGTTTCTCTCCTCGACACAGATTCCGGATTTAAGTTCGTTGCCAAGCCAAATGCAGTCACCACTCGCAGGCAGTGAGGTCGACTTCGGACAACTGATCATCAATTCGATCCTGATCGGGATCTCCGCAACCGTCGTCGCCGTCGGGAGCACCTACTTCAGCCACCGAATGGAACACGGGCAGTGAACGCCTGTCCATTCTGATTCGTACAGACTACACTCATATTTTAAATTAGAAGGATACTCACAATAAATCCTACAATCTCCACCAATGAAGGGTGTTTTCAGCAGTTCCGATGGCAACCCACCGACACCCAAAACGCTCGTGTATCTAATTCCCAATGGAGTCTGTTGCCCGGCTACAAGAAATCACAGTTCAACAAGCCACCGACTGGCGATTTCATACGCGATGATTGTCGGGATCAGCACCCAGAGCAAAACAAAACCGATCGTCTCAGTACGGGGGGCGGATTCTACCATCGCACTATAGAAGAATAGTGCCCCTATCGCCAGGACTCCGACGATGGCAGAGACGTACTCGGGATCACGCCACGAACTCGGAAAGTCCCTCTCGCTCATATGAAATCCAATTCATTTCGATCACATAAATTTAGTGACTAAATTGACCAGGTGTAATAATATCTGGGATTTAGCGCTGATTTCTGCGTCGCGAAGATCAGAACTCGTCTTCGAACCAGAACGCACCGTTTCGCTGGACGACTTCACCGTCGAGTTCGATGTAGCTGTCCTCGCTCATGTCCGCGATCATATCGACGTGCACTGCCGAGGAATTCTGCTCGTTGTCCTCGCCCACTGTCTCGGGATAGGCCCGGCCGACGGCCATGTGGACGGTGTCGCCCATCTTCTCGTCGAAGAGGATATTGCGGGTGAAGCGATCGATGTCGCGGTTCATCCCGATGCCGAGTTCACCCAGATACCGGGCACCGTCGTCGGTGTCGAGGATGTTCGTCAGGTAATCCTCGTTCTTCTCGGCTGCGTGATCGACGACTTTCCCGTCCTCGAAGACCAGCTGTGCGCCTGCAATCTCGTGGCCCTCGTGGTAGATCGGGATGTCGAAGTACGCCTCGCCCTCGACGCTGTACTTCTCCGGCGCGGTGAACACCTCGCCACCGGGGAGGTTGGCCTCGCCGTAGTCGTTGAGGGTTTTGTTGCCTTCGACGGACATCGTCACGTCCAGCGTGTCGCCCGAAACGATACGGACCTCCTCGGCCTCGGTCAGGCGGTCGGCCATCTCTTGCTGGTGTTCGCGCACAGCGTCCCAGTCTTTGAGGATGGCGTCCCAGACGAAGTTCTCGTACTCCTCGGTGGCCATCTCGGCCACCTGGGCGTTGGCTGGTGCGGGGTAAAGCGTGAGATTCCAGGGTTTGTTCAGACGCGTCTCTCTAACTGGTTCGTAGGCTCGTTCGTAGTCGGCCTTGGTCTCGGTGTCGACGTCGCTTAGCTGGGTCTCGTTGTCGCTGCCCTTGATGGCGATGTAGGCGTCCATCGCCTCGTAGAGCGCGCCGGTGTGCTCGGGCGTCTCGAATTCGCCGTCGTAACTGTTGAGATAGGCTCGCCGGAAGCGCTGGCCGAGTCGCTCCTGGATCACCAGTGGGTGGCCACCGACGCCGGCGATTGCCTCGACGAGTGCCGTCGTCAGATCCTCAGCGACCGGGTGCGCGTCGATGACGACGTGATCGCCGTCGCTACAGTCGATGGAGTGGTTGACGATGATCTCGGCGTGTTCACGGATTCGAGGGTCCATATCCTCACCCTCGGGCGGCGTGGACTAAGCTACTTTCGCCCGCCCGGGATGCGCAACCTCTTTTCCAGTCACGTCCTATCCCGGCCCATGGACTGGGAGATTCGCGTCGGTCGTTCGGCGTCGATCTACGAGGATGCCCTCACGGTTCGCAAGCGGGTCTTCGTCGAGGAACAGGGCGTCGACCCCGAGATCGAGGTCGACGAACACGACGAGACGGCGATCCACCTCGCAGCGGCCGATGCAAGCGGCGCGCCCGTCGGTGCAGGACGGTTTCGCACGCTCGACGACCGGACGGGCAAAGTCGAGCGGATCGCGGTCCTCTCGGAGTGCCGTGGTGAAGGACTCGGGCGTGCGATCATGGCTCGAATCGAAGAGATTGCCCGCGAACAGGGTGTCGAGCGACTCGTCTTGCACTCACAGACGCGGGCCGCGCCGTTCTATGAGCGCGTCGGCTACGAGCAGGTCAGCGAGGAGTTCGAAGAAGCGGGGATTCCGCACGTCGAGATGCACAAGAGCCTCTGAGAGCCGGATCATTTTTCCTCCTCGACCGCACAGAAGTGTGTAATGGATGTCGAGGTGCCGGTGTCAGCTATCCAGTCCGACTTCGAGCAGTTGCGCCCGCGGGCGGCTGCTTCGGACGGCGGGCCTCTCTTTCGCGGGACCCACCAGTACGGCTACGCCACGATCGAGCGAACCTACTACCTCTCGGAGGGTGTGCTCGCAGTCGAGACCGCTTACGTCGACGGCGAGGAAACGCTGACGACCGTCGACGAGTGCTGGCTGCTCGAAGACGACGGCCGTCGAGTCCGCCATACCGGCCAGGAACTGGAGCCGTTCTGCCACGATCACCACTACCGCAATCGCGGGACCGACATCGAGTTCTGTCTCGACGGAACAGCCGCTGACGGGCGGGATCCGATCCCCGACGCCGAGATCGTCTCGACCTTCCAGCCAGCGACCGCTGTTGAGGTCGAAGACGGCGCAGCACTGCAGTACGAGGGTGTCCACGAAGCGGACGACGCACGCGTCGAGCGCGAGTTCTTCAGTAGCGAGTCAGAGGGCTACCTCCGGATCCGAACACGGTACGTCTGGGATGGCGAGCATCTGGGAAGCGTCGAGGAATCCGAGCGACTGCTCGATGGTGGCGAGTTCGTCGCCACGACTGGCGAGCCGGTCGACGCCTTCTGCCGGCGGACCCACCTCGTCGACCCCGAGGCAGACATCCGCTACTGCGCCCGCCTCGGCCGCGATGGCAGGCTGTCGCCGGGCGCTGAAGACGCCTCTAGGGATTAGCGTAGCAATCCATCGATTTCGCCGGGGGGATCGATTCCCGGCTCCCGGTCGGAGTGGGATCGTCTCCGACCGGCTACGCTACTCCCTGTCGTCCATCCAGTCGGGATCGGTTCGGGGCGGACTGAAGATGTCGATCCCGTCGACCGGGACGTCGCTCCTGTTTTCGGCTTCGTGGGCGACGCTGCCGGGGATGACGTAGGACTCGCCGGGACTGATGACGAACTCCTCGCCGTCGATGATGAACGTAAAGGTGCCGCGCGTGACGTAGCCGGCCTGTTCGTGGGGGTGGCTGTGCTCGGGGACGGTCGCGCCGGGTTCGATGTGGAAATGCTGGACACTCATCGATTCGCCCGCGCCGAGCTGTGTCAGGTGGACGCCGTCGACGACCTCGACCGTCTCGCCGTCGGCTGGTGCGGCTGTCTGCATAGCTGGATCGACCACGGGAATCGACTTAAACGATGGCCCGACGCTACATTCTTCACGCTGGCTGCGTACCCTCGACTATGTACGCCGTCGTGGGGTGTAGCGATTGCAGCGCGCTCTGGGTCGTCGAGGGTCGCCCCGAGACCACGCAGTGCCCTCGCTGTGGCAGTCGCAAACAGTTCGCCCGACTCAAACAGTTCGTCTCGACCGACGACCCCGACCACGCAAAGCAGGTCCGGGCCGCCCTGCTCGCAAAGCGCCAGGATCTCGACGACGCCTTTGCCGACCTCGACGACTTCGCGACGATGGAGACCTACCTCGACGAGGCGGGGATCGACGACGCCGACTACCTCGAAGCAAGCGGTATCGATCCCGACTCGACGGCCGCGGCCGGCGAGCGCGCCAGCCAGGGACGGGGCGGGTCGCGAAGCCGCCGGGAGGTCGTCGAAGACGCACTGGCCGACCTCGACGAGCCGACTATCGACGAGATCGTCGCCTACGCGAGCGAGCACGGTGTGGACCCCGACTACGTCGAGCGCGCACTCGACAAGCTCGTCCGGGCCGGCAAGATCTCGGAGTCCCGCGGGACCTATCGCTTGCTATAGCTCGATAGTTGAGAAACTATCCGGTCGTGATCGTCTTTCGGCAGTTGTCGGGCCGGATTGCAATTAGAAAGGATACCTTAAAATATATTATTTGTGAATAGATATTCGTGAAACATATTCTGAAATATCAAGACCACATTCGAATGTGGGGCGGAACAGTTGCAGGGCTTGTAGCGCTAGGAATCCATGTGCTACAGTGGGGTCTCACGTGGACCGAAAAACCGGCACTCATCGTGGGATTTTCCCTCCTCTTTTATGCTGCGGGTTATCACCGTGCACTGAAAGAAGACAAAAAAAGAGCGTCTAACAGTGTGGAATGAGTAGTGGGTTTGGTGTCGGCGCGAAGTTCCACCACGATTTCTTGTAGACCCACAGTGCAGGCCGGTTACAAGACGTATATCGCTGAACCGTATCTTTTAGGAAACAGCCAGCACCAACCGCACCCTCACAACCGACAGTCACAACAATTGAGTCTCCTGGTAGCGGATCAATTATTTCGGCCAACAAACCAAGAGTCAGACAACCACCCGACCCAAAATAACAAATATCATCGAATTTTACGTTTCGGGATTTGTAGTAGCCAGGAATCCAAGGAGCCATCAGTTTTCCTCCTCCGCTTCGCGGAATTTGCGCTTGATGATTCCTTTTGGGACCCTATTCATGATCTCTGGTGAACTCTGATACTGAGCAAGAATCTGGTCATCTGCTAGTACGACACCTTGTACAACGAGTCTCCGTTCATCGAATACAGTGACATAGACGCAAGCAGATCTGTCTTCAGATCTACCTCTCACTTTGAAAGGAATCTCGATGTGTTCAACTTCTTCATTGAGATTTTCGTTAATTAACTGGCGTCCCAAAACCTGTCCAAAGTGTGGCGTGTATCCATCGTCGACCATCTCGTTCTGGACACGTTTATAGTACTCTGAGCTTCGTATCGCTGCGACGAGATTCCGTTTCTGTGCCGAATCCATTCGCCGTTGGTGTACACCAGTCTGCTTGTTCTTGCCGAAACCTGATTGTGGGCTAACCGCGCTTACTGGTAGACCAACTGCAGACGTTCCTGCTGCAAGACCTAGTCCTCGGAGGACCGACCTGCGATTTGTTATTTTTTCATCCGCAATGTTCTATCTCTCTACTGTATATTAGCTATTTATTAATTGATTGTAATCCAAGCATGATATATGCACTCATATATTTTACCTATAGTATATATTAAAATATCGGGAAAGCCCGTCGTTACCGGGAGATCATAGCTCTAACCAGTCGTCTGGATCCCTCTGCCAACACTATCCAGTCACAATAGCGCTGAAACGCAAGTGCTAGAGGAACCGCTGAGATCGCCAACGACAATCGCGGCATGATTGTCGGGTGTGAAGCTTCAAATGCTTCGGCGTCGAAGAGTCACTAATGGCGTCGACCCTCCCAGAACGTCGTCGCGAGTTGCTTCTCGGTGTCGGTGCGGCAGTCGGTAGTCTCGTGCTCGGACTGGCGCTGGTCGGTATCGTCATCGCTGACAGCCTCGAACTGCTCTCGGGAACGCTGGGCGTTGCCGTCCTCGTGGCCTGTGCGTTCGTCTACGGCGTCGGTGGCCTCTACGACATCGTCGCGCTGGGGATCCCCAAACGCGGCGTCGCACATCTCGTGACCGGGGCCGGGGTCGTCCTGGCGTTACTCGCGCCCTATGGTGCGACCGAGCAGCTGTTCGTCGCCACGAGTGCGATCGCGTTGCTGGCCAGCGGTGGGTATCACGCCGCACTCGCTGCGGACGTTCTCTCGGCGACCGAGGAACCCGCAGCGGAACTCGACGGCGACGGAAAAGCGGGGTAGGAATCGCCATCCTCAAGCGAGTGGCTCGCGAGCACTCGATCGATGAGCGCCTCGAACCAGCGGGTGTGGCTCGATCTGTTGAGCAGTCTCTTCGGCGTTTTCGCGGGCCTGGTAGTCCTGGCCAATGGCTTTGTCGGCCCGCTCACCGTCGGTGGCGCGGATCTCGGTGTTGCGGCGATGGGGCTGCTCGGCGCGGGCTTTGCCGGCGTCGGCGTCGGCCACCTCCGGATCGAGGACACCCACCGCGGCATGGGCGAGATCCTCGCTGGTGTGGGTGCGATCTTTCTCGGAATCTCCTATCTCGTCACGCCGGCACTGGTCCCCTTTGCCATCGGCGTCCTCGGGATCGGTGTCGGCGGGCTGATCGTCCTCGCCGAAAGTTTCGGATTCGTCGGCAGTCAGTAACTCTACCGTCCGTGTTCTGCATGGGCACTGGCAAGGTGACGGCCGGCGAGCGCACCCAGGAGCGAGAGTTCGCCCGCGAGCGCACCGGCGGCGATCACCTCTGCCAGCGCGTCACCGTTACTCCCTGGTGGGTCGCCACCGCCCGCCACACCGAGCAGCTTCAGGGCCTCGGTCTGAGTCGGGAGTTTCGTCCCGCCACCGACGGTCCCTGAAGCGAGTGAGGGCAACGTCACCGAGACGTAGAGACCATTCTCTCGGGCCTCGACGCTCGCGATCGCGTTCGCTCCCTCGACGACCTGTGCGATGTCCTGGCCCGTCGCGAGAAACGCCGCGGCGACGACGTTGGCGACGTGGGCGTTGAACCCGAAACTGGCCGCCTTGGCGCTGCCGATCAGGTTCTTGCGTGTGTTGACCTCGGCGATGGCTTCGGCGGTCGTCCCAAAGCGGGCCTCGATGACGTCGTTCGGGAGGACCACGTCAGCGGCCACGGATCGGCCCCGGCCCTGAATCGCGTTGATCGCGGCGGGCTTTTTGTCGGTACAGAGGTTGCCCGAGACCGCGACCAGCGAGGCCGGTGTCTCGTCCTCGACGACCTCGGCGGCCGCCCGCGTGGCGATCGTGGCCATGTTCATCCCCATCGCGTCCTTGGTATCGTACGAAAACCGCAGGAAGACGCTGTCCCCGACGACGTATGGTGTGACGTCCTGCAGTTCACCGTGGCTGGTGGTCGACTCGGCTGCATCGGCCAGGTCGTCGAAACTGGCCCGGGCCCAGTCGGCGACCGCTGCAGCCTCCTTGACGTTTGCAACCGAGAAGACGGGTGCGCGAGTCATCCCACGTTTCAGAATCTGGGCGTCCGCACCACCGGCGTCACGGATCGCGGCCGCACCGCGGTTGACGCTGGCGACAAGCGCGCCCTCGGTGGTTGCGAGGGGGAGATAGAAGTCGTCGCTTGCGGCCTCACCGTCGACCGGTAATGGACCGGCGATTCCGAGTGGGATCTGGGCTGCGCCGACCATGTTCTCGATATTTGCGTCGGCCAGCGAGGCGTCGAAGGAATAGTCGCCGACAGTGTCGAGGTCGGCACCGACTTCCGAGGCAAGGAGGCGTCGACGAGCCGCAGCGGCCGTCGTGGCGTCGGCGTGGTCTTCGAGTTCGTACAGCCGGAGATCGCCGTCCCGGACGCGTGCGGCGAGGGTCGCGGCGTCGGTCATAGTGGATCCAGGTCGGCGAGACGCCTAACAGTTACTGGTCGAAATCGTCTCGTCTTCGTGAGGCGATCGGTGACACCCCTCGACCCCCGGGGAGTCATGTCAGATACGGATGTCGGGGAAACCGATCGGCAGGGTCGGAAGTGCCACCTGAAAATAACCACCGCGGGGAAGCACGAGTGCGTGCTCCCCCATCTGTGGGGGCCTTCTTGATCTAGCGCCCGTGCTCTTCGTGTGCGCTGGCGAGATGTCGTCCCGCGAGTGCGCCAAGCAGCGAGAGTTCGCCGGCCAGCCCGGCGCTGGCGATGACCTCTGCGAGGGCGTTGCCGTTCGTTCCGACGGGGTCACCGCCGCCAGCCAGCCCCAGAACGTCCAGCGCTTCGGACTGGGTCGGCAGGCCGGTCCCGCCGCCGACAGTCCCCACTGGCAGTGAAGAGAACGTAACGGACGCATAGAGGCCGTCGTCGCGGGCCTCGACGCTGGTGATGGCGTTCGAGCCGTCGACGACGTGAGCCTCGTCCTGACCCAGCGCGAGGAAGGCCGCGCCGAGGATGTTGGCCGCGTGTGCGTTGAACCCGAGCGCGCCCGCCTTCGCGCTCCCGACGAGGTTCTTGCGGGTGTTGACCTCCGCGATTGCTTCTGCAGTGGTCCCGAATCGATCCTCGACGACGTCGCTCGGCAGGAAGACGTCGGCTGCGACGGTGTACCCGCGACCCTCGACAGCGTTGATCGCGGCGGGCTTCTTGTCGTTACAGAGGTTGCCCGAGACGGCCACGAGCGAGGCAGGGGTCTCGGCTTCGACCAGCTCGGCGACCGATCGGGAGGCGATGGTCACCATGTTCATCCCCATCGCGTCACCGGTGTCGTAGTGCAGGCGCAGGAAGACGTTGTCCCCGACGACGTACGGCACCACTTTCTGGTATTCGATGTGCGGGTCGGTGTCGTTGGCGACGTCTTCGATCTGCTCCTCGTTGTCCTCGACCCACTCGACGACGTCGGCGGCTTCTTTGACGTCGGCGACTGAGAAGACGGGTGCGCGTGTGATCCCGTACTTCAGGACTTCGGCGTTGGCACCGCCGGCGTCGCGGATGGCGGCCATCCCGCGGTTGACGCTGGCAACGAGTGCGCCTTCGGTCGTCGCGAGAGGGACGTAGAAGTCGTCGTCGGCCGCCGAGCCGTCGATTGGGATTGGGCCGGCGACGCCCATCGGAATCTGGGCGGCCCCGATCATGTTCTCGATGTTCGGGTCCGCTCGCTCGGCCGGGAACGAGAAGTCCGCGACGGTGTCGAGGTCGGCGTCGGTCTCCTCTTTCAGCAACTGTCGACGGGCCGCGGCGGCCGTCTCTGGGTCAGCGTGGTCCTGGAGTTCGTACAGGCGAAGGTCGCCCGATTTGACGCGGTCTGCGAGGTCTTGTGCGCTCGGCATGCCAGCAGGTGACAGCCCCGCCACCCTAAGCGTTGCTCTTGGCGATGATGATTTCTGGGTAGCAGTCGATCACACCGGATGGAACCGCGAACCTACCTGCGTCTCGAAGGCTGATACGGACCGCTGTACGTCTGTTCCGCATTGACCGACCGGAGGTCGGGCGGTCGGAGCGGCAAATCGTTACAGCGGTCCGTATGACCGACTTCGCCGGTGCACTCGCTGTCTCCCTCACACTCGACGGCCCGTGGTGGCTGCTGGTCGTTCTCGCGCTCGCACCGGATCTGGCGATGGTCGGCTCCCTCGCCGGCTCGAAGATCGGCGCACTGAGCTACAATACCGCTCACACGTACGTTCTTTCGGCCGCGCTGGGCGGTCCAGGCGTCTACGCCGACGCCTCGCTCGCGAACTTGCTTGCGTTGATCTGGGCCGGTCACATCGGGGCTGATCGCGCGGTCGGTTATGGGCTGGAATATTCGAGCGGGTTCACAGAAACCCACCTCACGACACAGCCCGCGCCGATCGATACACTGACCCCACAGTAGTCCACGGCCAGCTTCAAGTCCATCACGCTCGACCAGCCAGACATGAACGACGACGCCGGAATCTACGCACGCGAATCGGACCTGCTCGACCGCTACGTCCAGATCGGGGTCGCTGGTGAGCGAGTTCTGGCAGTCTCGTTTCCCGAGACCCCAGAAACCGAGGCGGGAACGGATCACCCGGTCCTCGACCGGATCGAGGCGTATCTCGACGGAGAGGCCGACACCTTCGAAGATGTGACGGTCGCGCTCACCGTGCCGACCGATCAGCGAAAAGTCCTCGAAATTGTCCGCGACATTCCCTACGGCGAGCAGGTCAGCGTCGAGCAACTGACGCGGATGACCGCTGGCCTCGACCCGGAGGATGACGACGACCGGCGGCTGGTCAGGACTGCGCTGGAAGCCAATCCCGCACCGCTTCTCATCCCGGACCATCGCGTTCGAGACGGCCCCAGCGGCGCACCACCCGGCGTCGTTCAGAAACTGCGGACGATCGAAGGGCTCTGAAACGGTGGATCTTTCAATGGTTTCCGGCGCAGTACCATCGGAATCGGCTTCTACTGCCAGCTGCACATCGTAACGATATTTGGCATCTCGATGCGGCGACTCATTTCGCAATTGTACAGCCGGTAGTAGTAGTCAGGTTGGCTCCGGTATCCACCGTACAATTGCCGTGTTTCACCCACGTACCCAACTTGGGCTAGAGGATGCTGCGTGTGGGGTCCAATGGGATCAAGTGTCGATTGGTTCGAGAAGTGGAAGTTTCTCCGCAATTTTCGAGTGTGACGCGACGGTTCCCAGTACGTTCCCGCCCCAGTGGGCAAGGATGGCTGCCACGAGACTCCCCGAAAGAACGTACACCAATCCGGTGACGACATCCCGAGCGAAGTGTGCGAGAGTGAGACGCCCGCCGAGGCTTAGACTGAGTGTGGCTGACATGAGTGCGACCGGAACTACGAACCAGATGTCAGCGAGTCCTGTCAAAACTACTAAAGCGGTGAGACATCCTCCCCGGAACACGAGTTCGATTCGAAGTGCACTCGCAGGCTCTCTGATAAACACTGCTCCGAGCCACTCTCGGGACGTAGTCGGATAGACGATCCCCAGGGCTGTTTCGAGCCAATCAGGATCAGAGATTCCCGCTGTTTGCGCCACAAATTGGACAAGCAGAATCGCGATAACCGCTCCGACAGCGCCAGTGCTGGCGACGACCAGACCCCATCCATCAACCGGAACGAGACCGAACCACGAGAGAGAGATATCATCGGTTGTTACGAGCAAGCCATACGCGAGACATACGTACAACGCCTTGGTAACTTCGACCCTGAGGCCTCCCCAAAACGACGAGGAATATGCTGACTCGGGGTCCCCATCATGGGTAGTCGATCGGTATAGATAGTACCCGCTGTAGACGAGCGATGCAAGGACCAGCACCACGGCGTAGTACGTCGAAATCTCACCCTCGCCCCCCATCTTTCCTGAACTATCCTCAATGAAGTATAATAACCGTTGCGAACCCTACCCGTCCAGGCCCAGTCCCTCGTGGACGACGAATTCCAGAGCGTTGACCAGATAGTGCGCAACAATGACCGTCAGGAGGCTTCCGGTCAGGATGTAGCCGGTCGCGAGCGCGAAGCCGAGAATTCCCGTCACGACGATGCCAGCCCGGCCCTGTGCACCGTGACCCATTGCGAATCCAAACGACGAAACGACGGCCATCGTCCACGGCGAGACGTTCAGGCCGGCGGCGACGACGCCGATGGCAGCCCCCCGGAAGACCAGCTCCTCGACGATAGCGATCACGGGCAACACGACCACTAGCAAGACGAGCCACGCGTCCAGCGTCTCCGGAGCCAGCAGTTCGCGAAGTCCCTCGTCATACTCGACGCCCGCCGCGTCGACTACGCGACTCCCGCACTCACTCGCCAGCCACAGCCCGACCCCGAACCCGATACCCCACCCGAGATTCGTGAGCGTGAGCGCGTCGCTCCCGAGGCCGAACGCCCATGCCGGGATGGCGAAGGCGACCGCACCACCGACCAGCACGACGCCGAACAGTCCCTGCGTGACGGCGACGTTCGCGAGTAGCGCGCCGGTCGACACTGATTCATCACTCGCTGGAGGTGTCGAGGCCGATGTTGGAACTGACTGCGGGGTTGGACCAACCGAGGGATCGACACCCGCGGGCATGACCCGCTCCGAAAGCGGGAGCTGTTCGGTGATGAGCTGCTGAGAAACCCACGCGAGACCGAGAAATGCGGTCAAAACGAGGCCAGTGAGCCCGACGAAGGCGGCCCACTGGGGGGCCATCTAGTTGGGGCTTGGCGAGCCGCTGTGACCGACCTGGCGTTCGAGCGCCTGGCCCGTGATGGACTTCAGTCGGTCGACCAGCGAGTCTTTCTCGGGTTCGCCCGCGAGGGCGACTTCCAGCACTTCCGAGAGGTGCTGGACCGGGACGATCTCGATCTGGTCTTTGTACTCGTCTTCGATCATCACGTCCTGCTCGTTGGCCGCGGGGATGATGACCGTGTCGAGGCCGGTCTTCGCCGCGGCCTCGATCTTGTGGGTCACCCCACCGACCGGCAGGACGTCGCCCCGAACCGACAGCGAGCCAGTCATGGCGATGTTCTGCTCGATCGGGACGTTCTCCAGCGCCGAGATGACCGCGGTCGCTACCGTGACTGACGCGGAGTCACCTTCGACACCCTCGTAGGACTGCACGAACTGGATGTGGATGTCCTTCTCGGAGATGTCCTCGTCGCTGAACTTCTTGATGATCGCAGAGACGTTCTGGACGGCCTCCTCGGCGATCTCCTGGAGCTTCCCGGTCGCGATGACCTGGCCGGGACCCTGGCTGGGCGTGACTTCGGCCATGACGGGCATGACGATCCCCGAATCTTCGCCCATGACCGCGAGACCGTTGACGCGGCCGACGACACTGCCCTCGCTGACGGTGAGTTCGTAGTCCTTGCGGCGTTCGATGTAGTTGTCCGCGAGCTGTTGCTCGATCGAACGCGAGCGGCGCTTGGCCTGCAGGACGTCTTCACGGGTGGTGAACTCCTTGTCCTCGGCACGGGCGATGTCGCCCGCGACCCGGACGAGCCCACCGAGGTCACGCAGTTTGAGGGTGAGGTGACCCTTCCGGCCCGCGCGGCGGCGGGCTTCGAGGATGACCTCTTCGACGGCCTCCTCGGTGAAGTGAGGCAAGCGGCCGTCTTTCTCGACTTCCTGGGCGACGAAGCGGGCGTACTTGCGGCGCATCTCCGGTTCGTCCTCGATGGTGTCGTCCATGTAGACCTCGTACCCGTAGCCCTTGATACGCGAGCGCAGGGCGGGGTGCATGTTCTCCATGGCGTCGAGGTTCCCGGCCGCGACCATGATGAAGTCCGTCGGGACGGGTTCGGTGTGGACCATCGCGCCCGAGGAGCGCTCGGACTGGCCCGTGATCGAGAACTCACCCTCCTGAATCGCGGTCATCAGCTTCTGCTGGGACCGGATGTCGAGCGTGTTGATCTCGTCGAGGAACAGCACGCCCTTGTTGGCCTTGTGGATGGCACCGGCCTCGACGCGGTCGTGGCTCGGGGTCTCCATGCCGCCGGACTGGAAGGGGTCGTGGCGGACGTCGCCCAGCAGCGCGCCGGCGTGAGCGCCGGTCGCGTCCTCGAACGGCGCGGTCTGCTGGCTGGAGTGGTTGACCAGCAGATTGGGGATCATGGAGTCGCTCCCGCGAGCACCGTAGCGGAAGGCGAGATAGATGATCCCGGCCGCGAGGATGCCGAGCAGGAGACTCTCGGCGAAAAACAGCGCGTAGCCGATGACGATCGCGATGATGATCCACATCAGGAACGATCGCATCTGATTGCGCTTGCGCGCCTCTTCTTTGTGGGCGTCGACGATCTGCTCGCCCTTGCCTGCGGGAACAGTCCGAACCTTCGGCTCGTTGCCGTCGTCCGGGTTGTGATAGACCAGAACGTCCTGCAGGTCCTCCTTGGGCAACAACTGGCTCATCGCCTTGGCGAGCATCGACTTCCCGGTCCCGGGAGAGCCGATCATCATCACGTGGCGGCGCTGTTTGGCCGCCTTCTTGACGATATCTCGGGCGTGATCCTGGCCGATTACCTGATCGACCAGTCGGTCGGGGACCTCGATGTCCTCGGTCGTCTTGACGTCGAGACCGCCGAGGATGTCTTCCTCGTCGCCCTCGAACGACGCTTCGCCGTCGACAGTGACATCGCTGCCGAGGTCGTCACCGGTCTCGACGGGCGTACTCTCCCCGTCGTTGGTGTCGAGGGCGACCTCACTGTCGGTGGTATCGACGGAGGCCTCACCCTCGGTAGTGTGGTCCGATTCACTGTCGATAGCTGAATCGGCCTCGGCGGGTGCGTCGCCGTCGTCGAGGAGCCCTTCGATGGTGGGCTCCTCGTCCGCACCCGCAGTGTCTTCACCGCTGTTGGTCGCCGGCGGAGACGACTGCGCCTCCTCGTCCGTGACGGCCCGCTCTGACTCGCTGTCAGCCGACGTGGCCGTCTCGTCCCGGTCGGCGTCGGGGGTGTCGTCGGTATCGTTGTGGTCGCTCATTCTAGTCGGTTCTGTGCCCGATTCTCAGGGTCTGTCGACTGATATACTTTC
>Ga0207718_100866_pt1 | contig 20389 bp, 24 predicted proteins | sample A23M2SouthBayCA_FD_187749 | JGI IMG/M metagenome (GOLD analysis project Ga0207718, IMG submission 187749) | Aerobic enrichment media microbial communities from Eden Landing Ponds, California, USA - A23 M2 (SPAdes) | ecosystem: Environmental > Aquatic > Marine > Unclassified | place: Emeryville... | reverse complement strand
CCCGCCACGCCTGACTGCCGGGACCCGAACGACCGGCCGTCCCCGAGCGCGCCGCCGCCCGCCGTCGAAATCCGTCCTCGCCCCCACTCCGCCGGAACCGACCGCCGCGAGAGCCGACCCACATCTCCCGCCGTGATCGACCGCCTTCTCCCGTCGTAACCACGTCCCTCGACCGGAGGGACTCGACGCTCACGAGTCCTAGAGCGCGGGGACGCCGTCGAAGATAGCCGATCTACCGCGTCGGGAAGCGTCGGAACCGACCGAGCCGATCAGTACCGCGAGGGGAGGTACGCCATGCCGGCGAGCAGGACCGCCGTCACGCCGCTGACGATGCTGATCCCCCACAGGCCGTTCTTCTGCTCGTGGTAGGCGTCGATCTCGGCCTGTTGCTCCCGGAACTCCTGGAAGTCGGTCGTCAGCACGAGCGTGCTGTTGTCGGGGTACATCGCGAGGTACGTCTCGTCCCCGAGCGTGACGTTCCCGCGGTCACCGGCGGTGATGGTGTTGGTCCGCGGCCCGCTCCAGGCGAGCGTCACCCCGTCGCTGGTGACCTGGCTGACCGTCGTCTGGTTGCCCTGGTAGTCGACCGTATCCCCCTGGGCGTAGTCGATCCGCTCCGGGGCCGGGAAGTACTCGGCGGCGGGGACGAGCCGCGTGGTGTTGTCCTCGGTGATCGCCACGAACTTCTCGCCCTGTCGCGTCACGAGCTGGTCGTCGGCGTTGGGGTCCTCCTGGAGGATCGCCGTCCGGTTGAGCTCGTCCTGCAGGACGAACTCGCTCGGGTCGGAGGTGTTGGGCACCAGGACCCGCCACTCGTTGTTGTTGTAGGAGACGGTGGAGTTGTTCTCCCAGGTGGCGGTGTAGCGCGCGGACTCGTTCGTCCAGGCGAGCGTCCCCTCGCGGACGAGCGAGGCGGCCGAGCCGTGCCCTCCGCCCTCGTACTGCGCGGAGATGCCGGAGACGGTGTACTCCGTCCCCCCGGCGGTGAACGTGTCGTCGGGCGACAGTTCGTACTCGGGGTTCTGGAACTCGACCGCCGGCGTTTCGGCCGTCGCAATCAGCGAGTAGGAGGCTGCCCCGACGATCAAGAAGAACGCGACGTAGATCGCCGCAGCACGTCGTTGCATACGTGGGGCATGGGCCACCCGAGGTATAACGATTGCCATTCAATACGAGCGACGGGGACGTCTCAGTCGGGCGATTCTGCCGACGCCATGGGTCGACGAGGCCGGGCGGACGACGCGGGGCGGGGGACCTGGCGGACGTCGCCAGGCGGACGACTCCGAACGGGCGACCGGGCGAACGTCGAGGGCCGGCGTGGTCGCGGTGCGTCGACGGTCGGACCCGGTCTCGCCGTTCGCCGGCGGCGCGCCCGCGACGGTGCGCCGCTCGACGCCGCACGGTTTATTACGGAAACGGTGAACGTCGAACCATGAACGAGAAACGATTCGTCGTCGCCCTCTTCGGCGTCTTCGTCGCCGTCCTCGCCGGCTTCATGGCCCTCCGCTTTATCGCCGCGCTCACCGTCTCGGTGTTCCTGTACTACTCGACGCGCCGGTACTACAAGGGGCTCCGACGGGCCCGCCTGCCGGCCAGGATCCGCGCCGTCGTCGTGCTGGCGTCGCTGGCGGTGCCGTTGCTCCTCCTGATCAGCTACACGGTCGTCCTGCTGGCGGTCGAGGCCCGCCGGTTCGTCGACCAGTACCGCCTCCTCGACGTCGCCTCGACGAACCTGGAGTGGTTCGGCGGCGTCGAGCGACTCCCCGAGTTCACCATCGACGGCATCTACCGGGCCTACCAGGCGGGCGAACTCGAGGTATTCATCGACTTCGCCGCGGAGAACGCCGCCTTCCTCACCACGCTGGTCTCCACGTTCTTCCTCAACGTCTTCATCATCGTCATCGTCACCTACTACCTCCTCGTCGACGGGGCGCGGATCCGCTCCTGGCTGCTCCGGTTCGACGACGACGCCATCGTCCGGGAGTACCTCGAGGCCGTCGACCGGGAACTCGAGGCCGTCCTCTTCGGCAACCTGCTGAACGTCATCGCCACCTCGCTCATCGCCATCGGCGCGTTCATGACCTACAACGCGATCGCCCCGGCGCCGGCCGAGGTCCCCTACCCCACGCTGGCCGGCGCGCTGACCGGCGTCGCCAGCCTCATTCCCGTCGTCGGGATGAAGATCGTCTACATCCCGCTCACGATCATCACCGCCGTCCGGGTCCTCGTCGGTGCCGAGCAGTCGCTCGTCGTGTACGTCGCCGGCCTGCTGGCGGTGGCCGTCGTCGTCGTCGACACGATCCCCGACCTGATCCTCCGGCCGATCCTCAGCGGAGAGAGGACCCACGTCGGCCTGCTGATGCTCGCCTACACGCTCGGACCCGTCGTCCTCGGCGCCTACGGACTCTTCTTCGCCCCGATCGTCCTCGTCGTCGCCCTGACGTTCGCGGACACCGCCCTCCCCCGCCTCCTCGGTGCCGACCCCGACGAAGGGCTCCCCCCCGACCAGTTACGCCTGGACGACTTCTGAGCCGGACCGGGCGTCGAGCGTTTCCACCCATCGACGACCGTCTCCGGCCACAGACCCCGGGAACAGCGTTTTGCGGCGGGCGTCCGAAGCCCCGTTGACGTGGACCAGAACAGCCTCCCGATGGTGCTCGACCTCTCGACGTTCCCTCGCCCCATCCGCCTGGCGTTCCTCTGGGGAACCGTGCTGTTCGTCGCACTCTTCGTCGGCCCGGTGTTGCTCGGCCTCCTCACCGCCCGAGGACCGGGGACGCGGCCCTCCACCGCCTAGCCGACGCTCGGTCGCCAGCCTCGCAGGTACGCCGCGCAGATCCCGCCGGCGACCGCGCCGAACGGCAGCGCGACGGTCCTGACCACGAGGACGGCCGCGGTGGCCGCGACCGCCGCGGCGCCCGTCGCCAGCACGAGCGCCCCCCCGAGCAGCAGGTCGTACGCGCCCAGGCTTCCCGGGATCGGGACGACGCTCGCCACCTGGGGCAGCGGGACGACGACGAGGATGGGGAGGAACGCGACCGTCGCGTCGACGCCCGAGAGGGCTACCCACAGCGCCGCCGCGGTCAGCAGTTGCTCGACGATCCCGCCCACGGCGATGAGGACCAGCAACGACGGCGCGCCACGGAACTCGACCACCCGCTCCCAGTAGTGTCCCACCGCCGAGGCCACGATCGATCGATCGTGGGGGCGGTCGCGGTACAGCCCCGAGACCCACGCGACGATCGGGGTACACACCGCCACGATCCCGCGGGAGAGGTGGGTCCGCGTCCCCAGGACGACCCCGCCGAACGCGACCAGGCCGACCAGGGAGAGCCCGAGTGTCGCCAGCAGGGGAGAAGCGTCCGGCGATCCGACGAAGACGACGAGACCGAGTACCGCCGAGACCGCCAACTGCGCGCCCGACTTGACGTACTTGGCGACCGAGCGGACCCCCAGCGCCTCCGAGTACCCGGTGTCGGTCTCGACGCTGATGAACCGGGCCATTATCGGCTCGGAGCTCACCGGCCCGGCCGGGCTGAGGATGTCGAAGAAATCACCCGCGAGCGCGAACTTCACGCTCTCGCCGGCCGAGATGCCGTCGCCGAGCGGGGCGATGGACGCCCAGACGCCGATCGAGTCGGCCAGACCCTCCAGCACCACGAGCGCGATCACGACGCCGACGAGCCACGGCGCCACGGCCGTCGCGCGCGCGAGCACCGTGTCCGCGCCGACCGTCGAGAGGTACCCCGCGAGGACGGCCCCGCCCGCCGCCACTCCCAGCACGAACCGAACGGATCGTCGCACGCTCTCCGGTCCCCCTCGACGGCGCAAAAGCCTGCCGGAGGACGGCGCTACGTTCACCGACGCCGCCGCTCACCGGAAAAGAGTAAGCCAAGGGCCGGCTTTAGGGCTAAGGGTTAAAGCCCAGCAAATAAAACATATAAGCAGAGATGGGAACCAGAGACCAAATCGAGAACCTCCAAGAACGCATCAAGAAACGGTCAGGTATGGCCGATGAGGAGCCTGACGAGGACGCGCCATCGATCTCCGAGGACGACGCCGAGGCGCTCCTCGAATTCAGCCGGCAGCTCGACCTACTGAGTTCGAAGTACACCGACTACCGGCACCTCAAGCTACTCCGACATTGCGTCATCATGGCGGAGCAGGTCGGCGGACTCGCGGACGCGCTTGAAAGTCGAGACGCTGCCGAGGATGTGGTCGTGTGGATCAACCGGGAACGCGGCGTCCCGGAGTTCAGCGAAGAGACGAACCAAGATTACCGAGTTGCCATTCGAATCTTCGGGAAACGGACGCTCAAGATGGCTGACGATGAGGTGCCAGACTCACTCGCGTGGGTTCCAACAGGCACAAGCAACTCATACGATCCCTCGCCCAGCCGGTCGGACATGCTGGACTGGAAGGAAGCCAAAAAGATGGCCGTCGAAGGAACGACCAATTCACGGGACAAGGCGCTGATCGCAGTCGCGCACGAACTCGGACCGCGAGGAGAGGAGATGCACGAGGTCCGAATGGGCCAAGTCAACGATGCTGACCACGGAATCCAGATCAGTCTCGACGGGAAACAAGGGGAACACTCGGTCACCCTGATCAACAGTGTCCCCTACTTGCAGCAGTGGCTCAGCGAACATCCCGCATCGGGCGACGACGAGGCATTCCTCTGGTGCAACCTCGATGACGCGTACGATAACGCGAGTTACCAGACGTTCCTCGGCCGCTTCAAGAAAGCTGGACGGCGGGTTGACATCGACAAGCCCGTCACGCCAACTAACTTCCGGAAGTCGAACACGTACTGGCTCGCCAAGCAGGGAGCGAACGAGTCGTTCATCAACGAACGACAAGGCCGAAAACCAACCTCCGACCACGCGCGCCGGTACATCGCTGAGTTCGGGCCCGAGAACGAGAACAATCAGTACGCTGAGCTTCAGGGTCTCGACGTACAGACGGAGAAGACAGAAGACCGGACACCGCTCACGTGTCCTCGCTGCGACAAACAGACTCCGCGCGACGAACCGTTCTGCGTCTGGTGTCACCAAGCGATGGAACCCGACGCCGTCGACGAGCTCGAAAAAGAGGAATCCAAGAAACGAAGAGAGTTGCTTCGGCTGGCGAAAGAAAACCCGGAACTCCTGGACGCGGTCGAAGAAATCGAACCCCTGATCGAAACCCTCGGTGGCGATGCAAAAGTCATGGACACAGCTCGGGAGTTCGTCGAAGCAACTGAGTAACCGACATTCAATCACTCCGAACGCCAAAACAATTGAGCATGCTGCCCCGATTCTGGCCCTGAAAAATTTGATCGAAAATTGATTCACCAACGCTGCTATGGTTCGCTTCGGTCAGCGAATGTCTTGCGCCCGAGTTGTTCACCCGAGCAGCCTTCGGAGGGTACCAACCCTCAGGCCGGATTCGGTGGCTAATAAGAACACTCGTGACCGTCGGATGTTGGTCAGCGCGACATCTGCCGAGACATCAGCGCGTTCGCTGGCCCCCTTCGGGATGGCGTGAAGTTGTTTCAAGGGGAGGCGCTTACTCTCCCGCCTCGCTGTCCAGAGTGGTGTTTCCGGATCAGCCTTCTCCAGCGTGACAGCGTCCGAATCAAGCAGTTCGTTCACCGGATGTACCTCTTCGATCAACTTTCTCACGTACGACGTTGATTTGGGGAGGATGCGTTTTCGGTCATGACCTCGCCGGTTGGTAAGCCGCACAGTCATGTAATCGCCTTCGTCTTCTAGGTCACTGAATCTCACCTGGTGAAGTTCAGTAGGTCGTGCGAATACGTCCCATGCAACCGCGACGATGGCTTTGTCTCGGATACGAATGTCCGGATGTTCAAGGATCGGTACGATGTGGTCTTCCCAGCGGAGTAGCGTCCCCTGGTCGTCGTTCGCTTCTTGCATGACGCATCCTATAGTTCGGGCCAGGGGATAATCGCCGAGTCGTAGGTGAAGTCACTTCAGCAGCAAAATACTTATATGACTGATCTGTTTGTCGCACGGTCTTTCAGAGCACACAAAGCCTCATCAAGGCCAAGCAGTCAATGCGCTATCGGAACGCAGAATCGGTGTGAGACTGTTGATAAATATCATGACTGGATGTATCCGTATGTGCCTTGTTCGTACTGTTCTTGGATCGGATCTCGTCTATCTGAGATTGGGATAACTGTGCAGAACACAGTCTCCATCGCACCTTGCCGTCGTCATTGAGATACTGATCAACAAGGCCAGTATCCTTTGCTGCTGAAAGTAGCGAACTCAGGGGAGCAGGAGAATATTCTCCCTTTTGACTCATTTCCGTGGCACCTCGTGAATCATCTGAAGTGATCGTATTGACCTCCTCTCGAAGCGCACTAAACGCGTAACTGTGCCCTTCCGCGTCCAGTAATACTTTCAATACAACCTGCGCGTATCTGCGGTCTAGTAGTTGTTCAAACTCAGTCTCGTCCATTACAAGCAGATTTTCCTGGTCTGTACGTAAATAAGGTAGCCAGGGGTAGAATTGTTGATTCCGATGTTGATCTTGTACTGTTTCTTATAAAATAGCGGTGAATGTTGTAAACACATCGTATCGTATTCCGTAGTTAGAGCGTGTATCTGACGGGTTTTCGACGCTAGTATAAATAGATTGTCCTGGTGAAGTTACTTTATTCTCGTCGTACAGTTTACCCTCCCTGTTCTAATCCGGGTATGACCGAATATCAGGACGACAGCCTCCCGCCGAGTGAGTACGTGCGGGAAAACAAAGAGCAACTGGAACGGTTAATCAAACACAGCAACAACGATTTCGTTCGAGCGTTGGCGATAGCGGCATTCGTCGAATTCGGAGAGGATGCATCAGTAGAATCAATCACAAAAGACTTGGAGCGAATCAAGGAGTTGGAAGAGGTTCAGTAAGGATGCGGCTGGTCCCCTACTCCAACTCAGAAGGCTATCGAGTGTTCATGGAGCCGCATGAATACGAGACGATAGTCAAATGTGCATCACGTGATCGGGCAGAGATCGCATTCCAACTCGGTGCGGAATGCTCCTTGAGAAAAAAGGAGGTACTGGAGGTGACCCTCAATAAGATTCAAAAATCCCGCAGCCCTAGCGTGGAGATCTTCTTTATGCGCGTATGGGGAAAAGAGACGCGAAAGGAGAATAGCAAGAAGCCACGTAAACCGTGGGTTCCTAACTCGTTACTAAATGAAATTGAACGATACAGCAAGCGGAAAAACATCAGGCCTTCAGCCCCTCTCTATCCGAAGTCCAATGGAACTCTTCAAAACGATATCGTGGACGCACGGGAACGGGCAGCTGACAAAACTGGTGACGATGATTTCCTCGAAGTGACGTTCCACGACTTTCGACGATATTTTGCGACCAATCTTTTCTACAGAGAGGGAGTCAACATCGAATTCATCGCAGCCCTCGGTGGATGGGAAGATCCAGACTATATGAAGGAAGAGTATCTGGATCCTTACTTCGATGACGTCATCGAGCGACACTTAGCCCAGAAAGGAGTGCTCGATATTGAGACCGACCACCAGTCTGACTTCGAGAAAGTGCTCAACAAGATGAACCAGCTTGGAGATCGTATTGACAGTCTTGAACGAACCGTTGCGGCAGACACTGGGGAGCACGAATCAGAAGAACCAGAGACCAAAGAAAGCGACGAGAACCACTCGTTTGATGAGTTCCTGTGACTCCTTCTTTTCGAGGATAATATCAGCTGAAGTCTGCCACCGATGAAGAAGTTTCTAGGGTTCAAAACATCCGTAGAGTTCTAAACAAGACGAAACGTCGATGCCTTTTCCCTAGTAGATTGAATTAAATTCAACCTGCTGGAAGTGGGAGCAGAACGACTAAATCTACACTACTATCCTAATGATGTACTCTGATAGCGTCTTCCATCAGTCTGTTCAATAGCAGAAGGAGCAGCGTTTTTCCCAGGACCACCTATAGTCCAACACCGATGACTTTGCAGAAGCTAAAATAAAATAACAATAAAAATTATCTGCCATATCTCGACAATCGGTGATGTGGAGTGGTTATGCGGTCATCTATAATATAGAGATATACAAAAACCGCCCGACGAGAGTAAGCTGATCTGGTTTTGTATTCGTCTATATTATCGAATTGTGTTCAGCGATGAGAGTGCCATCCCCCGAATTATCCATTATTCCTTCTTGTACACAACGACAGAGATAGTCATTATTGCATCATAATCGGATGTCGTCAATAACTGTGAATTGTATTATCAGTTATAGGAATGATCGGTTGTTACCGTGACCGGTTCAACCGTCTTTCAGCCCGAGATCGTAGCACTTGTTGCGCATAGAGAGCGTCATCTCGGTCGCTGTTAGCTACCTCTTCGAATGTTCTGCGAGAGATCTGTTCCGTCAATAGCTCCCCGTCTTCGATCTTCCAGATGAACGGTTCTCTGGGATCAAGTTCGTGTTCTCGCAGCATTCTCCCATCCACTCGAAGCGACATCACCAGTTCGTCACCATATTCGATTGCTTGGTCACGACTCAAAACCAAATTGTCAAGATATTCGTCACCGTTCGGTGAGGCTGTCGCCCACTCTACTGTCCATCCGGATTCGATATCGTGTGAGGACATACCCGTCAGTAGGATATTGAACGACAAAAGCCGTTGAGAGACGATGCTGGAAGGAGAAGCCACGATCAAAAACGTTCTCTCAGGTGGGAGAACACTATTGAAACCGGAGTGACTCTCGTAGGCTAATGGTTAACGTCTGGATGACCAACGGCACCCCTACGATGCCGGGGATTTTGAACCCGTTGACGGCTGCCTGTGATCAGGGATACGTGCCGGACGAGGTCTGGGTTCTATCGAATCCCGGGGTCGCTGATTACGTCGCCGAGGCCACTGACCGGTTCGAGGTCATCATCGATGCGTATGGCGGAGACGCTACTGTCTCGGTGCACGATTTAGAGCACGAGACTGACTTTCACGGTATTATCGGGTTTTACCGGTCTACTATCGAAGCCGCTCGGGAGAATGGCGACACGGTTGCTGTAGACGTAACTCCCGGTCGAAAGTTCATGTCCGCGATAGCATTCCAAGCGGGATTCAAGTTCGACGCTGACCACGTCTTCTACTTCCACCGGAAAGCAGGGGGGTATTACGGGCAGTACTATGCCGAAATCCCACGGACAGCAACTGATTTGATCGATTTTAAGGAGGTTCTGTAATGGAGATTGAGCGTCGGCGATTGGTGGTGCTGTTGAACGCGCTATACGACAAAGGCGTCGAATCAATCTCTGTGAAGCATCCGTGTACAGATATCGGTGAGTTAATTCAGATCACCTTAGAGGACGATGGCCGAGCTACGGTACGGTTTACGCAAGGAACGATGACGTATCAGGATAACCGTGACACGATTCCTGCGAAGTACGGTGAACCTGCCTTCAATGACCTGCCAGATGCAGAGACGTACACTCGTGCGGCGGTCGCAAGCGGCCACGTAACGCCCGCAAACCACGACGACGTCCAAGACTTCATTCAGCGGTACGGGTATGCAGATCTCGAAGCCGGCAACGACCCCGTTGTCGTTGGGCTTGATGCGAATATTATGCCGTGGCGGCTGCCTGAAGCGCTGGGGTTCGATAGTGAGACGGGCGACACTGATGAGCGAGACCGCCGCCCAACTAATGGATATGCACTCGCAACTGGCGTCAAGGAAGAGCTGGATTGGCACTTCAAGCAGTACAACACGCACGAGTTGACCGAAGCCTTCGGCGATGAATTCGCTCGGCTGGATAACCAGCCAGCTGGCTCCAACCGAGAGGGCTTCCTCGGGCTCTATGAGTATCGTCGCCTACGGACTGACCGGACAGTCGATATTATTGAGTGTGACACCGGTGATGAAGCGATTATTGCGGCGTACCGGGAATTCAACCAGAACAGCCGGAAACAAGCAGTGCTGTTCAGCAATGATTACGGATTCATCGACAGGAGCATCGATACCGGCGTGCCGGCCCAGCATGTTGAGTACCCAATCGACATTCCGCGGAAGTCGACGGGGTCGTGGACGCAAGCAGCCGAATTACTCTACTACCTCGCAATCCTGTTCGGAGTTATCCAACTCCCGAAGGTCACTATCTACGGTGTCTGGAACGGGAAAGACGGCCGGCACTGGCAATACGAACAGCTCGATATCGACTGTCGAAGCCCGAAAATCGAGCCGCAGTTGGAACGCGACCTCACCATCCTGAGCGCAACCGACTGACAACACGTTCCGACTTGAACGGCTGGCGAAGATTCTTCCGCTGAAGCCATCTCATATCGGACAGAGGTACTAGAGGTGCCAATAATGACGTTTCAAGAACGCCTCCGCTCAATCGAAGAGCGGTATGACATAAACGAGAGTGAACACGCCCGGGAACTCGGTCGGATCGTCGCCCCCCTCCAGGATTAGCGTTGCTACTGGTCTACTAGCGAATCGACGTAGTCTTCGAGTGTGTCATACACTGGGCCGAATTCGGGGAGGTCTGCAACCAAATCGGGAAGTGTATTCTGCCAGCCGTCACGGATCTCATCCCGTTTCTCTTCGGGAAGCCCGTCCCGAAGGTCGATGTCCAGTCCGTCGTGGTCACACTTCCGCGTGAATGCCGGGAGGATAACTGAATCGTCGATGTCGGCTTCCGTAATCATTCGATAGAGGTCGTAGTAGTCACGAGCCTGTGACCGTTGATAGAGCGCTCGCAACTTCTCCGCGAAGATTTCCTCCAAGCTGTACGCGGTCAACTCGAATTCCGGGACATCCTCGTAGCTATGGCGATGGTCTACCGAATCGAACGCCACGTATTCATCGATCATCACGTCCAGACTCGTCGTGTTCTTGTGACCGAGCACAGCGTTGTACTGGATGTCGATATCTACGTAGTGCGTCGGATACGCTTCTTTCTGCAGTTCGCGGTGTTTGGTCACCGCGAAGTCGATACCCGAGGCTCTGGTCGCGTCTTCCAATGTGGTTTGTAACTCCGCTTCGGTCCCGTGGTACGCTCCCTCGACACCGAAATCAAGGTCTTCTGAGTAGCGCCACGTCTCCGGGAAGTACAACTTGCTGAGCGCAGTTCCGCCCTTGAACAGTAGGTTGTCACCGTAGGAACTCGTGTAGATCGCCCAGAGGATCCACGAATTGACGTAGTTCTTCTCCGCGTAGCCGAGGCGAACATCCAGCTCTCTGGCCAGCCGTCGGAGTCGGGTTTCGGAAATCATGAGAAGTTACCAGGAAGGAACGATTCGGGGTCAACATTTAATCGGAGTTGGTACTTGCTGTCACGGATACCCTTTGCTTCTCTCGTCGGATCGAGCAGCGGGTACCCGGTCGTGAAGTTCTCGACGAGGTCCCGGTACTCTGGAAGGTCGATGTTCAACTGGTCGGCGAGATACACGAGTCGTTTCGTTGCGGCACCGTTCCCCACTCGCCGCAGGTACTCAACGACTCGGTCCCACGAACAGCGCGTGTCGACGGCGTTCTGCATTGCCTTCGCAAGTTCGCTGATACCCCCGCAGAACTCCGGATGGTCGGCGCAATCGACCAGCGTCTTTTCGATACTCGACATATTCACCTGGCTCGACCCGACCGCAGTCGGTTGATACCCGAAGAACTTCTGCTCAGTGACCGTCACCGGTCGATACGTGACCCCGTGGATTTCACGCTCCTGGGCGCGTTCTGTCGTCACGACATACACCGTGCGGGACATCTGCTCGGTCAGCCCGTGGTGATTCAACGCACTCCAGTACCCGATGTACATCGGCTCCACAAGTGCTGACGCGATCACGAACTCGTGTTCTGTATACACGGCGTTCTCACCCGCAGCGAGCGGCAGAATCAGATATTTCCCGTGCGCAATCCGCTCAAGCCACCCTTTTTCTTTAAGCGCATACGCCATGTCCTTTGCCGACTTCCGCTGGATGTCGAGGACGTCCGCGATGTCACTAATGCTGATGACCTGTCGGTTCTCACTTGCGAGCCGTGACAGTGCCTGCGACTCGCGCGTCGACAGGCTCTTCCGTTGAGTCTCTTCGTCGTTTGTTGACTCCATAGCCGCTCAGCGTACATAGAGTCTAAATCCAGCAGTGATAAAGGTATTCGTTGAGAACTAGTGTGGCGAAAATTGGTTTGGGAGCCGCTCAGCGAACACAAAACCTAAATCAGGTCAAAAATACTTCATTCTCATCAAATACAATGGTGTTACAGACCTCACGAAGATGCCTTGTTCGATGTCGTATGGATGGGTAGTTCGACGACGAAGACTGAACCGTTGGGATCGTTGTCTTCAACCCACACGTCGCCACCGAACTGTTCGGTTAAGAGATGAACGAGATACAGACCAATCCCTGATCCTGGACTATCCAGCCCTTTTTCGCCCTTCCCGAAGATTTGTTCTTTCTGATTGTCGGGGATCCCTGGCCCATTATCGGCAATCCGGTACCGAACGGTCTCTGCATCCTCTTCACAGGTAACCGTGATTTCAGGGGTCTTTTTGTCGTTGTGTCGGACCGCATTTTCGAGAATATTTCGGAAGACCGATGAGAGCATCTCGTTTGCCTGTACCGACACGTCGGGGAGTTCACCCGATACTTGAAACTGAGCGTCCGGGAATGAATCACGTACTGCAGCGAGTTCAGCGTCAAGAAGCGGCCCGAGCTCGATTTTAACTAATTCAGCCGTCTCATCCATTGAGAGCGATTCAACGAATTCGCGTGCGATCTCTGTGAATTGAATTACGTGCTGGGACTTCTGTAACACTCGGTTCAGAGCGTCTTCCCCTTCTTCATCAACATGATCTTTGAGAAGCTCGGCCCATCCGAGAATTACGGTCATATCGTTCCTGATGTCGTGCCGAACCACACGGTTCAGGGCTTCCAGCTGTTCGGTTTTCTCTTCGAGCCGCTGGCGATACGACTCGCGCTCAGTTACGTCGGTAACTGTCACTAACTGACCGGTCATCACCTCACCAGCTAAGAACGGTGTGCTTGACACGTCAAAGTACCGTGTCTCGTCAGCCTGCGTAATCGCCAGCACATCTTGTTTCGTGAGATGCTCTGCAAGGGCTGTATTCACGGCGTCGAGTGGTTCGCCAAATGATTCTTCTAAGGCCGGGAAGAGTCTGCGAGCTGCTTGATTGTAATCCCGAATACAGGTCTCCTGATCGAGGAAGATCGCCGGTTTATCTGACTCACCGGTGAGTCGGATCGCCTCAAACCGCTGCCTGTAGAAGAAGAGCGTACCAACGGCGAAGAGCGCGACGCCAGGCGGTTCATACATTAACGGGAGCAGCCAGTCAACATGGCCGCCGATAATCGTTGCAACAGCAGGCAATCCTGAGAGTCCAACGAGAACGACGAGCGGACGGCTATCACTACCAGTATGATAGAATCGCTCCATAAGGACGAAGAACCCGACAGCGATGGCTGCATATGACAGTCCTAAGACAATCCAATAGAGCAGCCCGTGGTGGATAACGAGGTGCGGAAACGGCTCAGTGACCCATTCGGTCGTGAAATAGAGGTTGTGAAGTGGATTCGTGATTTTGAGTACGGTGAACAAGAGAAACGTCCCGAGGATGAGATTCCGGAACGGGGCCTGTCGTGGTGGGCGGCCGGTATAGGCAGCACAGAAGTAGAGCCACGCTCCGACAGCGACGAACGCGAACACAAACCCGAGTATGTAGAACGCGAGTTTCCCTGGACGTGTCGGTGCGATAAGGTAGCCGATATACCCCCCAGACCACAGAGCGACGGAACCCAGGAAGGCAACAAGCCCTTCCCGTGTCCCTGGATGCTGGATCTTTCGTGCTTGAGGAATCGTTGCTACACAGGCAATCGCAGACAGAGCAAAAATGATGATGTGACCGATAAGAAGAGGCTCAACCATTCAGATAAACGGAAGTATTCAGGCTGTCAAGATAAGCGGTTTGGAAGAGTATCCGACGAGGCATATTTGACCTTCTCACGGTCAATACGCAGTCTTCACCGAACGGCTGTTTTCCCCTCATCTTATATCTGAAGAAGAGGCTTTCAACAGGCCTATAAACTCTATCCATCGCCGATGCGTTTCACTGTAGAGTTTCCGAAACCGGACTCAGATCAGTCGAGGACGGTGCTGATAACCCGAGTTCCCCTTGCCGCACATACTCAACGAAGTCCCACGGGTGGTAATGCTCCCAGCCATCGACATGGCCCAAATCGAGATCATCGACCGCAATATACCCCTCTGCGTCCGGGAACAACTCCGCGAGAATCCGAAGCCGCTCTTCACGTTCAGGCCACCACTCGTAATACCCGAACTCGTCCTGCTCACCGAGCGCATCAATATGCCCGTCACGCCGCCGAATCGACTCCACCGTACCCGCAATGTTTGCTTCGTCGACGAGGTCCAGATTCCCAATCGCCCACGCCTCGTGGCCAGCCTTGTGCGCCCAGTACCGCACCCACTCCAACGGCACCGCTTCCCGCTGGGGATAAGGATTCACGTCCACCGTCCCGTCCCGGTCGAACGCCAACACGTACATTACGCCACCTCCACGAGTTGCGCTGCCAAGGTTTCGAGCTCGTCGGTCTCGCCGATAGCACTCAGCCACTGATCCGGAAGCTGTGACGCTCCGAACCGCGCGCCAGCGACTGCGCCAGCAATCGCGCCAATTGTATCGGTATCACCGCCACGATTCACGGCCGTCACAATCGCGTCCTCGGCACTGTCCGCGACGAGGCCATCGTGGAGTGCCGTCTGCAGCGAATGTACGACGTACCCTGACGTTTCCAGCATGCCGGACGAATCGCCACGAGCGAGTGGTTCGAGCGCCGTCACAAGCTCGCCAGGCGCGTCCGCACCGACGTAATCAAGCGCATCCTGCAACGGTTCGTCCGCATCGTTGAGGAGGCCAGCCACTGTGAGATTCAGGACAGCGCAGCCTTCAGTACACCGCGGGTCAGCGTGCGTAATCTGCGAGGACTGCCGGCTCACTTCGGCGAGTCGATCCCACTCCGTTGCGTACGGGATGGCGAGCGGCGGACACCGCATTACACTCCCGTTCCCCGCGTTCTGCCCTTCCGGACTGTTCTCCCACACGTGCTGACCTGCCTCGTCCCACGTGTCACCGTGTTTGAGCCGGGTGAGCGACCGCCTCGTCATTCCTCCAATATCGAACGGGCCACTGTCGTACCACGCGACGAACCGCTCAGCGACATCCGCCGGATCGAACGCTTGGTGTTCGACGAGACTCCGAGCAATACACAGCGCCTGTTCGGTGTCGTCCGTGATCGTCCCAGCCGGCTGGTTCCACGTGCCGTGCCCGACCATCTCGTCAAGCCGACCGTGCTCAGCACTGATTTCCGACGCAGACGAAAACTCGACTGGCCGGCCAAGCGCATCCCCACACGCTAATCCAAGTAACGCACCACGCGCCCGATCCAAATCCATACGTCCCTCAAGAACTACCGCTGCGAAAAATGTAGGGAAGCAGTCACTCGCCAGGTTTCGTTCCAGTACGGAGGTTCTCCCGGTACTCAGTCCACGCTCGATACATCTCCACTCGTTCTTCTTCGGTTATCGCGTCGTGCTCGTCCGAATCGTAGCATGGGAGTTCGTCAGCTCTATTGGAATCCTATTTTTCAGATACAACTATCTGTGAAACAGCCGGTCGCTGATGACTGCGAATTGGTCTACAGAAGGTTAGATCGGTGTATAATAAAGCAGTTACCGGAATGACGAGGTCATCCGGAATACACATTACTACGAAATCCGTAGTTAGTTCTATGAGTGAATCTGACTCGGAGATGGGATCGAAACAGCGTGAAACGGTCGATGGGAGTGAGCTCTTTTCACTTCTCGGAAAGGCACACACGATGGCGCTCCTCCGCGAGATTCTCCTTGGCGATAGCTCGTCAGTTCGCTTCGGCGAACTGCAAGAAGTCCTCGATATCTCCCCGAATACGCTGTCTCGGCGGCTCGACGAACTCGTCGAAGTCGGATTTCTTGAACGCACGCAGTACGACGAGATTCCACCACGGGTAGAATACGAGGCGACAGAACTGTTAGGAGCACTCGAACCGACCTTCCGAGAACTCGAACAGTGGATGGCTACCCATGGATCAGCACAGCTGGATTGTCCTGAGTAGACTCCTCAGTCAAGTTGTTTGACGAACGTGTTGACCCTCTGGATTTCATCGTCGGTAATCACGTGCCCCAGCCCGTCATAGAGCTCAACAGTAACGTCACTATCGAGTTCCGCGAACACGGACGCAGTTTCGTGAATACGCTCAGTAGGAACGTGCGGATCGTTGCTGCCACAGCCAACGAAGACTGGTGTGCCATCGATCGTACCGTCGTACGCGTGGCTCGTTTCCGGTCCGAGTAGACTTCCAGATAATGCAACTACTCCACCGTAGCGACGGGGGTTTTGTGCAGCGTATTCGCTTACGATCCCTGCGCCTTGGGAGAATCCGAGGAGGATCACACGCTTGGTGGGGATGCCAGCGGTCGTTGCCATTTCGAGCGCCGCCTCCACACGGGCCAGTGCAGACGAAAACCACGGTTCGTTCACTTCAATCGGTGCGTAGCCCGACCGGGGATACCACGTGTTCCCAGCCGCCTGTGGCGCGAGATACATCACACCGTGATGCAGGAATTCATCCATGAGTGGCAAGAAGCTCCGAGCAGTCGCGCCACGACCGTGAACCATAATCAGAGCTCCGTCGGCGGCTTGCGTGGGTGCACCAGCGGATTCGATTGATTGTCCTCGATGCGGATCATCACCCGACTCGGACGAACGGGATGATCGAGTCATCAGTCAGAGTTGATGGCTGGCGGAAGTTCGAGCGGTTGGAGCTGCCCTTCGATCATCTCACGGTCCGCTTCGAGTGACGGTGGAAGGTACAGCGACTGACCGAGGGTGTCGATATCAACGTCGAACGTGAGCCCCGGTTCCTCCGTCGTGAGTTCGAACAGGATACCGCCGGGCTCGCGGACGTACAGCGAGTGGAAGAAGTGCCTATCGTGCACTCGTGAGACATCGTAGCCACGGTCTCGGAACAGGTTATGCCATTCGTAGAGTTCCTCTTCGTCCGAAACACGTACCGCCACGTGATGGATCGAGCCGACTCCTTCACGACCGAACTCACCGTCGCGGTCGAGGAGGTCAACGATGGCTGCTCGGTCCCCCGGTGCCTGATACCGAATCCGGTCATCCTCCTGGTCTACGAGTTCGAAGCCCAGCGTGTCGAGAACACTTGCGGTGACGTAGATACTCACTGAGCGAATTGTCACACTGTGGATACCCCGAATCGCGTGCTGGGTCGGAATCGGTCCGTCCTGCCACGGTTCGACCGACGAGTCGCCGGTGACGAGTTCGAGGTGCGTGCCGTCCGGGTCGGTGAATCGGAGCACGGTCTCGTCGAACCGGTCCAACGGGCCGTCAAATTCGACGTTGTGGGCGGTGAGTCGATCAGTCCAGTACTCGATCGACCCGGGCGGAATGACGAGCGCGGCGGTGGTAATCTGTGGCTGTCCGATGCGCCCGTCTTCTTCTGCGGGATACGGGAAGAAAGTCAAGCTCGTGCCGGGCGTGCCGTTTTCGTCGCCGTAGAAGAGGTGGCGCGTGAATATCTCGTTGAAGTTCACCGTCTGTTTGACGAGGCGGAGTCCGAGGACGCCCGTGTAGAAGTCGAGATTTCGCTGGGCATCCCGAACGATGCCCGTGATATGATGGATCCCGGGTGTGTCTGTTAGCATTGGTTGTGGGTTCCGTTTGTGTTGAGTGGAGACACTGCTGGCAGCTATTTACCGTCCGATGGTTCCTTGGTACGTGAGTGGTGCAGCAGGGTTGATGAGGAAGGCAACGAGCAACGTCTCTTCCTGCGCAGTAACCGTCAGATCGCCCATGCCGACACGCAATCCCTGTTTCGTCCGGTCGAAAGTCGTCTCGTTAGCCTCGACTGCGCCGTCGAACACGTAGAAATACGTATCCCAGTCGGGTATGGTTGGCAGTTCGACACTCGCACCGTTGTCAAGGTGGATATCGTAGAAGTTGACGTCGTTGCGCACGTAGAACGGGGCGTCGGACCCTTCCGGACCGAAGAGGTGTCGCCACTCGTTGGTGACCGGATCCGGAACTGGTCCCTGCTGGATGTTCGGTTCGAGATCGGTCGTGTGCGGTCGGACGAATATCTGGAGGAGTCGCAGTTGCGGATCATCTGCGAGCGTCTGCTCCTCGTGCCAGAACTCCCGCCCGGCGTTCATTACCATCAGGTGCTCTGAATCCATTTTCAGCTCGTTCCCTGCTCGGTCACGGTGACGCATCACGCCGGTCGGGACGTACGACACGATCTCGTCGTTCTGATGGGGGTGCATTCCAACGAACGTGCCGGGATCCAAGATCGCTTCGTCAACGCGAGCCAGCGGTCCGTAGCCGTGGTCGTCGTGATCCGGAAGGAGTCGCCCAGGGTAATTGGTGTGCATTCTGAACTTCCCCTGATTCTGCCCGATATCTGTGCGAGGGGCTTTGTAGAGCGCTGTTTCATTGTTTACTTGCATGTCTTCAGCCAAAGATACGGCTTTGGAAGTTAAAAGCTACCAAGTTAGAAGTATGGTTGTAACTTCCAAGTATGGAAGTAAGATGATTGATTCAGAGAGAATTTCTTAAAAGAAACGAAATCGGAATTACAGGACGATCTAGTAACTCTCTGAGGAGTGCAATAGAGCCATGCAGATACAAACTCGACTGGCCGGCTAAGCGCATCTACGCTAACCCAAGTAACGCGCCACGTGCCCGATCTGAATCCATACGTCACCAACGACTACCGCTGCGAAAAATGTAGGGTAGCAGTCACTCGCCAGGTTTCGTTCCGGTACGGAGGTTCTCCCGGTACTCGGCCCAGGCCTGGTACATCACCACTCGTTCTTCTTTGGTCATCGTATCGTGTTCGTCCTCGTCATAGAACGGGAGTTCGTCCTTTTCGGGCATCTCCATGAGTCTCCCAAGCGGGTAGAGTTGCTGATAATAATTCTCTAACACCCAGTCTTCGCCGTGTTCGTCGACAGCTTGCTGGATGTACGGGGCAGCTTCCGGGTACTCGTCGGCGAGCGTCTCAGTCATTGGGAGTCGTGTGGTGGTGGGTTCTGTGCGTCTGCAGATCGGGTTCAGGCGTTTGTGAATTCAGTAAGCGAGTGGTTTGGACTGACTCGGTTCCACTTGCCGATCTGGATGAGCTCGAACGTGTCTAAGGAATCGTCAAGCTCGTTGGCGAGTTGGGTCTGAACTGCAGTGGAGAGACTGTCGACAGGGATTGCGGTGAGCGCGTGCTGGGTGAGGAAGTAACTGGTTGCGAGGCTCGTCGGGGCGACGACGATGACGTCTGATCCATCGACGTCGTCGAGCGCGAGTTGGGCATCTCGGTACTGGAGCACCGTCGCATCCAGGTCATCAACGGGGAAAAGACAGCCAGCAGCACCGTACTCAATACTCGCCCACGACGATCTAAAATGCCCTTTGAGCATAATCAAATAGAAATATATGTTCTATAGGCATTAGTTTTGTGGTGGCTGGGTACTTCGATCCTTGACTACCGCGCCTCCCCCATTTTGACTAACCTCGCCTCCCCATCAGACGATATGCCCCGCGACCTCTACGACTGCACCGCAGCCGAACTCGCCACCCACTCTGTCGAACACGTTGAACATGACACGCCACCAAGCGACACCGCCGCGTGGCTCGCCGAGAACGGCTACGACGCCGCCCCGGTCTACGCTGACAACGACCCAATCGGATTCATCCACAAAGACGACGTCACAACTGACGACGACGATGACACTCTCGACGACCATCTCACCGCACTGACCATCGACTACATGATCAGCGGCGACACCTCGTTCACAGCCGTCCTGTCCGCACTCATCGAGAACCCCGTGTACTTCCTCGGTGGCCCCAACCAAGTCACCGGTATCCTCACCCGAGCCGACTGCCGTGAACAGGAGGGCGTTGAACTGGCCGTCGTACCCGTGCGAGTCATCGTAGTTGAGTGTGAGGTTTCGTCGAGACGTGTCTGACTGGAAAGTCCCAGTCACGAGTGCTGGGATTGGACTGCGTTCTTTCGTCGGGAGGAAAACGTGAAGGTACGGTGGTCGGTCGTGAGTCTCGCCATACACGGGCTTGAGCTTCCAATCCCTAGGCCGAAGAGAGGGAGGGGAGTCCACAGGGGTCGCGGTGAATGCGATGCCAACGCTTAATTCTCCCATCGCATCCACCTCTGGCTGAGTCAGATCCGCGCGGTCCGATATCTGTTCTTGGTCAAGGTCGGTTTGTTCGAACAGGCAGAACCAGTCGGTGCGCGTACCCTCTGGGCCGTCCGCTGTGTCT
>Ga0207718_100859_pt1 | contig 20547 bp, 17 predicted proteins | sample A23M2SouthBayCA_FD_187749 | JGI IMG/M metagenome (GOLD analysis project Ga0207718, IMG submission 187749) | Aerobic enrichment media microbial communities from Eden Landing Ponds, California, USA - A23 M2 (SPAdes) | ecosystem: Environmental > Aquatic > Marine > Unclassified | place: Emeryville... | reverse complement strand
CCTGGAGAAGTTCAATTAGCCCTTGCTGAGGGTACATATTCCCTCGATTGGTCGCCTGTTACGAGACAGTGGCGAAATTCATTGGGGCTAAACACGTACGTCTGTGCTAAGCTTCCATTTATTTTCGTACATGTTTGTCTGGATTAACTGCGATTTTCTTGATGAACCCGCTGGCAAGGCGTTACGAATCGGTGAGGTCGAAGTCTGCGTCTGATTTTTTAATGGCCTGTGCGATATCATGGATGATTGATTCAGCGTGCTTTATGACGGGATGTTGAGTTCGAAGCGGGAATCCAGGGTCATATGCGACCATTCCCACAGAGTAGCAGTCAAGATGAATCAAGCCGTTATTGTAGACTTCGCAATGAATGTCATATCCTCTATATGACCCCATCGTGATTACGACGGTCCATCCGGGGATGTGGTCAGCAATGAACTTCGCTAATACGTATTCTCCAAGATTCCACTTATCTCCTTTTGACCGATAGAATACGCGCTCGTGCCCTGTGGCTACCCAATCGTCAGTAGACTCGTCGGCGATCATTGTGAATCCTCCCCATTGAGGTGATCCGTAATCACGCGCCTCCTAGTGCTCCGACGTTCGCCCTCGTCACGTCCATCGTAGTGCAGCTCGATCACCCTCGGGCTGACGTCACACCTTGATGATATGACATTGATGGGGATCTCGTTCCGGAGAAGGTGAGTAATGGTACCTCTTCTCAATGGATGTGCCGATACGTTGTTCGGGCAACTCCAAGCATCTGATGTCGTCATCTCCTCATCATGCTCACACTCGTTGCCGATCGCTGTGGGGCAGCTCCACCGGTATACGATCTTCCGAATCGTTGATGAGCCAATTCGACCACTCCTCGTGGTCAGGAGGGGCCGACGATCATACTCGTCAGAAATCTCGACTCGCTGTTCTTCTATGAAGGCCTGAATAGCCTCTACCGACTTGTCTCTGAGCAAGGCGACGGAGCGTTCGCTCGCATCCCCGTTCTTGAGCCGAGTGCCCTTCGCAGGGCGATTACGGAGCTTCAGAGCCTTTTCATCCGGAAGAAAATCTTTGACGTCAAAGCTCCGTAGAGCTCCTATCCGGGGCCCAAATTCGGCGAGAAGAAGCCAGATGATGTGATTTCGGGAGGCGAAGTGATACGTTTCCAAGTGCTTGAGTACCTCTTCGACGCGATCCCTCTCTAGGATTTCTTCGCAGACGTCCTCTCCCTTCGAGATCCGAAACGACGGGATCCGTTCGTGAAGCCCGGCAGGAACCGCATCAATGGCCACACAGATCTCGATGAACTTCCGGGTGATATCGATCTGCGTCTTCTCACTCTTCGCCGCTAATTCATCGACCGAGGTGGGAGCTTCCTCTACTCGCCAGTCGAGGTATTCCTGGATCTTCCGACCATTGAGGGTGTTCAGATTATCGATCTCCTCCAGATCGCACCAGCGTGTGAAGTGGTTCAGGCTCGACCGATGTGTTGCCATCGACGATTCGGCCAGTTCGTTCGACCGACGCCTGAGATACCGTTTCACGGCTTCCTCAGGCGTGATCGGGAGGAGTTCCCGTCCGCCCGATCGACCGTCAGAAAGGTGCTCGTCTATGAGATCACGAAGCTCTCGGTTGTCGATCGCCGGATCGTCGATGATGTCATTGATATCATCGTCGGTGCCGGTGCTCATCGATCGTCACCCTCCTGGCTGCCCTGTTCCTCGGTCAAGGAGTGAGCCTTCGCCCTAGCGTTGCTGGTGAATTCAGTATCTACAAGACTGTGATTGTCCGCTGTGATGCCTCTACTGTCCGATTTTACGTTCTTCTGCATGTGAGGATGTCCCTCGGGTGACATACCCGGGACACGCACGGCGGAAGGCCGAAATGTTGACCTGCTGTGGCCGATGAAGTTATCGTCTCGAAGACTGTGATTGTCCGCTGTGATGCCTCTACTGTCCGATGTTACGTCGTTCTGCATTGAGGTTGCCCTCCACCCGGGTTACTGGAGGGCACCTGCGGCGCGGATAGCGGAGCGGCCAGAGGGCAGGAATTCCCTCCGGTCACAGGATGTGAATGCATGCAATTCGAACTGCGATCTCCGTAGTAGTCGATCCGGAGGCCGACGCTACTAATCAGAAGCCACGGCACTCTACGTGGTCAATAACCTAGTTGGTCTTATCGATGTTAATTAGGCAATCCTACGCTGCTTCGGAAACGCTAACACGGTAGTGAACAACACCCGTACTGAGATTACCGTACGAGATTAAAACTTCCAGTTGTCACCGAATTCCAGTGCGTATACTTGATTCCCTGTGAAAAGAAGATATTCCCCCTCACTACTCTGAATCACTCGACCATCGCCATCCCACATGTAGAGGTCAGCGCCATTTTTACCCGTGTCTTCACGGACAGTAACGTGGTCTGTAGCACTCAGTCTTTCTAGCGCGTTTCTCACCCCTTTCTTACTGACTGTCGGAAATACCTCGTCATCGTCGATTCGCTCATGCAGCGTTGAAACTGTTTCAGAAGCGAGGGAAGGGCGATCTACGGAGCGGGATGTCTCGAATAATTTCGCAGCTACGGCACTCTCTTTGTTTTTTGCCCTGATCTCAAGTTCGGTGTTGACCTCGAACCACTCGGGCAAGGCTTCTGTACTAACGTACACGGTTGCTCCGTCGTTTTCGTAGACACTGTCATCACGACCAAAGCGCAGTACAGCCTGTACCACCTGGTGATGCGCAAAGTGGCGATAGATTTTGTCACCGAACTCGCCAAAAGACCTCTCGCCGTCGTCGCCACCGTCTTCGGTCACTTCTGCAGCTTGACCGTTGAGGCCGGCCCATATTTTGACTTGGTCATCGTTGGGGAATGGCATCCCGGCAACGACTCCCAATGCCTCTTTTTTGAATTCATTCGAGCTCTTGATCATGCCGTAGTTGAGTGCCTGATAGTCCTCAAATAATCTGCTGCTATCCTCATCGGGATTTTTGGTCTCTTCAGTACGTTTAACAAACAGATCCAGCCACCCCCATTCCTCGTACCGTTCGAGCGCCTTCTTTGTTGAGATGAGAGCAAATTGCTCGCCTGCACGTGCTTGGACAGTCGCAAACCGTTGTTCATCCAGTTCGCTCACTCGACCACCGGCATAGGGATGCATTCCGCCGCCCATCTGAACTAACGACATGTTCATTGAGGATTCGAGATACGCTACGAAATCATCACGACTGATGACTTGCTGATGATCAAACCCCGTATCCGGTGCGAACAGGAGATTCCAGAGCTCAATAGTAGGAGTCCCGTCAAGACCGATAACCTGCGCTGCGTCGGTGAGATCTGGTGGCTGAAGACTGTACATAGTGCCCGTGTTCCGGTTTCGTAGACATTTCGTAGCCTTCCCGAGGTTAGCATCCTCCCATACGCCATCGAGAGTACCGCCGGGGGGTGGAGCAACTTCGATACCGGGGCCAATTTTCTCCATGCAGAGCAAACTGAACGTCAGAAATGGGGCGTAGGCGTGGGTCTTGTTGTACTCCTCGGCGGAAGGCTGCAAAAATCCGAACCGCTGTGCGTCATAACGACTCGCTCCGTGGTTTCGAAACCAATCGATCGCAGCTGACCAACCACTCGAACTATCTCTATTTTGTAGAAGATCGGTTACGTCTTGGTACTTGTCAGCCGGGAATTCCTCATCGTGGTTCCCTACAGCTTTCAGAAATGCTGAGATGATCTCACCGGGGTCGTCAATCGCATCTGAGGCTTCGTCCGGGAATGAGGTCAAGAAGGGCTCTGCGTTAAACTCGTCAATAATGACGACACGATTGCGAACGTATTGATGACGGTTACAGTGGGTGTGGTGGCCAATAAGAAAATCAATCGAGCCGATCTCGTTGTCGATCCGGTCTACTTTCTGGTAGTATTCGCAGGATGTTCCACACGGAGTTAGATTGGGGAAGCGGAGGTGGATCTCCCGACCTGAGTACCCCTTGGCATACAACCGGTTGACTGCCGAAACTGATCCATCGTTCTCACCCCGGAATGTTGGGCAGTCACGTTGGGGTGCAGGAATTCGCTCGTAACTAATGTCTTCCTGCTCTTCGCACCACTCTTCTGCCTGTTCGTAGAGATCAATTCGGCTCGCTAGGTATGTTATCGGTCTCTCCTCTTCGAGAGCCAATTTAATCGCATTAGTCGTTTTGCCGCTGCCAGGGGGTGCTTCTATGAGTACTGGCTCTTCCTTCTTAGCGGCATCTTGGATCAATTCGGCCGTGTGATTTCGAACGGCCTCAAAATCACTGGCGTTAGTAGAATCAAGCATGTGAGACTGAGGTGTTCTTACATTTCCTCCTGATCAGGTAAGCTTTCGTACTGAGTTGTAGGAGATCTCGTGGCTGGTTATTGATTTCTGGTGCGACCTACAGAGTATATAAAAGATCGTGCTATCGTACTACGCTAGGACAAGGATTTAAGTGGGTGGAGTTTCAAAGTATGAATGTCATGAGCGGAACTGGTGGACAGACTAAGGACAGGGAAAGAAAGGAGAAAGAGCCAGTGGATAGCTTCTCGAAAGAGCTCTCTCCGAGCGGTCTGAGCGACGGTGTAGCATTGCATTTCGATGCAGCGTTCGCATCAGAGTATGGCCTTGATCCCGATACAGAGGTGGAGGTCAAGGTTATTGAGAAGGATGGGGATGTCGCCTTTGAGATCAACAATATCCCTGCCGGATTCACCAGTGATGAACTCCGTGAGTTCGCCGAGCGACAGGATTGGGAGAAGACTGACGAATACATCAATCCCGATACCGATGAGTGGTATCTCACGTACCGAAGCAGCGAAGGGGATGTCCGGATCGAGATCGACTCTGAGTCCCGAATCAATGGCAATGTCGTGAACAATGTGGTCATCGAAGGTGATCCCATCGATGTCACGGATGACTACGACAAGTTCGCACGACTCTGTGCTGCTGCACAGCGCAAAGAAGCTCGTGTCAGAGTTGATGACAGTGAAGGCAATTGGGAGCGCCTCAAAGCTTCAGCAACCCGTGACACCGATGACATCCCCGACGAAGAGACGTTTGAACAGCTGTCGGAGGCCGCTGATACTGTGGTCGCTCAGCTCGTCTGTCAGAAGACGTCCCTGAATACCAGTCTGCAGGATCTCAAGGAAGTCGTTGACGCGATTGAAGAAGCGTACCAAAGCGTAGAAGACTAACTATCTTCTTCACCTGAATCAAAATCTTGAGGTTGGTTGCAGAGCTTGAGAAGATCTGTCGCAATCTGTCGTATCATCCGTCGTGACGTATCATCAAATGCTGTTTTCTGCTCTTCCTCGAAATCCTCTCGTTCGATACTACGGATAATTCCCTCGCGTGTTCCTCGTTCCTCCCACCCCGCATCAAGATCTTCCTCCAGTATTGAGGTGAGCTCAGCGAAAACCTGCATGCCATTCGACTCTGCAACTTCTCTCCAATCCTCTATTTGCTCCCGTTCTTCATAATTTGCGAGAATAATGATTGCGTCAGCAGGTTCAATGACTATCCGCAGTTGTGGAGTAATACACCCTGGCGCGTCAGCAATAACGAGTCGCTCATCTCGCGCTTCGAAAACTGCGCGTCGCTCTTCAGCTCGCTCATCAGTCCAGTCAACATCACGTTTCTGGTCAATATCTTCGTCTGGATTAAGAAGTACCGCGATAGAATTGTCTGTCACATCTAACGGCTGCCACGAGAACGAAAGTTGGTAGGGACGGTTTCGTTGTCTCTCTCTAATAGCCTGAATGAGTGATGCAGTGAAGGTGCTCTTCCCGGATTGAGGGGGCCCACCGATAACAATCTTCATTATCTGAGGGTTCTCTTTGTTGCCGCAAATAAATAATGGTCAGCAACTTTGGATTGCTTGAATAGACTCACCTGTTCGGTGATTCCGCTCGCTTACGAGAGATCAGGGTGCTGAGAACGTTCTAAGTATCGGCGGGCCGGTTCCGCGGTTCCACGCTGGATCCCCTCTCTAAGTTCCTTTGCCTCTTTGATGTGAACCATCCGGCGGGGCTTTCCAAACTCGATTCTGAACTGGTTCGCATTACCAAATTTTCCCTTGTAGGTGCTGGCCGAGCTGTTGTAAGTCGGCGGTGAATTAGGAACTCCCGCGATATCATGTACCTGTCCCTGGTTCCGGCTGAGGACACGGTCAAGTTGCTCAGCATTGACGTCGCGGGCCGCCCCATAGACTGGAAGCGTTCCATACTTTGCCCTCTCATCAATGCCACCGCCACGCCGGTTGTATGTGAGGTTCCCGTTCATGAGGCTGGAAAAGCTATGGACCCCGTGATCAGTCAGATGCATACCGAAGTATCCCGACCGCGGCATGATGACTGGAAGGTGTTTTTCACGGGCGAGACTAGTTATGTCTGTTATGAATCGTTCGAGAGCCTTTTCATTACCCTTACTCCAGATGTTTTCGATGTTGGAGATCGTGATGGCGAGACCAGCGTAGGTCGAGTTCTCAATCTCTGACTTGACCGCCTGCTTTACGCGGATGTCATTGTTATTGTTGTTCGGTTCGAATATTCCCTGGTCTACGTAGAAGTGGAGATAAGCAGTCACATTACCACACGACGGATCATTCCACTTTGAGCGAGCGAGTTTCCGCATATAGCTGTTGAACCCGAGGGTTCGACTGATCACATCCTTACCCGTAGATTTCATGACCGGTGGAACAGGTGGAATGAGGGCAGCGTTAGGAGCGTTGCCTGCGTCATCCGCAAGTCGCTCGAAGTAGTTGGTGAATCCTGAATCAGCACGGCTGTCACGCCATGCCTCGTGAACTTTTCCACTACTCTGTGACTGGTACTTCATCGGGACGGTCAGGCCCTTGCTCTTTAGTAGCCCCTTCATCTGCTTCTCCACGAATGGTTGGAAGAAGGAGGGGAGTTTGCCGATAGCCTTCTGGTATTCTTTGTCACGAAGGAGATCGTAAAAGTCCCGAGACCGTCCCTGATCTCCTTGGAATGCGTAGGTCACGATGTTCTGTGGTCGGGTATATCGGAACAACTCGACCGGTTCATAATAGTAGAACGGGTGCTCGGTGACCAGAGACCGGATCTCATCACGCACCTGCTTGAATCGTGGTTTAGATCGAATATCCTGCCAGCGATGACCAGGAACCATGATCGGGTTTTGTTTCTCAAGGGCATCTTTCGCATACAGGAGTGCCTGAAGCCCTTCGGGGCCGCTCACCTCAGGGGTGTAGTACGGCGCTTCGATACCTTTGATATCAGAGACTCGAACCTCATCGAGGCCCTGCGAGTTTTTCTCGACGAATTTGAGTTCTTGCATTATTTATCCACCTCGTCCGCGAATTCCTGCAGCTTCTGGAAGACCTCATCCAGAGAAGACATGGGGAAAATAACTGCTCCCTCAGTGGTCTCACCTTCCATTAACGAGAACCGCTTCTCGGTCAAATGGAAGTAGAGATCGTCGTTCTTACCCTGAGCAAGCTGGATGTCCAGAATAGTATCGCCATCCTCAATCCGTTTTTTTCCGAATGAATGGAGTGGCTTCCCATTAGGATAGTAGAAGTACGTCTGTTTATTCCGTTTCTGGCGGTATACTTCCCGAAGTTGACGGAGGCGAGTGAGGTGCTTATCGACCGTGTTCCGGGCGAGACCAGTTACTTCTATAATCTCGCTCACGGTGATTCCATCCTCACCGTATTTCCGAACTGCTCGTCGGATCTTATCTTGCGCAAGCGTATCACTCTCTTCGTCTCCAAGTCCGTCAACTGAAGGAGTATCATCAGAGAGGTCGTCAAGTGGGTCTTCGAGATCAGAACCAAGTTCGAGAGCAGATATCTCGGACTCGTCGTCTTCTTGGTGGTCGTCTCGGTCAGACATTTGTGGCCACCATATCAGATGGTTTGGGGTATGTTAATGTTAAATGTTTCGGCTATATCGACCGCATTCGAAAGATCTTCCGTGGGTAAGTAGGGGCGATATCACACTCACCAGTTTACTCGGAAAGAGTCAGATTGGGAACTTACACTCGATGGATATTCGAATGCCGCATCCAGAGGAATCGCTTCGCACTCATCAGGATTTCTTTTATTGGAACATTCGGCATCGTATGAACATGCGCTGTTGAATGGAAGACGACGCCAGTATAGGAATGATGATATTCAACGTACCACCAGTAGCGACGCTCTTTCGGCGAATTCTCAGACCGGACGACTCAATTTCAGCCGCCTTGCGCGGTGATCAAAACATCAGTTTCACAAGATACCGCACGAAGTATGAGGTGGACGATGGCGATGCCTCTCCTCGATACGTCCAGAGAAGGGGAGCAGGCGGCGAGCCCTAACTCGCCGCCTGCGTCAGGTTATGTACGATGCACTTGCGTGTGAGCTCCCGGAATTGGCCGTGCCAACTCCGGGAGCGAATCTCGTCGCCGTCGTCCTTCAACATCGCAAACACCGTCTCGCTCATTGACCGCTGATTGTAGACCTCGTCGTCAATTCGAGCGTTGTGAGCCTTCTTGAGCGCATTTTGCTCACAGTGTTTGATCACTGGACGCGTTGATGCGTCACGACAGGCTTCCCGGAGATTGCTCCACGAGTACATCTTGTCGGCCAGCAGGGCCTGCAGGTCTTCGGCGTTGCGCCGAAAGACCTGCAGCCCAATATGGCCGTCATAGGCTTTCTTTGTCGTGAAATGAGCATCCATGATGGCCAGTGACTCTGTATCAACGAGCAGCGTCGTCTTCATGGCATTGAACGAATAGCCGACGCGATTTCGGTAGTGTGAGCTGGCTTGATCGCGCTGGAAGCCGCTGGCATCAATCGATGCAGTCCCCGAGAGCCCCGCCTGCTCCGCTGACCGGCGGAGCAGGCGGCGCAACTCTTGCATCGGAAATTCACCGTCCCACACGCTGAATGACGAGTAATCAGGAGATTTCTCAAGGCCAAACACATCAAGGATTCCCGGCATCTCGTTCAGATAGTCTTCGAGCTGCCGGAGTGGTTTGTTGATTTCCTCCTTGAGCAGAAGGAGTGCGATTTTCGTGGACTTGGCGTACCCGTCCGCGCCATCCGGCGCGGCGGGTACGTCTGGTTCTTCTACGTGGCTCGTGGCAAAGTCTCGAAACGTCTGTGCGAGGGTCTTGAGACGCCCCATATCGCCAGACGGCGTCCAAATCCCCTGAAATCAGCGATACAATCCGCAGAAGGCGTCGGCGTTCAACGGAGCATATGAACACGGTCGGGTGGCTCTACAGCAGTGTGGTTTCGTGGGCACGTTCCTGTCTCGACGCAAGTAACGTTCCCGAGATGTTGTACCTGATGTGGAATTAGCGAATGCTACGATGCTAATCGGCGTTGATGCAAATGTCCTACAAAACTCGGTCCAGCAATTCTAGGTTTGAACATCTATTGTGTGCCTCAAAAGCGGACGTGCACAATCGAATTACGGCTCACTATTATATTCGATCTTGATTCCGTTTGGATAGAGTGCAGCGTTGTTGATTTGCTCGTAGAACTCGGGGAGCGTGTAAAATATTCGGTCGATTTTGGCTTCAGTCAGTACCGTGTGAACCCGAACAATCACATAATCCGTAGGATCTCTAATCGCAGTCAAGTACTCATTTGGGGATAAACTAAACTCCCTGCTTTCTCCCTTGGTAGACTTTACTTCTACATACGTCGTCTCATCTTCATCAATACTCTTGAGAGAGAGCGTCGATTGGTTATTGATTAAGCTAGCTCCTTGAAGCCGGATGTCATATCCCAATTTCTGTTGGCTGACGTCCTCAACGTATACTTCTCGCTGATCCCCGTGGATCTCTCCCTGTACCGTGTATTTATCTCCCGAGGAATTAGTGAGTGTATCTTCAAAACCATCCTTCTCTCGGAAGTAGCTTTCAACCACCTCCCGCAGTTCCTCCAAAACAAAGGCTTCGCCCTCGTTTCCACTCTCCAATTGTTCACTACCACCGCCACCGCCCGAATTATTACCTGAGATGGTCAGATCACCGAGCCCACTAGTGAGACTAGAAGAGGATGAATTGTTGTCACCATTCCCATGAGAAGACTCTGATGCATCATTCCCTTTAGATACAGCTATCCCCGAATCGGAAGCCTGCTTTTGTTGCTTCTCCTCTGCCGAATCTGAGCTCTCGTTATCGATGGGTCTATTTCCGACAGTTGGAGACGACCGCGTTTGAACGCCTGACGCTGTCTTAGTGTCGGTTTCTTCGGTAGGAGAGGACTCTTCACCATCTTCAGGTTCGGTAATATTGGTGGAACGGTTTTCTTCGGAGTCACCATCTGAGGTATCTGGAGTCTCAGGTTGCTCAGAGAGATCGTCGTCTGAGACGGTATGTGTGAATGGGATATACTCGTAGCCGTCGTCCTCAATGTATGCCTGAAGCAGACTCTCCGGCTTACCGAATGATCCCTTCAAAATCGCCGTGAGTTCTCCTCCCGCTGTTTTGTTTAATCCGAGCTCTTGAACAAGTGCATCAACCAATTCGAATCCTGCTCTTTCTGCTGACGTAAGCAGTATTTGTCGTCCTTGCGAGTTAGTATCAATGAAACAGTTGATATCATCTGTCATCGCCTCGTACTCGACGCCCACTGTATAACGACACGATAGCTTGTCAACTTTGTAGACAGGCGCGTCAGCAAGTTTATGAAGTAACTCAGTGTCCGAGGCAGTACCGCTATTTTCGAGATAGCTATAGGCAGCATCGAACAATCTTGGATGCTCTGCGTAAAGTGGTCCAATCAGATCATCAGGGCTGATGTTAGTGAGAATGTCTACATCTAACGACTTTTCAAGCGAGTCTGTTCCAGTGAGACGTTCCAGTCGCTGTCTGTATTTTTCGCTACTATACCTCTCGTCCCGCTCTGGATGGAGAATCCCGGATTTGATCTCTTTAGGTAAATTTGATAGCAATATCTCATCAGTTGTATGGTAGTGAACATCTTTCCAATCTTCCAAGGTGCGTGCGGCCGTAGGGATTTGACTATTAGCCTTGAGTGAATCTCTGGCCTGCTCAAGCGGATCATTCGAAGTATTGATCTGGTCTTCTGAGATATAGACCGCTTCATCCAAAATTCGGGACCACGCAGTCAACGTATCCGGCCAGTTTGCTGTCTCGGTGTTGGCCTCGGAAGTGGTAGTGAGATTCACAGTATTTAGAAACGAAAAGCAGTCCTGAATCGTCGGTTCCCGACTGACACCGAGTTCCTCAACAAGGAGTGATTCAAAATCCGGATAGATATCTCCAATTGGAACTGAATATTCTCCAAGAGACGCTCCTTCCCACGTGACCTGTGATGGATCTCGAAACGCGGGTGTTGCATTAGCCACGTAGATGAAGGGAATCTGTTCTAATCGTTCAAGAGCTTCTAGCTCGTGCGACTCAAGAGTTGCTGGCTCATTATCCAATTCCCGTGAGATTGCCCATAAATCGCTCCGGATAGCCCGCTCAATTTCATTTTGATCAGCGTCATTATTTTCGTCATCTCTTCTATATTTTTCCACGGTTTCCCGAAGCGCAATTACGGAGACTTGGATACCGGGGTATCTCTGGAGATCCAGAAAGTCGATTAATTCTTTTGAATTAGGTTGTGGTTCGACGAAAGTGACCGACTTATTTTTTGTCTGTTCATTTTTCACGAATAATTTGTTCGGATGATGAATATTTCTATCCGAGCCGGGGCACCAAGCCGAATTCTGTAAAAACAAGCCGAATGAGGTCGGGCATGCGCACTCCCCGGTCTTTACACGATATCTATTCTTATATTCAGAGTACGTGTTTAGCCCCAATGAATTTCGCCACTGTCTCGTAACAGGCGACCAATCGAGGGAATATGTACCCTCAGCAAGGGCTAATTGAACTTCTCCAGGGATGGTCTCCGCTCGGAGACCATCCCGGTGACCCTACTGAGGTAACGCTGAGGTGGTCATAGTGGATTGGGATGACCTCAGCAAAGACGAACTTCTCTCGCGGTTTCTCCAGATGGAAGAGCGAATTGACGAGTTGGAGGAGAAACTTGAGCAAAAGGACGAGCGAATCGAAGAACTCGAAACACGGCTTCGAAAATACGAGAATCCACATACTCCGCCGAGTAAGCGACGGTCGGGGACTGACGAGTCCCCGACCTCGCAAGATGACGAAGACGACGATGTCAGAACTGACGGCGGCACTCCCGGACGAAAGAACGGTCACGACCCGGAGTGGCGCTCTAAGGCTGATCCGGACGAAGAAGTTGAGGTCACCTGTGACTGCTGTCCAGAGTGTGGCCGACACTTCGACGAGTCGGTGGGCGTCAGCCCCCGATTCGTCGAGGAGATACCGGATCCACAGCCACCAGAAGTCACGCAGTACAACCGCCACTGCTACCAGTGCGACTCCTGTGGGACTGAGACAGTCGCTACACACCCCGACTGCCCCGATGAGGGGCAGTTCGGGGTGAACGTTATCGCCCAATCAGCATTGTCGAGGTACGATTACCGCCTCCCCTATCGGAAGATTGCAGACCGTTTCGAGCAGTTGCACGGTCTGGAGTTGTCAGGCGCGTCTGCATGGCACGCGACCGAGCGCGCTGCGCGCGCCGGTCGCTGTGAATACGAGCAGATCCGCTGCCAGATCCAGCAGGCTGACGTTGTCCATATCGATGAAACAGGCATCAAGCGGGATGGTGAGCAAGCCTGGATCTGGACGTTCACCACCGAGAACCACACACTCTACGCAGTTAGAGAAAGCCGCGGAAGTGATGTTCCCGCAGAAGTCCTCGGCGAGGACTTCGCGGGAACGGTCATCTGCGATGGGTGGACGGCCTATCCAGCCTTCAGCGACAATCTCCAGCGGTGTTGGGCTCATATTCTGCGAGAGGCTGAAGATGCCGCTGACAAGCAGTCCGAAGGCAAACCGATTTACGACTCTCTCAAGCAGTTGTACGTCGCTCTCCAGACGCGGCTGGAGAGCGACTTGACCATTCGTGAGCGAGCAGAGCTCCAGCGTGTTGCACGGAGAGAGCTTGAATCGTTGATTGAGCGGTCAGTTCCCGACGGACCAGTGGCAACACTCATCAGAAAGATCGAAGGCGGCCTCGACCACTGGCTCACCTTCGTCGGTGAGCCAGCGGTCTCTCCGACGAACAATGCCGCGGAAAACGCGCTTCGTGAGCCGGTGGTTCTCCGGAAACTTATCGGAACACTCCGCAACGATCGCGGGATGTTCGTTCATGAGACGGTGCTGTCCCTGCTGGCGACGTGGCGCCAGCAGGGACGCAATCCCTACGACGAACTCAAGCGAGTCTCCCGCAACAACGAGATGATTTCACGAGATCAGGCTGTGCCAGCTGTTGAGTCCTCGGGGTAAACACGTACTATTCAGAATATCGGTAGACACGGTATATTTTGTCTTGATAGTAGGACTCCCATTCAGCATCAAGCATCTGAATGAATTCTCGCCAGAAGTCCACACTATCGGGTTCTGCTCCATCGTCTGTGAGTTTCTCAAGTACCCTTTTTGATTCTTCTGGCAGATATCGGTCAATAAACGCGTACTTATAATTCTGTATTTGACCGTGGCGTTTGTCTCGCTTCATCCACCTCCACTTACGTGGTTGTCCGTTGTACCCACTCAACGTCCGCTCATCGTGAAGTTCCGTCTCTTCCAAACCCCCGTGTTGGCGGAGGAACTCTTCGGCATCCTCCTGCGATTTAAATCGATCACTGTCCCATGGATCCTGCTCACAGACCTCTATGCGTCGCGTGACTCCGAGTGCTGCGAGTGCGTTAGTCCACTCGGTCCGTGACTGTTCACCCAACTCAAGATAATGTTCGCTAACTGGTTCCAGATCCCCGAATGGACGAAAGAGTGTATCGCTATCGAATGTATCAATGTATTCGTTGCCAAGATATAGCGACTCAGGCGAATAAAACTCACCAGTTGAATCTTCTGACTCCCTCACCTGTAGTTTGATGTCAGCTTCATCAGCCAGTGTCCGGGCTCGTTTTGAGACGAACAGAATATACCGATCTGCACGGTCAGGCTCAATAGTGTCTGATTCGAAAGCCGGGTTGATTACGTCCCGCACAACATCTTTTGCCTCCAGTGTCGGGATCGAAAACGGTTCATCATCGAATAAAAATGATTCCGCTGATCCTGCTACGTCTTGTAATCTGTCGTCCGGATTGGCTAACGTTGAGAGGAAGTTCTCTGACAGCAGGTTGAGTTGGTCAGTATCAGTGAATAACTCGTAATCATCTGTATACCCCTGCTGTAAGCGATACACTTCGCCCTCTACTGTGGTATACGATGTTACTCCGGCGTCATCAATCGGAAGCAAGGGAACCTGTTTGAGACTCTCCTCAAACGCGTCCCTAGCCTTCCGCAACTCAACATCAAGGCTACCCAATCCAGGCTGGTACTCTGAACGCCAGTACTGATTGATACCAGCGAAAAACCGCGCTAACCACGCGTTGCTTCTTGACTCGTAGAGTGATGGGTCAATCGCATTCTCTAGCAACTCTTCAACACCGACAACGCTATCATCAACGATTGCCCGAAGACGCGCTCGTGCCTTTTCTGATATTTCGTCAGAAGGGTACCGTACTTTCCGGTCAAGAATTTCACCCAACTCTCTTTCAGAGAGCAGGTCACGGAACGGTTGTTGTAGGAATACCACCTCGTCTGGCTGGAACAGATTTTTATTCTGATCGGGGACGCAAGATTCAGCACGTACAAACGAGAGAATCTCCTCAACTACCGGTTCGAGATATGACGGGCGCTCAAGCGTTGGATCAGGGATGAGTTCCAAAATCCGTGACGGAGTAACTCTCTCTTGATGAAATTGAACGAATGCGTCTTCAAACAGCGATGGCACATGATTGAGTAATTCTTTATTAAATGCATCGGGCCACGCGATTTTCTCCCGATCTGGTCGAAGCGAGAAATCCGCTTGAATATCGAATGGAAGGCAGGTGTCAGCATCGGTAGGGAAATGACAAAACAGATGAGATTCGCGCCGCAAGTTCGCCCCCGACAATGGCCCATCTCGTGCAGTTGGTACTCCTGAATTATCGATCCGGACAGCAATAGTAATCTCAAGCTCCGGATTGCGGTCTCGAAGCGTCTCAGCGTCAAGATGGCGCTTTTCGGCGAGCTGTTTTAGTAGATCATTTTCAGGACGGAAGGAATCAGAAAACAATCGCAACCGCTCAATCACGGTTTCCTCGCCATCTTCTTCGTGAACGACTCGGACGCCCCCCTGATCCGTATCCTCTCGCCTGTAGATCCTCTTCTGATCGTACTCGTAAACATCGATTGTCTTGATATTATTCAGAAATGGGAGAAGCGATCCTAGATTTTCGAGTTGCCTCTCAACATTGTCCCGTCGATCTACCTTCGCCTCATCAGTAAAGGGCAATACAATCGTTGTCCCGTCAAACCGCTCGCCATCCGTGGCTGGTTGCTCCTCGTACTCGACGTCAACCGGCGTTGTCGGTGCGTCAGTTTCGTACCGGAACGAGAAATATCCTGAGTGAATATACGGGGTGTCAGTCAAACTGAAAACCGTTTTGAACCCAATTCCAAAGTACCCAATTGAATCGAAATCCCCTTGTTTTGTGCTTTTTGTGAATGCGCCGAGAGCTTCCACGTTTTCATACGTCATAGGTTCCTGGTGATTCCGGAATATCAGTGCATCCTCGGAAAGTTCGATCGTGACCTTGGAACAGTCCCCACCGATATCGTCGGCATTTTGCAACAGTTCTGGTAGAACGTGTAACGGGTTATCAAGCGTATCTCTAGTGACCTCTCGAAGCCCCTGGAGTTCCTCTTTCGCCTCCTCCGGAATGTCCTCCTCTTTGCGTTGTTCCTCTTCCCGAATCCGAGATAGAAGCCGGCGTGCCTGCTGAGGTGATGTCGGCAGTGTTGAATCCTCGATAGCTTCGGCCATACCCTGTCAAATGAGGCAACTAACAAATTTCTACTGCCAAGGCCAATCTCGCCGATAAGATGCTAAGACCAGAGAGGGGGCTATAGATCGTCTAGGTATTCCCTCCGCTGTTCCATTTTTTCGCGCTTCGTTCTCCGATCATAGTGTTGTTCAAGTACCATTTTGGATACGTTCGCCCTATCTGATGTCGCGTTTTCCGGCATGTCACTGTTGAGGGAATGGGTGATGCTCCCCCTTCGGATCGCGTGAGGACTCACACTTGATGGACACTCGAATGCCGCATCCCGATGAGTCGCTTCGCATTCGTCAGGATCACGATCGTGCGGGCATTCCTCGCCATAGGCACACGGTCGGGTAGCTCTATAGCAGTATCCTCGCAAGGTGGTTCGGTGGGCACGTCCCTGTCTCGAAGCAAGGAGTGGTTCCCGTCCCTGGTCGTCAGTCACATCGGGTCGCTTGTTTGCGATCCAGTCGTCAAGGAGCTCACAGAGGTCGCTGGAAAGCGCGACAAGTCGTTCTCCGTCCTCCTTGTTCTTGATCGGCGTGCCGGTCTCGGGACGATGATGCACTTCGAGATACCGTTCGTCGGAGCAGTAATCATCGAGATCCAGACTGTGGGCTGCTCCAACGCGCATCATCGTATGCCACAATAAGGCGACTGTGACATGACCGAAGGTTGCGTACTCGTACTTTTCCAAGTACGATAGCACTTTGGTGGCCTGTTCCGAGTCCAGCATCACGTGTCGTGTGTTTTGCTCAGGAGTAATTGAGGGGGAACGAACCTTCGTGCTGAGATCCTGTTCGACGCCATCCACTGCCTGTAACCAGCGAACGAACACACGGAGCGTATCCATCTGAGTCTTTTCTGAAGCAATCGAGAGATCACCCTCCTCACGTCGCCACAACCGATACCGGTGGAGCTGGCGTCCAGTGAGGTTGTTGAGATTCTCGATGTCTTGTTCGTCGCACCAGCGAACGAAGTGGCCGAGCCGCGACCTGTGGGAATACAGAGTCGCTTCGGTCAGTTCGTTCTCTCTGTCTGCGAGGTACAGTTCGAGCGCGGTTTCCGGGTCGATTGGTTCGAGAGCCATGGTTACCAGTCGAGTAGCGAACCGCTCACCGTCGATCGACTGGCCCGGGATAGGAGAACGAACGCTATCCCCGCGCTGTCTGTGAAAACTAGATCGTTCGGAAGTGGGACGAGATTCTATGAAACTCGTTTGTTCAGCAGGCGAACCGATGCCTGCAGCGCCCATCTTTCTGCGTGACAGGCGTCATTTGGCAGACGGCAGTACGACGCTTATAAAGGAACCCCTGTTCGGCCGATCTGATTTCATCACGCTCCGTGATGTGGGTCGCCGGTGTCATGCGATTCGCCAATATTTGATTGACAGTTTGGATACATAAATCTGTGGTTTGTTGTACAACTGGCAGCGCGCGCAGTGGTATTGGTATCAGAAATCGCGTCTCAGCTCGTCGAAAACTCCCTGCCATTGCTCGGGCATATCGTGTTTGCCATACGCGCCGTCGTTTGCTAACTCCAACAACAGAACAGCCTCGTCGTCGTCAAGAGTGTCGAGATCAAGTTCTTCCACCGTCATCCGTCGTGCTCGGTCAGTACTCATCGGCCGGTCCCGATCGATCGCGGAGTAGAAATGAAACCAAAACATGAGGCTGCCCTCCGACGGGAGATTTGGCGGATGGGCTGGATCAAGTCGATCGGGGATTACTGGAAGTACCGAGACCGTTGAGAGAGCAGCGAGGAAGGAACGTCGAAACATAGTGTCGACAGAGTGGTTGTGCTCAAAAACCCTTCCCCGAGTCATCATATCCCGGGATCCAGTAGGATCTACGGTTTCCGATACGACGGTCTGATATTACGAGTCTTGTTCACGGTACCAATAGAATTCCAATTTGCACAACTCTCTATTGGTCTCTTCTATTAGTATATCCAGATGCGTTCCGAGGGTTCGAACGTATAGACTTCCGGGCATTCGAATCGCGTGTCGGGAATCCGGTTCGGGGCTTGGAGCCGATCAAGAATACCAGTGAGGTGTTCGACACCGACGACAGCAACGACTGTTTCAACATCATCCTTGTGGTACAGTTCATACAGTCGTCCTGCCATCACGTCGTCACGGATCTGAATGACTTGCTTGAACAACTCCGGGATTCGCTCTCTTGTTTTGTCGCGCCACTCCCGAATGAGTTCACGATCCAACTGGTAGTACGTGTCGAGTGTGAGTTCATCCGGACTCTCGATCAGTCCGAATTCCGTGAAGATCTCGCCGTCAGCTTGGACGAATTTCTCGTTCCCACTCTCTCGGGATCGTTGATATGCTGGTAAGTCGATCCCGGCAATTGACAAGTCGTCAGTATGCTCTGTCGCAAATGATGCCGCCTGGACTTCGTGGTCAGGCGGCCACTCCAAGTTGAGTGTCTCTGGATTGTGTTGACGGATCGCTTTGTCACAGGCTTCGGGGGCGATAACATCTGGCTCATACCGCCTGATTGCGTCGAACAGCCGGTCAATAGTCTTCGATTCATGATGTAATCCTCCGAAGACGTGAATGCCTTCCACTCGGCCAGCGAGCGTATCACCTTCTGATCCCGTCGCGTAGATCGGTTTGAAGCCCGTGCGCTTGAAGAAATCGTCCGAGGGAAGATCAGCGGCCGGCTTCTTCACCGGGATCGTTGTTTCGATGGTCTGATCCAAGGGATCTGATCCTTGTGAGAAGTCAGTGTGGCGTGGGAGGTCACTCATTGTTAGAACCATCGATGGGCAGGCAGTATCCGACGTACTCTACGGATCGATCCTGTAACAGTGTATAGTCAGCAATCAATACACCGAGCCGGTGCGCGTAAGTCTCCGATAGCATACTACATATTTGACTGATACCCGGATAAACCTCTGCCAATCAAACCGATTGACACGCCCAAATACAGTTGAATACGGGTTTCTAGACGTATTAGCCGATAGGAGAAAACGGATTCCTATCCGAATCCAGCGCGCGCGACACGGCTGTCAGCGTGTTCGGTGTGATGAAACTTCCAGAATACCGTTACGCAGCCGTTGCGATACAGGTCTGGATCAGTCTTTCATCTATACCGGATGGTAGCTACGACCGTTGTGAACTTCGACAGGCCTGCGGAGTGGAAATCAGCGCACCCAGAGTGCCTCTTATGATTTCGGACGCGCCCAGTCACGCGTCTTGTACCTGCCCCATCCTACGAGCGTTTTGCGTACATTGATATGTGCAAGTGTCTGTCGACAAGTGCTGGGCGCTCAGGTGGAACGTTCAGCCTTCGAAGAGAGAGTGACTCCCCTGGTACCAGGGGTTCCTCCTTCGAAATTCGACGGTGGTGCGCCGAATTTCGATGGCCGTAGTGGTGTACGGCCATTCCGTCATTTTGCCGTCAGCTATGAAATCCTTCTGGTTGTCCCGATCTCACCCATCGAGCGTGTGTCAAGAACCCTCACCCGATCGTGATCATCGTCAAGGGTCTCTCAATGGCGAGGGCAGTGAGTGTCTCTGGGTGTCTAAAGTGTATGCTCCACTATTGCTCCACGGTACGGTTTTATTCGTGTTAGACCGCTGCTGTGTGTATGGACGAACTGACGGCGAATATCTCGTTTGACAGGTTCGCGGATATGCCGGAGTTCTACGGATCCGGTGCTGCGGAATACCGCCTAGCGATGGTGAAAGAGCGGGCTGACTTTCTCGACCTGTTCGCAGGCGCTCGTCACGTGGACGCCGTGACGTACGCGGAGACGCCCGACCTGATGGTGAAGATGCTAACCGAGTACGACATCGGGTCACTCGACGTGCTCATCGGGAACGCCGAAGACTACGCCGACCAGGTGAACGAAGTCTCGACAGCGAGATCGCTCGTCCGACTACGGCAGGACGGCCGACTCACGGTACGATTGAAAAACCGGAAGACAGTCCACTCGAAGATTTACCGAATCGTCATGCCGGACGACACGGTGAAACTCGTCCAAGGGTCAGCCAACCTCTCGCGGAACTCCTGGGAGTACCACACGAACCAAATCTCCGTCATCACGACCGATGTCGGGACCGAATTGGACGAGGAGTTCGAGCGGTTCATGGACGAGTACCGCGAAGGGTACAGTGACCAGACGCTCCTCGAAGGGCTCGTTGAAGCACTGGAGGATGCCGACTCGCCCGAAGAGCGGGAGAACCGCATCGAGTACTGGGTTGGTGCCGGCGATCTCGACGTGAGCGACACTGCCGCCCTGAATCAAGATGCCGTCGAGGACCTGAAAGACGTCGCCGATCAAGTCACTGCCGTCGTCGACGACCCAGAAAACGCCGACGAGACGGTCGCGTTCGTTGAAGAACCCGAGAACGCCGACCGCAACGTCGTCGAGCCGGACGAGCCAACGGACGAAGACGATTCGACCGACGCTGCGGACGACGACGAGTCACCAGACGTTGGGCTCGTTGTACGTGTTTAGCCCGAAGGCTCAACGGTGGGCACAGCCTGAGCGCGTGAAGTCATCTCGTTGTTTCGGACGACTCGCTTGAGTTCGTCGTATGAGTTGCGTCCCTGCTGGCGCCACGTCGCCAG
>Ga0207718_100858_pt1 | contig 20555 bp, 23 predicted proteins | sample A23M2SouthBayCA_FD_187749 | JGI IMG/M metagenome (GOLD analysis project Ga0207718, IMG submission 187749) | Aerobic enrichment media microbial communities from Eden Landing Ponds, California, USA - A23 M2 (SPAdes) | ecosystem: Environmental > Aquatic > Marine > Unclassified | place: Emeryville... | reverse complement strand
GTTTCCGGGCCGGCCCGTCGGCGCCGGGAGAGTGCGGGGGATCCGTGACGACCCCCAGCCACGCGCCTTAAGACCGGTGGGGGCCTACGCCCGTGTGACATGACACGCCGCAGTGATCCGTTCTCCGAGATCGAGGAAATACTGGACGTCGTGACCGGCAGCGGCGGCGTCGAGGCGCCGACCGGCCTCGCCGTCGACCTCGTCGACACCGGCGAGGCGTTCGTCGCCGTCGCCGACCTCCCCGGCTACGACCGCGAAGACGTCCACGTGACACTCGTCGACGACACGACGCTCTCGGTCGCCGCCGAACGCGAGACCGAGACCGTCGAGGAGGCCGACCGCTACGTGACCCGCGAGCGCCAGCGCCGCTCGGTGAGCCGCCAGATCGGTCTCCCGGCCGCCGTCGAGGAGGGCGAAACCAGCGCTTCCCTCGACGAGGGCGTCCTCACCGTCCGGCTCCCCAAACGGGGCGACGCCGGCGGCGACAGCACCGAGATCCCCGTCGAGTGACTGGCGTCTGAACGGGGTCGCTGGCAGGACACAGGGCCAGTGTACAGGACACGACAGGACACAGGCCAGAATACGGGGCGGTACGGGACAGGACACGGACCGGCGAACCGAATTCGAGAGCGGTGGGACACGCCGGACTGGGGGTGGTCGAGAAACCGGGCTACGGACGCAGTCGTTCGCGCCGGGAGCGTTCGGGGTCCTCGCGCTCCCACTTCTCGGGGAGGTCGACCTCGTCGGGCGCGGGCATCCAGACGTAATCGAACGTGAGCCCGAGCGTCATCGGGAGAACGACGACGATGGCGACGACGGCAGCCGCCGACCCGAGGTTCGGACCGAGACCGAGCACGCCGCTGAAAAAGAGCGTCCCGGCGACCAGGACGAACGGCGAGATACTGAGCGCGTAAATCAGCCCGCCCCAGCGCGTGTGCATGCGCACCCGGAAAAACCGCGTCAGCAGCGCGACGATGGCGGTGTGGACGAGTAGCATGAAGGCGAGTCCGAACGCGTCCAGCAGGGTGACCATGCCTATTCTTGGGCCGGCAGGGACTTTTGGATGTCGATAGCGCAACCGCTCTTCGAGGACGACGACCGGTGGATGACACTGGCGGATGACTACCGATGGATGACACCGACGGATGACTACCGGGCGAGCGGACCCCGGCCAGCCGAGACAGATCCTCGGTCAGTCGAGACAGATGTACGTTTTCGTATCGGTGACGCCATCGATGTCGCGCAGGCGCGTGGCGACGCCGTGCATGAGGTCGTACACTTCCTCGCCGACGGCTTCGACGATGATGTCGTACTGCCCGGCGACGATGTGGGCCTCCTCGACGCCGTCGAGGTCGCCGATCCGCGCCAGCAGCTCTTCGGACTTCCCGGCCGCCGTCTTCACCATGATAAACGCCCGCACCATCGTTGCATGAGGTACGCTACCACAGGGCAAAAACCTTCCCCTGCCGGGGGTCCACCGTGCCCGCAAGCCGGGGGCGGGTCGCCGGAAGTAACTTTATTCACCCCGTCGTCGTAACGACTACCATGCGATTCGTTATCGTGGGTGCCGGTCGTGTCGGCCTCCGGACCGCCCGCGCACTCGAAGACAGCGGTCACGACGTCGTCCTCATCGAACGCGAGTCGACGAAAGTCGAGCGCGCTCGCGCCGAGGGCTACGAGGTGGTCGAAGGCGACGGGAGTGACGAGGCGGTGCTGGGCTCGGTCGACCTCGCGAACGCCGACGCACTGGGCGCGCTGACGAGCGACCTCACGACGAACTTCGTCGCCTGTATGGTCGCGAAACACCACGGCTGTCGAACAGTGCTCCGTATCGACGAGGACTACCGCGAGGAGATCTACCGCAAGTACGCCTCCGACGTCGACGAGGTCATCTACCCCGAACGACTGGGCGCCATCGTCGCCAAGAACGCCCTCCTGGGTGGCGACATTCACGCCGTCGCCGACATCGCACAGAACCTCCAGCTCGTCGAGCTCACCGTCACCGAGGAGTCGCCGATGCGGGGCTACACGCTGAGTGAACTCGAACTGCCGGCCGACAGCGAGTTACTCGCCTTCGGCAAGGCCGGTCAGCCCCTGACTGTCCCGAACGACGACGAGTCGCTGGAGACGGGCGACCGCCTCGCGGTGCTGGCCGACTTCGAGCGACTCGGCGAGGTCCGGCAACTGGTCGTCGGCGGGGCCCAGGCGGTCGCGGGGGGTGCCTGAGATGGTCCGCGCCTACGTCATGATCAAGGTCCACAGCGGCGACGCCGAACGCCTCAGAGACGACATCGAGGCGGTCGAGGGCGTCGTCGACGCCTACATCGTCGCCGGCGACGTCGACTTCATCGCCACCGTCGAGGTCGACACCCCCGCCGAGGTCAAGACGGCCGCGGCCACCCACATCCAGAACATCGACGGCGTCGAGGACACGCAAACCTACGTCGCGATGGATTGAGACACTCCCGGACGATTCACTCGAATCCGAAGTAATTAATAACAACAATTTTATACTTCGTCCGTCGGGAGCGTTAGTCGGCCGGAACCCACTCGTCGACCGACGGCGGCGAGTGGACACCTATCCGGCGGCGGTGTCGGTCCTGGCGCAACCCCCCCGTCGCGTAGGACGACACCGCGTTCGCTGTCTTCACCGACCCCACTCCGGATAGCGGTGTGGTTCCACACTGTCCCGGGAGGCACACCCGACCGGTCCGGGAACGTTCGGGGCGGGTGCCCCGACGGCATCGGAACCGCAACCGACAGCGCGACACCGGGTGGAAACCGACAGTTCGCCAGCGGGACCAACGGTCGCCAGCCAGCGACTCGCTCTTTGGGACGTTTTCGCTTCAGGTCGTCCGGAACGCACGGTCGCCGGCGTCGCCGAGGCCGGGGACGATGTAGCCGTCGTCGTCGAGGTGGTCGTCGATCGCGACGGTCAGCAGTTCCACTTCAGGGAAGGTTTCGCCGACGCGAACGAGCCCCTCGGGCGCGCTGACCGCCGAGAGGACGAACAGGTGTTCGGGGTCGGGCGCGCCAGCGGTCAGTTCTTCCAGGACCGCACACATCGTGCTCCCGGTCGCGAGCATCGGGTCGGCGACGATGACGGTGTCTTCCTCGCGGATCTCGGGCAGTTTCACGTAGTCGACGGAGATGGGAAACGAACCGTCCTCCGCTCGTCCCGCGGACTCGTCGCGACTGGCCGAGATGACGCCCTGGCGGGCGCGAGGGAACGCCTTCAGCAGGCCCTCGACGAACGGCGTCGCCGCGCGGAGGACGTTGACGATGACGACGTCGTCCAGGCCTTTGACACGCTCACCGGTGGTTTCGGTCAGCGGCGTCTGGACGGGAACGTACTCCGTCTCCATCGCGCCGTCGATGATCTCGTAGCCACAGATCCGCCCCAGTCGGACGAGCCCCTTGCGGAAGGCCACCTGTTCCGTCGAGACGTCTCGGATCCGGGTCAGTTCGTCCGTGGCGAGCGCGTGCGTGACGACGGACGCGTCGCCGCGGTCTTCGATCGTCATGTCCGCCTCTGCGCGGGGATGGGCCAAATATCCACCGCGAACGCCGTCGCGGCGACACTGCGACCCGCTGGCACCCCCCAGACAACACTTAACCGCGCGGAAGCCAAGAACAGATCCAACATGAATCCGGTTCGCGCCGCGTTCCGTCCCGTCACCGACCCGTCCGCAGTCGCCGATTCGGGGGTGGACTGACGTGGAAGAGAGTGTCTCCGGATTCGAGGTTCGCGGCGGCTGGGTCGACGTCGTCGAGCACGGTGAACGGGTCGTTCGCGCCCTGAAAGACCTGGACGGTGAAGACGAGAACGTCGACAGCGAGGCCCTCGAGGCGTTCGACGAGTGGCGGCCCAAGAGCCACGAACGCCTGGACGAGGACGTCAACGAGAAGACGGCCGACCAGGCCAGCGTCGACGAGGGGAAAGGCGAGAAAGCGGGCAAGAACCCCGACGAGGACCTCCAGACCGCGGGCGAGAAACTCACCGAGTCCTACGAGAACCTGGACGAACCCGACGAGGCCGTCGACAAGTGGGGCGAGTCCGTCGACTACGTCCGGCGGGCGGCCGACTCGGCCGGGCGCAAGGCCGTCCGCACCGTCGAAGACGCCGTCTACCGCAACGTGATGACCCGTATCGCGCCCTACTACTTCGACAACGAACTCGTCAGCGCGAACCTCCAGCGGGTCTCCGACGACGAACCGGAGTACGTCTTCGAGATCAACGTCAACGACGACGACCTGAAGATCCGCGTCTCGAACAAACTCGCCGACTACGAGCAGGACGTCGACCGCTGGCACGTCGACACCGAGAAAGCGACCGCGGCGGCCGAGGCCGCCGAGGGCGTCGAACCCCCGGACAACGGTCTGGACGCCGACGCCGACACGACGTGACCGGCAGGCACTTGTACGGACACCCGGTACCACCGGGGGAATGGCATCGGTGGAGATCCTGTTCGTCGCGGCCGGGGCGAGTCTCTTCATGGCGTGGGCTATCGGCGCCGGGTCGTCGGGATCGACACCCTTCGCTCCCGCTGTCGGGGCGAACGCTATCTCGATCATGCGCGCCGGCTTCGTCGTCGGCATCCTGGGGTTTGCCGGGGCCGTCCTCCAGGGGGCGAACGTCTCAGAGGCCGTCGGTGGGGAACTCATCCAGGGAGTTGCGCTCTCCCCGGCCGCTGCCGTCATCGGACTGACCACCGCCGCCATCCTCGTGGCGATCGGTGTCTTCGCCGGCTACCCGATCGCCACCGCCTTCACCGTCACCGGCGCCGTCGTCGGCGTGGGGCTGGCGATGGGCGGTGACCCTGCCTGGGCCAAGTACCGCCAGATCGGCGCACTCTGGGTCGCAACCCCGTTCATCGGCGGGGGCATCGCCTACGGGACCGCGAAGACGCTCCGCGACGAGCGCGTTCCCGAACGGATCGCCGTCCCGTTGCTCGCGGGCGTCGTCGGCGTCATCCTCGCCAACGTCGAGTTCACGTTCCTCGGCCCAAGTGGCGAGCAGGCCTCGCTCGTCGCCGCGCTCTCCGCAGGATCCGACCTCGCCCCCCTCCTCGTCCGGGGTGGTGTCTCGGCCGTCGCCGCCGCGCTCGCCGTGCTCGCGCTCTGGTGGGACGTCCGCGGCGACGAGGCGCGCGGCCAGCGACACTTCCTCCTGGTGCTCGGTGGCCTCGTCGCCTTCTCGGCGGGTGGCAGCCAGGTCGGTCTCGCGACGGGGCCACTCCTCCCGCTGGTCGGCCCCATCGGCATCCCGATCATGCCGGTTCTCGTCGGTGGCGGCATCGGCCTGCTGATAGGGTCCTGGACCGGCGCCCCGCGGATGATCAAGGCGCTCTCGCAGGACTACTCCTCGCTCGGGCCTCGCCGGTCTATCGCCGCGCTCATCCCCTCCTTCGCCATCGCCCAGACGGCCGTCTTCTTCGGCATCCCCGTCTCGTTCAACGAGATCATCGTCAGCGCCATCGTCGGGAGCGGTTACGCCGCCGGAAACAGCGCGGTCAGTCGCAACAAGATGGCGAAGACGGTGCTGGCGTGGGTCGGGTCGCTCGCACTCGCGCTCGGCATCGGCTACGGGGCGTTCTCCGTCGTCGACGCACTGCTTTGAGCCTCCTGTTCGCGACCGACGAGTACATCTGTCGGCCGACACCACTCCGGATATGAGCGAGATCGACGTCGAAGCGGTCGAGACGATCGACGACGCGGCGGTCCCTGCGGGCGTCGACGCGCCGGAGTACGTCCTCTACGGCGGCAAGGGTGGCGTCGGCAAGACGACGATGGCCGCCGCAACCGCACTCGCCAGCGCCCGCGACGGCACCGCCACGCTCGTCGTCTCGACGGACCCCGCACACTCGCTGTCGGACACCCTCGAAACCGACATCCCCGCCGAACCCACACAGATCCGCGACGAGTACCCCCTCTACGCCGCGGAGATCGACCCCGAGGACGCCCTCGACGAGGGGCCCTTCGCCGGCGACGGCGAGAACCCCATGGGTGGGATGATGGGCGGCCTCGGCGAGGCGCTGGCCGGCGGCGGACCCGGTGGTGCCGGCGACGACCCGGACATGGTCGACCCCCTGGGAGGATCGATGCCCGGCGCAGACGAAGCCGCCGCCGTCCGGTTGCTCCTCGACTACATGGACGACCCACGCTTCGACCGGGTCGTCATCGACACTGCGCCGACCGGTCACACGCTGCGCCTGCTCGAACTCCCCGAGGTGATGGACTCGATGCTCGGGCGCGTGCTGACGATGCGCCAGCGCTTCTCGGGGATGATGGACAGCGTGACCGGGATGTTCGGCGACGACGACGAGGGGGCCGAGATGGAGATGGAAGACCTGGAGGAACTCCGCGAGCGCATCGAAGTGCTCCGGGACGTCCTCCAGGACCCCACCCGGACCGATTTCCGGGTGGTGCTCGTGCCAGAGGAACTCTCCGTGCGCGAGTCCGAGCGACTGCTGGACCGGCTCGGCGAGTTCGGCGTGCCGGTCGGAACCGTCGTCGTCAACCGCGTGATGCAGGACCTGACCGACGTCGCCGACGTCGAGGCCGACTGGTTCGTCACGCCGGACCTGGACGACTGCGAGTTCTGCCAGCGCCGGTGGTCGGTCCAGCGCGAGGCACTCGGGCGGTCACAGGACATCTTCCGGGGCCACGACGTGCGCCGCGTGCCGCTGTTTGCCGACGAAGTGCGCGGCGAGGAACTACTCAGGGTCGTCGCCGCCTGCATCGAGACCTGACCGCTCGCGAGCCAGTTCCAGGCACGTCTCGACGTCCTCCGGCACGCTGAAGTCGGCGTCGGGGCCGACCCAGAGGAACACCCCCGAGGTCTCCGAGACGTAGAGGCTGACGCCGGTGCCGTGTTCGGTGATTCTGACGTCGGCGTGGACCTCGTTGTCGTACAGGTCACTGGCCATGTCGGCCTGCTGGTGTCGCGAGACGCCGTCGCGGTGCATCTGTTCGGGCGTGCGCATGTCCCGCTTTGCCGCCCACTCGCGATACCACGCTTCGCCCTGGAGAAACTCCCAGTCCTGTTCGGTGTAGCGGATGACCATCGTCAACTCATCGCGGACGCGCTCGGGAAGAGACGAGACGAACCCGTCCGCTTCAGTCGCTGCCATTGGTGTCGATGCGGGTGGGGGTCGCTTAACGTTCACTCAGCGATTTCAGCGTCTGAAAATCACTGCCCGCGGTGGACGTCGCCGCCCCGCTCGTACTCCATGGCGGTCGCGACCGACTCGGCGACGTCGGAGCCCCACTCGCGCTCGACCAGCCACAGCGCGCAGTCGATCCCCGCCGTGATCCCGCCCGCCGTGACGACGTCACCGTCGTCGACGACGCGCGCTTCGACGACCTCGGCACCGCGTTCGCGCAGGTCGTCTCTGGCCTCGTGGTGTGTGACGGCCGGTCGCCCGTCCAGCACGCCCGCCTCGGCGAGTACCAGCCCGCCCGTACACACCGAGACCAGGGTCGTCCCACCGTCGTGGAGCGTGCGGATCGTCGCCAGCAGGTCGTCGTCGCCCGCGGCACCGCGTGCACCCTGTCCCTCGTCGCCGTCGTTCCACCCGCCCCCAGGTATCACGAGGTAATCGAGGTCGGCGTCTGCGTCGAGCGTACCGTCCGGTTCGACCCGAAGACCGTAGGCGGCGGTCACCCGCTCCGTGGGTTCGGTCGCGAGGGTCTCGACGGTCCAGTCCGCACCACGCTTGGCGGCGTTGCCGAACACCTCGTAGGGGCCGACCGCGTCGAGTTCCTCGAACCCCTCGAAGAGGAGCACACCGATCCGCTTCGTGTCGGTCATCGGTGCCCCTACCACCGACCGAGACGAAAAGATACCGCCTATCGCTCGACGACGAGGACGCGAAGATCGTTGACGTTCGTTCCTGTACGGCCGGTGTGGATCAGCCCATTCCGTCCGTCGAGAAACGTCCCGGCGTCGTTGTCGGCCAGCGCCGCCCGCGCGTCGGTGGCCGCGTCGGCGTCCGGCACGGTCGACCCGTCGACGACCGCGCCGGCGGCGTCACTCCCGCCGTCCCGTCCGTCGGTGTCGACCGCGGCGAGGACGACGTCGCCGGCGTCACCGGCACCCCCGCTCGCACCCGCGCCGCCAAAGGCCAGGGCCGCCCGGAGCGTGAACTCCTGGTTGGGGCCGCCCTCGCCGCCGCCCCGGACGGTCACAGTCGTCTCTCCGCCCGAGAGCACGACCGCAGGCGGTTCGACTGGCTCGCCACTCGCTGCTGCTTCCTCGGCGACGGCGACGTGAGCCACCCCCTGTTCGCGTGCCTCCCCGCGAACCCGCGTCGAGAGGACGAGCGGGTCGTAGCCTCGCTCGCGGGCCACCTCGCGGGCGGCGTCGACGGCCGTCCACGCGTTCGCGAGGACGTGTGTGCTGACGTGGTCGAAGTCCGCGTCGGGACCCGGCGTCTCGGATGGCCCGCCGCCAGTCCCCGACGCGGCGGTCGCGCCCGCTTCGAGGTGGTCCCGGACCGTCTCGGGGACGTCGAGGTCGTAGCGGTCGAGCACGGCGAGCGCGTCGGCGTACGTCGTCGGGTCGGGGACCGTGGGCCCGCTCGCGATGACGCCCAGGTCGTCACCGACGACGTCCGAGAAGGCGAGCGTCACGACCGTCGCCGGCCGAGCGGCCGCCGCGAGTCGCCCGCCCTTGGTCGCCGAGCAGTGCTTGCGGACGGCGTTTATCTCGTCGATCGAGGCACCGCTCTCCAGGAGCAGGTCGGTCGTCGCCTGCAGGTCCGCCAGCGTGATGCCGTCGACGGGTGCCGGGAGAAGGGCGCTGCCGCCACCGGTGATCACCGCGAGTACGAGTGTCCGTTCGCCGGCGCGCTCGACCAGTTCGCGGACGCGCCGTGCACCCTCGACGCCCGCCTCGTTCGGCACCGGATGCGTTGCCTCGACGACGTCGATGCGTTCGGTTTCGACCGGGTCGTCCGTGACGATCACACCGCCGTCCAGGCGGTCGCCGAGCAGCCGTTCGAGCGTCGCGGCGACGCCGCCCCCGGCTTTCCCACCCCCCACCACGACCACCTCGTCGTAGCCGGTGAGGTCGTAGCTGGCGTCCTCGACCCGGAGGCTGTCGCCATCCAGCGAGACGCTCTCGCGGAGCACCGTCTCGGGGTGGGCGGCGTCGATGCCGGCTTCGACGCAGTCGAGGGCGACCTCGCGAGCGGGCGAGCCTGCGAGTCGCTCGCGGTCGTCGACGTCGGTCATGAGACGACCCACCGCACGAGTCGGTACGCCCCGTCGCGCCAGCGGTCCGGGAGGTGGCGCGAGGCCGCGACCAGGCGCGCGGTCGTCCCGAGGACGTACCGCGGTTCCGGGTCCGAGGTACTGGCGGCGTCGACGACGACGCGGGCGACCTCCGAGGGGTGGAGACCGACGTCCCCACCGCTGGCCAGCAGGTTCGAGTCGGCGATGAGGTCGTAGACCGACTCGTAGTTACCCCGGCGCTCCAGCCGGCGCAACTGGTCCTCTGCGTGGTCACCAAAGGCCGTCCGGACGGGGCCGGGTTCGACCACGACGACGTTCACGTCGTACTCGTCGGCCTCGACGCGCAGGGCGTCGGACAGGGACTCCATCGCGGCCTTCGAGGCGGCGTAGGGGCCGGTCCCGGCGGTGGCGACGCGGGCCTGCGGGCTGGAGATGTTGACGACTGTTCCCGTTCGCCGCCGACGCATGTGGGGCATGACCGCCCGGATCATGCGGTGTGGGCCGTAGACGTTCACGTCGAACTGGTCGTCGAGCGCGTCGAGGGGGACGTCCTCGACGGGGCCGTACTGGCCGTAGCCGGCGTTGTTGACCAGACAGTCGATGCGCCCCGTCTCCTCGATCACCCGGTCGACGACACGGTCGACCGCGGCGTCGTCAGTCACGTCGAGCGGGGCGGTCCGACACCCGGCGTCGACCAGGTCCGCCACGTCGTCGGTGTCGCGGGCGGTCGCGTAGACCGTCCAGTCCCGCCGGAGAAAGGCTGCCGCGGTGGCCCGCCCGATGCCCGAGGAGGCCCCCGTTATCAGCGCCGTCTTCGTCATGTGAGCGGTGTGGACCGCCCGATAGTTAAGTGTCGAGTATTCTCCGGTGGCCCCGTCGACTCCCGGTGACTACTTCCACGGGTGTGCCCTGATCGGAGCCATGACCAACAGTCCCGACGCCAGCGACCACGACCCCGCGGCGGACGGCCACCACACGTTCCCCGCCGAGAACGCCGACAGACTCGAAGACGCCGCGACCCGCTACCGGCGCGTCTCCGCCGAGGAACTCTACTGGGCGCTCGGACTCCCCACGGACAGCACCGTCCTCGACGTGGGGAGCGGCACCGGCTTCTACGTCGACGACGTGGCCCCCCACGCCGGTCACGTGGTCGGCCTCGACGTCCAGCCCGCGATGCACGCCTACTACCGGGAGAAAGGCGTTCCCGCGAACGTCCGCCTCGTCGCCGGCAGCGGCGCCGAGTTCCCCCTGCGGGAGGCGAGTATCGACGCCGCCTACACGACGATGACCTACCACGAACTCCCCCGGAGAGCGGCGCTTGCCGAGTTCGCACGCGTACTCGTCGACGGTGGTCGACTCGTGATCGCGGACTGGTCGGCCGACGGCGCTGGCGAGAGTGGGCCGCCGCTGGAGGAACGGTTCACCGCAGACGACGCTGTCGCACACCTCCGGGACGCGGGCTTTTCGGTCGTCCACGCGGCCACTCGCTCGGAAACGTTCCTCGTCGTCGCCGAACGCGACCGGCGCTGAGACGGTCGGTCAGAGTTCGCGCTTGATGGTATCGGCGTAGCTGTCGGCGAGTCGCGTCGGTTCCGGGAGTTTGTACCCCGCACAGCACCGTTCGACGAGGTCGGTCGCCGTCCCGGCGCTCACGCGGTGGCCCGGACTCACGAACAGGGGGTTGACGTGGCGCGACCCGCTCTCGAACTGGCGCGTCTGGAGGGCGTGGCCGACGACGGTCCCGGGTGCGGCGGTCTCGACCTGTTCGTCGGCGGTGATCGGGATCCGGGTACCGACGGGGTGTTTCCCGTCGAGCGACCGTTCGGGCGTGCCACAGAGGAGGCTCTTGGCGACGCCGACGGTGGGCAGGTCGAGGGTCACGCCGATGTGGGTCGCCAGTCCCGCCTCGCGGTAGTGGATCCGGCCGCTGCCGTCGACGAGCGCGAGGTCGGGCTCGTGCTCCAGGGCCGCGAACGCCGATAGGATCGCCCCGCCCTCCCGGAAACTCAACAGTCCGGGGATATACGGGATCGCCGTGGGTTCGACGGCGTGGACGCGCTCGACGACCCGTCCCTCCTGTAGGACGACCACGACGCTGACCGCCCGGTCGTCGACGAACGCCTGGTCGACGCCCGCGAGTAGCGGGGGGTCGACGTCAGGGTCGCCCCCGAGGCGCTGCTGTTTCCCGGCGGTTTCGCCCGTGCTCGGGTCGCCACGACCGACGGCGTCGAGATCGACCGGACTGTCGACTCCGACGCTGGCGGGGTCGACCGGCAGGTCGTCGTCGAACGTCGCGGCGGCGGCGATGTCACGCTGGAGAGCTTCCATCTCCTCGCGCGAGAGCGACGCGTCGGGGACGAACTCGGGGCGGACGGGCTTCATAGCGGTCAGAAGCGACCGCCAGGACCCCCGGGACCGCCGGGACCACCGCCCCGTCGACCGCCGCCGGCGCCGAACTGGAGCTGGTTGGGGACGCGGTGGCGGCCCTTGACGTGCTGGCCGTAGGCGAGCCCGATACCGAGGCCGACGAGGTGGGCGATCTGTGCGGTGCCGCCGGCACCGGCGCCGACGGCGAAGATCTGGAAGACGGTATAGCCGGTGTACCCGATCGTCAACAGCCACAGCGGGACCGGGAGGATGAAATAGAGGTAGACCCGGAGACTCGGGTTCAGGACGGTCAACACGCCCATGATGGCCAGCCCGGCACCGCTGGCGCCGAGGACGCCGACCGCCGGGCCGCCGCCTCCCGACTGGAGGAGCTGGATGCCGATCTGGCCGAGTCCGGCTATCGCGCCGCTGCCCAGGAAGAGAAGCGTGAAGTTCCGCGAGCCGACGTAGTCCTCGACCAGACGGCCGAAGAAGTAGATGACGATACTGTTGATGGCGATGTGGCCGAAGCCGCCGTGGGCGAAGATCGACGTGAACCAGGTCCAGACGTACTCGGGATGGTCCGGCGAGAGCGTGAAGATGGCGCTGTAGAGCTCGTAAGCTCCCGGATTGGCGTTGACGGTCGCGAGACTGAGCGGGTAGAGCCCGGTCACCAGCTGGAAGACCATCTGGAGGGCGAACGTGACCCACATCGCCCCGAGGAAGACGTAGGTCATGTTGCCCCGGAAATAGCCCAGCGGGCCGCCGGCCTGGTTCAGGCCGAGTCGGGCGGCGATCCCGGAGTCCGATCCCCCCTGGTCGGTGACGGTGTCGTCGAAGCCGCTATCGAAGACGCCGCCGGGGTCCTGCCAGTCGTTCAGCCCCGGACAGCTGTGGTTCTCGGGCAGGCGATGTTCGGCACAGAAGGTCCCTCCGCAGTGGCGACACTGGTAGGGCATGTTCTCCTGTTTCCCACACTCGTCGCACCTCGACATTATCCGTCGTTGGGTCCCGCCCGTCAAAGGGGTTGTGATGGGGCGAACTCGCAGGCGAACACTCGTCTGCGACGGTCCGGGTCGACGCTCGGGATCCGAAACCGGGTTCGACCTCGGTTTCCCCGACACCACTATATAGGAAGTCCCGTCAACACGTGAGTGTGACCGAGCAGAGCGAGAAGCCGTCAGTCCTCGTCGTAGACGACGAGGCGGAAGTCGCAGACGTGTACGCGCTGCGACTCCGCGACGAGTACGAGGTCGAGACGGCGTACGGGGGGGCCGAAGCGCTTGAACGGGTCGACGACGACCTCGACGTAGTGTTACTCGACAGGCGGATGCCGAACGTCTCCGGCGACGACGTGCTCGCCCGGATCCGCGACCGGGACGTGGACTGTCGGGTCATCATGATAACGGCGGTCGACCCGGATTTCGACATCGTGGAGATGCCCTTCGACGACTACCTCTGCAAACCGGTCGAGAAACGCGACCTCGTCGGGGCGATCGAACAGCAGTTGACCGCGACCCGCTACGACGAACGTCTCACCGAGTACCTCGAAGTCACGTCGAAACTCGGACTGCTCGAAGCCGAAAAGACTGCGGCCGAACTCGACGGGAGCGAGGACGTCACCAAACTCCGCGAGCGTGCCGCCGACCTCAAACGTGAACTCGACGAGACGCTCACCGAGTTCGACGACGCGACGGCCGCGTTCAAAGAGATCGGCCGCGATAGCGACTGACAGAACGGGGCCGCTGGTGCGTTGCTCCGGACTCACCGTGGGCGACAGACGTCGGCGGTGACGTACACTTCACCCGACTGGGAGATCTCCGCACCGACGCCGACGTGGGTCGCGTTGGGCAGCAGTAACCGGCGCGGGAAGTACAGCTCCGATTGCCACTGTTCGACGACGGCCCGTGCGACGGCCTGCTCGTCGCCGTTGAACTGTCCGTCGTCGTACTCACGGCCGGCGTACGTCCGTCCGATCGCCTCCAACGCGTTGTCGGTCTTCTGGTAGCCGTTGTTGGTGGGGTCGATGGTCGCGTCGCGACCGGCGGCTTTCCACGAACACAGACTGTGAAGGTCGTGGTCCTCGTACCGGTCGGCGCTCGTCGTCCCGTCGATGACGTGTACGACTTCCCCCTCGTTGGCCATCGCCACGCTGTGTTCGCGAGCCATCTCACGGAGCCGCTCGGCGGTCGTCCCGTTGCCCACGAGTGGTTCGAGTCCCTCCGACGCCCGCCAGTCGTTGAGCGCCTCGACGACGAGTACCTCGATCCGGCGCTCGCTAAACTCCGCCAGGGGGACCGGTGTCTCCGATTGGCCCATCGGGGTCGCGGTCGCAGTCCGGGTGGAAGTCGGCGTCGCCGTCGGCGTCGCCGTCTGACTCGGGGTGGGTGTCGCGGTCTGGGTCGGCGTCACCGGCAACGGCGTCGCGTCGACGGCCGTCGGCGTCCCGCCGGCCCCGCCGTCGCCACCGCCGAGGACGAGGGCGGCACCGCCGCCGATGACCAGCACCCCCACCAGCACGATCCCGCCCAGAATGATCACCGCTGCCCTGTTCATACCGGGAGGTCTGTTCGGTGGGTCATAATATTTGCGTCGGTGGTGTCGGCGTCCGTCCCGGTCAGTCGTCGGCCGTGACGGGTGCTTTCGCGACTCGCCTGACCGGCTCGACGACTGTCGACGGCGTGGCGACGGCATCTGGCTGGAACTCGTCGCTGGTCTCGGCGCCGGAGCCGACCGCGTTCCCAGTGTCCGCTCCGACCGGGTTCCCGGGTTCGGCTCCGCCAGCGTCTCCGGGTTCGGCTCCGACAGCATCCCCGAGTTCACGCTGGTTCGTCTTTCCGTCGGTTACCCGCACGACGGCGTCGTGGTCACGGACGAGCGCGCGGAGCGAGGCCGGGAGCGGACCCGCCAGGACCGCGACGTCCGCGGCCGTGAGACGGTCCCGCGCCGCCGCCTCCGTCGCCGCATCGACCGGCGCGAACGGCGAGGCCTCGACGGGGTCGATGCCGTGTTCGGACGCGACGCTCGCTGCGAGTCCCCCGGTGGGTACCACGCCGACGGTCACCGTCGCGCCCGCCGACACGAGGGTCGCGATCGTCCGTGCGGCCGCCGTCCCGGTCCCCGCGACGTGCACAGCGTGGTCGAGTGCCGAGTCCGGGGGCGGGTCGGCGAGCGGCGTCACCGTCGGCGCCCCGGTCACCGGACTGGGGACGACTGCCGCGGGCGTGTCGAACACTGCCGCGACGCGTTCGCCGGTGAGTACGTCCTCGGGTGGGCCGATCGCTCGCAGTTCACCGTCCGCGAGGACGGCCAGGCGGTCGCAAAAGCGCGCCGCCAGGTCGAGGTCGTGGATCGCTGCCAGCGCCGCCTTTCCCTCGCGCGTCGTCTCGCGGACGAGTTCGAGCGTCCGGACCTGGTGGTTGACGTCGAGACTCGCCGTCGGTTCGTCGAGGACGAGCACCGGTGTCTCCTGGGCGAGTGCCCGCGCGAGGACGACCCGCTGGCGCTCGCCACCCGACAGCGACCCCACGGACCGGGCGCGAAACCGCGCCGTGTCCGTCCGGTCGAGGGCACGCGCGACCGCCTCCCTCGCGTCCGGGTCGCCGCCGAACCGACTGCGGTGGGGCGTTCGCCCCATCTCGACGACGTCTTCGACCCGGAAATCGAAGGCGACGGTCGTGTCCTGGGGGACCGTCGCCACACGTCGACTCGCCGCTTTCGAGGACAGGTCGCCCACGCTCGCGCCGTCGACGACCACCCGGCCACCGTCGGGGGCGACGACGCCGTTGATCGTCCCCAGGAGCGTGGTCTTGCCCGCGCCGTTTGGGCCGACGAGTCCGACGAACTCGCCGCGGTCGACCGACAGCGAGACACCATCGAGGACCGGTCCGTTACCGTAGCCGGCGACGACCGCCTGGACGTCGACGAGCGCGGAGTCGTCCCCGCTGTCGGTGGTTTTCTCCCCCGAGTCCGTCACAGCGAGTGCACCTCCCGGGTGACGAGCAGGTAGAGGAAGAAGGGTGCGCCGACCGCCGCGGTGACGATGCCGACGGGGAGTTCCGCGGGACCCGCGCGGGCGAGGGTGTCGGCGGCGACGAGAAAGGCACTGCCAGCGATGGCACTCGTCGGCAGGAGCACGCGGTGGTCGGGGCCGACCACGAGCCGCAGCATGTGCGGGACGACCAGTCCGACGAACCCGATGACGCCCGCGACGGCGACCGCCGCGGCGGTGGCGACGCTCGACACGGCGAGCAGGACCCGCTTGGTTCGCTCGACCTCGATCCCGAGCGTGTGGGCGTCCGCCTCGCCGAGCAGGAGGACGTTCAGGTCGCGCGTGTAGGCCAGCAGGACGACGAGACAGACCACCGCCACCGGCAGCGTCACCTCGACGTCACTCCAGGTCGCGGTGTGGAGCCGCCCCATCAGCCAGTACAGCGCCTGTTCGATGCTCTCGCCAGCCTGGAGGAGGAGGTAGGAGACGACAGCCCCCAGGAACGTCTGGACCGCCACGCCGGCCAGGAGGAGCGTCGCGACGGGCGTGCGCCCGTTCTCGGTCGCGACGAGGTACACGGCGAAGGCCGTGACGAGCGCACCCGCGAAGGCCGCTCCCTGGATCCCGAAGGGCACCGACAGCGACAGCGCGATGGTCGCGACCGCACCCACGGCGGCGCCCGAGGAGACGCCGACGATCGACGGGTCGGCCATCGGATTCCTGAAAAAGCCCTGCATGACCGTCCCGGCGCTGGCCAGCGCGAACCCGACGACGACCCCCAGCGCGATCCGCGGCAGCCGGACGCTCCGGACGATCGTCTCGGCCGTGCCGTCGACCGGGAACGCAAAGAGATACGTGTAGGTGAGATCCGGCACCGGCACCGACGCCGTCGCGCTACCGAGACCGACACTCGCCCCAGTGAGCGTCACGCCGGTCGGGAGCGCCACGGCGTTGAGCGAGGCCTTCGCGACGGCCGGGATCGACAGCGACACCGGCCCGATGGTCGCACTCGCGAGCACGACTGCCACGAGTACGGCGCCCAGTCCGGTCGACCAGGCGACGGCACGCGCAGTCGCCGACCGCCGGTTCGTCGACCGAGTGCTCTGTCTCTCGGCGCCGCTCTCTGTGGGCGCATCCGCGTCGGCCTCGGTTCCGGCTCCGGTGCCCGCGTCCGTTCCGGCTCCGGTTCCAGTACCCGTGCCGGTTCCCATGTAGAACGCAACTCTATTTGGAGTAGGTAAATATTTATTGGACAAGGGCACACCGGGCGAGTGATGAGAGAGACGACAGTCGTCGGTGCGGTAGTCGTGCTCGTCGCCGCGCTCGGAGTCGTTCCGGCGGCGGGCGCAGGTATCGGGGCGGAAGCGAATCTCGCGGTCGATGGTGGGGCGACCAGTCTGGGAGACGCGCCGGCGGCCAGCACCGGTGCTGGCGCGGGTGCTGGTGGCGATGCCGGCCCCGTCGTCGGGGCTGTCTCGGCCGATGCACAGGCGGCGTGTTCGTACCCGCTGACGGTGACCGACGAGACGGGGACCGAGGTGACCCTCGAGGAAGAGCCCCAGCGGATCGTGACGCTGTCGCCGAGCGCGTCCCAGACCCTCTGGGAGTTCAACGCGAGCGGGAAGGTCGTCGGCGTCGCGGACACCGCGGGCTACCTGGAGGGCGCCAGCGAGAAGGAGGTCGTCACCGAGGGCCAGACGATCAGGACGGAGGTCATCGTCGGACTCGAACCCGACCTCGTGATCGCGCCGGACATCATCCCCAACGAGAAGGTCGAACAGCTCCGGTCGGCGGGGCTGACGGTCTACAACGTGAACGCGTCGACGAACTTCGCGGACGTCTACGCCAAGACCGAGCGCATCGGCGCCCTGTCCGGCGAGTGTGTGGCGGCCAATGCCACCGTCACCGACATGCGCGAGCGCGTGACGGCCATCCGTGACGCCGTCGCCGACGAGGAGTCGGCCGGCGGCCTCTACGTTTTCTTCGGGTTCACGACCGGGAACGGGACGTTCGTCGACTCCATCGTCACGAGCGCCGGACTGACGAACGTCGCCACCGAGGTCGGGATCTCCGGGTTCGGTCCGGTCAACCAGGAGGTCGTCGCCAACAACAGCGAGGCCATCGAGTGGCTCGTGCTCAACGACAACCCCGCGAGCCACCCCTCGGGTGACGTCTACAACCAGACCTACGCGCTACAGAACGACCAGACGGTCGTGTTGAACGAGAACTATCTCAACCAGCCAGCCCCGCGGACCGTCCTGGCCCTGGAGAATCTGACGCGAGCGGTCTATCCGGACGCCTACGCGGAGGCACAGGCCGCAGTCGAAGCGACGCCGACGCCCTCGCCGTCGCCGACGCCGACCGAGACGCCCGAACCGACGCCGACCGAGACGGACGCGATGGCGACACCCACGGACACGCCGGAGTCGATGGCGACCGAGACGCCCGAACCGACGCCGACGACGACCGCCGGCGACGGTCCCGGGTTCACCGCCGCTATCGGTGTGCTCGCAGTCGTACTCGTGGCCCTGTTCGCCCGGCGGCGTCGATAGCGCCACGCACGGGGTTCGGTTCGAGAGCTTGGCCGACGTTCGTTCGTCCGCTCCCAGCGAACTCGAACGGAATAGCTGTTCACTTGGTCTGCCCACTTTTTACTGCGGGGGGTGTCCTCGCTCGGCCTGCGGCCTCGCTGTGGGCACCCCCCGTTGCAAAAACGTGGGGAAAAACTGCCGGACGCCTCGCTCACTACGTTCGCTCGCGTCCGGTGAACCGCCTCGTTCCCTTCGGTCACTCGGCGGATGCTGCAGTGTTATGTCCATCCCCTTTACTGAACACGTGACACCGGAGAGACGCGTTTTCAGTACACAACTACTCTTCCAGCCACGTCTCGTGGAGGTGGACCCACTCGACGCCGTTGGGCGTCTCGCCCGCCCGGCGAAAGAGCGCGCTCGACAGACGAGCAGTTTCGCCCTGGGGTGCGGACTGGCGTTCGACGTACGTGACGAGACAGTGGCCGCCCTCGGTCAGGCGGGGGTCGAAGGACTCGATGTCGATGGTAAAGCGCGGGTCGGCGTCGGCGTACTGGCCCTGGTTGTCCTCGACCCACTCGATGACGGTGCGCCGGTCGCTTTTCGCGCCGCCGGGCGAGACCAGTTCGAAGTCCCGGGCGAGCACCCGTTCGAGGCGCTCGCGATCACCGCGGTGGCCGGCGTACCACTCGGCGAAGAAGTCGTGCAACTCGCGGACCTCCTGTTCGCAGTCCTCGACGAACGTCATACACGCGCTCGGGGCGGCCCTCGTGAAAGCGTTTGGCTATCGGACCTCGAGGAGTGTCGAGTTCAGGAGTAGGCGTCGTCGAACTCGCGTTCACGACGCATCAGTTCCTCGACACCGTGTTCGAGGATGTCCCGCCCCATCGCTGTCGCCCGATAGTACGTGTAGAAGCCCTGGCTGTCGGCGGTCCGTCGCTGGCGCTTGTCGACGAGTCCGACGTCGACCAGTTCGTCGAGGTGGTAGTGAAAATTGTGGGACTCGACGTCGACCGCGGCCTTGAGATCGGTCGTACTCAGTTCGTCGTTGGCGACGAGCGTGCGCAGGGTCCGGAACCGCGTCGGGTGGCCGATCGCCTGTTGCATCGCGAGGTACTCCTCGAGTGTCAGCCCGCTCGCTTCGGGAAGCGGCGGATCCGGCCGGCGAACCTCCTCTGTTCGACGACGATCGGATTCGGACATCTGGGGACTGCTCCAGTCCGAGCATCGGACCCTGCGTACTTAGGTCATATGCCGGACTGCTGTCGGCTCTGCGCACAGTTTTGCACCCACGTTCAAAACGAGGAGCTCTATGGCTCGCTCGACCGCCTGTGACGAGACCCCGCCCGAAACGCCCTCGTGGACCCCTCGCACTACTCGTCGAGGAAGTCCGGTTCGAGGCGTTTCTCCGCGCGCTCGGCCCGGAGGTGGTCGTAGAACGCGTCGCGGTCGACGTCGTTTTCGGTGCGCTCCTTGCGGTCCCGCACGGAGACGGTACCTGCTTCGCGTTCGTCGGGACCGACGATCAGCATGTAGGGGAGGTTGTCGTCGTGTCCTGCCCGAATTTTCCGCTGGAGCGTGTCGTCGCCCGTCGCCACGGAGACGCGAAAGCCGTCGTCGTCGAGTGCGTCGGCGACCTCGTGGGCGTAGTCGAAGACGTCCTCGTTCAGCGGGAGCACGCGAACCTGTTCGGGCGCGAGCCACAGCGGGAAGCGGCCGTCGAAGTGCTCGATGAGCACCATGAAGAAGCGCTCGTAACTGCCGTAGAGCGCCCGGTGGATCATCACGGGGCGGTGATCCTCGTTGTCCTCGCCCGTGTAGGTGAGATCGAAGCGTTCGGGCATGTTGAAATCGAGCTGGACCGTCGGACCGTCCCAGTCCCGGCCCAGCGCGTCTTCGAACGCGAAGTCGATCTTCGGGCCGTAGAAGGCGCCGTCACCCTCCTCGACGACGTAGTCGACGTCCTCGCCGTCCAGCACGGCCTGGAGCTGGGACTCGGCTTTCTCCCAGATCTCGTCGCTCCCGACGGACTTCTCCGGGCGCGTCGCCAACTGGACCGTATACTCCAGGTCGAACGCGTCGAGGATGTCGAGGATGATGTCCATGATCGCCAGGACCTCCGCCTCGATCTGGTCGGGACGGACGAACAGGTGGCCGTCGTCGATGGTGAACGCCCAGGTCCGCGAGAGCCCCGAGAGCTCGCCGCGTTGCTCGCGGCGGTAGACCTTGCCGTCCTCGAAATAGCGGATGGGGAGGTCGCGATAGGACCAGGATTTCTGGTCGAAGATGGTCGCGTGGCCGGGACAGTTCATCGGCTTGAGGCCGTACTCCTCGTCGTTGACCTCCAGCAGGAACATGTCGTCGACGTAGTTCTCGTAGTGGCCCGACTTCTTCCAGAGTTCGGTGCGGAAGACGTGGGGCGTCTCGACCTC
>Ga0207718_100849_pt1 | contig 20706 bp, 23 predicted proteins | sample A23M2SouthBayCA_FD_187749 | JGI IMG/M metagenome (GOLD analysis project Ga0207718, IMG submission 187749) | Aerobic enrichment media microbial communities from Eden Landing Ponds, California, USA - A23 M2 (SPAdes) | ecosystem: Environmental > Aquatic > Marine > Unclassified | place: Emeryville... | reverse complement strand
GAGGGTGCGACGGTGCCCGACCTCGACGACGAGACGCTCGTGGAGATGTACCGCGAGCTGAAACTCGCCAGGCACTTCGACCAGCGGGCGGTGAGTCTGCAGCGCCAGGGCCGGATGGGTACCTACCCGCCGATGTCCGGCCAGGAGGGTGCCCAGGTCGGCAGTGCCCACGCCCTGGCCGACGACGACTGGCTGTTCCCCAGTTACCGCGAGCACGCCGCGATGTACCACGAGGGCATCGGCCTGAAACAGGCGCTGCTGTACTGGATGGGCCACGAGGAGGGCAACGTCCGCAACGGCGAGACCGTCTTCTCGACGGCGGTCCCCATCGCCACGCAGATCCCCCACGCCACCGGCGCCGCCTGGGCGTCGAAGTTGAAGGACGAACGCAAGGCCTTCCTCTGTTACTTCGGCGACGGCGCCACCTCGGAAGGCGACTTCCACGAGGGGCTGAACTTCGCCGGCGTCTTCGACGTCCCCGTGGTCTTTTTCTGTAACAACAACCAGTGGGCCATCTCCGTGCCGCGAGAACGCCAGACCGCCAGCGAGACGCTCGCCCAGAAGGCCGCGGCCTACGGCTTCGAGGGCGTCCAGGTCGACGGGATGGACCCGCTCGCCGTGTACCAGGTGACGAAAGCCGCCGTCGAGAAGGCCCGCAACCCCAATCCCGACGAGTCTCGCCCCACGATGATAGAGGCCGTCCAGTACCGCTTCGGCGCTCACACGACCGCCGACGACCCCTCCGTCTATCGCGACGAGGCGGAGGTCGAACGCTGGAAGGCCAAGGACCCGATCCCGCGCATGGAGAGGTTCCTGCGCGACCGCGGCCTGCTCGACGACGAGCGCGTCGCGGCGATCGAGTCGGGGATCGAAGACGAGGTGGCCGAAGCGATCGCCGCCGCAGAGAGCGTCACCCGGCCCGAGCCAGCGGAGATGTTCGCCCACGTCTACGAGGGGATGCCGAAACGCCTGGAAGAACAGCAGGCCTACCTGCAGCGACTGCGCGACCGACACGGCGACGAGGTACTACTGGAATGAGCCAGAGAACCGAATCAGACGCCGAGACCGACGGAACTGACACCGAAACGGAGAGCCTCACGCTCGTCCAGGCCGTCCGCGAGGGACTGCACGACGAGATGGCACGCGACGACGACGTGCTCGTGATGGGCGAGGACGTCGGCGAGAACGGCGGCGTCTTCCGCGCCACCCAGGGGCTGATCGACGAGTTCGGCCCCGACAGGGTGGTCGACACTCCCCTCGCCGAATCGGGCATCGTCGGCACCGCGATCGGCATGGCCGCCTACGGGCTCAAACCCGTGCCCGAGATCCAGTTCATGGGCTTCATCTACCCCGCGTTCGACCAGATCATCTCCCACGCCGCCCGCCTGCGCAACCGCTCGCGCGGGCAGTTCACCTGCCCGCTCGTCGTCCGGGCGCCCTACGGCGGCGGAATCCGCGCGCCAGAACACCACTCCGAGTCCAAGGAGGCTTTTTTCGTCCACGAACCCGGCCTCAAGGTCGTCGTCCCGTCGACACCCTACGACACGAAGGGGTTGCTGGCCTCGGCCATCCGGGACCCCGACCCCGTCGTCTTCCTCGAACCCAAACTCATCTACCGGGCGTTTCGCCAGGACGTCCCCACGGAACCGTACACCGTGCCACTGGGCGAGGCGGCCGTCCGCCGGGAAGGGGCGGACGTCTCGCTGTTCACCTGGGGTGCAATGACCCGGCCGTCCCTCGAAGCGGCCGAGAATCTCGCCGGCGACGTGGACGTCGAGGTCGTCGACCTGCGGACGCTCTCGCCGCTTGACGAGGAGACCATCGTCGACTCTTTCGAGAAGACCGGGCGGGCCGTCGTGGTCCACGAAGCGCCCAGAACGGGCGGGTTGGCCGGCGAACTGATCGCGACGCTGCAGGAGGACTCGCTGCTCTACCAGGAAGCGCCCATCCAGCGGGTGACGGGCTTCGACGTGCCCTACCCGCTGTACGCGCTGGAGGACTACTACCTGCCCGAACCGGCACGCATCGAAGACGCCATTTGGGACGCCTTCGAGTTCTGAGCTATGCGCGAGTTCAAACTTCCCGACGTCGGCGAGGGGGTCGCCGAGGGGGAACTGCTGGTCTGGCACGTCGAACCCGGCGACCGGGTGACCGAAGACCAGGCCGTCGCCGAGGTCGAGACTGACAAAGCCGTCGTCGACGTGCCGTCGCCGGTCGACGGGACGGTCCGCGAGTTGCGCGCCGAACCCGGCGACGTCGTGCCCGTCGGCGAGGTGATCATCACCTTCGACGTCGACGGTGAAGAGAGCGAGGAGACAGTCGAGCAGTCCGACGGAGAGACGAGCGGGGAACCGGCCGCGGCGTCCGGCGGAGAACCGGCCGCGGAGTCGACCGACGACGCCGCCGACGGCCACTCGTCGGGTCGCGTGTTCGCGCCCCCGTCGGCGCGCAGACTGGCCCGCGAACTCGGCGTCGACATCGGGACGGTCACGGGGTCAGGGCCCGGCGGCCGGGTCACCGAGGCCGACGTCCGCGCCGCCGCCGAGTCTGCGAGCGAGGACGCCGACGACGGGGACGCTGGCGGGGATACCGACGAGAACGGCGGCGGACTGAAATCGGCAGTTACGCGGATCGGTGACGGCGAAGACGGAGACGACGAGGACGGTGACGGCGACGCGGACGGCCTCACGTCGGTCGTGACGGCCATCGACGACGGATCGGCGGACGGGGCCGGTGAGACGGCAACCGTCGAGCCGGCGGCAGGTGAGCCAGCCGACCGCGAGCGGACGCTGGCGACACCAGCGACCCGGCGGGTCGCCCAGGAACTCGGCGTCGACCTCGATTCGGTGCCGACCGACGAGACCCGCGACGGCGAACCGTTCGTGACGGAGGCTGCGGTCCGCGAGTACGCCGAGGCCCAGCAGCGCGCGCAGGCGGCCGACGCGGCGGCGGTCGCGGAAGGTGAAGCGGGTGAGTCCGCAACGTCCACGGAGACGGCCATCGAACCCGCGGACACGCTGCCCGTCGCGAGCAGCGAGGGCGAAGAACGACGCGAGCCCTATCGGGGGGTGCGCAAGACTATCGGCGAGGCGATGGAGCGCTCGAAGTTCACTGCCCCGCACGTCACCCACCACGACACCGTCGACGTGACCGAACTCGTCGAGACGCGCGAGCGTCTCAAACCCCGCGCCGAGGAACAGGGTGTTCGACTCACCTACCTTCCCTTCGTGTTGAAGGCGGTCGTCGCCGCCCTGCAGGAACACCCCGTCCTCAACACCTCGCTCGACGAGGAAAACGAGGAGATCGTCTACAAAGGCTACTACGATATCGGCGTCGCGACGGCCACCGACGCGGGACTCATGGTGCCGGTCGTCGAGGGAGTCGACGAGAAGGGCCTGCTCGAGATCGCGGAGGACGTGACCGACCTCACCGCGCGGGCGCGTGACCGCTCTATCGACCTCGACGAACTGCGCGGGAGCACGTTCTCGGTCACGAACTTCGGTGCCATCGGCGGCGAGTACGCCACGCCGATCATCAACTACCCCGAGACGGCGATCCTCGGGATGGGCGAGATCAAAGAACGGCCGATGGTCGTCGACGGGGAAGTCGTCCCGCGACACGTCCTGACGCTGTCGCTGTCGGTCGACCACCGGGTCGTCGACGGCGCGGACGCCGCACGCTTCGTCAACACGCTCGCGAAGTACCTCGAAGACCCGAGCTTGCTGTTGCTGGAATAGCGCTGGCGTCGTGGCCGACCGGAGATTCATTACCCTTCGGGCGACAATATCCGACGAGATGGCACAGGAAGGGACAGCCAGCATCGTCCGGGAGTTGATGGACGAACCCCACGTCGAAGGACACCGGGTCTCGGTCCGCCACCTCCACGAACAGGTCGAGGGACGCGACCTCGCACCACAGACGGTCGCCGACCGGTTGGGGCTGGACGTCGCCGACGTCTACCGCGCGCTGGCGTACTACCACGACAACCCCGAGGAGATGCACGCGGTGACGCGCCGCCGCGAGCGCCGCATCGAAGCGTCCCGTGACCGCGGCGCCGTCACCGGCCCCGACGACCTGTGACGTTCCGCCTTCTTCTCGACGAGATGACCGAGGGGAGTCTCGCCGAATACCTCCGGAAGATGGACCACGACGTGGAGCGCGTCGTCGAGTGTCCGGAACTCGGACCGGGGACGGACGACAGTTTCGTCGTGGCGTACGCCGAACGCGAAAACCGACTGCTCGTCACCGCCGACGACGATTTTCTCACGGAACACGATGCACTCGACCGCATCGGGATACTCTTTCAGCCGAACGAACGGCTGCCGGCGTTCGATACTGCGAACGCTGTCAACGAGATCTCGACACAGGTCGACCAGGGCGCAGTCACGGCCCACGACGAACCGTACCACCTGACCGAAGCGTGGCTCTGAGTCGAAGGACCCCACACCCTGTGAGGCGGGTTGGAGGACCCCCGCACGGTTCGGACTCCGACCGAGATCGTGCGAACGGGAGGTCAGTACGGCGGCGATTCTGCTTCGACGATCTCGCCGAGCCCCTGGAACTCGTCGGCGAGCAAGACGAGGAGGTCGTCGAGCGTGATGATCCCGGCGATAGTACCGTCGTCAGCGACGACAGGCATCCGGCGGGCGGGAGCGGCGCGCATCGCGCGGATGACGTCGAAGACGCCGTCGTCCATGTCGGCCGTCACCGGCCCCGGCGTCATCACGTCGCTGGCGGTCACTTCTCGGGGGTCCGCTCGCTCTCTGAGGACTTTCACGGTGAGGTCGCGGTCGGTGACGATGCCGACCGGGCGCCGTTCCTTGACGATGACGACGCTCCCGACGTTCTCTTCGGCCATGAGCGTCGCCAGGTTGCCGGCCGACTGGTCGCTGGAGGCCGTGACGATGTCGGTCCGGACGAGGTCTCTGATGGTCATGGACGGGTGTACTGGCGAGCGAGTCGCGGTTAATTACACACCGGGTATCGCGAAACAGTGCGATTAGGGGCCGCTTATCGTGGTCCTCGGCGTCGACCCGGAGAGACGACCGCGTTCCGGAACGGGAGGAGTCGTTTGTGGCCCCTCAACAGGATAACTCGACCGACTCGTCGTGCCCCCAGTCGTACATCTCGATGGTTGCGTCCGCCGATTCCTGTTTGAGCAGGTGACCGGTCTCGGCGCTCACGTAATACGTGAACGGTCCCTGCAAGCTCGGCTGCCCCGACTCGGTCTCGTAGACGTACACCGTCTGGCCGTCGATGGTCGTCGTCCGGGAGGGACGGACCGAGACGTTCTGGAGGTACTCGGCCTCCGTCCAGTTCCCGGGGTCTTTGGTCTCGGGGACGTCCTGTGAGAAACACTCCCCGCCCGTTTCGTACGCCTCCCGGCCGTCGACGTTGTACACCGTGAGTGGCCTGTCCTGGCCCTCGAACGCGATCTCGACGACGAAATCGGTCTCGTACCAGCGCCCCTCCTGGGTGACCCTTCCCTCTTCGGTCTGGAACTCGGCCGTGAACCGGTAACTGTTCTCGAGTTCCAGCAACCCGGACATCTCCGGGAGCTGGGCGGTCGTCGCCGGGCCGCTGGCGTTCGGCGTCGGCGAGGGGGTCGGCGTCGTCGTGGCCGTCTGCGTCGGTGCCGGCGTCGCGCCACCCCCGTCGCCGCCGTCGCCCGAGCCAGCACTGCCGTCGCTACCCTCGCCGTCACTGCCGTCGTTACTCGCGCCGTTCCCGTCACCGTCGTCACTCACGCCATCGACGGCAGTTGCGGTGGGCGTCCCACCGCCGCCGGTACATCCGGCGAGGACGACCGTGAGAACCACGAACAAGAGCAGTACGTGTCGCCTGGAGAGATAGATCATTCACCCATCTTTTTCGCTTTGACAGTTGTTATGGTTCGGTCTAGCCCTCTAGCGTTTGGGCCCTCGCGGTGACCGGGGACGGGCGGCTTTTTGTCCGGGCCGCCCGTCGGTCCGGCAAATGGTCGTCGGAGACGTCACCACGGGAACCGACGTACTGGTCATCGGCGGCGGACCGGGCGGCTACACCGCCGCGATCCGCGCCGGGCAGCTAAACCTCGACGTCACGCTCGTCGAGGCCGACGCCTACGGCGGGACCTGCCTGAATCACGGCTGTATCCCCTCGAAGGCGCTCATCTCGGCGACTGACGTCGCTCACGATGCTCGCCACGCGGAAGAGATGGGTATCTACGCCGACCCCGCGGTCGACCTGCAGGGCATGGTCGCCTGGAAAGACGGCGTCGTCGACCAGCTCACCGGCGGCGTCGAGAAACTCTGCAAGGCCGCGGGCGTCGAACTCGTCGAAGGACGCGCGGAGTTCGCGAGCGAGAACACCGCTCGCGTCGTCCACGGCGGCGAGGGCCAGGGCGCCGAAACCGTCGAGTTCGAACACGCGATCGTCGCGACGGGCTCGCGACCCATCGAAGTCCCGGGGTTCGAGTTCGACGGCGAGCACGTCCTCTCTTCGCGTGACGCGCTGTCCATGGAGTCGGTCCCCGAGGAACTGGTCGTCGTCGGCGCCGGCTACATCGGCATGGAACTCTCGACGGTCTTCGCCAAACTCGGCGCCGACGTGACGGTCCTCGAGATGCTGGACGACGTCCTCCCGGGCTACGAGGACGACGTCTCCCGGGTCGTCCGCAAACGCGCCGAGGATCTGGGCATCGACTTCTACTTCGGCCAGGCCGCACAGGACTGGGAGGAGACAGCGGCGGGCGTGATGGTCCGCACCGAGGACGAGGACGGCGACGTCTCGGAGTTCGGCGCCGAGCAGTGTCTCGTCGCGGTCGGACGCGAGCCGGTGACGGACACGCTGAATCTGGAAGCCGTGGAAATCGAACCCGACGAGAACGGCTTCCTCGCGACGGACGACCAGGCACGGACAGACCTGGATAGTGTCTTCGCAGTGGGCGACGTGGCGGGTGAACCGATGCTCGCCCACAAGGCGATGGCCGAGGGCGAGGTCGCCGCCGAGATCGCGGCGGGCGAACCCACGGGGCTGGACTACCAGGCGATACCCGCGGCGGTCTTCACCGACCCCGAGATCGGCACCGTGGGCATGACCGAGGCCGAGGCCGCGGACGCGGGCTTCGAGCCGCTGGTCGGGGAGTTCCCGCTGCGAGCGAACGGTCGGGCGCTGACACTCGGCGACTCGGAGGGGTTCGTCCGCGTCGTCGCCGCGAGCGACGGTGAGTTCCTCCTGGGCGGGCAGGTCGTCGGGCCCGAGGCCTCGGAACTCGTCGCCGAGATCGCCCTCGCGGTGGAGATGGGCGCGCAACTCGAAGACGTCGCTGCGACCGTCCATACCCACCCTACCCTCTCGGAAGCCGTTCGCGAGGCCTGTGCGAACGCACTCGGGAAAGCCGTCCACACGCTGAATCGGTAGGCGTCGCTCGGAGGCCTCGACGGTCTCCGAGGAGGCGACGACTCACGGACCGAGGGTGCTCAGCCCGACCACGACAGCGGGAGCAGGTCGGGTTCGTGACCGACGATATCCTGGCCGACTGGCGAGCGTACCATGTCGACGAACGCACCCTCACGGGCGTCGAACTCGTCCCAGGCGTAGGCGGCGTGTGTGACCGTCGTCGGATACCCGGGGTCGGTGAGGCCGTACGTAGTACCGTCGACGACGACGTCCAGCGACGGGAGCGACGACCGGGCGTAGCCGACCGGTAAGTAGGTGATCGCGTCGTCGCGGTCCATGGCGATTTCGAGCCGATTGCGGGGCTGCCCGAACCGGACGTCCACGGCCAACTGTCGCCGGAGGAAGGTCTCTTTCATGCGACCGTCCGGCGTGCTCGTCGCCCCGGCCACGACGTGGATATCTCGGTCCGGGCCGCCGACCGCGCGCCAGTTCTCCGTCTCCCCGCGATAGATCCGGCGGATCTCGTCGGCAGCCAGTGCCGTGACCCCGGCCTCCGCGACCGCGGGACTGACGAAAAACGCCTGCCCGCCGCGCGCGACCGGCGCGGTCGTCAGCCGTTCGGCCTCGCTGTCGGGCAGCGTCTCGACGAGCGACTCCCCGTACGGGCGGGTCGGCCCGAGCGTGAACACGTCGGGGGTGCCGTCGGCGACGCCGGTGACCCGCGCTGTGGGATCGAGTCTCGACGTGGCGACGAGGACCGGCGGCCGGCCCCGTTCACCGGTGGGTGCGAGACCGCGGTCGGCGGCGAAGTGGTCGGCGAGCCGATCGTCCGTGCCCGACTCCCCGGGTCCGGACCACTCCCAGTACTCGTCGGGTTCCGGGTTCCCGTTCCAGACGGACGCCGCGCGCCGAATCGGGCGAACGAGGTGCCTGTCCGGGGCGACGGTGAGCGCGGGCGCCTGCGTAGCCGCCGGTGTGGGCGCGGTGGTAGTCGGCCCGGTCGCAGCCACCGGCGCAGTCGTCTCCGTTGGCGCTTCCGCGTCGGCGCTCGCAGGCGTCGTGGTCCGGCGGTCGGGACTGTTGGTGCCGGCGAGTGCATCCGGACAGCCGGCCAGCGACGCGAGGACGGCGACACCGGTGGCGAGGACTGCTCGTCGACTCGACGACCGACGACCGGTATCGGACCGGCCCGACGCGGACTCGCCGACGGGGGCGTCGGGGCCCTCGGAAGGGTCGATGTCGTTCATCGGGCGAGAGAACACGGTCCTGACAGTTGTATCCTCCGGGCAGAAACCGTCTGAGAAGGACCGAAACGCCTGTATACGACAATAGATGTCGTGTGTGGTACATAGTCAGACCGTATCGTAGGGCGGTTCCGTCCACATTCTACATAGACAACAATAGTACTCATATCCGACCATTGAGAGGGGTTCACGCACCGTGTGGTTCGGAGGGGTACGGGCGCGGACGTACCCCTATTATAAACCCGTTTAATTAGATGGGCGGATCTTTCGGGTGATGACGTCCGATCAGGAGCAGTCGAGTGGCCGGGTATCACGGCGCAACTTCCTGCTGAGTTCGGCGGCCGTCGGGACGGCGGCGGGTCTCGCAGGGTGTAGCGGTGGAAGCGACGGCGACGGTGGCGGCGACGGCGGGGACGGTGGGAGTGACGGCGGCGACGGCGGCGACAGCACACCGACGCCGGAGTCGACGCCGACGGCCGAGATGGACGGTGACGGCGGTTCGACGCCCGCCAGCGGCAGTGGCGGCCCGTCGCTTCTGACCGGCGAGGGGTCCTCGACGGTCTACCCCATCGCGAACGAAGGCTCCTCCTACTGGAACGGGAACGCCCCGCCGAGCGACGGCGAGTACTGGGGCAGCAACGACGAGGGCGAAGTGCCCGGCTGGAGCCAGGTCGAGACCGACATGCACCTCGCCGACTACTTCGCGAGCCAGTACGGCTTCGAGGCCACCGGGACGCGTTCGAGCCCGCCCTACCGCGCGACCATCGGCCTGAGCCACTCCGGGACCGGCTGTGAGGCGGTCACGAACGGCCTCGTCGACATCGGCAACTCCTCGGGGCCGATCACGGCCGAGCTCGACTGGACCCAGGAGAAGGCCGACGAAGAGGTCGTCGACCACGTCCTCGGGCGCGACGGCCAGCCCGTCGTCGTCAGCAGCGACATCTACGAGGCCGGCGTCACCCAGCTCACCGGCGAGCAGATCCGCGGTATCTACCAGGACGAGATCACCAACTGGAGCGAGGTCGGCGGCCCGGACCAGGAGATCTTCTGCATCGGCCGCGCGGTCGGGTCGGGCACGGACACTTCCTTCCGGCTGAACATGCTCGGTGACGCCGAGGCCGAGATGCCCGGCGTCGACACCCGTCAGGGCCAGAACCAGGGCGTCGCCCAGCTCGTCCGCCAGAACGAGGGTGCCATCGCGTACATGGCGCTCGCCTTCACCGGCGAGAACGTCCGCCCCATCGCGATCGACTTCGAGGGGACGGTCTACAAGCCGGACAAGGACGCCGAGAACACGATCTTCGACAGCGACTACCCGCTGAACCGCGACCTCCACATGTACACCCAGATCACCGAGGACACGCCCGAGGGGACGGACATGCGCGAGGGCGCGTTCATGAGCATGTTCCTGACCGACTTCGGCCAGCAGGTGTTCGTCGAGGGCAACAACTACATTCCACTACCGACCGCGGACCTCGAATCCGAGGCCGAGAAACTGCCCGGGCCCGTGCCCGGGATGTGACCGCCGAATCGCCAGCGGAATAGCTGATACCACCCCCGTTATATTAATGAAATCTGATACGTATACGGCCCGCATGCGTGCGGACATCGCGCGCAGGTACGCGCGCAGTCGCGAGTTCGTGGCGGACACCCCGTCCGACGCGCTCGCGGTCGGCACGCTCGGGACGCTCGCACTGACTGGTGCGTTCGTCGGGTTCCTCACGACCTCGCGGTTCACCTCACTGGCCGTCGTCGCCTTCCTGCTGGCGGTGGGCTACGGGTGGGTGCGCCACCAGGAACTGGCTGCCAAAGGTGTGACGCTCGCGATGACCGTCTCGACAGTATTGATCCTGTCGCTGATCACGGTGTTCATCTTCGTCGAGGCGTGGCCGGTCCTGGCCGACCGGACCGGGCGGGTGTTCGGCGTCCCGGTCCCGGGACTGGAGATGTTCACGACGACGCAGTGGACGCCCGCCGTGGCGGAGCCGAAGTACTCGATGCTCCCGATGATCCAGGGGACGGTCCTCGTGACGGTCATCGCGACGGCCGTCGCGGGTCCCCTGGGCGTCGCGGCCGCGCTCTTCCTCTCGGAGATCGCACCCGAGCCGGTCCGGGAGGTCGTCAAACCCGGCGTCGAGATCCTCGCCGGGATCCCCTCGATCGTCTACGGCTTCCTTGGCTTTACCGTGTTGAGCCCGTGGGCGTCCGACCAGTTCGACCTGCTGGGACAGGGAACCTACCTCTTCGTTGGGATCGTCGTCGGGCTGATGGCGCTGCCGACGGTCGTCTCTGTCGCCGAGGACGCCATCAACAGCGTTCCCGAGTCGATGAAAAGCGGGTCGCTGGCCCTGGGAACGACCGACTGGCAGACAATGACCACCATCACGGTGCCGGCGGCCTTCTCGGGCATCTCGGCTGCGGTCCTGCTGGGTGTCGGGCGGGCCATCGGCGAGACGATGGCCGCGACGGTCATGTTACGCAACAGCCCCGCCATCGCCGAGCCGCTGTACAACGCCTTCTACGGGTTCGAGACGCTCACGTCGCTCATCGCGGCCAACTACGGCACCTCCAGCGGCTTCCAGCAGGACGCCCTGTTCGTCGCCGGATGTATCCTCTTCGTCTCCGTGCTGGTGCTCAGCGTCGGCTCGCAACTGGTCGAGGAACGCGTCGAGCGCAAGCTCGGGAGTGGTGAGTGATGGCCCGCGCCACCGAATCGACGCTGGTTCGCGAGGACACCTCGGCCTACGAGGCGGTCGCCGGTCTCACCGTCGGACTGGCCGCCGTCCTCTTTTTCCTCGCGCTCGCGGCGCTCGTCGATATCGTCTCGTTGACCGACACCGTCGTCGGCGTCCCCACGTTGACGCTGCTCGGGACGCTCCTGGTCGTCATGGGGGTGGCCGTCGTCGGGTTCGGGCTGCTGTCCTATCGCGAGGTGTTCCCGACGCAACCGCGCGAGAGCGCCGGCCTCATCGCAGCCCTGCTGTTCGGCGGCATCTGGTTTCTCCTCGGGGCACTCGTCGGGTCCGAAACTCTCGGACTGGGTCCGCTGGGCGGTCTCGTCGTCGGCCTCGTCGCGGGGCTAGGGGCCGGAGCGGTGACCGCGGTCCCGCGGGAGGACATCGGGTCGACACTGCCGGCCGGCGCCCTCGCGCTCGTGTTCGGGTTCGTCTTCCTCCTGGGTGTGGTCGGCCCCGAGTGGTCGTGGTCGCCGGCGAACTTCCCCGACGACCAGCAGGTCACCTTCTTCGCGCGCAGCGTCGCGCCCTTCGCGGTCCAGGGCTCGGCGCTGGTCGTCGGGTGGGCGGCCGCCAAGGCCTACGGTGGGTTCGGCGCGCGCGGCCGCCACTTCGGCGCGTACCTGCTCGTCTACCTCAATGCGCTGGCGATCATCGCCGTGCTGGTCGCGCTCGTCGCGTTCGTCGTGTTCAAGGGGTTCGTGCCGGTCACCGAGAGCGTCCAGTTCGGCCTCGGGGTCGGCCCCGAGACGACGGTCGCTCTGTTCGGGTTCAGCTACACCGTCGTCTGGCCGGTCTACTGGCCGTTCCTGATGAACGGCGCCTCGCTGTTTACCGACATCACCGGCGTGTTCCCGGCCATCGTCGGGACCGCGTGGCTGGTGATCGGGGCCGTCGTCCTCGCCGTGCCGCTGGGCGTCGGCGCCGCGGTCTTTCTCACCGAGTACGCCGAACAGGGCGGGTTCACCCGCGTCGTCGAGGTGGCGACCAACGCGCTCTGGAGCACGCCCAGCATCGTCTTCGGGCTGTTCGGGGCCGCCTTCCTCGTCCCGCGTTTTACCCCACAGCCCCAGAAGTCACTGCTCGCGGGGATGATCACGCTCGGGTTCATGCTCCTGCCGCTGGTCGTGATCACCGCCCGCGAGGCGATGGTGGCGGTCCCCGACGAGTACCGCGACGCCAGCGCCGCGCTGGGCGTCTCGCGGTGGCAGACGATCCGCAGCGTCGTCATCCCCGCCTCGATGCCGGGCATCGTGACCGGCGTCATCCTCGGCGTGGGTCGGATCGCCGGCGAAACCGCGCCGCTCTTGCTGACGATGGGCGGCGGGTCGTTCGTCCCCGCCGGCCAGCGAGCCAAAGTGCTGAACGGCTTCCAGCTGTCGCTGTCCCCGCCGTTCGTGACCAATCCCGAACTCACGCAGGCGACGACCGCGCTGCCCTACCAGCTCTACCAGGTCGTCCTCACCGGGACCGGCGAGACCGCCGGCGTCAACGACGTCCTCGCGTTCGGCTGGGGGACCGCGCTGGTCCTGCTGGCGGTCGTGCTTTCCTTCTACGCGGTCGGGATACTCACGCGCCAGTACTTCCGGAGCAAACTCAAGTATGAGTGAGACAGAATCTCCCACCCAGACCGACGGCACCGACAGCACCGACAGCCCGCACCAGACGGTCGCGGGCGAGACCGAAGAGCGACTCCGCGAGGAGTGGCGCGAGTACGCCTTCGAGGACGAGACGAAACTCGCCGTCGAGGACCTGGACGTCTACTACGGCGACGACCACGCCCTGAAGAGCGTCTCGATGGACATCCCCGAGCAGAGCGTCACCGCCCTGATCGGCCCGTCGGGCTGTGGGAAGTCGACGTTCCTGCGCTCGCTCAACCGCATGAACGACCGCATCAACAGCGCCCGGATCGACGGGTCGGTGCGACTCGACGGCGAGGAGATCTACCGTGACGGCGCCGACCTCGTCGAACTGCGAAAGCGCGTGGGCATGGTGTTCCAGGCACCCAACCCCTTCCCCAAGTCCATCCGCGAGAACGTCTCGTATGGCCCGCGCAAACACGGCGATATCAACACGGGACTGCTCCCGCGGTTGCTCGGGCGGGACGACACCGAAGCGGAGACGGAACTCGTCGAGCGTTCGCTGCGCCAGGCCGCGCTGTACGACGAGGTCAGCGACCGCCTCGAGGACAACGCGCTCGGGCTCTCCGGTGGGCAACAGCAGCGACTGTGTATCGCCCGCTGTCTCGCCGTCGACCCCGAGGTCATCCTGATGGACGAACCGGCGTCGGCGCTGGACCCCATCGCTACCTCGAAGATCGAGGACCTCATCGAGGAACTCGCCGAGGACTACACAGTGGTGGTCGTCACCCACAACATGCAGCAAGCAGCGCGTATCTCCGACCAGACCGCCGTCTTCCTCACCGGCGGCCACCTCGTCGAGTATGACGGCACGGAGAAGATCTTCGAGAACCCCGAGAGCCAGCGCGTCGAGGACTACGTGAGCGGCAAGTTCGGGTGACAGACGTGGCCCGGGACGAGTACCAGCAGGCGCTCGACGACCTCCGGACGGACGTCTGTGAGATGGGTGAGTCGGTGCTCACCCAGCTCGACCGGGGACTCGACGCACTCGAGACGAACGACGAGGCACTCGCCAGGGAGGTCGTCGAGGGCGACGACGCTATCGACGACCGCTACCTGGCACTGGAGAGTGACTGTGTCGACCTGCTCGCACTGCAACAGCCCGTCGCCAGCGACCTCCGTTTCGTCACCGCCTCGTTCAAGGTCATCACCGACCTCGAACGGGTCGCGGACCTGTCGACGAACTTCGCGCGCTACTCGCTGTCGGCCGAGGCGTCGCGGACGGCGTCGGTCGACGTCGCGGCCATCGGTGAGGTCGCGAGCGACCAGGTGCGGGCGGCACTCGACGCCTACGCCGACGCGGACGCCGAGGCTGCCCGCACCGTGGCCGGCCGTGACGACGACGTCGACGCGCTATGTCAGCGCGCGAGCCAGCAGGTCGTCCGCGACCTCATCGAGAGCGAGGCCGGCGGCGACGCCTGGGCCATCGAGCGACTCATGGACGACGTCTCCCGCCTGCTCCTGACGGTGCGGGACCTCGAGCGCGTCGGCGACCACGCCGTCAACATCGCGGCACGAACCGTCTACATGGCCGAGAACGACCCCGAACTGATATGAACACGCCCAAACAGCCATGAAAACCCGCAAACTCCAGCAGGTCGGCGGCGGCACCTACACTGTCTCGATCCCCAAAGAGTGGGCCGACGACCACGGCCTCGAGGCGGGGATGGAACTCAACCTCTACACGCACGCCGACGGGTCGGTCGTCGTCCGGACGGAAGAACGCGACGGCGGCGACCTCTCGACCGCGCGGATCGACGTGTCGGGGACGGCCCCCGCGCTGGTCGAACGGGCCCTTCGGGCCGCCCACGCCGTCGGTTTCGATACCGTGACGCTCGTCCCCGAGGGGGCGTTCACGGCCGCCCAGCGCCGTGCCGCGCGGTCGGTCGTCCGCGATCTGGTCGGGACGGATCTCCTCGTCGAACGTAGCGAGGAGATCACCGTCCAGCACCTGCTCGACGCCTCCACAGTCTCGGTCCGACAGTCCGTCGTCCAGTTGCAGTTCACCGTGCTGTCGGTCCACCGCGAGGCGACGGCCGCGGTCGTCGGCGGCGATGCCGAGGGACAGGCCGAGCGCATCCGCGAGCGCGCCGCCGAGGCCGACCGCCTCGCGCGGATGGTCCACCGCCACGCCACCCGGTCGCTCACCTCCTTCGAGGAACTCGACCGGCTGGGCGTCTCCCGGACGGAACTGTTCGACTACGAGGCCACCGCCCGTGCGCTCCGCCGGGTCGCGGACGAGGCCGTCCGCACCGCCGAGGCCGCCGAGCGACTGTCGACGCCGCTCCCGGACGCGGTGGCCTCGACCGTCCGCGAGACTGCCGAGGACGCCCGCACGGTCGTCGACGAGGCGACGACGGCCGTCCTCGACCGGCCGGACGCCACAGCGGCCCACGCGGCACTGGACCGCCGCGACGAGACGGTGGCGACTGTCACTGCAGCCACGGACGCACTCTTCGACGCGTCGGCGACACCGTTCGACGGCACGGTCGCCAACGCGACCGACGGCGGACGCGCCCTACCGACGGATGGGACCGTCGCGACGGCCGCCGCGACGAGCCGGGTGCTCGATACGGTCCGTCGGACGGCCGACTGTGGTGGCGCTATCGCAGACGTCGCGCTCCAGGCCGCCGTTCGCGCCGACGAGGACTGACCGCCGGACGTCCCGCCGGTAATCTGGTGTTACCCGGCGGTATCGGCTCTATACTAACGTGAGTCCGCCCTGCCGAAACGGCCGAGAGCCATGGACAGGACCAGCACCCGTTGCCCGCTGTGTGAGTTCGAAGACGACCGGACCGCCGTCTACCAGCATCTGCAGATCTCACACCGGAAAAGCGAGTTGAGTCGGAAGATACTGGCGGACGCGGAGGGGGTACCCGACCCGGTCGACACGGTCGAAAGCACGTCGCGGACGGCCGACTGACGACGCCCGCGACAGGGAAGACTGCACACCGACCACCCGGCGACGACGAGTCACTGCGCGTCGAGCGCGGCCGAGCGGTGCTCCTCGAGTGTCGCCTGGACGTCGGCCCAGTCGACCGGCGTGGCCCGGTCGGCGACGGCGTGTTCGAAGGTCTCGACGCGGTCGCCGAAGCGGTCCCGCCAGGCCGGTCGGGCGAGCGCGTCCAGCCAGTCTTCGAGGCCACTCGCCCGTTCGTCCAGCGAGACGAGTCGCCCCGCAACGTCGTCGAGAGCGGCGTCGGCGGTGTCCACGGTGTCGTCACTGGCGCTGTCACCCTCGCCCCCGTTCTCGGTCTCGCGTTCGAGCCAGGTCAGCAGGTCGGCTCGTTCGGCCCGCAGGTCCGCGAGCAGGAGGGTCGCGACCCGGACGCGCAGGCTCGCGTCGAACCAGGCGACGGCAGGGTCGGCGATCTCCTCTCCCCCGGGGAGCGTCGGTGTCTCGTCCTCGCCGGCGTCGTCGAGCGCTTCCGCGACCCCCGAGAGTTCGTCGAGCATCCCCGCCACCGAGTCGACGTCCTCGGCGAGGCGCTCGGCGCGATAGCCGGCGTCGGCGAGCCACCGCTGGAAGTCGTGTTCGAGTTCCAGTTTGAGGTCGTCGGCGTCGGCCTGGAGTCGATTCGCCTCGGCCGTGACCGACGAGCAGGCCCGGCCGACCTCGTACAGCGAGTCCGTCTCCTCGGCCCTGTCGACGGCATCGCGCAACGACGCCTGGACCGATTCCAGTCGCTCTTCGAGCTGGCCGAGTTCGGTCTCGTACTCGTCGAATCGCGCCGCGACGAGGTCGATGTCCGCGACTGGCTGGGCGTCCTCGTGGGCCTCCTCGAGTTCGATCCCGACGAGTTCGACCCTGGTCTCGGGCGTGGCGACGACCTTCGAGAGGTGACCGAGCGAGTCGTCGACGGCCGATTCGGTGACGACGCCGTCCTCGCTGACGTGGGAGAGCGCCCGTCGGGCGGCCTCGGGGCCGCTGTTCTCCTCGGCCGCGACGACCGCATCGACGGCCTCGTCGACCGCCATCCCGTCGAGCGACGGGACGTCCGTTCCAGCACCGTCCTCGGCGTCGTCCTGGCTCATGGCTCGCAGTTCCGTTGGAACGAGGTTATATATTGTCGTCTCCGACCGTGATCGAGAACGTTGCCCGGGGTCGGCTTCGCCGCCTTCGACGGCTCCGTCGGTGTCCTGGCGAACTCCGGGCGTTCGAACCCAGCGAGACCAGCCAGAGCGAGCAAAGCCGTACGCACCGCGAGTGGGCCCTCGGCAGACGGTTCGGTACGGTCAGTATGGGGGAGTTCTCTCGCTGGCTCGTTCACCTGGCGCCAACAGTGAAGTGAGTCGATAGCCACACGTCGACCATGGATAGGGACCGTCCGCCCCTGATCGGATACGTGACTGCGCTGGTCGGCCTCCTGACCGTCCCCCACCTGCTGTCGGCCGTCCTCGGCGTGGCCGTTCGGACCTGGGAGACCACCGGTTCGTGGCCGTGGTGGTTCCCCGAACTCTGGTCGGTCGGCGCGACCGTCGCTCGCTACAGCCAACTCGTCGATTTCGTCTCGTCTCTGGTCGTCCCGCTGGCCGTCTTCGGGCTCGGAGTTCACCTGGGCCTCTCGCGACGCGGTGCTGTCGGTGAGAACGGAGACTCGCGACGGGACGCCCACACTGGTGAGTGAAACGAGAGCGCTGCTTACTCCTCGTCGCCGAGGATCTCGGCCGGGTCGCCGTCACCGGCGACGATCCGGGCGTTGATCTGTCGGGTCTCGTCGCCGACCTCGTTGCCGCGGACGGTCACGCGCCGGCGCTCGCCGTCGCGACTCGGCTCGTAGCCGGTCCCACCAGCGAGGAGGACCTCCGCGAGTGCGGTGCCCTGGACGTCCTCGCGCATCGGTCGGCCAGTGTCGTCGGAGCCGCCGGTGATCTCCAGCGTGAATCCCGACAGACCGACGGCGCCGCCGTCGACCTCTTCGCCGATCGTGCGTCCGATGAACCGGTTGGCGTCCTGTCCGTCCACGTCGACCTGATAGGTGGTACCGTCGTCCGGGTCGGCGACGGCAACCGTGAAGTCAGCCATACCGGTCAGAACACGTCGCCGACTAAAAAGCCCTCTTTTTCGCTTCGACGCCCCGTTCGGCGCCACGAACAGCGACACGCCGCCGACGACGGCGGCGTTCCCCGCGACGACACCTCCACCCATCCCACTCACCACGCTCACCCCACCCATCCCACTCAGCACGCTCATCCCACTCGCCCCACTCAGCGTGCTCATTCCACTCACCGCGCTCAGCACGCTCAGCACGCTCACCGCGCTCAGCACGCTCAGCACGCTCACCGCGCTCAGCACGCTCAGCGCAGATCCATCGTGAACCCCGTCTTCTCGTCGGGGTCGAACCCGCAGGACTCGTAGAACTCGTGTTTCCACTGCTCGTCCGAACCCGTCAACAGCATCACTTTGTAGCAGTCCCGCTCGCGCGCTCTGTCGACCGCCGCCTCGACACATTGTGTCCCAAAGCCCTGGCCCCGGTAGTCCTCGTGGGTGACGACGTTCTCGATGACCGCCCAGGGTCGCGCGCCGCGAGTGAGGTTCCGCGCGACCGAGAGCACGCAGGTCGCGACGAGCCGGTCGTCGTGTTCGACGACCACGACGTCGAGCGTGTCGTCGGCGCACATCTCTGCCCACAGGTCGGCGGACTGGTCGGGGGCCGGGAGGTGGTCGTCGGGATTCAGCATCCGGTAGAGGTCGAGCAGTTCGTCCAGTTCGCCCTCGCGTGCGAGTCGGGTCGTCCCCATCTCGGTGGCGACTGCTCGGCCACCCCGGATAGAGTCCGGTGATCCACACTCGCCGGAATGGAAGGTACTTTGACAGTCTCGGGCGAACGGGTGCCCATGAGTGGCTGGTCCCCGCCCGCTCCGTCGAACGCGCTCGTCGCCGGTGTCGGTGTCCTGCTCTTGCTGTGGCTGGTCTACGCGATACTGATCCAGGGGTCGATTCTGATCGGCCTCCTGCCGGGTACCCTCATCGTCGCGGCGTACGTGGTCTGGCGCTTTCTCGTCGCGCTCGAAGCGATCGCCGACGGCGTCCACCGCATCGCCGACCAGCGCGAGGGCGACTGACGTCGCGGTCGACCGCCGTCAGCCCTGGTCGACGTCGACGAGCGTCGAGACGCGGGCGTTCTCCTTGAGTCGGAGGCCCGCACCGCCCACCGAGAGCGGTACTTTCCCGAGTTCCTGCACGTGGAGCGTCGGGTGGAACGCGCCCCGCGCTCTGACGGCGTCCCGGGTCTGGACCGTCGCGACCGCGTCCTCGGGGACGGCGAGTGACTCGTTGTATTCGAGGAGGTACTGGCCCGGACCGAGGTGCCACCACTCGTAGTCGTCGTCCTCGTTTCTGTACTGGCGGTCGTGGGGCTCCAGCCCCGCGGGTTCGAGTTCACCGCCACCGAAGTCGACGCGGCCGGGTTCGGCGACCTCGTGTATCTCCGTCACTGTGAGGTCGAGTCCCTGCCCCTCGGTCTGGGTCGGTTCGTGGACGATGCCGTCGACGAACGAAGCGAGGTCGGTCACGTACACACAGTCGCCCGCACTGGGCAAAAGCGTGGGGCCGGCGGTCCGCTGACGAGGATTGGACAGATATACGCTCTACAAAGAACATATATGTTCGAGCGACGAACGAGTAGTATGAGCGAGACGCCAGCGCGCGACGGCTGGACAGCGGAGCGGACGACGTTCCAGCGGGTGTACGACCTGCTCGTCGGTACGCAGGAGTTCCTGAGCGCCGCTGCGTTCGCCGAACGGGCGGACTGTTCCGAGACGGCGGCCCGCGGCGCGCTCGACCAGTTGACCGAGATGGGCATCGCCCGGCGACGGGACGGACGGCCGGCGACGTACCGACGGAACGACTCGTACTTCGAGTGGAAACGGGTCGAATCGCTGGCTCGCGAGCACGCCCCCGCGGACCTCCGTGTCCGGGTCGAGGACCTGGTCGACCGCGAGTCGGCGTTCCGGGAGCAGTTCGGCGTTCCCGACCCGGACGCGGTGACGAGCGACGACCTGCCCGACGACCACGGGGCGCTCGAAGACCGCTGGGACGACCTCCGGGAGTGGCGCACCGTCCGCCGTGACGTCCGACTCCTCCGCGAGGCAGTCCAGCGTGCCGACCGCCTCGCCGACGACGGCGCGAGCGCGTGACACCGGACGACTCTCCGGGCGGCCCACTCGACGTCCCCACGCTGACGGTGCTGGGACGCCGGGCAGCATCACACGGCCTCGTCGAAACGTGGTCACTGCAACCGGACGACATCTCGCCGCGACACCTCGAGATCCGTCTCGACCCGAAACGGTACCCGCCGGGCGTCGACGCGACGCGACTCGACGTCGGCTGGTACGAAGGTGACGAGTACACGGTTCACTGCGTCGAATCCCGCGGCGAGGGCCGCTGGCAGTGTCGCTGGGACCGCCACCACAAACCCGACGCGCCGAGGACACACTTCCACCCGCCACCCGACGCCGGGTCCGAGATCGAACCATCACCCCTCGACGAGACCCACTACCTCGGCGTCCTGTTCGCCGTCCTCGACTGGGTGGCCGACCGGGTCGCGACGCTCCACGACGAGTCGGATCCGGGAGCGTGACTCTCGACGATGTTCACGGCATAGAGTGTACTGAACGATTGCGGTGGCGCGCGCCGTTGAGCGTGCCGAGCCCTGCGAGGCCGCGAGACGGAAGCGCGAGGGATGAGCGAGCGACGGAGGAGCG
>Ga0207718_100841_pt1 | contig 20881 bp, 21 predicted proteins | sample A23M2SouthBayCA_FD_187749 | JGI IMG/M metagenome (GOLD analysis project Ga0207718, IMG submission 187749) | Aerobic enrichment media microbial communities from Eden Landing Ponds, California, USA - A23 M2 (SPAdes) | ecosystem: Environmental > Aquatic > Marine > Unclassified | place: Emeryville... | reverse complement strand
AACGAATGGTCGAGACGGGGGAATACCCCAACCGGAGCGAGGCGATCCGGGCAGCCGTTCGTGAGAAACTAAACGAGCAAGACGGCGGCACGGAGCGACCCTCCGAGAAGCGCAAGCGCCGCACCACCTACAAGAGGGCCTGACCGATGAAAGACATCGTCCAGGAAGCCCTCGAGCGCGACGAGGAGGAACAACAGCAGATGGAGGCAAACACCGACGGTGACGGGTTCGGTGACCCGCGCATCGTCATCGTCGGGTGTGGCGGGGCTGGTAACAACACCGTCAACCGCCTGTACAACATCGGCGTCGACGGTGCCGACACCATCGCCGTCAACACCGACAAGCAACACCTCCAGATGATAGAGGCCGATACGAAGATCCTCGTCGGCAAGTCCCTGACCAACGGGCTCGGCGCCGGCGGCGACCCCGAGATGGGCAAGCGCGCCACCGAGATGGCCCAGGGCACGATCGAGGAAGTGCTCGGCGACGCGGACCTCGTGTTCGTGACCGCCGGCATGGGTGGCGGGACCGGCACCGGTGCCGCCCCCGTCGTCTCGAAGATCGCAAAGAGCCAGGGCGCCATCGTCGTCGGCATGGTGTCGACGCCGTTCAACGTCGAGCGCGCCCGGACTGTCAAGGCCGAGGAAGGGCTCGAGACGCTCCGGAGCGAGGCCGACTCGATCATCGTGCTGGACAACAACCGACTGCTGGACTACGTGCCGAACCTGCCCATCGGCAAGGCGTTCTCGGTGATGGACCAGATCATCGCCGAGACGGTCAAGGGGATCTCGGAGACGATCACCCAGCCCAGCCTCATCAACCTGGACTACGCCGACATGACCGCCATCATGAACCAGGGTGGCGTCGCCGTCATGCTGGTCGGCGAGACCCAGGACAAGAACAAGACAGAGGAGGTGGTCAAAGACGCGATGAACCACCCGCTGCTCGACGTCGACTACCGCGGTGCCACGGGCGGACTGGTCCACATCACCGGTGGCCCAGACCTCGCGCTGAAAGAGGCCGAGGGCATCGCCCAGAACATCACCGAGCGACTCGACGCGAGTGCGAACGTCATCTGGGGCGCGCGCATCCAGGACAACTACAAGGGTAAGGTGCGGGTCATGGCCATCATGACCGGCGTCAAGTCCGCGCAGGTCCTGGGGCCGACGACCCAGAAGCAGGCCGACAAGTCCAAGGCTGCGCTACAGGACGTCGACGAAGGGTCGTTCGACGCCAGCCAGAACGTCGAGGACTTCCCGGCCGACCAGTCCACGGGCAACACGGGCTACGGCCACACCGACGGCGGCCGCGAGAACCTCGAGAAACAGAACGGCGTCGACGTCATCCGACCCAACTGACGGCGACTCCGAACTGAACTCCCGGTTTTCCTGCCTTTCTCATCGACCCGAGCGATGCGTCTTACCGTTGGCAGTCTCCGACAGACACTGTCCGACAGGTCTTTTCACGACGCTTCCAGCGCGTCCAGCAGGTCACACTTCCGACAGACCGCGCGACCCGTCGGTGCGCCACAGACCTCGCATTCGCCGTAGGACGCGGCACCGTCGTCGAAGGCCGCCGACGCCAGCGCGGCGAGTTTCTCGTAGCCCGCCATGATCGAGTGGCGCGTCCCGGGGTGGTTCTCTTCCATCCCCAGCAGGAGCTCCTGGATCTCGCCGCGATAGGCCTCCTCGGCGTGGGGACACTCGGTGATGTGGGCGGGCAGGTCACGCAGGTGGGCGTAGAGTGCGACTTCCTTCTCGGGGACGTCACGCAGGGGTTTGGCTCGCGGGACGTGGTGGTCCTGAGGCTGTCGGGCGCGGCCGAGTGGCCCCTCACCCGTCCGTTCGAACGGGCCGAGCGAGGCGTCGAAGTGGCCGGCCATCTGCTTGACGTCGCCCTCGAAGAGGTTCATGAGTGCCGTCTGGGCCTCGTCGTCGAGATTGTGTCCGGTCAGCAGTTTGTCCGCGCCCAGTTTCTCGGCGTAGCGTTCCAGGACGTCCCGGCGGAAGACCCCACAGTAGGCACAGGCCGCCATGTTCTCGGGGTCGTCCTCGACGACGTCGTCCATCTGCACGCCGAACTCCTCGGCGTAGGAGACGACCTCGTGGCGCAGGTCCAGATCCGCAGTGAGTTCCTCGCACGCGTCGAGCGACTCGTCGCGGTAGCCCTCGATCCCCTCGTGGATCGAGAGGGCGACGAGTTCGATCCGTGGGTCCCGGTCGAAGGTGTCGTGGAGGATCTCCGTGAGGACGACCGAGTCCTTCCCGCCCGAGAGACCGATCACCCAGGTGTCCGGGTTCTCGGGCGTGGCGTCGTCGGGGATCAGGGAGTCCTCGCGGACGCGCCGGCGAACGCGGTCCTCGACCGAGCGACAGAGGTGCGACTCACAGAGGTGCAGTCCCGAGTAGGCGGCGTGCATCACTGCGGGCTCGCCGCACTTGTCACAGTCCATCGCCCCCGCCTACCGGTCCGACGGGGGTGAGCGTTTCGCTCCCGGTTCGTCCCGGCGGCCCACCGCCAGAGTCGGTCGCCAGGCCAGCGTGCGCCCGAAGCGTCGTCAGCGACGACGCGGAGGAGAGAGTGTCACCGTCCTTTCGACCACCGGGTGGTCGCTGTCGTTGTGGACGATCCCGTTGTGCAGCAGTTCGTCGAGGACCACCGCACGAGGCCGCCGCTCGAGACGCGAACCACATCCGCCGTGTCCGGACTGGTATCGACGCCAATGTTTACTCTGATTGTCAACGTCGCGTCGAGGTACTCGTCGACGAGGGTCGCGACGGCTTCCTCGACGTCGCGGACCAGCCGGGCGGTCACCTCCTCGTCCCGGGCGTCGAAGGACGACTCCAAGGCGTGTTCGGTGAGGTCGAGTTACGACTCGCCGCGGTGGCGGATACGCCGGGCGTCGGCCGCAACGAGTCGACGCTGAAAGAGTTATCACCGTCGCAGAGAAAGCGGAGACGATGAGCGCAATCGCGCGTCAGGCGGCCGTCGAGACGGTCGAACGGATCGTCGAGACGGTCGAACGCGAGCGCATGCCGGTACCGGTCCGCGAGGTGTGGGTCTACGGTGACGTCGCTCTCGGGCTCGACCCGGTCAAGCGCGTCGACGTCTATCTCACCAAGGACATCCTCATGGGCGGCGACGCCGACCGCACCGAGGAGTTCCGGGAGACCTACGGCGTCGACGGCGTCGGCGAGACGGTCCGGGCCGACTGGGCCGAAGCCCACCCCGACTACCTGCGGGCCAACGCCAACGGCTACGCCGCCCCCGAGAAGTGTCTCGCCGCCCACCTGCTCTCTGACGAACCGGTCCACCTCGAGGTCTGTAACGCGAGTTTCGAGGACAACGTCACCCAGCGCCTGAAGGGTGCACTCGCTCGCGAGAACTACGAGCAGGTGCTCGACCCCCGTGGAGCGTGTCTGTGGGTCGACGACGGGGGAGCGCGCGCAGGTGCGAGCGGGCCGTCGGGCGAGGAGTCCGGGGACGACGTTCCCAGCGGTCGCCGGAGCGAGGAGGCCTTCGAGAAACTCCGTGCGGGCGAGTTCGTCTTCCCGACGCTGTCCGACGCTCTGGAGATGCTCGGCGCCGACCCGGAGCAAGCGACCAGCGCCGCCGAGGCCGTCGAGGAATACCGCGCCAGCCAGGAGGGCGCGACCGTCCGCGGCGACGTCGTTTGACGTCCTCCCCGCGCTGAAGCGCGATGCTTTCTCCTTCAATATCCGTAAACCGCCACGGAGCGAGCGTGCCCAGGGCTCTCACCCCTCGACGCTGCCAAGACCCGGAGACTCCGAGCTCGGCACGAAACCGAAGGATCACTCCACGCGGCCGACAGTCACGTAGAAGGGGACAGTCTCGCGGCGCTCGTAGTCGCGGTCGCTCATCTGCTCGACCACGTCCCGGCCCATCGAGCGCCAGTCCGACCACAGTCGCTCGTACTCTCGCTCGCTCGTCTCGCCGGCGAGGATCGTCTCGCGGTCGTCGGCCAGTCCGTCGCCTGTCACCTTCCGGCGGGCGGCCTCGACGGCCGCCTCGGAGTAGGGCGGTTCGGTCGTCCGCTCGTGGTCGTACCGGCGAGTCGAGACCACCTCCAGCCCCGCACGTTCGAACACCCCACTCGCGTCCGCACCGAGGGTGACATCCGTCTCGACGCCGTCGAGGAAGCGCTCACGTGCCCGACGAGCCAGCCCCGCCTCCGCGTCGACCGTCGAGTCGACCGCCACCGCGCTGTTGTCGGGTTCCACGGCGGCGACGAGGTCGTCCGAGACTCGCCCGAACTCCCGCACCGCCGCCACGGGGTCGGGCAGGTTGATCAGGAGCGCCTGACAGACCACGAGGTCGAAGGCGTCCTCGCGGAAGGGCAACTCGGTGGCGTCGGCTCGAACCACGGGCGCAACGGCGCTGGCCGCCGACAGGAGCGCGGGGTCGACGTCGGCGCCGACCACCTGGCCGCCGCTCTCCTCGCGAAGCACCCGCGTCAACTCGCCGGTGCCACAGCCGACGTCCAGGACCCGCTCGCGGCGCTCCAGGTCGAGATCCGCGAGCGCCTCGCGGGAGTCGCCCCACATCCCCCGACGAGTCGCCTCCAGGTAGTCGGCGTCGAAGCGGCGCACGCCAGGAGGATGGCCGTCGAAAGTCAAAAACGGGTCGGTCCGGCGGGCCACCGGGCGACCGAACCTGTCGGTGATCGAAATAGAATTACTCGACCCCTGCGACTGGCCTGACGATGGCCAGAGACGGACGCGTCCTCGTCGTCGACCCCGCCCCCGACGAGGTCGCCGCGGCGCTCGAACGGTCGCTGTCGGTGACGACCGTCACGACTACCGGTCCCGACGATGCCCTCTCGGCGCTCGACGAGCGGCGAGTCGACTGCGTCGTCACCGAACTCCGATTCCACACCGGGAGAACCGGCCCGGAGGGCCGTTCCAGTGGAAACGGCGGCCTCGCCGGTGCCGAACTCCTCGATACCCTTCGCGAACGCGACCCGACGCTGCCGGTCGTCGTCTACACCGACGCCGACCTCGCCGACTTCGACCAGACGGCGCTCGTCGGAGCGACAGCCTGCGTCCGGAACGGCGACGACACCGACGAAGACGCCGAGACAGCCCTCGCCGAGTGGGTCGAGCGGTGCACCACCGCGCGGGCCGACCGGCACGACCGCCTCACTGGCGTCGTCCACGACCTGCGTACCCCCCTCCGTGCGGCGAACGTCGCGCTCGCCCGCCTGCGTCGGGACGCCGACCTCGACGACGACCAGGTCGCGGAACTCGCCGCCACCCACGAGCGACTGGGCGCCCTCCTCGACGACCTCGACGCACTTGTCGACGCCGGTTGCCCGGTCGCCGGCGCCGATATCGAGTCCGTCCCGCTCGATACTGTCGCCCGCGAGGCCTGGCGCACCGTCGATACCCGCGAGGCGACGCTTCGAGTCGAAACCGGGGCGACGGTCGCCGCCGACGAGCGGCGACTCCGGCGCCTGTTCGAGAACCTGTTCGCGAACGCCGTGGAACACGGTTCCACGAGCCCTCGCTCGTCTTCGACTCGCGAGGACGCCGTCGAACACGGTTCCACGAGCCCTCCGTCGTCTCCGACTCGGGAAAACGCAGTCAGACACGGTGACACCACCGAACGGGCGGCCGACCTGACCGTGACCGTGGGCGACTTCGCCGAGGGGTTTTTTGTCGCCGACGACGGCCCGGGCATCCCCGAACGGGATCGGGAGGTGGTCTTCGAGCGGGGCTACTCGACGGTCGACGGGACCGGGTACGGTCTCGCCATCGTCGCCGAACTCGCCGCCGCCCACGGCTGGTCGGTCAGTGCAACCGAGAGCGAATCCGGTGGAGCGCGTATCGAGATCGAGACCTAATTAGGAGATAAATTATTTCCGGATAGCGGGCGTACTGAGCAGTATGTCGGAGCGAGTGGAGGACGAAACGACGGTCAACGATAGCTTCTCGGTGACAGTACCGGCAGCAGTGCGTCAGAGAGCAGATATCGAAGCCGGTGATAAACTCCGGTGGACGGTCAACGAGGATGGCGATATTTCTGTCGAGGTCGTCGGACAACGCTACGGCGCTTTCGCCGAACTGGAACCGGTCGACATCGGGGAGGAGACACAGGCGGCCGAGGACCACGATCTCGTCGCTGGCGAACGATAATGACTCGCGTCGTCGTCGACGCGAACGTCCTGATCGCGGCCCGGCTGTCGAGAGACCAGGACCACGACCGAGGGCGAGCAATCGCGAACGCGTTCGACAGCGGCGAACTACCGAAGGCGTACGTTCCGGGCGACGTCGTCGAAGAGGTCGTCAACTACCTCCAGGCCAGGAGTTCCCACGAAGTCGCCGAAGAGACACTCGACAGAGTCATCGAGAGCCGCGGGTTCGAACTCCTCCACACGCCAAAACGGGATTTCGATGCCGGACGCTCAGTATTCAGAAAGTACGACCAGCTCTCACTCACCGACGCAGTCATCGTCGCGTCGATGGGGAGACGCGATCTGGAATATCTCTACTCGTTCGACGAAGGATTCGACGGCGTGGACTCGGTGACACGGCTCTCCACACACGGGAACCCGTACCACTGATACTGATTGTTGTCGATTATGTCCGGATCGTGACGACCCCACCGCGCTGACCGCCCAACCCTCGCCAACCACCGACTCCTCGTCCGGATCAGCGTCGACCGTTGCATCGAGAACGTTCCAACCTGCATTCAAAACGATGCCAGCCGCCCGTTCAATCTGCAAGCAACGGTGCGAGTTCGTCGGCGAGTCGCCGTCCGATCTGGATCATGCCGTCGTCACCCGGATGGAGAATGTCGTCCATGAGGCCGGTCGTGTCGAGCAGGTCGCCGCCCTCGACCAGCGAGAGGTTGTCGTGAGGCAGGGCAGCGACCGCCTCGCGCAACTCCCGGCGGTAGGCCGCGGCGCGTTCGGCGTCGTCACCCGCGACCAGGTCCATGTGGTAGGGAAAGAGGGTGATGGCGACGACCGGCTTCGTCGAGTGGGCGCCGGCGACGGTATCGAGGAGGTGCTCGGCGCGCTCGCGGAACTGCTCGACCGTAAACCCACGGTTGGCCATGTTGACCGAGATAGCGATCGTCGCCAGGTCCCAGTCGTCGCGGGCGGCGAGGTAGTCAGCCATCGCGGGCTCGCAGTAGGCCGACCCGGCCATCCCGAAGTTCAGCGGGTCGACGCCGAGGTGGTGTGCCGCTCGCGCAACGTAGGAGAGATGCGGGTCCGAGACCGCACCCTCCGTGATGGAAGTCCCGTAGGCGAGATAGCGCCGGTCCGGAATCTCGCCGGGTTCGGGCGGGCGTGCGGGTCCCGAAACGTCGTGGAGAGCGACCGGTCCCCACGCGTCGAAGCGGAGCCGGCAGACCCGCGGGTCGTACGCACCGAGGTCCTCGGGCGGGGCGTTCAGCTTCCGAACCCGCTCGGGGACCGAGAACTCGTGGGTGGTCGGCTCGGGACCGATACTGACGGGGTCCACAGACTGAAACTCGCCCCAGAAGGTGTGAACCGTCGTCTCGTCCGACGCCGAGAGCGTCACATCGACGGTCGCGTCGTCGGTCTCCGGGACGAACCGCACTTCACAGCCCGTCGGATCCTGGAGCCGTCCGCGTCCCATGACGTTGACCTGCTGACCGACCGACTTCGGAACCCGATGGAGTTGACTCGCGCCGTCGGCCCAGTCGGGCGGCCCGAGTTCGGCGACGTTGTGCAACGAGACCGACGGGAACGCGTCGTGGATCACTGGAGGGTCGTTCTGTGTGAGCCGCCATAGACCTGTACGTCGGGGCAAGCGTGACCGCGAGCAGTCGAGATCGTCGTGACTGCCCTCGCACTGGTGAGATGGAAGCCCTCGGACGCGCTCGCGGGTCGCTTCGCTCCCCGCTCACATTAGAGGCGCGTAGCGCCTCGCAGCTCGCGGTCGCTGCGCGGGATATCTGCGCTCGAACAACAGCACCGCACAGCACTCGCGCGGATAGTTGCCCGCGCAGCAACCAGGGGCCTGCGGCCCGCGGGCGCGTCTCGCCCTTCCAGTCCGCCAGGATGAAATTTGTAGGATCGGCTACCGACTATTCCACGCTGAGACGGCCTGTGCGACCTACTTCATCCCTGGCGTCCTGACGAGCGAAGCGAGTCAGGGCTCGGGAGAGCTTGCTCTCCCGGCGGACTGAAAGGGCGAGGGCCGCTCGCGTGCAGTTTAGTCGTCTGAGCGACCCCTATCCGACCGAAGGGAGGATATGTCGCTCAGCGACCGCGAGCGGTCCGAGGGCTTTCACCGCACCACGTCGAGTTCGGTGTGGTCACCGAATCTAGCTTTTCAACCTCGATCCCCGCAGTCACTCACTCCGAGTCTCGCAACTCTCGAACCTTCTCGACGTTCCAGGCGTAACTGCGCCCGTCCTCGGTCGGCGTCTCCAGCACGAGCGGGACGTCACGGAACCCGTCGTGGTTGACGATGGCGCGCATGCCGTCCTCGCCGATGTAGCCGTCACCGACGTGGGCGTGTTCGTCCTTGTTCGTCCCACAGTCGTGTTTGGAGTCGTTGAGGTGGATACACTCCAGGTGCTCCAGCCCGACGACGTCGTCGAACTCCGCGACCACGTCGTCGACAGCTTCGGGCGTCGAGAGGTCGTAGCCCGCCGCGAACATGTGAGCGGTGTCGAGACAGACGTCCAGGTCCTGTTCGGACCGGTCGAGTACGGCGGCGAGATGTTCGAAGTCACCGCCGAGTTTCGTCCCCGACCCCGCGTCGGACTCGACGAGAACGGTCACGCCATCGGGGATATCGAGTTCGTCGAGTGCGCTCGCGGCGTTGTCGAGGCCGTTCTCGACGCCCGCGCCCGTGTGGGCGCCGAGGTGGACGTTGACGTAGGCGATGTCGAGTTTGTCGGCGGCGTCGACTTCCTTCTGCATCGAGTCGACCGATTTCTCGCGGAGGTCGTCTTTCGGGGTACAGAGGTTCACCAGATACGAGGAGTGGATGACCCACGGCCCCAGGTCGTGCTCGCCGACGACCGAGCGGAACTCGTCGGCCTCCTCGTCGCCAATCGATGGGTCCTGCCAGACCTGTGGCGAGTGTGAGAAGATCTGTCCACAGTTGCCGCCGATCTCCAGCTGTTCGTCGACCGCGTTGGGCACCCCGCCCGCGATGGACGTGTGTGCGCCGATCCGGAGCATAGCCGTGGGGTAGGCGGGCCCGCTCAAAGTCGTATCGGACTCCCGCGACGGGGTGGCGCTCCCCCCACGTCGTTCCGGGGCTGGGCCAGTCGACCCCCCACCAGACTTATTCTCTCGCCGTCGAACCACCGAACACGACCATGGCGCTCACCCAGCGCGTCCGCGAGCGAGTCGGTCAGGTGCTCGGGACGCCCGCCGTCCTCGTCGTCGCCGGGCTGACGATACTGCTGACCTGCGCGTTCGTCGGCCTGCTCGCGTTCGCCAGCCCGGAGACGCCCGCCGTCGGTTCGCGCCTGGCCTACTACGTCCTCGTGATGGCGCTGGTGTTCGTCGCCGCCGTCTTCCGGCTAGACGACCGCGAACGCCAGGGGATCAGCGTGTTGAGCGCCGTCACCGCTGTCTCCGTCGCCGCGTTCGTCCTGGTCGGCCTCGCCGTCGAGGGCGTCGTCTACGCCGTCGACAACTCCGGCGAACTCGTCGCTTCACAGCTCATCCTCTACTTCCTCGCCGCCGCACTCATCTGTACCGGCGTCGGCGTGTGGGGCTTACACCACTGGCGGGAGTTCGCGGCCGGCACCGAGTAGCGACGACCCCGCGACCGCTGTCCTCGACCCACCCCTCGGACCGCCCGAATCGAGCCGCCACCATCCCGCAACTAGCGTTATGTACGTTACTACCGTCTGCCATCTCACACCAGCACCGCTCTCGATGCCGTCGAGACCGTGTGCGAGTCCGTCGGGCGTCTCGGCGGTCGTATCGAGGCCAGCACCCAGAGACACCAATGAGTCTGAAACCGAGAGACGAACACGACCACGCGGCCTGGATGGACAAGCGGGAGCTGACGGCGATCGAGGAGATCTACCTGACGGTCCTGATATGGGTCGACAAGCGGCTGCGGATCGTCGACTACCTCGAGATCCTGGAGAACCTCTACTACAAGGTCAACTTCCAGTTGCCGAAGAGCCACACCGAGCAGTACAACCTCGACAACAAGTTCTGGTACTGGTACCCACTCTACGCGCTCGGGTCGTTCTCGGTGATCGCCTACGTCGTCGCCGCCATCAGCGGCGCACTCCTGGGATTCTACTACGCGCCCGGCGCCGGGGCGTCGAACGGCACGCCTGCGCTCGGCTACAACTCCATCACCTTCATCATGACCGAGTTGAACCTCGGTTTCTTCCTGCGGTCAGTCCACCGCTGGGCGGCACAGGTGATGACCGCCGCCGTCTTCCTGCACATGCTGCGTGTCTACTTCACGGGGGCGTACAAGGAACCCCGCGAGCTCAACTGGCTCATCGGGATCGTCCTCATCTCGCTGACGATGTTCTTCGGCTACTCCGGGTACCTCCTCCCGTGGGACCAGCTGGCGTTCTGGGCCGGCCAGATCGGCGTCGAACTGTTCCTCTCCGTCCCGCTCATCGGCGAGTGGGTCGCCCAGTTGCTGTTCGGCGGGTTCACGCTCGGCCAGCCGACGCTCCAGCGGATGTACGTCATCCACGTGTTCATCTTCCCCGCCATCGTGACGGCGCTCATCGCCGTCCACGTCGGCATCGTCTGGATGCAGGGAATCGCCGAACCACACTGATCGAGTGACTCTCGGACGGTCGCTGAACTCTGACCCGACTGCCGAGTACGTTCCACACACGAAGCATTTACCCGCTGAACGCCTACCGGGTGCCAATGAGCGAGACGCCCGACGAGATCACCCTCTCCCCGGACGGTTTCTCGATGCCGACCGTCGAGGTGCTGACCGGACGCGGCTTCATCACCGGCAAGTCCGGGTCGGGCAAGTCGAACACTGCGAGCGTCGTCGCCGAGGAACTCCTCGAAGCGGGGGCACCCCTGCTGCTCGTCGACACCGACGGTGAGTACTACGGACTCAAGGAACGGTACGAACTCCTCCACGTCGGCGGCGACGACCACTGTGACCTCCAGGTCGACGCGAGCCACGCCGACCGACTCGCGAAAGTCGCCCTCGACAGGGGCGTGCCGGTCGTCCTCGACACCTCCGGGTTCGACGACCCTGACGAGGGTCGTGACCTCGTCGGCGCCGTCGTTCAGCGACTGTTCGCCCGGGAAAAGGAAGCCCGGACGCCGTTCCTGCTCGTCGTCGAGGAGGCCCACGAGTTCGTCCCCCAGCAGGGCGGCCTCGACGACGTCGGCGAGACGCTGGTCCGGGTCGCGAAACGCGGCCGCAAGCGCGGCCTCGGCATGTGCGCGCTCTCCCAGCGACCGGCCTCCGTCTCGAAAGACTACATCACCCAGTGTGACTGGCTCGTCTGGCACCGCCTCACCTGGGAGAACGACACGACCGTCGTCTCGCGGATCCTCGGCGACGAGGCGGCCGCGGACGTCCAGAACCTGGACGAGGGCGAAGCTATCGTCCAGACCGACTGGGACGGCGAAGTCCGCCGTGTCCGCTTTCGTCGCAAGCACACCTTCGACGCCGGTGCGACACCCGATCTCGGCGACATGGAGCGCCCCGACCTCAAATCCGTCGACGACGACCTGCTCGCCGAGTTACGCGGCGGCGACGACGACCCGGAGAGCGAGGAAGGCGACGAGACGACCGAGGCCGGCGAGTCGACAGCGTCCGTGACCGCAACGACGGACACGGCAACCGGCGGTGGAGACTCGCGGACTGGCCGGGACACAGCAACCGGGAGCGGAGCGGGAACCAGCAGAACGGCGAACGGCCACGCGAGCGCCGACCCGGCCGCGGATACGGCCTGGGAGGTCGCCCAGTTTCTGACCTATCTGAGCGGTCGTCTCGTCGCCGCGGTCGGCTGGCTGCTCGGGACCGTCGGCAGGGCACTCGCGACGGCGGCCGCGGCAACTGGGCGGATACTCTCCGCTGTCACTCGGCGAGTCACGGCGGCCCCGGACCGCCACTCCGGCGAGAACTCCCCGCTCGAACCCCGAGAGATCGGTGTCGGCGTCCTCCTCGGTCTGGTGGTCGTCGTCCTCGTCGTCGCACTCGTCCTCGTCTTCGTGTGAGCACTCAGACCACCGGGTCGGTCCCGTCACGGGTCCAGCCCTCTGTCGCGAACTTCTCGTCGACCCGCTCCCGTGCCCGTTCGAGTTCGTCGTCCTGCCACGTGCCTTCGGGGCCACCGGACCAGTCGGCGAGTGCGGCTTCCAGTGCGTCGACAGTTTCCTCGCGAGTCGCGTCGACTTCCTCGCTGACGGAGGTGACGCGCTCGTCGAACTCCCCGGGGGTGGCGTCGGGGTCGGCGAAGCAGGCGAGGTGGCGGTCGGTCGTCCGCTCGAAGGTGAGCGAGCCGTGCTGGACGACGGCGTCGCGCTGGCGGTACTGGGCGTTGCCCGAGAGTTTGCGACCGCCGGCGACCACGTCGTGAGCGGGGTGGACCGCCCGCAGATAGCAGGCCGGTTCGTATATCGCAGGGTGTTCCTCGTCGGCGAAACCCGCGTCGATCCCGATCCTGTCGAGGGCGTCGAACAGCGGCTCACAGAGTATCTCGTAGGAGTCCACGAGGTCCCCGGGCAGGTCCTCGGCGGGTGCGACGACAGAGTAGGAGATGTCGCCCCACGAGTCGTGGTAGATGGCACCTCCACCCGTGGGTCTGCGGGTGACGGTGATCCCCTCGCGCTCGCAGAAGTCCCAGTCGACCGTGGCAGGGTCCTGGTGATAGCCCAGCGAGAGCGTACTGGGCTCCCAGCGGTAGACGCGGGCGGTGCAGACTCCGTCGGCAGCGGCCGTCTCGGCGGCCACCTCGTCCAGCGCCATGTTCAGCGGGCCCTCACGGGCCTCCTCGCGCACGAGTCGCCACTCCCTGTCGGCGAGGGTCATAGCCGTGGTTAGCAGGGTGCTCGCAAAGGGGTTGCGCTCGGCGTGAAAATACGCCGTTCGACCGGAAACGAGGGTGATCAGGCCTCACACCGCTCCCTGCCACACAGATTGTGGCGCGCGCTGTCGAGCGCTTTCATGCGCGAGATGACACCGTGCGAGGGATGAGCATCGCAGCGAAGCGAGAAGCGCAAGAGGTTGGGGAGGTGTGAGGCTGTCTGCGGTGTGGCGTGGTGTTGTGCGGTCGCGGTCCCTGGCGGACTGAAAGGGCGAGGCGCGCTCGCGGCGAAGGTGTAGTCGCCTCAGCGACCCCTATCCGTGCGGGCGGTGCGAAGAGCACGGATATGTCGCTGAGCGACCGCGAGCGTGCCGAGGGCTTTCAACCGTTATTGCGAGTAGCGGTCGATCCAGCCCCTGGCGAACGGACTGAAAAGTTTCGAGTTACATCGGTTAGCGTTGTCGAGTTCACACCTAGAACGGGCCCGAATCGACGACACCGCGCATCACCGACCGCTCCGCCCGACGCAACAGTTCCGCAGCCGTCCCGGGCGCACAGTCCAGTCGCTCCCCCACGTCCGAGACCGTCCCCTCCCGGGGCGTGTCGTAGTATCCCACCTCTACCCCAGCGACGACAGCCTCGTACTGTCGGTCGGTCAGGTCACCCCCGACACCCAGCCCCCGGGCGCCGTACTCACCCACTTCGAGTACCTCGACGTCCATCCCCTCGGGCGTCTCCTCGACGGCAGCCTGGAGTTTGTCGGCAGGCCCGACCACCGTCACCTGGATCGTCCCGTCCGCCCGGTACTCGACCGGCGTCACCCCCACGAGCCCCGGCTGGGAGAACGCGCCGATGAGTTGCTGGTCTCGCCCCCGTAACTCCTCGCGCACGTAGAGATAGAAGGAGTCGTCCGGACACGGGGAGAGTTCGTAGTCGGCGACGCCCTCGACCTCGTCGAGGACCGACTCGTAGGGGTCGACCGGCCCCTCGATGTGGAAGAGAAACGACCGCGTCCCCTCGACGGGGGGCGTGTATTCGAGCAACCGCGACGCCACGTACCCCTCCCGTTCGACGACGAACTCGTGCATCGGGTGGCGGTCCCCGGCGTCCTGGTGGACCGCGATCCGGAGATAGCGCATGGCCGACCGATGGACGGTCCCCGGATATAAACCCCCGTCATCGCTGAGGGAGAATTCCGATTATCCGACCGGTCGAAACGTCGATATGGCCGAGACGACAGGACGACCAGTTGCAACCGAAGTCGACGACGAAGCAGACGAGGACGTACTCGCCGAAGCCCTATCCGTCGTACCCGCCGACGCTGTCACCGACGTCGAATCACACGTGAACGCGCCGGCCCTCGTCGTCCGCGCCGACGAGGTCCAGACGACCCTGCGAGCGCTCCGCGACCGGGCGGGCTTCGACCACCTCGCCTGCGTCACCGGGCAGGCCTACGACGACCGCTACGAGTCGATCTATCACCTCCGATCCTACGACGACCCCACCCGCGAACTGTCGGTCGTGGTTCCCACCCCGACGAGCGACCCCAGAAGCGAGAGCGCCGCGCCCGTCTTCGAGACCGCGAACTGGCACGAACGGGAGATCTACGACCTCGTCGGCATCCGCTACGACGACCACCCAGACCTGCGCCGTATCCTGCTCCCCGAAACCTGGCAGGGACACCCCCTCGGACCGGATTTCGACGGCGAACAGCCCCAGATCGTCACGCTGCGGGAACACGCCAACCCGCTGAAAGACGACCGCCGGACCAGCGACACCGGCGACGAGACGGACACGATGTTTCTCAACATCGGCCCCCACCACCCGGCGACCCACGGCGTGCTCCACGTCGGCGTCACCCTGGACGGTGAGGAGGTCGCCGGTGTCGAACCCGACCTGGGCTACATCCACCGCTGTGAGGAGCAGATGTGCGAATCGGGGACCTACCGTCACCAGATCATGCCCTATCCCGACCGCTGGGACTGGGGCGGCGCCGGGCTCTGCAACGAGTGGGCCTACGCCCGTACCGCCGAGGACCTGGCCGACATCGACGTGCCCGAGTACGCCCAGGTGATCCGGACGATGGGCGCCGAGCTCTCCAGAATGCTCTCGCATTTCCTCGCCGTCGGCACGTACGCACTGGACGTCGTCGGGGAGTTCACCGCGACGTTCATGTACGCCATCCGCGACCGCGAGAAGATCCAGAGCGTCCTCGAAGACCTCACTGGGCAGCGCCTGATGTTCAACTACTTCCGACTGGGTGGGGTCGCCTGGGACGTCCCCGAACCCCGCGAGGCGTTCTTCGACGAGATCCGCGAGCTGCTGGACGGCTTCCCCAAACGCCTCACGGAGTACCACGACCTCATGACCAGCAACGAGGTCTTCCAGATCCGCACCGTCGACACCGGCATCCTCCCGCCCGAAGCGGCGAAAGCCCACGGTGCGACCGGCCCCGTCGCTCGCGGGTCCGGCATCGATTACGACGTTCGCCGCGACGACCCGTACGGGTACTACGACCGACTGGACTGGGACGTCGTTACCGAGGATGGCTGTGACAACTTCGCTCGCGTCCTCGTGCGACTCCGTGAACTCGAACAGTCCGCCCGCATCATCGAACAGTGCGTCGACCTGCTGGAAGACTGGCCCGAAGACGACCGGACGATCCAGTCGAACGTTCCTCGCACGTTGCGTCCGGACCCCGACACCGAGATCTACCGCGCCGTCGAGGGCGCCAAGGGCGAACTCGGCATCTACATCCGTTCCGACGGGACGGACTCGCCCGCCCGCTTCAAGATCCGCGGCCCCTCCTTCTCGAACCTCGCGACGCTCCCGGAGATGGCCCGCGGCGAGTACGTCGCCGACCTCATCGCCTCCATCGGGAGCCTCGACACGATCATGGGCGAAGTCGACCGCTGAGTCCCCGAGCGTCACTCGACGGCCTGTCGCGGCGTCGCAGACTGCTGACCACCCGTACTTCGTCGTTCGTCGGTATCGAAATCAGCCACATATCTCTTCTCGGCCGAAAACAGCCGCCAAAATTCGGACGTTGAATGCCTTGTGCCGCCTGCATTCCACGAACGTCGAATAGCCGTTCGAAATACGTCGATAGAGCGCCTGAAAGTGTGAAATAGCCGTTTGATGCTCCAGCGGGGTTAACAGACCAGGTGACAGATCGTGTGGTATGCGACGTGTTCACACGATACTGGCCGTGGCGGTCCTGGTGGTACTGGCCGGCTGTGCCGGCGGCGGTAGCACGAACGGGGCACCGGCCGTCGGCGACGGCGGCGACGGGGCGATGGCCTCGGGTGGCGGAGACGGCGGCGCGGGCGGAGTGAGTGGCGGTGACAGCGGCGAACAGGTCGGCGTCTCCGTCGGCGGTGCACAGGATGCCAACGCCTTCCGGTCGAACGTCGAGGAGGGCTACGTCCCACAGCCGACGGACATGACCTACGAGGGGCTGTTCCACGACTACTACTTCGACACCGGGTCGAGTTCCTGTGAGGCGCGCTTTTGCCCGTCCTACAGCGCGGCGGTGACCCGCGACCCGGTCGCGAACACGACCGAGCGGTTCGTCACCGTGGGACTCAACTCCGGGCTCACGGAGTCCGACCTCGAACGCGACGCGCTGAACCTGGTGGTCGTCGTCGACACCTCCGGCTCGATGGACGAGGCGTTCTCGGAGTACTACTACGACGGCGGCGAGCGGAAAGAAGTCGAGGAGAACGGACGGAAGATGGAGGCCGCCCGCGAGTCGGTCGTGACGATGCTGGGTCACCTCGACGGCGAGGACCGCGTCGCCGTCGTGGGCTACGACGACCGCGCCCGGGTCGTCCAGGACCTGACGCGAGTCGACGAGGCCAACAGAGCGGACTTGCGCTCCTCGGTCCGGGATCTCTCGGCCGGCGGCGGGACGAACCTCGATTCGGGGATCGACACCGCTCACGACCTGCTCTCCGAGGCGAGCGGCGAGCGCGAGACCCGGGTCGTCTACGTCACCGACGCGATGCCGAACCTCGGCGAGACGGGCGCCAGTGCGCTCGAAGAGCGGTTGCAAGAACACGCCAAGGACGAGATCTACACGTCGTTCGTCGGCGTCGGCGTCGACTTCAACTCCCGGCTGACCAAGACGCTCGCGACGATCAAAGGCGCCAACTACTACAGCGTCCACTCGCCGGCCCAGTTCGAGGAGCGCATGGACGAGGGCTTTTCCTACATGGTGACGCCGCTGGCGTTCAACCTCTCGCTGTCCGTCCAGAGCGAGGGCTACGAGATCGAACAGGTGTACGGCTCGCCCCAGGCCGACCGCGCGAGCGGCCAGCTGATGGAGGTGAAGACCCTCTTCCCCTCCCGGCGCGAGAACAACAGGACCGAAGGCGGCGTCGTCCTGCTGGAGGTCGAACGGGAATCGCCCGACGCTCGGCTGGCGCTCCAGGCGAGTTACGAGAACCCCGGCGAGGGCGAGCGCACCGTGACTCGCACGGTCGGGGAACTCGACCGGGAAGCCCCCTACTACGGGACGACCGGCGTCCGGAAGGCGGTGGTCCTCAGCGAGTACGCGACGCTGATGCAAAACTGGGCCGCTCACGAGCGTACCGACGACGGCGAAGCACCCGCAGCGACCGAGCCGATCGAACACCAGACCTACGACAGCCAGTGGGAGCAGTCCTCGGTCCCGCTGCAGGTGACCGCGCCCTACGACGAGCGGATCACGCGGTTCCTCCCGTACTACCGCTCGCACATGGACGCACTGAGTGCCGAGCGGATGGAGGAAGACCTGGCGATACTGCAGGCGCTGGCCGACCACGCGAGGGCGTCGTCGACCACCGGCGACGACGCTGAATCGGCTACCAGCGACGACGCCGAGTCGACGACTGGCGACCAGCCGACCGGTGACCAGACCACCGACCCGCAAGCGAGCGACGTCCCGACCACCGACGCGGGGACGGCGGCTGGACTCCTCGGGAACCCCGGGTCAGTCGTCGGCCTGGTCAACCTCGGGCTCACGCTGCTGGTCGGCGCCTACGGCATCGGGCAGAAACGCCGGTCACGCAACCGGGTGGACGAGCGATGACGAGTCCCGTCGATTCCCGACGAGTCGGCGTGGAACCGAGAGACCTCCGCCACCACGGTGTGTCGGTCCTCCGCAAAGGGCTTAAGAGCGAACAGTCCCTGGATACCGATCCAGAAGACGTGGGAACCGGCAACACGGCGGCGACAGGCCCTCGCGGGCAGGTCGACGGTGGAGTGTGGACGGGACGATGACCGCCGCCGGACCCACTAACATGGACCGACGAACGATGGAAGGAACACTCTGGCACGTGCTCGCGGGGACGGAGGGCGGCCCCAACAGGGCGCGCATCATCCGGGCGATCGACGAACGGCCGCGTAACGCGAACCAGCTCGCCGACGCGCTCGACCTGGACTACAAGACGGTCAGACACCACCTCGACGTGTTGCGCGAGAAGAACCTCGTGCGCCGCAGCGGCGACGAGTACGGCGCCATCTACCTGCCCAGCGACCGACTCCGCCAGTACTGGGACACCACCGAGGACATCATCGACCGCGTCACCTCGCGGTGACCCGACCGAGGTACCGCACGTCGACCGGGTGCTCCGGCGAGTCAGAAGAGTCCAGCGCCGACAGCGTAGGGCCAGTTCTGCCCGCCGACGGCGAGTAACGTCAGTGCCCCACCGGCCAGCGAGACGTTCTTCAGGAAGCCGGTCATCTCGTCCTGGGCCTGGTCGTCGGGCACCGCCCAGAAGTCGTGCATCGTCACCGCCGAGACCAGCAGGAAGACGGCGAGTGCGCCCGCCGCCAGCACCGGGACGATCCCCAGTGCGATCCCGACGCCCCCGAGCACGAGCATCGCACCCGACCCGACGACCGACAACCGGGGCGCCGGCAACCCCTTGTGCTCGGCGTAGCCCGCCATCTCGTCGACGTTCCCGAAGTGGTTGATCCCCATGAACGCGAGGACGCCGCCGAAGAGGAGGCGACCGAGCAGGAAGGCGATCTCGCCGACTGCCGACTCGACGACCATCAGGCGACCACCTCTGTGGCCGCGACCGCCTGGCTGTCTTCCCTGTACGACCGTTCCGTGAACCGTGCCTCTGACATCACTACACCGTACTACCCCCACCCACATATACCTAATCTGACATTCGTGTCACCGGGGGACAGTCGTGTTACCCGGTGGTCGTCCGGTTGGCAGGTGGTCCCGGGGTTGCCCGGTGGTCGGGGGGTTGCACGGATACCGTACAGCTGGCCGATGGTCGGGGAGTGGGCGCTCTCCTCGGCCATCAGAGACCGGGAGGTTCGTCAGCAAACCGGGTAACTGGAAGGCACCTGGTTCGTGAACGAATCACTCAAGTAGGTGGACGCCCTCGATAGAGATATGACAAGCAACTCTCGCGAGGACGCGGCCAACCCCGACGCGTGTCCGGTCGTCGACTCGCTGGAGCAGATCGGTTCGCAGTGGCGACTCGTCGTGCTCTACGACCTGCAGGAAGGCGAAAAGCGGTTCAACGAACTCAAGCGCTCGACCGGCGCGAGTTCGCGCACCCTCTCGCGCGTACTCGACGACCTCGGGGAGATGGGCTTTGTCAGGCGCCGCATGGAGGAGGCCTCGCCCGTCGCGACCTACTACTCGCTGACCGAGAAAGGCGAGTCGCTGTGTCCGGTCTTCGACGCCATCGAGACGTGGGCCGACGACTGGCTCGGCGTCGAAGGGGCCGAAGCCGCCGCCGAAGTCGGTGCCGTCGTCGGCGAATAACCGTCTCGTCGAGTCCCTGTCTCACCCGGACGATCGACAGACCTACAGCACGAGTGCGACCCGGACGGCGACGAGCAAGGCGAGCAGTCCGAAGACGTCCCCGGCGGTGGTGACGGCCGGACCGACGAGGTCGTCGGGATTCAACCCGCGGCGATAGCCGACGAGGACCACCCCGACGACGACCGCCGTCAGTGCGATCCCCGCGAGGACGCCCCCGACGACCGCGATGACCAGAAACGTCCCCAGCGGTGCGACCGGTCGCCCGAACACCGTGAGGACGACCACGGTGAGGACGGCCGCAAACAGCGACGCCAGCACGCCGTTCAGGAGCGCGGCGACGGCCGCGGTCACGAGTCGCGGGTCGGGGTCCGTCGGGTCCACCAGCCCCTCGGCGGGGTCGATCAGTCCCTGGTGGAGCGCGCTCGACAGGCGCGAGCCCAGCGACCCGTAGACACTCCCGCGGATCGCCAGGAAGGCCGGGACGAGCACGAGCAAGCCCTCGACGGCCGTCAGCTGGGCTTCCATCCCGCCGAGGACGACCCCCGCGAGCAGGCCACCGACGGCGCTCACCACGAGCGTCGGCAGCGCGCTCCGGTAGGCGTCGGCGACGACGCTCCTGACGGACATCGAGACGACGTTCAGCCGAGACAGGGATAAAGCCTGCACCGAGCGTGTCGAGGTTTCGAGTACCGAGAGGTGTTTCTCTATCAGTCGAACCGAAACAATCGATCAGTAGAACTGCGAACTCGTCGCGGCGGTGGCGCGCGCTGTCGCGGCGTTCATGCCGCGACGGTAGCGTGCGAGGTCTGCTCACGGCGCGTAGCGCCGTTCGCATGGTCCGAGGGACCGGCGGTCCCTCGCTATCTTCGTGAGCGAAGCGAACGAGGGCTCGGAGGACGAACGGAGTGAGTCTTCCGGTGGATGAGCATCGCAGCGAACGCAGTGAGCGAGAAGCGCAGTCGGTTGGGGAGGTGCGTGGCCTGCCGGTGCGGTGTTGTTCCTGGTGTCCTGGCGAACGAAGCGAGGCAGGGCTCAGGAGAGCTTGCTCTCCTGGTGTCCTGGCGAACGAAGCGAGGCAGGGCTCAGGAGAGCTTGCTCTCCTGGTGTCCTGGCGAA
>Ga0207718_100840_pt1 | contig 21026 bp, 21 predicted proteins | sample A23M2SouthBayCA_FD_187749 | JGI IMG/M metagenome (GOLD analysis project Ga0207718, IMG submission 187749) | Aerobic enrichment media microbial communities from Eden Landing Ponds, California, USA - A23 M2 (SPAdes) | ecosystem: Environmental > Aquatic > Marine > Unclassified | place: Emeryville... | reverse complement strand
CGTAGCCCGTGTCGAGTCGGGGGTCTGAGACCGCGAGAACGGGCGTCTCACAGAGCCGTCCCTCCATCAGTCGCTCGTCGAGCAACCGTTCCTTGCGGAACGCGACGGCCCCGCGGGGCGTGCGAGCACCCAGGAAGACCTCTTTCGGGTGGAAGCGGTCGTTCTCGTTGAGCTCGGGAAAGAGCGTGTTCTCGCGCACGTAGTACCCATTCTTGGGGTTGTACGCGCCATAGGGGTCCTGGGCGTAGTTGCGCGCGGAGCCCGTCTCGGTCGTGAGCACGCGCGTGTCTGGATACGCGCTCCGCCACTGCTCCCAGGTCGTCCAGACCACGCGGAACTCCCGCAGCGAAACGGCCGGCGGATCCTCGTTCCAGGGTCCCGGAATCGCCGTCGCCAGAACCTGCGGCCACCACGCCTCGCTCGCCCGATCGTACATGATCAGGTTGTTGTTGATCAGCCGGCCCGAGACGCCGAAGGTCGTCTCACCGCGTTCGAACCCCAGTACCGTGCCAGTCAGCGGGCAGTAGGTGACCGCGACCGGATTCCCGGCGATCCGGTCGTTGACGATCTCGTGATGGACGAGGATGTTCTGCGGATAGGCCTTCGCCTCGCCGTCTCGTGCGAGTCCGAAGACCGGATCGCCGTCATCGAGGAAGTCGATCCCGTCGACGCCCGCAAACTGGGGGTCGTCGATCGCGGGGATGCCGTCCTTCGAGGGGCCGCCGTGAGTGGCCTCCGACCGCAGTGCCGACGGGTCGAGTGGCAACGGAAGGGGATCGGTGGCTGTCGGGACTGCCACGTCGCTGGCAGCGCCGACCGTTCTGGGCTCGACACAGCCGTTCTCGTCGCTCGCCGTCGGCCCGTCGCCGTTCCCCCCGCCGTTCCCGTTCTCCCCGCCGGGGTCGTAGTTGCCCCCGCCGCTGTCGCCGGTCCCGCAGCCGGCGAGTGCGCCAGCCCCGGCGACCGCGAGGTACCGCCGTCGCGTGAGTCGGTTCATCGTCTGTACTGAGGGCGAGCGCGAACCTAAGCGTTCAGCGGCCGTGCGAACGTGACACACGATCACAGGCACACGAGAGCGCGCCAACGGGGCACACGCGAGCGCGCCAACGGAACTGATTTAGGCGCGGGCGGGGCAAGAATACGCTAATGAGCGACCTCAGCGAGGAATACCGGCTCGACTATTTCGAGGAGCACGGGTTCCGACGCGCCGAGTGTCCGGAGTGTGGGGATCACTTCTGGACGCTCGACCCCGAGCGTGAGACCTGCGGCGAACCGCCCTGTGAGGAGTACAGTTTCATCGACGACCCCGGCTTCGAGGAGGACTTCGAACTGGGCGAGATGCGCGAGGCGTTCCTCAGCTACTTCGAGGACCGCGATCACACCCGTATCGACCCCTACCCCGTCGCCGCGAATCGCTGGCGCGACGACGTCCTGCTCACGCAGGCGTCGATCTACGACTTCCAGCCGCTGGTCACGAGCGGGACGACTCCGCCGCCGGCCAACCCCCTCTGTATCAGCCAGCCCTGCATCCGGATGCAGGACATCGACAACGTGGGTAAGACGGGCCGGCACACCATGGCCTTCGAGATGATGGCCCACCACGCGTTCAACGCCAAAGAGGAGGTCGGCGACGAGTACGCCTACGAGGGCGAGGTCTACTGGAAAGAAGAGTGTGTCCAGTACTGTATCGAGTTGTTCGAGGAGCTGGGTGCCGACCCCGCCGACGTGACGCTGATCGAGGACCCGTGGGTCGGCGGCGGCAACGCCGGGCCGGCCTTCGAGGTCATCTACAAGGGCGCCGAACTGGCGACGCTCGTGTTCATGCAGTTCGAAGAGGATCCCGACGGCGACTACGAGATCAAGGGTGACACCTACTCCGAGATGGACACCTACATCGTCGACACCGGCTACGGCCTCGAACGCTGGACCTGGGTCTCCCAGGGCACTCCTACTGTGTACGAGGCGGTCTATCCCGACATGATCGACTTCCTCACCGACAACGCCGGGGTCGATCTGAGCGACGAAGAGGAAGCCATCGTCCACGACGCCGCCCGTCTGTCCGGCAATCTCGACATCGACGACGTCGACGACGTCGAAGCTGCGCGCGGCGACATCGCCGACGAACTCGGCGTCGAGGTCGAGTCCCTGCGTGACCTCGTCGAACCGCTCGAAGACGTCTACGCCATCGCGGATCACTGCCGCACGCTGGCGTACATGCTCGGGGACGGCATCGTCCCGAGCAACGTCGGGTCGGGCTATCTGGCGCGGATGGTCCTCCGCCGGACCAAGCGGCTGGTCGACAACGTCGGCGTGGACGCACCGCTTGACGAACTGGTCGACATGCAGGCCGAACGGCTTGGCTACACCAACCGCGACACGATCCGTGACATGGTTCGGACGGAAGTCGAGAAGTACAGGGAAACCCTCGACCGCGGGAGCCGCCGCGTCCGCCAGCTGGCCGAGGAGTACGCCGGGAAAGGTGAGCCGATTCCCGTCCGTGAGCTGATCGAGCTGTACGACTCCCACGGCATCCAGCCGGACATGGTCGAGGAGATCGCCGCAGAGCACGCCGTCGCCGTCGAGACGCCGGACGACTTCTACTCGCTCGTGGCCGAGCGACACGGCGGTGGGCAGGCCTTCGAAGAGGAGGACGGACTCGAGTACGTCGACCGCATCGCCGAACTCCCCGAGACTGACAAGCTCTACTACGACGACCAGCAGCGCACCGACTTCGAGGCAGTCGTCCTCGAAGTGTTCGAGCGTGACGACGAGACCTTCGACGTCGTGCTCGACCAGACGATGTTCTACCCCGAGGGCGGTGGCCAACCCCCGGACCACGGGACCCTCTCGACGGACGACGTCACCGCCGAAGTGAGCGACGTCCAGATCTACGACGGCGTAGTCGTTCACACCGCCGACGAAGACCCCGGCAAGGGCGAGTTCGTCCGCGGGCAGATCGACGCGACGCGACGCCGTCGCCTGATGCGACACCACACCGCCACGCACGTCGTCATCCACAGCGCCCGGCAGATCCTCGGCGAACACATCCGTCAGGCCGGCGCACAGAAGGGCACCGAGTCGGCGAGAATCGACGTCAGCCACTACGAGTCGATCACGCGCGAGGAGGTCAAAGCGATCGAACACCGCGCCAACGACCTCGTCATGGACAACATTCCCGTCAACCAGTCGTGGCCCCACCGCCACGAGGCCGAGGAGGAACACGGCTTCGACCTCTACCAGGGCGGGATCCCGCCGGGCGAACAGATCCGCCTCATCCAGGTCGGCGAGGACGTGCAGGCCTGCGGTGGCACGCACGTCGCCCGCACTGGTGACATCGGCGCGATCAAGATTCTCAATACGGAGCGCGTCCAGGACGGCGTCATCCGGATCACCTTCGCCGCGGGCGACGCCGCTGTCGACGCGACCCAGCGGACCGAAGACGCCCTTTACGAGGCCGCCGAGACGCTCGACGTCAGTCCCGAGGAAGTCCCCGAAACCGCCGAACGGTTCTTCGAGGAGTGGAAGGCCCGCGGCAAGGAGATCGACGACCTCAAAGAACAGCTCGCGGAAGCCCGCGCCAGCGGCGGCGCGGACGCCGAAGAAGTCGAGGTGGCGGGGACGACGGCAGTGATCCAGCGGATCGACGCCGACATGGACGAACTCCGCGCACAGGCCAACGCCATCGTCGAACAGGGATCGATCGCCGTGCTCGGCGGCGTTGCGCGCAGCGCAACGGGCAGTGCGAGCGGGACGGAGTCCGGCGAGCAGGAGGGTGCGGACGGCGCGACGTTCGTCGTGGCGGTGCCCGACGGCGTCGAGGTCAACGCCGGCCAGGTCGTCGGCGAACTCGCGGGGCGGGTGGGCGGCGGCGGTGGCGGCCCGCCCGATTTCGCCCAGGGTGGCGGCCCCGACGCCGAGAAGCTCGACGACGCGCTGGCCGAGGCGGGAGAGATTCTGCAGGGACTGACCGCCTCCGAAGAGTAGCGGGATTCTGAGCGCCGCGCGGAACCTCGAAGCGAAGAGCCTCCGAGAGAACGGTCTACTGCTCGTCCAGCACTACGGGCACTCCGGACGACGCCACGTCGGCCGCGAAGGCCTTCGAATCGATCTCCTGGGTCGAGAAGGTGTTGTAGTGCACAGGCAAGACGAGCCGCGGATCGATCGTCGCCGCGAGTTTCGCAGCCTCGTGGCGGTCCATCGTGAAGCGCTGGCCGATCGGCGGACAGAACAGCGAGCAGTCGATCGTTCGATGGCCGGGCAGGACATCGGTATCGCCGGGGTAGAGCACCCGCGTCCCGTCGACGTTCAGAACGTAGCCACAGCCGAAGCCCTCCGGATGATAGGGCGTGCCGTCGGGACGCGTGTTCGGCCCGTCCTCGACGTTGTAGGCGGGGATCGACCACACTGTCACGTCGCCCACTTCGAGCGAATCTTTCGTGCCGACTCGGCGAACCTCGTAGGGCAGTTCTTCGAGCGTCGGGAGGTCTCGACCCGGGGCCTGGGCGTCGATACCCTCGTAGGCAACGATCGTCGCGTCCTCGCTTGCGACACGTTCGATGCCGTCGGGGTCGTAGTGGTGGATGTGCGTGACGACGACGACGTCGCCGTCCTGGGCGCGGTAGTCGCGACTCGGTGGGTGGCGAATGTCTTCCGAGTCGGGTTCCCACTCGCCGGTGAGGACGCCATAGCGGCCAGGATCGATGTAGACGACGACGTCCTCGGCAGCGAGTCGCAAGGTGGCGTAGCCGAGCCAGTCGACGGTGAGACCCTCGTGTCGGACCGTCATTGTACACGATACAGGCTCGCAATCACATAAGTCGGCTGTTTCACTCGACGTACGTCCGGTCGATGTATGCCAGCACGTCGTCGACGACGGCCGCCTCGAAGGTCCAGAATCCCTCGTACTCGTTGTCCCCGGTCTCGACGGCGACCAGTGCGGCCTTGCGATCGTCGTCGCCGTCACCGTCGTGGACGACGAACCACGTGTTGGGTATCTCGCCGTAATCACGAGCGTGGACAGTCACGTCCTGACCGAAGGGATCGTCCCAGTCACCGTGGCCGTAGACGTGGACGTCGACGCCACGATCGACCAGCTGGCGGTAGGCTTCGGTCGTGCCGCGCTCGTCGGTGATCCGGGAGAGTTCCTGAAAGCCGGTGTGGAGGACGCCACCGCCGGTCTCGTGAGCCATCGCCTCGACGTGGCGGGAGATGTGGATCAACAGGAACTTGCGCTTGCCGGCGACCGAGAAGGTGACCTCGTCGAGATTGGCGACCACGTCGGGCGTGTCGATGTCCTCCAGCGTACGGGTGCCGGTGACGTACAGATCGGAGTTGACCATCAGCAACGACCGTTCGACGTCCTGCAGCGGCGAGGTCGCGATCGCCGGCTGCTGCTCGTCGTGAAGGAGCATCACGTCGGCCGGCCCGGCCGGATCGCCGCTCGTCTCGGTGACCTCGACCGAGTCGGCGTCGAACATCGACTCGACCATCCGCTGGATCGGGTCGACCTCCGCGCGATTGATCACCGTGAGAGACTTCTCACGGTCCTCGACCCGGTCGACGAACCTGGCGAAACTGTCCGCACGAACCATGCGCGAGTAGGTCGACGACTCGGCCATAAATATCTTCGCCGCCGAATCTCGCTTACGAAACCGGAATTCACAGGGTCGCCGCCCATCTATCGCCAGACATGCCGACCGCACACAACGGCGACGTCGCGCTCCACTACGCGACCGCCGGCGATGGCGAGCCGATCGTCTGCTGTGGAGCCGCCGGCCTCGGAGCCTGGCAGTGGAGTTATCTCACGACGCCGCTGGCCCGCGAACACGAAGTCGTGGTGTGGGACTACCGCGGGACAGGCGACTCCGACGCGCCCGGCGGCGAGTACACCGTCGAGGACCTCGTGGGCGATCTGGACGCCGTCTGCAGCGACCACGGCGCCCGATCGATCCACCTCCTCGGCGCCGGACTGGGCGGGATGGTCGCCGTCGAGTACGCCCGCCGGTCGGGCCGGGTCGAGTCCCTCGGGCTGGTCGGGACGCCGATTTCGGGCGCAAACGTCGATCGCGACGCGCTCGAACGCTTGCGGGCACCCCGGGACGACTCCGACGCCCTCCGCGAGTCGCTCCGAGCCGGACTCACGCCCGAGACGATCGACGCCTATCCCGAGGAGATCGACCGGATCGTGGGCTGGCGACGCGAGGACGACGCCTCACAGGTGGGGTGGGACGGCCAGGTTGCGGCCATGCTTGCCGGCGACCTCGACGATCTGTACGAAGTGACGACGCCGGCGCTGGTCTTCGAGGGCGTCGCGGATCGGATCGTCGACCCCGGAACCGGCGAGCGACTCGCGAACGAACTCCCGCGCGGGGAGTACCGCCCGGTCGAGAGCGGCCATCTCGTCCACGTCGAGGAGCCACAGGTCGTCGCCGACGAACTGCTTTCGTGGCTCGACGCCCAGCGAGAGTGAGCACTGGCCGGCCCGCACGACTGCGGGCGTTCTCGGCGTCGCATCCGAGAGCACGGCAGGTACTGCCGCCGGCTGGAGGGTTTTTCAGTGGGGAAGACATTGCAGTGAGTGATGAGTCGCCCGCGAATCGCGTTGCTCAACGCCGCCCACGACGGGGCCGACAACAGCCGGAACTTCCGGCGGGAACTCGACGCCGAGGTCGTCGAGTTCGACGTCGTTTCCGGTGAGCTTCCCGACGGCTTCGGCTTCGACGCCGGGGTCGTCACGGGCTCGCGAGCCTCCGTCTACTGGGACGAACCGTGGATCGCCGACCTGCAATCGTGGGTCGGCGAGGCGATCGACCGCGATCTATCCTTCCTGGGCGTGTGTTTCGGCCACCAGTTGCTTGCGGACGTCTGTGGCGGCACTGTCGAGGCGATGGGCGAGTACGAGATCGGCTACCGGACCGTCGAACACCGCGGCTCGCGGCTGTTCGAGGGGGTCGATTCGGAGTTTACGGTCTTTACGACCCATTCGGACAGTGTGGTCGAACTCCCGCCTGGCGCGGAACTGCTGGCCGAAAACGACTACGGCGTCCACGGCTTTCGCAAAGGCGAGGTGTACGGCGTCCAGTTCCACCCCGAGTACGACACCGCCACTGCCGAATCAGTGACCCGTGGCAAGGACCTCGATCCCGAGCGCAAACAGCGCGTGCTCGAGGGAATCGATCCCGCGACCTACCGACGGGCCTGTGCGGCCAAGCGGTTGTTCGAGAACTTCGTCACGATCGTCGACGAGCGGACGGTGACCGCTGCGCCTCGTGCTGCGGCCGACGATTGAGGGCCTACCGGTTGTAGATCGCGAACGCGAACGGGAGCGACGCGAACAGCGTGATGATCCCGAAGATCGGTGAGAGCAGTAGCACGAAGAGGTTCATCACGGCGACGATCCCCAGCGCGAGGAGTTTCTGGCCGAGCGAGAGCATACGTCCAGACCCACGAGACAGTCAGATGAAACTTTCTATTCTCCCGGCTGGACTCGCGTGCCGAGCGGCCGAAGTGGCTGGGTGAGCCTGTGTGCGACCAGCAACGACGCGACGGCGAGGACGATGACCACACCCTCGATCGGGGTGGTGAGCAGACCGAGCGAGACGATCAACGTCGTCGCACAGGCGGGCGGATGTCGGGTGTCGGTCGCGACCATCCCGACAGCGGTCAGCACGAGTGCGAGCGAACCGCTGGCGACCAGCGCGAGCGCGGCCGTCGACCCGCCGACCCTCGTCGCGACGGCCCCGTCGGCCAGCAGGTGGTAGGTCGCCATCCCGGCCAGCACGCCGATCGCGTGCCCGCCGAGGACGCGCCGTGGCGCCGCCGTCGCCGAGTCGGGAGACATCGCGAGGACGAACGCCGACGGGCCGAGACTCGGGAACAGAAACGGCAACCCCGTCAGATAGACGAACGCACCGGGGACGACCAGGAGTGCACCACTGGTCGCTCCGACCGACAACGACGCGGACAACCGCTCGTTCATCACTCCTGGTCTCTCGAGTCCGACCGAAAAGCCCGTCGGATCGGATCGGGACGAGTTCTCTCAAACGACCGATCTCGGGCTTCCACAGCCCGCTATCTCGCCCTTCCGATTCGATCAGTCGTTCGGATCGACGACCAGGAGACTGTCGTTCGACAACTCGTTTCGACGTCTCGACCACAGATAGTCGACGATCAACACCGAAGACGTGAGATCGACAACCGCCCCTCGAAGGGGGCACGTCGTTTCGGCTCGACGTCCCTCTCGGCCAGCAAACTTACTTTACTGATGCCCGAGATGTCATGCACGAACGATCATGAGCGACGAGGACGAGACAACCCATCCTTTCGAGGAGGCGGCGGGAGACACAGACGACAGTGACGACACCGATCCGATCGGGAGCGCCACGGTCGAATCCGACGACGAGACCGATCCGATCGACGACACCGACATGACAGACGACGGGGAGACCGGGGGAATACAGACGAAATCCGACAGCGACGACGACCGCGAACGCGAACTCGAAAAGTGGGAGGACCGGCTCGATCAGCGTGAAGAAGGGCTGGATCTCCGGGCCGAGAAGCTCAAAGACCGGGCCGAGGAGCTAGACCAGCGCGAGGCCGACATCGAGACCGAGCGTGCGAACCTCGAAGACTGGCGCGCTGACCTCGACGACTGGGAAGCCCAGCTCGAACAGCGCGAACAGGATCTGGACGACCGAGAGGCGGCGATCCGCGAACGCGAGACTGAACTGGCCGAGCGTGCGGCCGACCTCGACGAGAAAGAACAGACGCTACACACCTACGTCAGTGACAATCTCGGCGACGTCGACGCGAAGATCACCGACGCCGTCCGTGAGTCGATCGGCCGGGCCATGCAGGACATCGAACCCGGCAAAGCCGAGGTCGACCAGGAGTCGGTCGATCAAACTGTCTCCTCGGCGATCGACTCGGCGATGGCCGACCACAAGAAGGGGCGGTTCGGTACCCCCGGCAACGTCGTCTTCGGGCTGCTCGGGCTGGCGCTGGTCGCCGGTGGCGTCTCGGTCGTCTTCCTGGCCGAGTCCGCGAACCTCACTTCGCTGTTCGCGGAACCGATGTACAACTACGGGGCTGCCGCCGCGCTCGTGCTCGTCGGACTCGCCGTCAACATCACCGCTGCCGCCGGCCGTCTGTGAGGACGTGACTACCAGTGGGTGACCGTCGCTGCCGGCGGGACAGTTTTGGTCCGTGATACCGATGTACAGGTATGCTCGACTACCTCGACCTGCAGGCCGATCTCTCGGGCGAAGATCAGATGATCCGCCACACCGCCCGGGAGTTCGTCGCCGAGCACGTCACCCCCGATATCGGGGCGCTCTTCGAGGACGGTCGATTCCCCGAGACGCTCGTCACACGGATGGGCGAGTTAGACTTCTACGGCCCGAACCTGGACTGGGGCGACCTCCCGAACGTCTCCGAGACCGCGTATGGACTCCTGTTACAGGAACTCGAAGCCGGTGACTCGGGCGTGCGCTCGATGGCCAGCGTCCAGGGCGCGCTCGTGATGTATCCCATCCACGAGTACGGCAGCGAGGCCCAGCGCGAACGCTGGCTCCCGGATCTCGCGTCGGGAGAGGCCGTCGGCTGTTTCGGCCTGACCGAACCCGAGCACGGCTCTGATCCGGCCAGCATGGAAACCACGGCGACGCCGGACGGTGACGGCTTCCGGCTGTCGGGAACCAAGACCTGGATCACCAATTCGCCGATCGCGGACGTGGCGCTCGTTTGGGGGCGGATCGACGACGACGCAGATCGAGACGACGCCGGCGAGATCCGCGGCTTCCTCGTCGAGACCGATCTCGATGGTGTGGAGACGCCCGCGATCGATGGCAAGCTCTCGATGCGCGTCTCCGAGACCGGTCAGATTCACCTCCAGAACGTGTTCGTTCCCGCTGAGGCGATGCTGCCGGACGTGCAGGGGATGAAGGGGCCGCTATCCTGCCTGACGCAGGCCCGCTACGGCATCGCCTGGGGCGCGGTCGGGGTCATGCGCGACTGCTTCGAGACCGCTCGCGAGTACGCGACCGACCGCGAGCAGTTCGACCGCCCGATCGCCGCGACGCAACTCCAGCAGGAGAAGCTGGCGGAGATGGCGACCAAGATCACGACGAGCCAGACGCTCGTGTTCCGTCTCGCGGAATTGAAAGAACGGGGCGACCTCCGGCCACAGCAGGTGTCGATGGCCAAACGCCAGAACGTCCGGGCCGCACGCGAGGTCGCCCGGACGGCCCGCGAGATGCTCGGCGGCAACGGCATCACGACCGACTACTCGCCGATGCGCCACCTCGCGAACGTCGAAACAGTGTACACCTACGAAGGGACTCACGACATCCACTCGCTGATCCTCGGCGAGGATCTCACCGGGTTCTCGGCGTTCTGATGGGGCTTCGGGCGGCTACTGGGTCCGGTAGACTCGGGCTTCCCAGGGATCGAGCTCCAGTGGCTCCGCGTGGCCGTCGCCGTTGGTCCTGTCGTGGGTGTCGAGGACAAGTGAGGGCTCGGGGCCGAGATCCAGCCCACCGACCGTCGCCGACTCGCTCGACCAGTTGAGCACCACGACGGCACGCTGCTCGCCGAGGGTACGCTCGTAGGCCCACACTCTGTCGTGGTGAGGGACCAGCAGGCCGTACTCGCCGTAGACCAGCAGGTCCGAGTCGCTCCGGAGGTCGATCAGGTCGCGGTAGTGATGCCACACGGAGTCGGGATCCTCTCGGGCGGCTTCGACGTTGATCTCGGTGTGGTTGGGGTTGACCGCGAGCCACGGCTCACCGTCGGTGAAGCCCGCCTGCGCGTCGTCGCTCCACTGCACGGGTGTCCGAGCGTTGTCCCGACAGCGGTAGCGGACGATGTCTTTGACCTGTTCGAACCCCTCGTCTTCGAGTGCGACCCGTTCGAGTTCGGTCAGCGACCGCGAGCGGGCGTCGTCGAGGATGAACCGGATTCTCCCTCGTGTCTCGGCGTCACGGATCTGGTCGATCCGCTCGAACGGAAAGTTCGTCATCCCGATCTCGTCGCCCTGCAGGAGGTAGGGGGTCCCCTGCAACGTGAACAGAAAGGTCGCGAGCAGTTTCGCGGATTCGCGGCGATAGTGCTGGGCGTCGCCCCAGCGAGAGACGATCCGAGGCCAGTCGTGGGTCCCGAGGAAGATCGTGTTCCAGGCCTCGCTATCTTCGAGTTCGCGCTGCCAGCGCGAGATGACGTCCCGCAAGTCCCCGACCGACCAGTCGCCGACCTCCCACCAGCCGCCGTCCGAGCGGAAGTCGAGCATCATGTGCTCGTAGTGAAAGACCATGCTCATCCCGCCGTTGTCGGGGTGGCAGAATCGCTTTGCTCGTTCTGGGTCGGCGTCGATACACTCCCCGACGGTCATGGCGTCGTAGTTGCCGTAGGTCTCGTCGTGGAGTTCGTCGAGGTAGTCGTGGACTCGCGGCCCGTTAGTGTGGTGTTCCATGCCCGTCCAGCCGCCGGGGTGGCCGTCGGGCAACTCGGGATTCTTCGAGATGAGGTTGATCACGTCCATCCGGAAGCCGTCGATACCCTTCGAGAGCCACCAGTCGACCATGTCGTAGACGTCTCCTCTGACCTCCGGATTCTCCCAGTTGAGGTCGGGCTGTTTCGAGTGAAAGAGGTGCAGGTAGTACTGCCCGCGGTCGACGTCGTAGGTCCAGGCCGGCCCGCCGAAACTGGAGGTCCAGTTGTTCGGGAGGCCCCCGCCCGTGGAGCGCCACCAGTAGTAGTCGTCGTAACCGTCTTCGCCGCGCTTCGACTTGGCGAACCACTCGTGTTCGTCGGAGGTGTGGTTCACGACGAGGTCCATGATGAGGCGCATGTCGCGGTCGTGCATCCCCTCCAGCAGTTCTTCCCAGTCGTCCATGCAGCCGTATTCGTCGTGGATGGCCCGGTAGTCACGGATGTCGTAGCCGCCGTCGACCTGCGGGGAGTCGTAGACAGGGTTGAGCCAGACGACGTCGACACCGAGGTCGTCGAGGTAGTCCAGTTTCTGGATGATACCGCGGATGTCGCCGATCCCGTCGCCGTTCGAATCGTTGAAACTCCGGGGGTAGATCTGGTAGACGAATCCTTCTTTCCACCAGGCGCGTTCCTCCTCGGGGACGAGGTCGGTCGGTCGCGTGCCCGAATCGGGCTCGGTCGCCATACACTCGTCACGCAGAGCAGCGGTAAATATGGTCGGCTTACTGTCGATAGTTCGATCCTACCGCTCGTCGAAGACACGGTCGGAACCGGCCGGACTTTTGTCGGCGGCCCCGGTAGCACGACCATGCACCTCGCGGAGGCCACCTGGACCGACGCCGACGACCTGGAGACCGACCTCGCGCTCCTTCCAACTGGGAGCACCGAACAGCACGGCCCTCACGCCCCGATGGGGACCGACGCACTCAGTGCCGAGACGATCGCGAGCGAGGCCGCCGCCCGATTCGACGGCGAGGTCGTCGTCGCGCCGACCGTTGCCGTGGGCGTCTCCGAGGAACACCGCCACTTCACGGGCTCGCTGTGGGTCAGCGAGGACACCTTTCGATCCTACATCCGCGACACCGTCGCCAGCCTCGCCAGTCACGGCTGGGAGCGCGTGGTCGTCGTCAACGGCCACGGCGGCAACACCGACGCGCTCCGGGAGGTCTGCGGGGCGATCACCCGGCAGGACGACGCCTACGCCGTTCCCTGGACGTGGTTCGACGCGCTCGACTTCGAGGAGTATGGAGTCGACCTCGGCCACGGTGGCCCGGCCGAGACGGCGTTCGTCCAGGCTGTGCGGTCCGACCTCGTGCGAGAAGAGCGGTTCGACGAGGCCGCCACGGGCGCGGGCGACGCCTTCGGGGAGTTCGAGCAGGGGTCGAATCTGGCCTACGACTTCGCGGAGTTTTCCGAGACCGGCAACATCGGCGATCCGTCCGATGGCGACGCACAGCTGGGCGAGCAGTTGCTCGCGGACGCGACCGAGTCGCTGGTCGCGCTGCTGGAAACCGTCAGCGAGCGCGATCTGACGCGGCCGGCCCACCGCTGAGTTGGGCGCTGTCCAGTCGTCGCGGCGAGGATCAGTCCTCGTCGTCGTCCGCGGCGTCTTCGAGGGCGCTCTTGATCGCCGGGATCGTCCCCGTGAGGTCGCCGACGGCCTCGTGAGCGTCCTCGATGTCTTCGATCAGGTCTTCGACCTCGGCGATTGCGTCCTCGAGGTCGTCGGCGTCCTCGAAAGCGTCGGCACGCTTGCCCATGGTGTACCACTTCTTGGCGTCGCGCAGGGCGCCTTCTGCGTCACCGACGTCCAGGGCGTTCTTCAGGCCGTTGAGCACGCCCAGCGTGTTGTCGGCGTCGGTCTCCCAGACCGAATCGGCGTCCGGGAGCGCGTCACGTGCTTCGTCGAGGCTGTCCTCGACGTCGGCTCGCATGTCGCTCGCGGCCTCGTCGAACAGTTCGTCGTCGTCGAGCGTCGCCTGGCTCATACTGTGCGATTCGACACCACGCACCCTAAAGGATTGCCCGAAAGTGAAAGTGAAATCAACCCGATGGGGTGCTGTCGAATTCGTCCTCGATCGGGGGTCGGATCTCGCCCAGCACGTCGAAGTCGGACTCGACGTCGCCGACGAACAGCAGCGCGAAGTAGCGGTGGAACGACTGGATCGGGACGTACACGAGCGCGCTGACCAGCGCGACGGCGAGGAAGAACACCAGTGCGAGCACGACGATCCCGGCGACGACGGGAGCGGTGAGCGTTCCGTTGAGGATCGCACCCAGCCCGAACAGAAGGCCGACGATGACGAACGGGATAGCCAGCACGACCGCGACGATGGCGATGGCGATTCCCCCGGCGATCGACGTGGCGATCCGCAGGCCAAAGGCGAGAATCACGTAGACGGCGTACTGCTTCCACTCGGCTTTGATCGTCGGCCAGAGGTGGCTCCAGCCCGCGAGGACGCCACACTCCCGGGCCAGCATGACCGGCACGACGAACTCGGTGGTGAAGCCGTGGATCAACACCAGCGGGATGCCGAAGACGATCCCCGCGAGTACGAGCAGGCCGATCCCGACCGCGATCTGTGAGCCGGTGATCGTCGGATCGCCCCCATCAAGAAGGGTCGTGATCGGCTCCCAGAACAACGCCAGTGCGAGCCCGACGAAGACGGCGAGCACGACGAACAACAGTGCGAGTCGGAACGCCAGCAACCGGAGTCCGCGGCCCCTGTGCCGGCCGAAACCGCGGCGGATCGAGAGCGACTGCTCGCCCAGCGCTTCGACGAACACGAACTCCATGGTCGAACCGATCCAGGCGAAGACGAGCCACACCAGAAACAGTACCACGGCGATACCGGCCAGGAGGGCGATGATTTCGCCGGGGATCGACGGCACGTCGACGGAGGTGCCGGTGCCGGGGACCGACGCAGCCGTCGAGGGACCGTTCGAGACCGACGTGCCGACGTTGCCGCCGCCCGAACCCAGGCCGAGGAAGAACACGACGACGGCCAGCCGTGCCCACAGCCCGAACTCGAAGGGAAACAGCAGCGATCGCGTCAGCGAGACGGCGTCGTCGATCCGCTCGATTGCATACCACGCCATATTGGTCCTGCGAGCGCCTGCCTAAAAAAGACCGACCGCGAGTTTCCCGGTGTGAAACGCTACTCGACCCGGTCGAGCGCCATCAGCGGATACCCATCGTCCATCTCCATCCGTGCGACGACCTCGCTGTCCTCGTAGTCGACGACGATCTCCACCTCGGCGAACCGGCCCGTGAACTCGGTGTAGTCTGCCGGTCCCTCCGAGAGGGCGGCTTCGAGTTCCTCGCGCCGGATCTCGACCGTGACGGCCTCGCAGTAGGGCTGGTTCTCGATGGCTTCTTCCATCGCGGTCGCCAGCGAGTCCGCACTGTCGAGACTGATCGGCGTGCCGGCGAACTGGTGGTAGAGCGATCCGAACTTGATCCCGGCCTCGAAACAGGCCTGCTCGGCGTCGGTGGGCATACCGTCTCTCTGTCGGCGGCGTCTAATATGTGTGCCGTCCTACCGGAGCTTCCAGAGCAGCGATCTGAGTTTGTAGCTCAGTGATCCGTTCTGGTAGCCGCGCCAGCCGCTCATCCCCCCGCGAAGCGTGGCCGCGTCGTAGCCCTCACCGTCGAGCAGCCGCGTGGCTCGCTTCGCGACGATTCCCATCTTGCAGACGACGACCACGTCTCGGTCGCCCGGGATCTCGTCCAACCGCGCTCGCAACGTGGACTCGTCGCCGCTCCGCAGGTCGTCGTAGACGGGGACGTTGCTGCTCCCCTCGATCGCACCGGCCCGATAGTTCGATTCGGGGCGGATGTCCAGCACGAACGGGTCCTCTCCCGAAGCGAGACGGTCGTCGAGTTCGTCCGGACGGAGTTTGCTCATCAGTTCGATGTTGGAACGGACGGGCAAAACCGCGGTGGTTCGGCACTGGTCCAGAGAAGTGGCGCACGCTGTCGGCTGTCCGGGCAGCCGACAGCAGCGTGCGAGGGATGAGTCCACAACCATAGGGAGTGGACGAATCGGCTGGGGAGGCGTGTGGCGGTCGCGGTGCTGTAGCGGTGCGGGAGTCGCCAGCGTACGCGCCGCAGGCGCGTTTTTCCGTCAGAGCGAAGCTCTGACGACGTTCACGTCGTTGCACTCCGTGAACCCCCGGAATCGCCCTGAGAAGGCGATTCCGGCCTTTTTCCCCAAGTTTTTCGGCCGATGGGTTCCCGCAGCGAGCGTCGTGGCGCTCGCGAGGAAACCCGAGGCCGAAAAAGTGGTTCAGAAGAACTTGAACAGATCGTCCCGATTCGCTTCGTGCAAGTGTTCACGAACGGCCTCGTTCAGGGCCGCGATGTTGCCGCGCTTGGCCGAGATGGGTGCGATGGTGTCTTGCCACTGCTTCCAGGGGGGATACATGCCGAGTCGCTCGGCGAGGTCGTTCAGCCGGTCGTCCTCGTCGTCGACCTTGTCCATCTTGTTGACGGCGACCACAGGAGAAACGCCGACGTCCTGCAAGAAGTGGAACATCTCGACGTCGTGGGGGATCTCGTCCTCGCCCGAGTGGCGGTCGATGATGTCGATCACACTTTTTCCGTCGACGACGAGAATCCCCACCAGAATCTTCTCGGCGTTCGATTCGACGTAGCGTACCACGTCGGTCTTGATATCTTCGCGGACGTCCTCGGGGACGCCTTTCATGAAGCCAAAGCCCGGCAGGTCGGTCAGGACGAAGTCCTCGCTGGTCCAGTCGTAGTGGTTGGGCGACCGGGTCACGCCGGGGCGCTGACCCGTATTGAAGGTGTGGCCAGTGAGTTCGCGCATCAGGGTGGACTTGCCGACGTTCGACCGCCCGAGGAGGGCGACTTCGGCGTCGCGGTCCGGCCGCGTCTCGAACATACCCATCCTAACCCGTCGAGAGCGAAAAGACTGTCTTGTTGGGCTTCGAGGCCCGAGACGATGTCGCTCGGTCGGACCATCGGCTACGGCCTGCTCGCGCTCGTCGACGCAGTCGTCGCGACGGTCGTCGCGGTCTTTCTCAGCGGGTTCGGCCTTCTCGGTGTCGCACCCAGCGCCGAGTCTGCGGTCACGATCGCTCTGGGGATCGGTGCGGCGACGTTCGTGGCGACGCTGCTGGCGAGCACGATCAGCCACTACCGCGGGGGCAAACCCTTCGCGTTCACCCGACTCTCGAAAGTCGTCGTGAAGTACACCCTCTTCTATTCGCCGTGGGTGGTCTGGCGGCGCCGCAATCAACGTCGCTGACCCGCTTACTCCATCGCCGTCGTCAGCACCCGGACTTCCTCGTCGTCGAAGGCAGTGTAGTAGAGTCTGATCTCGTCGATCTCGCCGTCGAGATAATCGCCGTCGAACTCGACGTCCTTGCCGATCGTCAGGTCGCCCATGCTGATCTCGCCGCTGTAGTCGCCGGTGCTCGCCTTCTCGCCGTCGACGTAGAGGGTGTGTTCGCTCCCGTCGAACGTCCCGACGAGGACCTGGCGCGTCCCCGCTTGCGTTCCGGTCCCAAAGATCTGTTCGTCCTGATTGCCACCCGCTTTGTCGACGCTGAAGACGGGACTGTAGTCGTCGCCGGCGGAACAGGTCCCGCTCGGGACCTGCGCGTTCGAGCACGGTTTCAACTCGACCAGCCAGTTGTCGTCGGCGCTCTTGTGCTCGAGCAGTTCCTGTTTCTGGCTCCCGTCGTCGGTCCGGTAGGTGACGGCGACGGTAAACTGATCGACGCTGTCGACCGGTGTATCGAAGTCGTCGACGGCCACGTAGTCGCCCGACCCATCGAACGCGAGTGAACGTGCCTGCCACGCGGGATCGCCCTGCAGCGCGCCGTCGTTGCCGTTGCCCGAGCGATCGACCAGAGTCGGCCCGCTCCCGGCCCCGAACGTGTAGTACGCGATGAAGTTGCCGATCTCTTCGCGGTCGTCGATCGCTCTGTCGACCAGCACCGACTGCTCGCCGTCTCGCGAGACGACAGCGAGGCGGTCGCCGGGGGCGGTCGGGACCAGGACGGATTTCCCCGCAGATCCCTCGTCGAAGGTCGCGACCGGGCGGCCGTTCAACTGCACGGAAACGTCAGTCCCGATAGCCGTCGCGGTCATGCGGAGGCCGACCGGCGTCTGTTCGTACTCGAACGACGCCTCCGCGGTGGGTGCGCCGACACCGTCGAGAAACGTCAGCGACAGCGTTACCAGGACGACGCCGATGACGATCGCGACGCCGACGAGCAGGACGTTGCCCACTACTGGGGTCACGGCTCGATCGTCACCGGTGGCGAGAGTCATCGACTCGTCAGTATGCGCTCCGATCGAATAAAGACTCTCTCCACTGACCCGTCGGTTATTTGCCCGCGCCGGCCGATCCAAAAGGCGTGCGACTCCTGCAGGTGACCATCCCCGCGGGCAAGCGCCAGGCCATCGAGCGGGCGCTCGACGACGAGGGCGTCGACTACGTGCTGACCGAGGAGACCAGCAACCGGGAGTACACCGCCGTCGCGTACGTCCCGGTCCCGACCGCTGCCGTCGAGCCGGTGCTGGAGCGGTTGCGCGAGGCCGGGCTGGACGACCAGGCCTACACCGTCATCGTCGAGGCCAACACAGTCATCTCCCAGCACTTCGAGGAACTCCAGGACCGCTACGCCGAGGAGGAAGACGAAGAGCGGATCGCTCGCGAGGAACTCCGCTCGAAAGCCGGGGAACTGGTCCCCAGCAGGGTCAACTACGTCCTGTTGACGATGGTCAGCGCGATCATCGCGACGGCCGGCCTGCTGCTGGACTCGCCGGCGGTCATCGTCGGCTCGATGGTAATCGCGCCGCTGATCGGCCCGGCGATGGCCGCCAGCGTCGGCACCGTCCTCGACGAACACGACCTGTTCACGCAGGGGACGATCCTGCAGGTCGGCGGGCTCGTCCTGGCGGTCGCCAGCGCCGCCGTGTTCGCGTTTCTGGTCCGGACTGGACTGTTGATTCCACCGGGTACTGAAATTACGGCGATCCCCTCGATCCGCGAGCGTCTCCTGCCGGATTTCCTCTCACTGGCGGTCGCGCTCGGGGCGGGAATCGCCGGCGTCGTCAGCCTGACAGCGGGCGTCTCGACGGCACTGGTCGGCGTCATGATCGCCGTGGCGCTCATCCCGCCGGCCGCCACGGTCGGAATCGGGATCGCCTGGGGCCAGCCGATGGTCAGCCTCGGTGCGGGGATCCTGACGCTAGTCAACGTCCTCTCGATCAATCTGGCGGCCATCGCGCTGCTGTGGTATCGCGGCTACCAGCCCAGCGAGTGGTTCAAGATTCGTGGTGTGCGCCAGACGGCGCTGCGCCGCGCGGCCTTTCTCGTCGCCTCGATCGCGCTGCTGTCGGTCTTTCTTGGTGTCGTCACCTACGACTCCTACCAGCAGGCGACGACCGAGCAGACCATCGACGACACCGTCGCCCAGACGCTCGCCGAGTACGATGACGCGAGCTACGAGTCGCTCCGAATCGACTACTCCGAGGGCGTCGTCCTCCGTGAGCCACGGCAGGTCGTCGTAACCGTCGGGCTCCCGCCGGACGGCACGCCACCGGATCTCGCCAGCAAGCTCGACGCGCGGATCGAAGCCGCGATCGACGCAGAAATCACGACAGACGTCCACTACGTCACCGTCCAGTCGGCGTGAACTACCCCACCCTACTTCGCTCACCGCAGACGCGGTTCGCTCGTTGAGGGTAGCGTGGGACCTCGGTCCCACGGACCATGCGAACGGGCCTGCGGCCCGTGAGCAGATGGGGCTTTGATGTGGACTCCCGGCGATTAGTCAGCAGGCTCCACCTCGAAAACGCTGAAAATCGATTCGGTGCAGCTATTCTGACCGCTACTCTTCGAAAGGAAGTTCGGGCTCGTAGTCGATGGCGTCGACTGCGGCGTGCAGCACGGTCTGGACGTTCTCGTCTTCGGTGACGCTCATGTAGTAGTCGGCCTCGACTTCACGCGAGCGGTCGGCCTTGTTGCAGACCGTCAGCACGGGCGCCTCGTCGAACTGCTTGACGAGCGCGTCGCGGAGTTCGAGTTGGACTTCGATGGGGTAGCCACACTCCCCGCTGGCGTCGACGAGGACCAGCACGCAGTCGGCCAGGTGCTCCAGTGCACTCACGGCCTGGCTCTCGATCTGGTTGCGATCCTCCGGCGGGCGGTCGAGCAGCCCTGGCGTGTCCACGAGCTGATAGCGAACGTGGTCGCGCATCGCGGACCGGTCGGTCCGCGCTGATTCGGCGGACAGGTCCGCCCCCTCGAAGTGCCCGACGTTGATCTCGGTAGTAGTAAAGGGGTAGGAGTTGATCTCGTTGCTCGCGCGCGTCACGCTGTTGACGAACGACGATTTCCCGACGTTGGGGTAGCCCGCGACGACGATGGTCGGCTCGTCCGGTTTGATGTCCGGGAGGTCACGCAGGGCCTCGCGCGCCGCCGCGATAGCCAGCAGCGAGTCTTCGACCTGTTCGACGACGTCCGCGAGTCGTGCGAAGGCCTGCTTGCGGAGTTTGCGTGCGTGATCGACGTCGTTGGCGTTGCGGAGCTTGGAGTGATATTCGCCGCGGATGTCGGCACACTTCCGGGAGGCCCAGGTGACCTCCGAGAGGTGCTGGCGGAGTGCGCCCGTTCCACGCTTTTCCTCGTTGCCGATGGCCGTCTCCCCGGCGATGACGGCGTCGGCGAGATCGGTATAGAAGGGGTCCAGATCGTCGAAGTCCGGCCACTCGGTGACGACGTTTTCCAGATTATCCGAAAGGATGTTGGCGGCGGTCTGGAGCATCGACGACTGGGCGTCGAAGCCCTCCTTGGCCCGCCCGGCACGGGAGGCCCGCGAGAAGGCTTTGTCGACGAGTTCCGACGATCGCGGGGTCGTCGGGAGGTTCTCGAACGGTTGGCTCATTGGCCACTCCTACCGGGCCAGGCCGGAAAAGGACCGCGAAACGGGCGCGCGAGCGGACAGAAACGATTTTTCCCCCGCGCCGGTAACGCCCGGACATGGCTCAGCACGACGTCGACGATATCGTCCCGCCCGGGCTAGTACAGCGACGCGTCATGATGGGGCGAGTCAGCCAGGTCCATCGCCCCGACCGGCCTGCCGAGGAAGGCGACATCTTCGAGATCAACGGCGCGACCTACGAGATCACCGACGTCACCGAACGGACAGTCTCGGATGTCGGGATGGGTGACGCCCGGACGGAGGCGGCCAGTTCGCTCGGGGAATTCCGCGAGCGAATGGTGATGATCGACTCCGACTTCGAGTGGGTCCCCGACAGCGTCCTGTATCGCTACCAGTTCAAACGGAAGCTCCCGAGCGACGAGGACTAGGCCGGTCCGGTGGTCGTGGTAACGCGACACTCGCAAGCCTTACATATCCCCCGCTCTTCCAGACAAAGGCAATGGCAACCGGTACGGTTGATTTCTTCAACGACACAGGCGGTTACGGTTTCATCGAGACTGAAGACGCGGACGAAGACGTTTTCTTCCACATGGAGGACGTTGGCGGTCCGGACCTCG
>Ga0207718_100832_pt1 | contig 21298 bp, 20 predicted proteins | sample A23M2SouthBayCA_FD_187749 | JGI IMG/M metagenome (GOLD analysis project Ga0207718, IMG submission 187749) | Aerobic enrichment media microbial communities from Eden Landing Ponds, California, USA - A23 M2 (SPAdes) | ecosystem: Environmental > Aquatic > Marine > Unclassified | place: Emeryville... | reverse complement strand
CCCCGACGGCGGCGACGCGGAGCGACTCACCGACGGCGATCTCACCCACGGTGCGCCGGCGTGGCGGCCCGGAGGCGAGGAGGTCGCGACCGTCGCGAGCGACCCGGACGACCCGCCAGCCCCGGCCGAGGTGTACCTCGTAGACGGTGAGAGATCGGTCTCCCTCACCGCCGACCTCGACCGGACGGTCGCCCGCGGCGGGGGAATCGAGTGGGTCGACGGCGCGATGTACACCCGGATCGGCGACAAGAGCCACACCCGACTGGCTCGCGTGGAGACCGACGGGACCGCGGAGCGCGTCTTCGAGGCGCAGGGACGCGACCGCGCCATGGCCGCGTTCGACGTCGCCGCCGACGGGTCGACAGCGGTGACGGTCCTCTCGGACCCGGAGGAGGGAAGCGACCTATACGCCGTCGCCGTCGACGACCTCGACGCGGGGACCGACGGGCGCCGCGCAGGTGACGACGCGGGGACCGACGGGCGCCGCGCAAGTGACGACGCGGCGACCGAACCCGACTCCTTCCGGCGGCTCACCCGCGTCAACGCGTCGCTCATCGACGAGTTCGCGATGCCGACGGCCAGCCGCGTCGAGTGGGAGTCGGACGGCTGGACGATCGACGGCGTGCTCTACCACGACCCGGACGTGGATCCCGAGGAGGGCGAGCTCCCGCTGGTGGTGGCGATCCACGGCGGGCCGATGTCGTACGACGAGCCCGTCTTCAGCTTCGTGCACGCCGCGTTAACGAGCCGCGGGTACCTCGTGCTCCGGCCGAACTACCGTGGCGGAACCTCCCGCGGCCGGGAGTTCACCGCCGAGCTGACGGGCGCGTGGGGGACCGTCGAGGTCGACGACATCGCGGCGGGCGTCCGGGCGCTCGCGGACCGCGAGTGGATCGATCCCGACCGCGTGTTCGGCCACGGATTCTCCTACGGCGGGATCGCACAAGGGTTCCTGGTCACGCGGGAGCCGGAGCTGTTCACGGCCGCCGCGCCCGAGCACGGCATCTACGACCTCCGGTCGGCGTTCGGCACCGACGACACCCACGCCTGGCTGGAAGCGGAGTTCGGGCTCCCGTGGGAGGACCCCGAGGCGTACGACGCAGCGACGGCGGTGCTCGACGCGGGCGACATCGAGACGCCCCTACTGGTGATGGCCGGCAGCGAGGACTGGCGATGCCCTCCCTCGCAGTCGGAGCAGCTGTACGTCGCCGCCCGGAAGCGGGGGATCGACGCCGAACTGGTGGTCTATTCGGACGAACACCACGACATCGGCGATCCAGACCGCGCGATCCACCGGTTGGAGAAGATCCTCGACTGGTACGAGACGCACGACCCGGCGGTCGACGGGGACGACTGAGGGAAGGCCACCGCCACCGAACGCAGAGCTGCGCCCTCAGTGCTCGACGAACTCCACGAGCACTCCGCCGGTCGAGCGGGGGTGGAGGAAGGCGACCTCGTGGCCCCACGCCCCGGGGCGCGGCTCCTCGTCGACGAGGTCGATCCCGAGGTCGCGGGCGCGGTCGAGCGCCCCGGAGATGTCGCCGGTCGCGAGCGCGACGTGGTGGATCCCCGGCCCCTCCCGGTCGAGGTAGTCGTCGATCGCGCCGCCCGCGGTCGGTTCGAGCAGTTCGAAGTAGCCGCCGTCGTCGAGTTCGAGGAAGACGAGGTCCATCCCGTCGAACGTCTCCTCGTGGGCGACCGGCGCGTCGAGCAGGCCGTCGAACAGGTCCGCGAGGTCCGCGGCGTCGCGGGTCGCGACGCCGACGTGGTCGAATCGCATGCGTCTCGGATCGAGCGCCGACGACTTATAACGCCCGAGCGGGGGAGATCACCCACCCTCCCCGCCGGGACCCAAAGGTTTGGGTGTGGCCCGCGAGTAACCGAGAGCGACTCTATCAGTGAGCGACTCAGAGACCGACCCGGCGACGGAGCAGATGACCTCGCGGAGCATCCTCGACTCGCTGCTCGAGAGCGGGCTCCACGAGATGAATCGAGAGCGGTCCGGCCTCCTGCTCTCCGGACTGTCGGCGGGGCTCGACATCGGGTTCGGTCCGCTGATGATGGCGGTCGTGTTGACGCTGTCGCCGGGGAGCTTCGGCGACCTCACGACCGAACTCCTGCTCGCGAGCGTCTACTCCATCGGCTTCATGTTCGTGATCTTGGGTCGCTCGGAGCTGTTCACCGAGCACACGACGCTGGCCGTGATCCCGGTCCTCGACGGACAGGCCTCGGTCCGAGAGCTGGGCCGGCTCTGGGGGCTGGTGTACGTCGGGAACCTCGTCGGCGGCCTGCTGTTCACGCTGCTGGTGATCCTGTTGATGCCGGAGCTCGGCGTCGTCGCGCCCGAGTCCTTCGAGACCATCGCGCTGAAGCTCGTCGATCACGACCTCCCGTGGCTGTTCGTCGGCGGCGTCTTCGCCGGGTGGCTGATGGGACTCCTGGCGTGGCTCGTGACGGCGGCGCGGGACACGACCGCTCGGCTCCTCCTCGTACTGATCGTCGCCGGCACGATCGGCCTCCTCCACCTCCCCCACTCGATCGCGGGCAACGTCGAGGTGCTGTTCGGGCTGTTCATCTCGCCCGCGATCACGCTCGCCGACTACGTCGGCTTCCTCGTGTTAGCGACCTTCGGCAACGCCTTCGGCGGCGCCGTGTTCGTCGCGCTGCTGAAGTACGGGCACGTCGTCCGCGGCGCGAACTGAGCGCCGCGACCCTGGCGAAACGGTGTGGCGACCCGGGCGGAACAGTGCGGCGACCCGGGCGGAACGGTGCAGCGACCCGGGCGAAACGGCGAGGGGTCGCCGGCAACAGTTACGTTCTCACCCGTCGAACCGAAGTGACATGGAGCTCTCCAACACCGAGTCGGTCGCCGGCAGGGAAGTGACCGAAACGCTCGGACTCGTCCGCGGGAACACGGTCCGCGCTCGCAACGTCGGTCGCGACATTACTCAGGGACTCCGCAACCTCGCGGGCGGCGAGCTGAAGGGGTACACCGAGCTGATGACCGACGCCCGCGACCAGGCGCAAGAGCGCATGATCGAGGAGGCGGAGGCGCTCGGCGCCGACGGCGTGGTCAACGTCCGGTTCACGACCTCTTCGATCGCCGACAGCGGCGCGGAGATCCTCGCGTACGGGACCGCGGTGCGACTGCGGTAGCGGGGGCGACGGCCCAAGTGGCGCGTCGGACCGACCTACCGCCCCGGCTTGTACTCCCCGAACTCGTCGCGGAGCACGTCCGAGATCTCTTGGACCGTCGCGTACGCCTTCACGGCGTCGACGATGTGGGGCATCACGTTCTCGGAGCCCCGCGCAGCCTCTCGGAGCGACGCGAGCGCGTCGTCGACCGCGTCGCCGTCGCGGTCGGCCTTCACAGCTTCGAGGCGCTCGCGCTGGTTCTGCTCCTGTTCGGGGTCAACCTCCTCTAGGTCCATCTCCGGCTCCTCGTCCACCTCGAACCGGTTGACGCCGACGATGACGCGCTCGCCGTCCTCGATCTCGCGCTGGCGCTCGAAGGCCACGTCCTGGATCTGCCGCTGGACCCACTGGCTCTTGACGGCCTCCAGCATGCCGCCGCGGCGGTCGACCTCCTCGATGATCTCGAAGGCGTCCTCCTCGATCCCGTCGGTGAGGTTCTCGACGTAGTACGAGCCCGCGAGCGGGTCGATCGTGTCCGCCGCGCCCGACTCGTGCGCGAGGATCTGCTGGGTGCGGAGCGCGGTGCGGACGGACTTCTCCGTGGGGAGCGCGAGCGCCTCGTCTTTCCCGTTCGTGTGGAGGCTCTGCGTGCCGCCGAGCACCGCGGCGAGCGCCTGATAGGAGACCCGGACGACGTTGTTCTCGATCTGTTGGGCGGTGAGCGTGGATCCCCCGGTCTGGGTGTGGAACTTGAGCTGCTTCGATTTCGGGTTCTGCGCGTCGAACCGCTCTTCCATGATCTGCGCCCACATCCGGCGCGCGGCGCGGAACTTCGCGGCCTCCTCGAAGATGTTGTTGTGGGCGTTGAAGAAGAAGGAGAGCTGCGGGGCGAACTCGTCGACGTCGAGCCCGGCGTCGATCGCGGCCTGCACGTACTCGATCCCGTTGCCGAGCGTGAACGCGACCTCCTGGGCCGCGGTCGAGCCCGCCTCGCGGATGTGGTACCCCGAGATGGAGATGGTGTTGAAGTTGGGCGTCTCGGCCGCACAGAAGTCGAATATGTCCGTGATGAGCCGCATCGAGGGCTCGGGCGGGTAGATGTAGAGGTTCCGCGCGACGTACTCCTTCATGATGTCGTTCTGGATGGTCCCCCGAAGTTCCTCGCGCGGGACGCCCTGCTTGTCCCCCATCGCGACGTACATCGCGAGGAGGACGCCGGCGGGGGCGTTGATCGTCATCGACGTGGACACCTCGTCTAAGGGGATCCCGTCGAAGACGGTCTCGAAGTCGTCTAAGGTGTCGATGGCGACGCCAGACCGCCCCACCTCGCCCTCGGCCATCGCGGCGTCGGAGTCGTACCCCATCTGGGTCGGGAGGTCGAACGCCATCGAAAGCCCGGAGGAGCCCTGATCGATGAGGTAGTTGAACCGCTCGTTCGTCTCCGCGGCGGTGCCCATCCCGGCGTACTGGCGCATCGTCCAGAGCCGCCCGCGGTGCATCGTCGAGTAGACGCCGCGGGTGTACGGCTCCTCGCCCGGATTACCCAGGTCCTCGCGGTAGTCGTGGTCGGGGATGTCGGCCGGCGTGTACAGCGGGTCGACCTCTTGTCCGCCCGTGTCGGTGGTGAACGCCTCCTTGCGCTCCCCGAACCGGTCGACCGTCTCGCCGTAGGTCCCCTCCTCCCACGACTCCTTGGCCTCACGGATCGCGTCCAGTTCCTCAGGATCGTACATTAGTAAACCGGTCGCGCGAGCGCGACTTAACACTTTTCGGCGACGGGATTTCGGGCTGCTCGGAGGTCCGCCGCCGAAGGCCCGGAACGGTTCGGTCCCCGCCGACGGCCGGTTTCAAGTGTCGCCCGGTCGAACGCGAGACATGGACGTTCTCGCCGACACCACCGAGCGCTTCCTCGCCGCGACGGCGCCCGAGCACACAGCGACGCAGGCGGAGATGGCCGCCCTCGCGGACGAGTGGGGCTTCCCCACCATCGGGCCGGAAGCGGGAGCGGTCCTCCGGCTCCTCGCTCGCCTGACCGACGCGGATCGCGTCTTCGAGTTCGGCTCCGGCTTCGGCTACTCGGCGACGTGGTTCCTGCGCGGCGGCGCCGACGCCGTGATCTGCACCGAGTTCGACGAGGACGAGGCCGAGCGCGGCGTCCGGTTCGCCGCCGACGGCGGGTACGCCGACCGCGTCACCTTCGAGGTCGGCGACGCGATGGAGACGATCGAACGCTACGACGGCCCCTTCGACGTCGTCCTCATCGACCATCAGAAGCGCCGGTACGCCGACGCCTACCGCACCGTCCTCCCGAAGGTCCGAACCGGCGGGGTGATCGTCGCCGACAACATCACCAGGGGGCCGATCGACTTCGGCGACCTCGTCGCGCACTTCGAGGAGGGCGCACCGCTGCCGGACCGCGAGGTCGACGGGGAGACGCGGGGGATCGGCGAGTACGTCGGCACCGTGCGCTCCGACGACGCCGTCGAGACCGCGATCCTCCCGGTCGGGTCCGGGATTGCTGTGTCGACGAAGGTGGTGTGAGATCGCGGCGTCGCGGATATTTATAAATGAAGCTGCGGTCGGCGCACCCCGGTGAGCGGCCCGAAGGGCCGCGAACCGACGGTGCGAGGGAGTCGGTCGCCCGGAGCAGCGCGGAGGGTGACCGACGAGGCTGGGGAGGTGTGAGGTGCGGTTGCGGCGCGGATGGGCGGGACTCAAAGGGGCAGCAGGCGAGGACGACGCTCGGCGTGCACGAGAGCTCCGCTCTCGTGCGCCAACCAGAACGCAAAGCGTTCTGGTGGCGACGCAAGCACTGCAGGGAGCGAACGAAGTGAGCGACTGAAGCGCGCAGCGAGCCGTGCGAGTCGTCGCCTGCTGGGGATTTGGAGGTGTTCGATGTCGATCTATGGCTAATCGCTTCTACCCGATTGACCGCATCGTACACCACCACCGATAGGCCGAACCTATTCGGGCGTCGCTCCCGAATCACGATCCGATGAAGGTAGGGCTCATCTCGGACGTTCACGCCAACCTGCCGGCGCTCGAAGCCGTCCTCGACGACATGCCCGCGGTCGACCGGACCGTCTGCGCCGGCGACGTGATCGGGTACAACCCGTGGCCGGCCGAGTGCGTCGAGCGCGTGCGCGAGGTCGCCGCCATGACCGTCCGCGGCAACCACGACCGCACCGTCGGCACGCCCGAGCGCTACCGGGCCAACCGCATGGCCGAGGCCGGTCTCGAACACGCGAAAGACGCTCTGTCGGACGACCAGCGCGGGTGGCTCGACGGCCTCCCGCGCGCCGAGTCGTTCGCGGGCGACCGGTTCCTCCTCGTCCACTCACACCCCGCGGCGGAGCGCGAGGACGCCTACGTCTACCCGGAGGAGTTCCCGAACCTCGACCGACACATGAGCGACTACGACGGGATCGTCCTCGGACACACCCACGTGCAGGGGACGCGGTCGGTCGCGGGCGGGGTCGTGGTCAACCCGGGGAGCGTCGGCCAGCCGCGCGACGGCGACCCCGACGCTGGGTACGCCGTGCTCGACACGCAGACCGGCGAGGTCGACCTGCGGCGCGTCGCGTACGACATCGATCGCGTGAGCGAGGCGGTCGCCGACGCCGGCCTTCCCGAGCGAACCGCCGCGAGGCTTTATAAGGGTGAGTGACGGGAGAGAGACGATCGGCGGTCGGGCAGCGAGCGACCGAATCACGGCCAGACGCCCGCCACGAAGAGGACGTTCCGCACCGCGGTCGCGAGCGACAGGACGCCGACGCCGGCGCACATCAGCGTCGCGACGAGCCGGCGGGTCCCGCCAGCGACCGCGACGGGGATCCCGATGAGGACCATTCCGGCGGCCTTGGTGAGCAGCATGCCGGGGACGAGTCCGAACGCCGCGATGAGCGTGGCGCCGACCGGCGACCCCTCGACGTACTGCCCGCCGGAGATGGCGACGTACGTCGAGGCGATGTCGGCGACGGCGCCGACGGAGAGGAGCGCGACGGCGGCAGCGAGTCGCGAGGGCACTGCCACACCGGAGGCGATGGACCGTAATAAGCTTCCGGGGGTGCGCGGAACGCGGGACGCAACCCCGTCGGACGCTCTGTTCGAGTGAACGCGGGCTGGTCGCGGCGCGCGCACAGCACGACGCCATTTAAACCTCCGCGACGCGTACGATCGGGTAATGAGTTCGTCCGACGACGAGTACGACATCGCGGTTGTCGGCGGCGGGCCGGCCGGGCTGACGACCGCCCTGTACGGCGCCCGGCTTGGCCACGAGACGGTGCTGATCGACCGCGGCGGCGGACGCGCGGCGATGATGGCCGACACCCACAACGTGATCGGCGTCACCGAGGACACCTCCGGCAACGAGTTCCTCGCCACGGGCCGCGAGCAGGTGGAGTCGTACGGCGGCACCTTCGAGCGCGGGTTCGTCACTGACGTCGAGCGCACCGGCGACGACCGGTTCCGCCTCTCGACGAGCGACGCCGAGCTGGTCTCCGAGCGGGTCGTCCTCGCGACCGGCTTCTCCGACGAGCGCCCGGACCCACCTCTACCCCGGACCGGGAAGGGGCTCCACTACTGCCTCCACTGCGACGCCTACATGTTCGTCGACGAGCCGGTGTACGTGATGGGCCACGGCGAGGCCGCCGCCCACGTCGCGATGATCATGCTCAACGTGACCGACGACGTGGACCTGCTGACCCGCGGCGCGGCGCCGACGTGGAGCGACGAGACCGCAGAACAGCTGGCGGCCCACCCCGTCGATATCGTCGAAGAGGACGTGACGGGCGTGGAGAACGACCCCGACTCCGGCTGGCTGGAGGCGCTGGAGTTCGAGGACGGCACGCGCCGCGAGTACCGCGGCGGCTTCCCGATGTACGGTTCCGACTACAACACCGCGCTCGCCGAGGGGCTCGGCTGCGACCTGACGGAGGGCGGCGAGATCGACGTCGACGACCACGGCCGCACCAGCGAGGACGGCGTGTTCGCGGTCGGCGACATCACGCCCGGCCACAACCAGGTGCCGGTCGCGATGGGACAGGGCGCGAAGGCCGGCCTCGCGATCCACAAGGAGATCCGGGAGTTCCCGCGCTCGAAGGAGGCGATCGAGGCGGACGGCCCGGTCGACCCCGAGGAGGTACCCGCCATCTCGCCGGAGCTCATGGCGACCGCGGTGGCCCACGAGGGCCACGCCGGCGGCCCGCGGGGAGAAGTGGCTGAGGCCAAAGGAGGGACGCCCGCGGCAGACGACGACTGAGGGACGCGCGATCACACGCGTCCGGTCGCGGACCCGCGATACCGACCAGTTTGATCCGTCCGCTCCGATCGCTCCCATGGGAACCACCGGCGCGGACTTCGACGGCGAAACGGCGTGAACCGACGGCGGCGCGAGTCTGTAGGGTGCGACGACAAACTGGTCGAACCGGTGTCCCTGACGGGTGACGCAGTCGCTCGAGAAATGCGCCGGCCGGGACCCTCGCTCACTCACCCGCCCCCTCTATCGACTGTTCGCTAATACAGAGGCGAGCGTAACGTTGCAATCAGCCGTGGAATGAACGTCTACCGGAAGGAGAGCGTGTCATTCAGTAAATGTCGTGTTGGTCGAGTTCGTGGCTGACCTCCTCCTGGCTGTCCCTCACGTTATCCACCAGTTGAATCAGCGCATCGAGGTCGATATCCTCCTCTCTGTCGATCTCGTTGCGTATTTCTTCGAGGAGTTTCTGTTGCGATTCGACGAGCCTCTGAATGTTCTCCGCGTCGGGAGTGTTCGGCGGTCGGAGCTGATCGAGAGTCCCCGTGTAGTCAGCCACGAGTAGTCGTACGAGTTCGCTGACGCTGTCCACTTTCGGATTGGCTTCTGCTTCCTCTTCCAGTCGCTCGATCTGCTCGGGATATAATGAGACTCCGATATGTCGAGGCTCCTCGATGGTCATGTGACTGGCGGGGTGGCGAAGCACGAAATATCCACGGGTAACGGAATGTCGAGGCGGTCTTTGAGACAAGAGGAACATTATGGAGAGAATACGTCACACGCAACGTTGAATGATTGACTCAGTGGAGGAGTGCTTACGCTTCTATTTTTTCTCAGATACTACGGAAGATCGGCTCGGGGCAAGTCGCCGTAACACATACGCAATAGTAGATGTTATAATCCCTATTGGTACACCATACATAATTGCTGTCCCCACGCCGGTCAAAAGTCCATAGTCAGGTTGGGGGTGATTAAGAGAGATGACACCGTACAGTGTATAGCCGCTCATGATGATGACGGCGACAGCAGTACCCATTAATATTCCGTCGTTTCGGTATGTATGTATCCCTGCCAGAATAATCGCTGATACTGTGACTCCAAGTGGACTCATAAGTAAACTAGATGAATTTCCCATCTCGAGATTCCCAGCCAGATAGAGTTGACCGAAGAACAAGGCCATGAGAATAACCGAGTACCCGAGATACCGAAGCGATAGTTTCAACGACTTTCCAAGAAGAAACGATTCTAACCGCGAGTCCATACATGTCGATAGTTCACTGGTTGTATAAGCTTTTCATCGAGAAGGATCGCGGGAAATAAGATATATAGATAGTAGGGAGCTGTTGAATTTTCAGAAATTTACATTTTCACACTCTCAATCGCTCAGTACACCACATCTACCTAACGGCGATTTCAGTGGAAGACCGTCGAATACATAGAATCTCAACGGGTCTCCACTAGTGTAGTTCTTCGACGAGCGCAGCAACCGCCTCGTCGACGAGATCGCTGTCAAGGCGACCGTGCCAGAAGTCGATATCCTCGTGGTCGATTGATTGGACTCCCCACGGGACGATCCGACTCACATCCGGGATCCCACCACGAAGCAACTCCCACGAGGAACGTCGATCAGGCCGTCCATCCAGGATTTCGACGTCAACGTGAGCGCGATACACTGCTCGCCGTGGAACGGTCGGCCTTCATGATTCGAGAGAATGAGCCAGGGCCGAGCATCTTCCTCGCCTTTGAACGGATCATCCCCGCAAACGATGTCGCCACGCTCGAAAATCGGTCTTCCTTCGTCGGTCACCGTTCGTCCTCGACGCTCGGATGTGGTTCCTCGGGTGCGTGTTCGCGCCAGGACTCCTTGTCCTCTGTACCGAGTCGCTGGTTGAACAGGGCGATCGCTCGTTCGTACCCGCTGTATCCGTCGAGTCGCTCTGTGTCGTCGGTTATCGCCCAGTACGTCGCTTTGTGTTCGACGAGATCGCGGTCCTTCAGTCTCGAGAGCGCGGTGCTGACCGCGCCCTCATCGAGACCGATCTGAGAGGCGATTTCGCGGGCCTTGAACGCGCGATCATCGTTGGCGGCGAGAAATCCGAGGACCTGATCCGGGACGGAAAGTTCCTCGAGTTCGTCCTCGCTCGTCTTCTCGAAGGTATCCCGGTCGATGGACATCGTTGAGCAGAAATACGGTGTCAACCGTAATGAGTGTTAGGTGTGAAAGCAACGAAATTTCTGAAGGAGATACTCCGCCCCTAGCCTCGTCGAAGTTTTGACAGATATTCTTTCCGATAGCACTGGATAGAGAATTGACGACAGAGAAGTTCTCTGTCGGAGAGTGCGCCGGCCGGGACCCTCACGAGCGAACAGCGTGAGCGAGCGAGGGTACGGGCGGCGCACGAACGAAGTGAGTGCGCCGGCCGGGATTTGAACCGGAATCAGACGTGCTCGCTCGCTTCGCTCGCTGCGCGCGACTGATAGGGTTCAAATTCTGCGGCGATTTCTCTCACTTCGTTCGAGAAAATGCGCCGGCCAGGATTTGAACCCGGGCCATGAGCTTGGAAGGCTCGACCCAGTGAAACGCCCGAAATCGGCACTTTACCGGAAACGGCTTCCGGATTCTTCCACCAGCAAATCCTATACTTACTCTACGCCACCCGACTGTAATAAAGTATCGAAGTACCCCACGAGAAGATTTGTAGAGAATCCAGTCGTAATCACGATTCCACCCTCAGAATGTGCTACGTATCGAATTGCTCTGAAGAGATATTTGTGGGCGGTTTTATCTGTCCTGTCATCGTAATAGTACTATGCCGAGCCAATCAGAAACACACCCGGCTCACAGCCTCCGGCAGAACAAGATCAGCAAGCTGTGGACTCGACTTGTTCTCTACCTCGTCCCGATTGGTGATCTGAAAACTGCGCGAGAACAGGTAGTCGAGATCTACGCGATGGCGTATTTAGATATTGGCGAGTTTCAGGAGGCTTTCAGCGATCATAGTAATCCAGAACTCCGAGACTGGGCTGTCGAACCGTACAGTCGAATCCCCGACTATGACCCACACGAAACAGTAACTTCCCTGCTTGTCCTTCCAGAGAAAATCCTTGGATGGTTGAGTAAGATACTAACCGTCGCCACGGTAGTTGCTGGATTGGTTTCTGCTCGATGGCTATATTCTCTTGCTATGGATGGATTGCAGCTGATCGAAGTTGTTGAAGCGAGCATCCCCCTCACAGCTATTGCGGCGGGTATCGTCTACTTGTGGTTCCTATATGCCGATACCCTTGTTCATCAAACGTTGGGCGAAGAACTCCGTGTAGGGCAGGCAAGAGTACAAACGCGTAGACGAGCGGAGATTGCTGCGCATGGAGTGTGGAACCGTTCGCTATTGGGCCAAACTGGATTATTCCTTGTCGGATTCTTTTACATCCTCAATGCTCTCCCAGAGTTAGCTGTAGTTGGAAGGCTGTTCAACGACCCAACGAGCTATTTCACCCAACTGATTACGAATAATTTCGATCTATTCTATCACTCAGACGGTCTAATTGATGCGCTCCAAAATTTGATACAGAAAGAAGTCTGACTCGCTCTGTTGATACTTTCTTTAGACATAACGCAGTATGAAACAGTTGGTCGCTGAAGATTGCTTATTGAACCCGGTCATAGAGTACCTGCTCGTTTTGGGTACTATCTATATGCCTAATTTCCCGCGACCTTCTCGATCAAAAGCTTATACGACCAGCGAGTCAGCATGGTACATGAACTCACGGTTAGAATCGTTCCTTCTCGGGAAGTCGTTGAACCTATCGCTTCGGTATCTCGGCTACTCGGTCATTCTCATGGCCTTGTTCTTCGGTCAACTCTATCTTGTTGGAAATTCCGGTATGGGAAACTCATTTCTTGGAGTCACGGTATCAGCGATTATCCTGGCAGGGATACACACATATCGCAACGACGGAATAGTTGTGAGTATCGCCGTCGCCGTGATCGTCATAAGCGGCTCTGCCCTGTATAGTGTCATCTCGCTTAATCACCCTCAACCTGACTATGGACTTTTAACCGGAGTGGGGGGAGCAATGTTGTATGGCGTCCCAATAGGGATTGTATCATCTACTGTTGCGTTTGCTTTACGGCGATTTGGCCCGAGCCAATCAGGTGTCGTATCTGAGGAAAAATAGAAATATAACGACTCCTCCGCCCAGTAAACTCTGGGAACCGTTCCGGAGGTCTCCTGTACTGAACGATCTGATCTTCGTTTACACGAAGCGACAGGAGTATTGAAGCAATCAGCTACTGGTGATTTCAACAGTGCCGATCTTCAGAAACAATCCGAATCTATCAGTTTTCAATACAAATCCTTTGAGCCGGCATAATGTGTCAATCAGTCCTCTCCGCGTAAATTTTGTAGTTAGGACAGATTCTGTCCCCTAACTTTTCATAGATATTCAAGTCGGAAAGTAGCGCAGGCACTCGGTAGAGCGCCTAATGCGCCGGCCGGGATTTGAACCCGGGCCATGAGCTTGGAAGGCTCAGGTCCTACCACTAGACCACCGGCGCGCGAGCGCGTCCGTCGATGACGCGTCTACACCTAGGTCGAACAGTTCTCATAAACGTTCCGTGTTCCTGACGACGGAAACGCCGCCTCGACGACAACGATCGCCCACACTCATACTTAATGGCCCACAATATTGAGGGGTGTTCCCGCGCAGTTAGAACAATTTTCAGAGGATTAGAAGCGTTCTGGGTACATATGTTGGTACGCGTCCAACGTACACCCGTAAGGTGACGACAATGTCATACCAATCGAGCAATCCCCTGGTCGACGAGGTCGAGTTCGCACTGGACGGCCCGTGGGCGGCGTACTGGATCGCCTTCCTGCGCGTCGCCACCGGATGGTGGTTCTTCCACGCCGGGATCACGAAAGTGATCGAGAACGGGTTCGCGTTCACCTCCGGCCCGGGCTACATGCGGGGCATGACCGACACGGCGCTCGGCGGGATCCCCGTCTGGATGGGGAACAACCTCGCGTGGCTCATCGAGCCGGGCGTCCCCCTGTTCGAGACCCTGATCGGGCTCGCGCTGATCGCCGGGGCGTTCACTCGGTTCGCCGCGTTCGGCGGGGTCATCTTCATGGTCCTGTTCTGGGTCGGCAACGCCGGGTTCGGACACGGGCTCGTCAACAGCGACTTCATGGGTCTGCTGTTGTTCATGACGATGATCGTGCTCTCGGCCGGCCGGTACTACGGCCTCGACGCGCTCATCGAGAAGCTCGACGTGGTCGAACAGCACCCGAAGCTCCGCTACCTGCTCGGTTAAGAGGTGACATCCAATGACTGACACGGACATCATCGACAAGGCGGCGATGGCGCTGAGCGCGGGACTGATGCTGCTCGGACTCGTCGGCATGGGTCTCTTAGAGATCCTCGTCGGCGCGCCGTACAGCCCGGTTCCGATGACCAACGAGGCGGGCGACGTGATCGCGGCCCCGCTGTTCTCGCCGCAGCTCCGCACCGGGGTCGTGCTGGCCGGCATCGCGGTGCTCGGGCTCTACGCGGCCTACAAGATCGTGACTCCGCTCGCCGACGACACGCGGACCGGCCACGAGACGGTCGCCGACTGAGCCGACCCGAGACCCGACCGCCGCGAAAGGCGGCGCGGCTACTCTTCTGCGGTCCCGCCCGACCGCCCGTCGAGTCTCGCGTCCGTCTCGTCCGCCCCTACCGGATCGGTCGCGGCACTCAGTCGCCGGACGCGGTGACCGTCGCGTAGCAGTTCCCGCTCGACACGTCGACCTCGACGGGTTCGAGATCGCTTCCCGCGAGGTCGGCCTCGAACTCCGCTGGCGAGTAGATGTGATAGTACCGCGGCACCGTCTCGCCGCCCGGAAGGGTCCAGTCGACGGTCGTGTCGAACCCCTCCTCCCGATCGAACCGGTCGTGGGCAGTGCTCCACGCGCTCACCAGCGCGGTTCCGCCCGGCGCGAGGACCCGCGCGAGCTCGTCGAGGCTCCGGATCCGGTCCTCGCGCGCCGGGAGGTGGTGCAGGGTGGCGACGTAGACGGCGATCCCGACCGCGTCGGTCGCGATCGGCAGGCTCGCGGCGTCGCCGTGGACGAACGAGACGCTCGCGTCGAACCCGCGATCGCGGGCACGAGAAACCGCCTCGCGGAGGAGCGCACGACTGAGATCGACGCCGACGACCGCGTCCGCGCGCTCGGCGAGCAGCTCCGCGTGGCGGCCGTTGCCGCAGCCCAGGTCGAGCGCGCGCGTCGCAGCGCGCCCGTCGAGGAACGACTCGACCTCCGGCCACGCGTACTCCCTCGTCTTCGAGAAGTGCGCGGCGATGCGGTCGTACGTCGACTGGGGGTCGGCACCGGTCTCGCGGTCGCCTCCCGGCTCGGGGTTCATGTCGGCCGGTCGTTCCGGACCGATTTAGGTCCGGTGGCCGCGGCGACGGCGCCGCCGCTCGCCCGACGGGAACTCACACCATGTCGATGACGAGGAACGCGGCGAGCGTCAACACGAGCAGGACGACGACGTGTTTCGCGCCGTCCCTGACCGATCCCTCGCCGAGTTGGCCGGCGACGATCCCGGAGCAGACCGCCTGTATCGCGGCGGCGTGGAAGAACAGCTGCTCGTAGGCGCTCGCGTCGATGTCCCCGAGCCCCTCGGTGATCCCCGTGGGACCGCCCGTCGCGCCCGGGAGGTCGCCGGCGGCGCCGGAGCCGGAAATCGCCGCCTCCTCGATCGCGGGGATGAACGACGCCGACAGCGAGGCGATGATGCCCAGGAACACGAGGAAGGAGATGTAGATCACAATGAGATACGTTAACATTACTTGCTGTCGCTCCCGGCGGAGCGACCACGTCGCGCGCGCCTCGTCGGCCGCGATCCGGAGTACGGGGCCGATGTCGCCGCTGGCTCGCATCGCGTTCGTGATCAGCGCGACCGCCCGCGAGGTCATCGGCGACCGGACCCGTCTCTCCAGCCGCTGGAGGGCGGTGGCCACGTCTGCCCCCCAGTCGATGTCGCGTCGGGTGCGCTTCAGGTCCTCCGTGAGCGCCTCCAGGTTCGAGTCCGCGACGCGCCGGACGCTCCCGACCACGGAGGTGCCCGCCTCGTTGACGCTGGCGAGCCGGTCCAGGAGGTCGGGGACCGCCGACTCGATCGCTCGGACTCCGCGCTTGCGCGCCTCGTAGACGACGGCGTAGCTCGCGAGCACGAGCGCGGTCGCGGCGACGATCGGCGTCTCGACCTGCGCGACCATCTCGGTCGGCGGTCCGAGGGTGATCGGGAACGCGGTCACGAGCAGGCCGACGACCGCGAGCGGGACGGAGAGGAGAAACACCGTGGACGGCCGGTCGAGCACGCTCTCGACCGGCGACGCGACCCACCGCCGCAGCGTCCGGACCCGGTCGTACGCCCGGAGGCGCTCGCGGCTCGCCGCCCACCGGTCGCGCGCGGACGGCCCGCGCGTCACGCCGCCGTCGGCCTGCGGGCGGCCGTCGGCCCGCACCGCGTCGCCCGCGACGCCGGTGCCGCCGGCGTCTCCCGCCGCCGGCTCCTCTTCGATCGCGTCGGAGAGGTCGACGGTCTCGGTGCCGCCGACGCCCTGGGTGACGCTGTCGACGTAGACCACGAACCCGAACGTCGCCAGCGGCACGCCGAGGTAGACCACGGCGCGCAACAGGGGAAGGGTGTCCTCCAACACGAGCCCGATCACGACGAGGATGGTGATGAAGAACAGCGGGCCGGCGACTAAGGCGGTGACGTACGCCTCCGCGAACGTCGAGAGCAGTTCGAGGTACTGCTGCTGTTTCGCCTCGGCCTCCTCCTGATACAGCTCGTACTGGTCGCTGAGGAACGCCGAGATGGGCTGACCGGTGCCCAGCACGGACGCGAGGTTCTCCGCGAAGTCGGCCAGGTCGTCGCTGGGAGTGCGCCGGGAGGTGCGCTGGAGCGCGGTGAGCGCGTCGGTCCCGAAGGCGTTCATGTCGCGGACCGCGACCGACAGCTCCGTCGCCGCCTCGCCGTACACCGCCTCGTTCTCCGCGAGAGTGTCCATGACGCGCGGGAACGGCATCCCCGACCGCGAAAGCGCGTACATGAACGCGACGGTACGGGGGAGGGTGGCGTCGATCTCCGTCCCCCGGGCGTGGGCGCGCTGGTCGAGCAGCTCCCACCGTCCGTAGTACGTCCCGATCGCGAGCGCGGAGCCGAGCGTCGCCGACGCCAACGTCAGCAGGAGGAACACCGTCGGAAGTCCGACCTCCGTGAATCGGGTCACCTCCGCGACGAATCCGAGCGACGCGGGAAGCGTCTCTCTCAGGGCCGTCTCGCTCACGTCGAGCGCCGAGAGGAGGCCGGCCGCGGCGTACACGCCGATGACGCTGCCGGCGACGCCGAGCACGCCGGCGTACAGGAGCGTCTTGGCGGCGTACGTCCGGTGCGTGCCCGCGATGTGGGCGGCGCGCATCAGGTCGCGCTGGCGCCGGCGTCGCGGCCCCTCCTCGCCGACGTAGCTGCCGAAAAGCGACAGCGCGATGCGGGTGACGACCAGATCCGCCCTGTCGACGACCGCGGGCAACAGCAGCGCCAGACAGCACCCGAGCGCGGCGATCAGGGGGAGGTACGCGATCATCGGTCGCTCTGCGGTTCGAGGCCGTCGTCGCCCTCTCCCTTGGCCCCGTCGCTCCGGTCTTCGAGCCGTTCCATCACGCGCTCGGGGTCGGCGTAGTACTCGTTGACGAGGGCGGTGAACGCCCGGTAGTCGGTGACGCCGAGCGCGCGGAGCAGTTCGAGGAAGCGCTCGCGCCGCCGGACCTCGCGAAGTAGCTCCGACCGGGACCAGCCGCGCTCGTCGGCGATCTCCTCCATGAGCGACGAGTCGTTCCGGCGGAACTCGTCGGTCTCGGCATCCCACTCGAACGCCGAGGAGTAGTCGAGCTCCCCGGTGCGCTGGTCGATCCCGCCGATCTCGCCGATCGTCTTCGCGCGTCGGACGCGCTGGTCGCCCGAGCGGGTCAGCGTCTGGATCGACAGCATGTCGAGCGACTGGACCATCGCGCGCGGGACGTTGATCGGCTCGTTCTCCAGCCGGTTGATCACCGTCTCGATCGAGTCGGCGTGCATCGTCGAGAAGGTGGTGTGGCCCGTGTTCATCGCCTGGAACAGGGTGATCGCCTCCTCGCCGCGGACCTCGCCGACCACGATGTACTCGGGGCGGTGGCGCAGCGCGGACCGGAGCAGGTCGTACATGTCGATGTCGGCGCCCTCGTAGCGGCGCTCGCGGGTGACCGACGAGAGCCAGTTGTCGTGGTATAAGGAGAGCTCGCGGGTGTCCTCGATGGTGAGCACCTTCGCGCGCGGCGGGACGAACATCGACACCGCGTTCATCGAGGTGGTCTTCCCGGAGGCGGTGCCGCCCGCGAAGATGAGGCTCTTGTTGTGCTCGATACAGAGCCAGAAGTACGCCATCTGCTCGACCGAGAACGTGCCGTACTCCACCAGATCGATCGGCGTGAACGGGTCCTCGGCGTACTGGCGGATGGTGAACGCGGAGCCGCGCGGCGTCACCTCCTCGCCGAGCGCGAGCTCCGCGCGCGACCCGTCCGGCAGCGTCGTCTCCACCATGGGGTCGCCGACGGAGATGTGGCGCCCGGACTGCTGGGCGAGGCGGATCACGTAGTTGTCGAGCTCCGACTCCCCGAACGAGACGTTGGTCTCGATGTCGGTGTAGTCGTCGTGGTAGACGAAGATCGGGAGGTCGTAGCCGTCACAGGAGATGTCCTCGATGTGGCGGTCGTTGAGGAGCGGGTCGACCTTCCCGTAACCGCGGAAGTCGCGGTAGAGGTAGTACGAGAGCGCGTGGAACGTGTCCATCTCGATGTCGACGCCGTATCCCTCCAACAGCTCTTCCAGCTCGACCCTGAGGGTCTCCTCGTCGGTCCGCCCGGTCCCCTCGCGGTACAAAAGCGGGTCCCGGATGTCGTCGACGACGCGCTCGAGGAGGTCGCGCTCGAACCGGTCGAGGTCCGGCTCGACCGCGTAGTACCGGTGTTCGCTCTCCGCGTCGTCGTACGTGATCACGACGTACGCGTACGGCGCGTTCACCCAGTACCGGTCGACCTCGCGTTCGCCGTCGGGGATCGCGAAGTCGGAAAGCGGGCCGTCCGCGCCCGGCCTGAAAGGCCGAACGTCGATGTCGGACCCACGAAGCACCTCCCACGTCCGCGAGAGCCGTCGCCGGAGGGCCTCGATGTGGTCCTCGGCGTCATCCTCGCGTGCGTCACTCGCCATCGTCGTTACGGAGCCGTATGCGCCGTGACGGTTTAAAATCCCCCCGGCGATTATCAGCGGCGACATCGGGGAGGCGTCGCGCGCGTCGCCGTGGCCGGTCCCCCACGTCGGCCGGCTCCGTCACCGGTCGGCCCGTTACGTTCATACGGGACGACCGCAAAGTACCGGACAGGCAATGCGGCGTGACTACTTCGAGTTGACCGTCGAGGGCGTCGACGACGACCCCGACCAGCCGGCGACGCCGCTGGTTCGTATCGACTTCCACGGACCGGACGGGCTCCTCCGCGACCGGCTCTCGGGGACCGACGGCGACCTCCTCGACGCCGACGACGTCGACGTGGCGTTCCGACTCCGCGAACCCCTCTCGACCGCGGACGACCCGGAGGGCGTGGTCGGCGTGACGAACCGCTACACCGGGGATTTCGTCCTCGAACTCAACGAGACGGCCACGGACGTGCTCCCCTTCATCCGCGCCGCGCGCGACTCGGCGGGCGACGAGGACGCCCACTACCGGGTCGAGATCGACGTCGAGGGCGAGCGGCTCGTCAGCTACGACAAAGACACCTTCCTCGTGTACGACCACGAGGGGAACCTCCTGCGCAACGAGAGTCTGATCCCGTCGGGCGTCGAGTTGTGACCGCGCGTCAGCCGTCTATTCCGCTGTTTTGAGGGCGGTCGGTCACCCCAATTCGATCGTCTCGATGTACCGGAGAAGGGATTCCAGCCCCTGATTCGCCGTGTAGTGGACCGTTCCAGCGTCGGCGTCATACCGGACGATCCCCGCCTCTCGGAGCTTCGGGAGGTGCGTCTGGACAAGTTCGGTCCGGATCTCCTCGGGCGGCGATGCGTCTCGGATCGGGAGTGCTCGATCGAGGTCGTGGACTTCCTCGACCAGCCGATCGAGCGGAATCTCCTCGCTCGGCCGGTTCTTCAAGTTGTACAGCAGCGTGCGCCGGCGCGCGGACGACAGTAGGTCCAGTATCGTATCGAAGGAGTACCGCATCGGTACCGTTTCGGGGCGGGCCGGGTCCGTCTTTGCCGCTCCGCCGGGTGGGGGCACCGTCGAACGGAACGTCGGTGCCGTCCCCGTTCTCTCACTCACCGTTGGGATCCAGCCGTCGGCCGGAGTGTACTCCACCACCGCGTCGTACAGCGGCCGAAGCATCGCCACCGTCTCTTCGCCGTGTTCGTCCGGATCGACATGGTGGTGAGCGATCACGCCGAGATGCTCGCAGAGGTCGTTGAGGGAGGTGATAAGGTCGATCACTCGCTCGGGGCTGTAGGTTGCGAGCAGCGCCGTCACCGAGTGGAGACACATGGCCGTCGTTTCGTCGGTGTCGCTCCACGCACCGAGCTGGTTGGCGATGACGAGGCCGATGTCGTGGAGGGTCGCGTTCTCGGGAACCCGCCGTACGGAGATCGGTCCCTCTCCGGAGGCCGGAAGCCGCTCTTTCGTCATACTCTGCCGCGCGTCGACGATCGTTGCCCGTGTCGGGAGTTCGCTGCCGGCCTCGCGCTGCCAGATCGACAGCCGCTCCGTTGGTGACGCCGAGAGAGTGACGCTCAAGACGTTGGTCTCGACGGCCGGATCGCGAGCCAACAGGTCGATACAGGCGCTGTCGTCGGGAGATTCGTGTAACGGAGCGAGAAGGAGAACGGACGACGCCCTACCGATCTGATTGCTGAGCGCGAGAGACGGATCGGTCACTGCCGCCTTTCGGTAACTGACTGTCATAAAGTTGTCGTTTATTCTATATTTTGCTACCACAGATCGCGGGTGAAACGATGTCTATCTCTCGATCTCTGTCACGCATCTCTCAATCTCTGTCACGTCCCTCAGTTACGGGGGGGAGACATCGATCGTCGAACAGCCGTCTCTGTAACGGCTCGGTCCCCGACTGCGGGTCGACGGAGTCGCCGTGCTACAAGCTCACGTTGTCGGCGACGATCCGCACCTCATCACCGGGTCGGAGGTCGAACGCGCCGTCGCCGCGCCCGTCGTTCACGTCGCACTCGACGTAGCCGTGGCTCCCGACGGTGACGAGCCGGTCGCCCGGGTCGACCGCGCCGAACGTCTCGGCGACCGGGGTGAGGTCCCCGTTGATCCGGACCCAGTCGCGGCCGCGGATCAGCCCTCCCGGGACGTTGGTGACCACGTTGCCGAACCGGTCGATCGCGAGCACCTCGCCGTCGACGGCGACCGGGTCCCCCCCGTCGTCGCGCTCCACGGTCGGCTCGGGGAAGTCGAGATCGACCGGGTCCGTTGCCGGCGAAACGTCCTCCATCGACGCGAGCGCCTCGGAGACCTCCGCCGGGGTCGACGCCGCCGGACCGCCGTCGAGCGCCGCCCGAATCCGGGCCGCGACCGGCGCGAACACGTCGCGGCCGTGGAACGTCTCGCTCGCCGGCTCGTCGACATCGACGACGAACGCCTCGATCGCTTCCCCTCCCTCCTCCCCAGCGAGCGCTCGGGCCGGCGGCATCGCGAGCCCGTTGTCGGGGGCGACGAGCACGTGCGATCCGGCCCGGACGACCAAGGCGTCTCGGTCGGTGCCGACGCCCGGATCGATCACCGCGCAGTGGACGGCCGGCGGAAACTCCGAGAGCACG
>Ga0207718_100831_pt1 | contig 21304 bp, 15 predicted proteins | sample A23M2SouthBayCA_FD_187749 | JGI IMG/M metagenome (GOLD analysis project Ga0207718, IMG submission 187749) | Aerobic enrichment media microbial communities from Eden Landing Ponds, California, USA - A23 M2 (SPAdes) | ecosystem: Environmental > Aquatic > Marine > Unclassified | place: Emeryville... | reverse complement strand
GTCCCACCCACAACGGGTCGGTCTTGCACCCACGCAGACCCGCTGACCCGGCCTGTCCGGTACCGGTCTTTTCGGGGGGATCCATTCTTCCACGTACCCGAGACTGTCGACAAGACTGCGATGTCGGCAGGACCGGGGGTATCAGCGGCCACGCGTGGCGGACCAGTTCGAATCCAGAAATTTATCACGGAGTATGTCAACAATTGTACCACCCACTGCACGCCGGTTCCAGACCGACTGTGGCCGGGTGTGGTGGGTGGGGGTCAGCCGGTACGGGTGGGTACGGGGCTCCCGTACCCAGCGAGCACGGTCCGGAACGACCGACTCCCCTTTCAGCGGACTCGCTCTCGCAGGGAGCCGACCTCACAGCGGACACCCGTGGGGAAGGCGCAAACGAAAGTGCTTTTACGGGGCGCGGGGCAACGATTAGTCGCAGACAGACCCAGCGTGCGTGGGTAGCCAAGCCAGGCCAACGGCGCAGCGTTGAGGGCGCTGTCCCGTAGGGGTCCGCCGGTTCAAATCCGGTCCCACGCACCTACTGCGCGGCCTACGGCCGCGATCGAGGCGGCATCGCCGCCGAAGAAAGTGCAGGTGTCGTCCTTCGGGACTGCACCCACGCAAACTTACTCACGGAGCAAGTCGGTGAGCGACGGCACCGTCTCACGGAGCAACTCGCCGGGCAACGGCACCGTCCGGACGCTTCACTGCTCGCGGAGGATCAGCGACACGGCGAGTGCGAGCCCGAGCGCCGAAAACCCGGCGAGCAGGAGAAAGAGCGTACTCGTCGTGCCGTAGGTGAGCGCCGCGCCGGTGATCGAGGCACCGAGTGCGCCGATCCCGAAGATGGCGAGGTACGTGTACCCGAAGGACAGCCCCCGGTGTTCGGGCGGGGAGTACTTCGCGATGGTCGCCTGGGTGAGCGGTTGCATCGCGAACAGCGCAAAGCCCAGCGCGACGCTGGCCGCGAGCAGTGCCGGGAGCGTCGCCGAGGCGGGCACGAACAGGACCGCGATGACTGTCAGCACCGCGAGCATGACTGCGACCCCGCGTTCGGGTTCGACGGCGTCGGTGAGTCGCCCGCCGACGTACTGCCCGCCGATCCCGACGGCGAGCAACCCGGCGTAGAGGTATCGCGAGAGGTCGAACTCGCTGGCCACCGCGCCCTCGGTGACCGGCCCGACAGCTCCCGACGCCCCCGCGTCGACGAGCGGCGCCAGGAAGTCACTCAGGAGTCCCGGCAGGAAGGTGAGCATCCCGCGGTAGTAGAGGCCGTTGAACATCACCAGTGCGAACACCGTCAGGAAACCGACGGTGAACACGCCCCGGGAAGCCGCGAGGAACTCCCGGACGGACCCGACGTCTGTCGCGGGTGCCTCGCCACCGTCGGCGGCCGTCACCGCCGCGGCTTCGTCGAACCCGACGCGCGAGCCAACGAGTCCCGCGAGGAGGGCCGGTATCGCCAGGACCGCCACGGCGACGCGCCACTCGACCGCCAGGAGCAAGAGCGCGGTCACGAACGGCCCGGCGACGATGCCGGCGTTGCCGGCCATGCCGTGGTAGGCGAAGGCGACGCCCCGTTCCTCGACACCTTTGCTGATGAGCGTCAATCCTGCGGGGTGGTAGACACTGGCGGCGACGCCCCAGAGCGCGAGCGCGATTGCGATGCCCGCGACGCCGGGGAGAACGGCGAGCAACAGGAACGAGGCTCCCATCCCGAGGGTGCACGCGACGATGAGGACGCGCGACCCGAAGCGGTCGACGAGGATCCCGGCCGGGAGCGCGCCGACGCCGAACAGGCCGTAACCGACGGCGACGACGGTTCCGAGCGTGGCCGACGTGACCGAGAACTCGACGAGCCAGACCGTCAGGAGTATCGGGACCGCCAGCTCGTAGGTGTGGACCAGCCCGTGGCCAGCCATCGCGAACCCCGTTATCGCGCGGTCGTTGCGGTTCATCGCCACGGGACGTCTGTCCGGGCCAGTCGCTCCGCACACGGCCTGTCCGTCCGGGCCAGTCGCTCCGCACACGGCCTGTCCGTCCGGGCCGGTCGACCTGTCCACGATTCCTCCGCCGGTATCTGTCCGTCCGCCGACGCTCCTGTTCTGGTCCAGACTCCGAACGGCACTCGGCGTCGTCTCATCCTCTCTTGCTACACACCCCTGTCTGAATGCGATTTTCGTTGTGAAACTGAATTTCCAGGGTGGGTGAATTTCAGGTCCCAAAGCGCCAGCGGGGGACCATCGGGCGCTCCGTCCGCGAAAACCGGACCGAAGTGGGGTCTGGCGGGTGTCCGCTCAGTAGCTGGCGTCCTGTGCGACCTGCAGATCGAAGGCCTCGTCGGCGGGTTCGTCGTCGGGCGAGAGGTAGCCGACGGCGAAGGCCGTGTAGACGGTCCCGCCGTTCAGCGAGACGTCGAAGTCGGCGACGACGTCGCCGTCGTCGCTCTCGGTGTCGCCGCGGACGTTCAGTGTGTAGTCGTTCGCGGGAACGGTCGCGGTGCTGTTCTCGCCGAAGGCCACCCCGTCGAAGACGGCGTTGCCGCCGGCGGTCACGTCGACGGCGGGCGCGTCGGGCGACGCGTGGACCAGACGCACGCGGGACTGGTCGCCACCCGGGTCACTGTTGTCGTCTTCGAGGACGAGCGGTCGGAAGGATTCGTCGCCGTCGAGTTCGCCGATAGCCGCGACCGTGTAGTCCGCCGCTTCGAGTTCGACGTCACCCTCGAAGACCGACGTGTCGGGGTCACCCGCGGCCGTAATTTCGACAGTGTGCGTCCCCGACGGGAGCGTCAGGTAGTCGCTGAGCGTCCGGTAGGGAACGTCGGTGAGCACCGCGTCGCCGTCGACGTAGACGTCGACGTTCGGGGCGTTCGGCGAGAAGTGACCGACCCGGAGGTTCGCGGGGTCGACCAGTCCGCCACCGCCGGCGCCGGAGTCGACGACTGCGGTCAGGTCGAAGCCAGCCTCGCCCATCGCGTCGTCGGGTGCGAGGTAGCCGCCGGCGAACACCGTGTAGGTGGTGCCGCCCTCGAACTGCGCGGGGAACGTGCCGACGACGTCGCCGTCGTTGCTCTCGGTGTCGGGTCTGACGTTGAGCGTGTAGCTGCCGGCGGGGACTTCGCCGGTCGCGGCGCTGCCGTAGGCGAGTCCGTCGAAGACGGCGTTGCCGCCAGCGGTCACGTCGACCGCGGGGGCGTCGGGCGAGGCGTGGACCACGCGCACGCGGGCAGTGTCGTCGGCGACCTCGCTGTTGTCGTCCTCCAGGATGAGCGGTTCGAAGGCGTTCTCGTCGCCGCCGAGGTTTCCGATAGCGGCGATCGTGTAGTCGGCTGCCTCGACGGTCACCTCGCCCTCGAAGGCGACGGTGTCGGGGTCGCCGGCAGCCGTGACTTCGACGGTGTGTGGGCCGGCGGGGACTTCGAGATAGTCGCTGACTGCCCGGAACGGGACGTCCTCCAGGACGGCCGACCCGTCCAGGTAGACGTCGACGTTCGGGGCGTTCGGCGAGAAGTGTGCGATGCGAACGTTCGCCGTTCCCATCGCGTCCGTTCCCGCCGGGGTGTCGGTCTCGGTCATCCCACCCATGTCCTCTGTCGGGGTCGGCGTCTCGTCACCGTCACCGCCATCGCCGCCGTCGCCGCCGTCGCCGCCATCGCCGTCACCGTTACCGCTACAACCGGCGAGGCCGACCGCGGCCGTTGCACCGAGCGCTGCGAGCAGTTCGCGACGTGTCTTGCGTGTCATCGACCGTATCCGAGGACTATCCCTCAAAGAGCGTTTTCCGAGGTGAGACACGAGCCAGGCACCCCTGAGACCCAAATCTCACCATACAGGGGACCGGATCGCTGTGACGCCACCGACCTGCTGGGTGGGCAGACGGACCGACGGCCCGACAGTGTCAGTCCCAGGTGATCCAGACGAGCGCGAGGACCGCGAGGAGTTCGAGGACCTGGACGAACGCCATCGCGCGCCCGGCGACCGGCGCCGCACTCTGGAGGAGGCCGGCGACCTGGGGGTCGAGCACGTAGTAGTAAAAGGCCAGACAGTTCTCGGCGAGCAGGGCCAGACCAAAGAGCAGGAGTCCGAGCGGATGTTTCGAGCGAAACTGGCGGTAGTTACGGGCCCAGATACCGCTCAACAGGAGCAAGAGCACGACGTTGACAGTCGCAGCCACGCTCGCAGCGTCGAGCCAGATACTCATCCGTGCCACCCTTGTACGTTGTCCCGAATATACCCTTTCCGTAATTCGACCATAGTTACTCCATCCGTTCGAATATGTCCTCGACGGTGTCCCAGTGTTCGTCGACGCGGTCGGTCGGCAGGTAGACCGCGCCGTAGTCGTCGCCGCTCTTGCGGAGGATGTCGTTGTCGGTCATCACGTCGAGGTGGTGTCTGACGGTCTTGTAGTTCAGTTCGAGGTCCTCGGCGAGCTGGTTCGCGTTGCGGGGCTGCTCGTCGACGGCTTGCAACAGTCTGACACGGTTCTCGCCGCCGCGTGTGCCAGTCAGCACGTACCAGAGCGACCCCTCCATTGCCCGGTAGCAACGACGGAGGCATCCTAAGCGTGTCGACACGGCAGAACCAGCGAGCGTCGCGACCCCCCCTCTCGAATCGCCTTCCGTCCCAGTCACTCACCCGACGCGGCGGTTACGGTGCTGCTACGAGCGATATCGGGGACCGTGCCACCGAAGATTCCCTCCACGTCTTCCGTCTCGATACCGAGTCGCTCGCGCAGGGCCGCGAGGTGCTCCTCGATGCGGTCGTACTCGTCGCTGTCGGCCAGTTCGGCGTCGTCTTTCTCGCGTTCCAGTGCCGCCCGCTTCGAAGCGAGCGAGAGAAATCGCCTGAACTCGTCGTCGTAGCTTGCCCGCCGGCACATCTCTTCGACGACGCTGACGACGTCTCCGCGGTCGACCGGTTTGACGACGTAGGCGTCGAACGGCATGTCGACGATGTCGAAATCGGGGTCGACTGCCGTCAGCATGACGACTCGTGGGTCGAGCGCTCTGGAACGGATCGCTGCCAGTACCTCGTCGCCGGAGACGTCCGGCATCCGACGGTCCAGCAGCACCACGTCGACAGTCGCGTCGACGGCCGCCAGCGCTTCCTGCCCGCCGTAGGCTGTTCGAACCGTATACTCGTCGCGGAGAAACGCCGCGTACGTGTCCGCTATCGCCCTGTTGTCGTCGACGACGAGCACCGTCGCCGCCTCGTCGTCGGTCTGGATCTCCCCCTCTTCCCCGGAGACCGGTCCGGCTGTCTCGGGTTGCATGGTTCTGTCGACACTGTGACTCCTGCCTGCATAGCGGTTCCCCTCCTATTTTTATTCGTGAAACTCGGGCCGCCATACACGGGCTCATGGACCGCCTTACACGGGTTTCCCTGAATTGATATCAATAGGAATAATTGGGGCACAAGTTTTATACCTGATGCTCTCCTCGTCTCAGGTGCGGCACCAGTTCGGTGCCACAACCCCACCCCCCACCCACCCACACCCACTTACTCTTTGAAGTTACCCGGAAAGTGGCGACGCTCGGTGACCTGGTAGTGAATCAGTGACGGATACCCGTCGAAAACGGTGAGTCCCCCCCGGGCGAAAGCCCGGTATGGCCCAGACGACCCTCGCGGTGTTGGCGCTGGTGACCGGGTTCCTGACCGGTGCTGTCTTCCGGTTTCTCAACGTACCGATCCCCGCTCCACCGAACCTGAGCGGCTTGCTCGGCATCGTCGGTATCTACCTCGGGTACGTCTTTCTCGATTACTTCGACGTCGGGGTCGACCTGCTGAGTTACTTCTGATAGTGATTGTTGTAGATTATTTCCGGTTAGCGCCGGCCCCGCGGGCGGCGCGTCCCGGTAAATCGCTACAACAATCACTATGAGCGTCGCTGCGGTCTTCACTGCGAGACTCCGCGAGTGGGATCCGGACACCCGTTCCCGAGCGTTCGACCGTGGTACCGAACGGTTGCGAGAGGGTTCGCAGTCGTTCGCGGACCCACGCTCCAGCCCCTTCGTCGGCGGCGGGCAGGGGGCTCCTCCCGGCGGGATGGACCGTCTCGTCGTGGATGACGACCGGGTCGGCGTGGAGCGCCCGCACCTCGCCGTCTCGGATCTCCAGGACGAAGAGCGCACTCCACTTGTTGTGTAACTCGGGTTTCCGCACGTAATCGTCGACGAGATCGCCAGCGTCGTAGATGACTGGCCGGCCCCGATAGACTTCGACACCCTGGAGGACGTGGGCGCTGTGACCGTGGACGACGTCGACACCGCGGTCGACCAGCCAGCGGGCGAACGCCCGCTGGGTCGTTGCAGGGCGGACCACCCAGTTGGGCCCCCAGTGCAGCGAGGCGACCACGAGGTCGGCGCCGGCCTCGTAGACCCGACGGAGCGCCCGGTCGATAGTTTCCCGCGTGCGTGAGTGTCGGTGGTCCAGCGGCAGGTAGGCCGTTCCGGGCGAGGAGTTGCCGGCGGCGTAGGACCGCGACTGGTCGGTCAACGCGAGCACACCGACGGTGATACCGTCGATCTCGACGGTCGCCGGCTCGGTCGCGGTCTCGCGGTCCGGTCCGGCGCCCGCGTGGGCGATCCCGGCGTCAGCGAGGTGCGAGCGCGTGTCCGCGAGTGCGACGGGTCCGAAATCAAGCAGGTGATTGTTCGCGAGACTCGCGAACGCGACGCCCGCCGCTTCGAGTGCCGGAACCGCCCAGTCGGGGTCGGCCCGGAAGTAGTAGGTCCGGTCGGGGCGTCGGTCTCCACGGTCCGAGACCGCACACTCCAGGTTACAGACGAGTCCGTCGAGCGCGTCGAGTCTGTCGTCGAGGCCGTCCCAGACCCCGGCGGGGTCGCGGCCCCGCCAGTGCTCGTCGACGCTCCGACCGAGCATGACGTCGCCGGCGAAGCCGATCCGGGCTTCGACCGCCGACCCGACGGTCGCCGGAGACGGGCGGTCGGCCCGGCCGCGAACGGTCCCGTGGACGCCGACCGCACTCCCGAGAGTACCGGCGAGTACCGCCCGGCGGGTCAACTCCATCGGTCACCCGTTCGACGCGGTCCGCTATGACTGTGGCGCACGACGAATCCAGCGAGTATCGAGCGGTTACTCGCAGACCCGGAAAACGAAGCGACCGGGCCGCCCGAGCCGAGCGTCAGACCGTATCAGTTGCCGGTCTCGCCGTTCAGCACTGCGGAGACGACCTGGAGCTCCTCTTCCTCGGAGACTTTGTCGGACTCCATGCAGGCGTGGACGACCTTGTGAGCGAGGGTCGGGTCGGAGATTCCCTTCGCTCTCGCCTCGCGGGATTCGAGGCTGTCGAGTCGCGACTCGATACGGTCGAGTCGTGCCACGATCTTGTTGCGGTCGACCGCACCGCCCGAATCCAGTTCGCTCTCGACCGTCCGCCGGCGGTCACCGTCGGTTCGGGCGTCGACCCGTTCCAGTGACGACGGCGGAACCGTCGAACTCTCGGCGGCGCCGCGCGTGAGCGTGCCCACTTCGTCACCGAAGAGCCGGTCGACGAACGTGGCTCTGCGCTGCCAGTCGAAGCCCTCGATGCCGCTCGCGCGCTTGCTGATCGTCGCCCTGCTGACCCCGAGCACGTCGGCGATCTCTTCTTGTGTCGCGTCCGGTCGCTCCGCGACGACTTCGAGGACAGCCAGCTCTTTGTCGCTCAGTTCCTCGGGAGCACGGACCGGTGTGTCGTCTGTCATGGTCTCGGATTCGGTCTCTGAACCCCCGGCGTCCGCTCGTTCGCTATCGTCGGTCTCGGGTTCACCCTCCGTTTCGTTCCCGGCTGCTCGGTCGTCGACCGCGACGTCGCCGTCGGCCCGCACCGGCGGGTTCTCGTCCGTGCCGTCCGGTCCGACCCCGGGTTCGTCGGTCCCTACCCGGTCATCGGACTGGTCAGGCCTCCGACCGGTTTCGGCCGACTCGCTCTGGGTCTCAACTGTCGGCTCGCCTCCGGTCTCGGCCGGCGGTTCGCCTCCAGTGTCGACTGGCGACTCGTCTCCGGTGTCGGCGGGCGACTCGCCCGAGTCAGACTCGGAGTCCGCCGGGTCGCCGTACTCCGCGAGTACCCGCTCGACGAGGTCTGTCGAGGCACCGCTCACTTCGTCGGCGACCTCTGCCATCGTCGCCTCCGGCATCGTCGCGGCTGCCTCCAGTATTTTCTTGTGAATCAGTGCCCGCGGCGTCGACGAGCGCTGTGGCCGACCCACGTCGCCCGCGTTCGCCGAATCAGACACGAACACCACCCGGCACCCCTGTACCGCTCAACGTGTCACCCATTTCCTCGCACAAATTTTCTTCGCTGGTACATAAATATCTGTTGCCAGTTCTGTTTAAGGGATATCAGGATTGAAACCAGATTGTCCGGGAGTACCTGGTTGACCAGGTATCGGGTGGATCGGACGACTGTTACACGTCTATATAGATCTCATTTGTGAAAACACTGCGCCGGTGAGAGGTTCCGAGATGGTCGGCCCGCCAGAATTCGGTTTCGGTGGACCCTCTCACCGAGAGCGTCGCTCTCGGTAGCGAAGCGGGAAACCGACGACGCATCGACAGCAGCAGTCTCAGGTGATGTGGATAGCGGGCCGGGCAGGTTCGGCGGTGTCCGCGAGCCCGGGGTCGTCGTCGGGGTCGGCCTGCCGGACCGACACGTCGGCACCGAACTCGTCTTCGAAGAGCCAGCCCGCAGCCTGGAGCACGGCGAGTTCGCGCTCGGCGTCGAGGACGGGTTCGAGTCCCTCGCCGCGTTCGACCAGGTCCGCGAGGAACTCCCCGGCCCGTTCGCGGTGCTCGGCGACGAGATCGTCTTCCAGTGCCGTCGCGACGACGGCCTCACTGGGGTCGGCCTGCCGGACCAGGTCGTACGCCCGGTGTTTCCACGGCTCGGCAACCACGACCTCGATCGTCTCGGGGTCGTCGATGTCCACGACCGTCGTGATGTCGCGGACGTCGTCGAGCGTTCGGTCGACCAGCCGGCGTTCCAGACCGTACTCGGGGACGTCCTCGTCGGGTTCGGGCCAGTCGGCCGCCACGACGAGTCCCTCGGTGTCGAGACGGTTCCAGAGCTCCTCGCCGAGATAGGGTGCCAGCGGTGCGATAAACCGAGTCAGGACCCGTAACCCCCGCCGGTAGGTGTCGCCGTTGGGCGTCTCGTAGTCGCGATACCGGCGCAAGAGTCCCGCGAGAGATTGTGCCTCGTTGACGACCCGATGAAAGCGAAAGCGGTCGTACTCGTCGGTGACGGCTGCGATGGTCCGGTCTATCTCCCGGTCGACGTAGTCGTCCTGCGGGCGGCGCTCGTCGGTCGTCGACAGTCGCTCGGCCTCGGTCACCATCGAGTACAGGCGCTGCTGGAAGTCGTAGACCGAACTCACGTCGGTGACCGTCCACTCGAAGTCCTGTGCCGGATGCGCGGCCGAGAGCAAGAAGAGTCGCGTCGTCTCGGCGCCGTACTCGTGAGGTGAGATGGCGTTGTCCTTCGAGGCGGACATCTTCTCACCCTCGTACAGCACTGTGCCCTGGTTGATGAGTCGCTCGACGGGTTCGCGCGTCTCCAACAGGCCCAGGTCGGCCAGCGCCCGCGTGAAGAAACGGATGTAGAGCAGGTGGAGGATGGCGTGTTCCTCGCCGCCGACGTAGACGTCGACGGGGAGCCACTCGTCGGCCAGTTCCGAGTCGAACGGCGCCGAATCCAGGTCCGGCGAGAGAAAGCGCAGGAAGTACCACGAAGAGTCGACGAACGTGTCCATCGTGTCCGTCTCGCGCTCGGCCGGACGGCCGCAGTCGGGACAGGTCGTCTCGACGAACTCGTCGCTCTCGTCCAGCGGATTCCCGGACGTGCGCAGGTAGGGTGGCAACTCCACGGGCAGGTCTTCTTCGGAGACGGGGACGTGGCCACACTCCTCGCAGTGGACGATAGGGATGGGCGTCCCCCAGTAGCGCTGGCGGGAGATGAGCCAGTCGCGCAGACGGTACTCGGTGGCCGATTCGACGGCGTTCTCGGCGAGCAAGCGCTCTCGCGCCGCCGAACTGGCGAAGCCGTCGTACTCGCCGCTGTCGGCGAGCATGCCGTCCCCGGTGAAGGGTTCCCCGGGCAGCCCCGTCGCCGACCCGTCGACCGGTTCGACCACCTGTTCCACGGGGATGTCGTGGGCCCGTGCGAAGGCGTGGTCGCGTTCGTTGTGGGCCGGGACGCCCATCACGGCACCCGTGCCGACGTCGTCGAGGACGTAGGCGGCGACGTAGACGGGTAGTTTCTCGCCCGTGAGCGGGTGGGTCGCCGTCAGGTCAGTCTCGACGCCCGAGGTTCCTTCGGTCTCCTGACCGGCACCGGTCACGCGCTCGACGTACTCGGCGACCGCGTCGTCGGTCGCGGCGGCGACCTCGGCGAGTTCGTGGCCGGGCGAGACCGCGAGGAACGTCGCCCCGTAAATCGTGTCGAGACGCGTCGTGAACACCGAAACGTCCTCGACGCCGGCCTGTTCCTCGTCGGGTCCCCCACTGTCGGGCCCTGCGACGTCGAAGGCGACGCGTGCCCCTTCGCGTCGCCCGATCCAGTTGCGCTGGATGTCCCGGACGCTCTCGGGCCAGCCGTCGAGTTCGTCGAGGCCGGCGTCGAGTTCGTCGGCGTAGTCGGTGATCGTGAAAAACCACTGGTCGAGTTCGCGCTGCTCGACGGTCGTCTCACACCGCCAGCAGACGCCCGCTCCGGCGTGGTCGTGGCCGTCCTCGGATTCGGTTTCGGCCGGCGTCTCCACCTGCGCGTCGGCCAACACCGTCTCGCAGTGTGGACACCAGTTGACGCGGGCGCCCTCGTACTCGACGAGGCCTTCCTCGTAGAACTTCGTGAACAGCCACTGGTTCCACCGGTAGTACTCCGGCTCGCAGGTCGTTATCTCGCGGGACCAGTCGTAGCCAAAGCCCATCGTCTCCAACTCCTCGCGCATCTGGGCGATGCAGGTGCGCGTCCAGGACTCCGGATCGGTGTTTCGCTCGTAGGCCGCGTTCTCCGCGGGGAGGCCGAAGGCGTCCCACCCCATCGGCTGGAGGACGTCGTCGCCCTGCATCCACCGGTAGCGGGCGTAGGCGTCCGTGATCGCGTAGTTGCGGACGTGCCCCATGTGAAGCGTGCCGGACGTGTAGGGGAACATCCCCAGCACGTACGTCGGGTCGACGGCGTCGTCGGGACACTCGAAGACCCCCTCCGCGTCCCACACGTATTGCCAATACTCTTGAACCCTGGCGTGGTTGTAACGTTGCGACATCGGTCGGTGCCGGTGGTGGGTCGGCCGAGCGTATAAAGGTGCGAGGTGGGCAGGGGCGCCGTCACGTAACTCCCGGGGACGCGAAGCAGGTCTCGGTCGGGCTGCTGGGTTCGTCTCGGCCGGTCCGCTGGCGGGGCGTGTCTCGGCACGGATCTGTCTCCGAACCGTCGAGTCGACGCTCTCCCTGGAGGGGCCGAAACCGGCAGCCCTGACCGGGACAGGTTCCGGCGGTCTGGGATTGTACGCCCGGAGTGCAAAGTGGGGAAGTTTTTACTTGTGGAACCATAAGTGGTGCATAGTTGGAATGTCTCGTAACCAGGCTGGAGACGTGCTGCAAGACGACCTCGATTACTGTTACGACGCGGTCCAGGACGTCTCGCGCACGTTCGCGTTGACAGTCGCCGAGCTCGACGAGCCGATGTCACGGGACATCTGCGTCGGCTACCTCCTCTGTCGTATCGCCGATACGATAGAGGACGCCGGCCACATCCCGCCGGCCGACCAGCGCGAGTTACTGAACCGGTACAACCAGGTGCTCGACCCCGAGGACGACACCACAGTCGAGCAGTTCCGCGAGGCGGTCGACCAGTGGATCCCCGAGGAACCCGACGCCGACTGGGAAGTCGTCGCCGCGACACCGCGTGTCGTCCGCACGTTCGAAGCGCTGGACGACTCCTCGAAGCGAGCCATCCGCCCGCCGGTTCGGGAACTCGTCGACGGCATGGCCATGTTCGTCGAGCGCTACGCCGAACACGGCGGTCTCCGCCTGCAAACCTTCGACGAACTGGAGGAGTACTGCTGGTACGCCGCCGGCACCGTCGGGACACTCGTGACCGGTCTCCTCGCACGCAACGTCGACGACTCTGTCGGCGAGACCCTCCAGAACAACGCTCGCTCCTTTGCGATGTTGCTCCAGCTGGTCAACGTCTCCAAGGACGTCGCGACCGACTACGAGGAGGAGAACAACGTCTACATCCCCCAGGAACTGCTCGAAGACCAGGAACTCGACACCGAGGACATCCCCAACGACGCCAAAAGCGAGGAGTTCGTCCCGGTCATCCACCGCGTCACCGACCGCGCCGAGAGCTACCTCGACGGCGCCCAGACCTGGCTCGAAGCCATGCCCGAGATCCGCGGCAACACCCTTTCGGCGTGGGCGATCCCCTTCCTGCTCGCGGTCGGGACCATCCGCGAACTCGAAAAGCGTCCCGAAGACGTCATCGAGGAGGGCAACGTCAAGGTCTCCCGGTCGGAGGTCACGACGCTGTTCGCGATGTTCGCCGGCGAGGACGACCCCTCGCTGGAGGAACTGCGCACCAAGATGCGCCAGCGCCCCCTCGACGAGTACTGACTGCCCGGGTCCGAGACACTCGCGGTTTCTCCCGGTCACTATCACAACGGATTAGTCACCGATAGCCCGAGAGTGGAATATGACGGAGCGCGTTGACGTCGTCGTCGCGGGTGGTGGACCGGCGGGGCTGCAGTTCGCCCGGTCGCTCGCGGAGCGCTCGGAGTACTCGGTCGTCGTGCTGGAGGCCAACGACGAGCTCTCGGACAACGACAAGTCGACGGGCGGGACCTTCGACCAGGTGATCGAGGGGTTCGACGTCCCCGACTCGGTCGTCCAGGACGACTGTGCGGACGTCGTCTTCGAGGCGCCGAACGCGAGCGAGCGGCTCCCGATTCCGGGCTATGTCCTCGATTTCCCGTCCTTTCTCGAGTTCCTCGGCGAGGACGCCCGGAGCCACGGTGCCGAGATACGAACGGGCTGTCGCGTCGTCGACCCGATACGCGAGGGCAGCGCGGTTACCGGCGTCGTATACCGCGAGGACGGCGACGAAAAGCGGATCTACGGGGACCTGGTCGTCGAAGCGACCGGCCCGGCGGCCGCCATCGCCGAACCGCTGGGGATGTTCACCCCCAGTGAGGCCCAGCGCGGCATCGGCAAGGAGTACGAGATCGAGGGGCGCTACGACCTGGATTCGATGCTCTTTCGCTTCGACCACGCGGCCGCGCCCGGCGGGTACGCCTGGACGTTCCCGGCGGGCGACGGCGTGTTCAAGGCCGGGGTGTGCTGGGTCGACGACTTCTACGAGCGCCACGGCCCCGACGCCGACGGTGGGGCACTCATCGACGACTACATCGACCGCTGGATCGAGTCCGACGACCGCTGGGAGGCCGACAACCGGCGGGTCGCCCACGCCGGACAGGCCGTGCTGAACAACTCACTCAACCGGCGCGCCGTGGACGGCCTCGTCGCCATCGGCGACGCCGTCTCCAGTATCAACCCGCTGTTCGGCGAGGGGATCCGCCCGGGGATGGAGTCCGCCGCGATGGCCGTCGACGTCGCTCTCGACGCGCTCGACGCCGGCGACACCTCCCGCGAGCGACTGGCACCCTACGAGCAGCGATGGAACGACGAGAAGGGCTTTCACTGGCGGGTCCAGCGGGTCGTCGGCGAGTTGCTCTACGACTTCACCGCCCAGCAACAGACCCAGTTCGTCCGGAAAGCCGGGCAGATGGACGCCGAGGGTGCCCGGCGCCTCCAGCGCTACGAACTCTCGCTACGGGACTACCTCTCGCTGTACCCCTTCGAACCGGCCGACGTCGCGAAAGTACCGCGGTTGCTCCGGCACGTCCACAAGGCATAGGGCGAGAGCAAGCGAGAACGTGTCGCTGCAACAGAGGGACGGACAGGTTTCCAGCGAGCGAGAGAGCCGGAGTGCCGGTCAAGACGAGAGCAAGTCGGCGAACACCTTTCGCTGTGCGGCCCGGAGGTGCTGGGTCAGCGTCGCCCGGGCGACGTCGAACTGTTCGGCGAGTTCGGTCGCGCTGGCGCCCCGGGGCCGCTCGAAGTAGCCGGCGTGGAACGCGTGCTGGAGCACCTCCAGTTGTCTGTCAGTGAGCGGCGCGAGCGGGCCTTCGGTGTCAGGTGACGAGGGGGCACCCCTGTCGGTCCAGATCGTCGACACCGTCGCGCCGCCGTAGCGAGTCTCCAGCGGGGTGGTGACCGTCTCGACGGTACCGTCGTCTGGCACCTGCGTGGAGACGGTCACGACCCCGCCTTCCAACACTGTCCGCTCGAAGCGGGCACCACCCTCGGCCAGGAGCCCTTCCGGGGTCGGCCCGTCGGCGAGAAACTCACAGCGCACAGTGTCGTCGCCGTCTCGGACGTCCACGGCGCGCAGCGTGTCGATGGCCCCGACAGCCTCGCGGATCCGCTCGGTTCCGGCGCCGGCGACGCGGGCGGAGTAGAGCGTCGACCCGTCCTCGCGCGTGACTGCCGAGGGCACCTCGACGCGGATCGACCCGGAACACTGTTGCGCGAGCGCGACCAGCGGGACCGCGCTGTCCTCGAGTTCGATGTCGAGTTCGACGGGCTGGGCGGAGACGAGCGAGCGCTTCCACTCGGCGGTCCTGAGCGCGTACCCGACAGTCTCGGCGTACTCGACGACGTCGTGGACCTCGCGTTCGTCGAGCATCGTCGCGTCGTCGGTGTAGGCTTCGAGGATCCCGAAGCGAACACCGCCGTGTCGGACCGGTGTCGCGACGACTCCCTCGAAGCCGTAGCGACTGGCGACCGACCGCCACTCCCCGCCGGTCGACGACCCGCCGGCCGCGTCTCCGGTCTCGGTGCCGTCCGATCCGATGGGTGCGACGACGACCTGGTCGTCGTGGTCGATCGCGGTCCGGGCGGGCGTCGCCACCGCGGAATCGCCTGCCGGGTCGAGCACCTCGTCGAGATAGCCCTCGCGACCGGCCGCGCTCTCGGGGACGAGTTCGCCCCCCTGTTCGCGCCCGATCCAGGCGCAGGCGTAGCCCCGTTCGGCGACGAGGCGCGAGCAGAACTGCCGGTAGACCTCCGACGGTGCCGTCGTCGCCGTGAGGATGTCCAGCATCGCGTCTTTCGACCGGCGCTCGCGTTCGAGCGCCCGCTCGGTCCGGTAGGTCCGGACGGCGTTGGCGACGCGACTGGCGAGTAACTCCCCGTCGTCGGACCCTTTCCGGATGTAGTCCGTGACGCCCTGCCCGATGGCGTCGCTGGCAACCGCCTCGCTCCCGCGACCGGTGACCAGGACGAACGGCCGGTCGGGGTCCGTCTCCCTGACGCTTTCGAGCAGGTCGAGCCCGGTCCCGTCGCCGAGCTGATAGTCACAGACGACGCAATCGGGGTCGAGCGTCGCGAACCGCTCGCGACCCGCCGCGCAACTGTTCGCCGTCTCGACCGTGAAGGTTTCGCGAGTGCTCTCCAGCAACCGCCCCGTGACCTGTGCCCACCGCTCGTCGTCGTCGACGAGCAGGACCGACACCCGGTCGAGCGACGGTGCACTCGACCGCGACGCCGACCCCGGCGCTGTCGTCACGCTCTCCCCCCACCGCACGTCCGATACAATCCCGATACGGTCCCGGGACGGGATCCCCACTCTGGCTCGAGTCCACACGTGTTCCTCATACGACACGACTTGACTAGCACGACTGATAAAATCGGTGCCTGCATACGATGGTACACTCGTGTCGGCCAGGGGGAGTCGGCCAGTCAGCGGGGGATAGCACCGGCGGTCGGTGGTCCCACCGGGATACGTCGCAGAAGATTCATACCCTGGGACGCCGGCAGTGACCCCATGGACCGCCGAGGGTTGTTGCGCGGCGCGGCCGGTCTCCTGGCCGGCGTCGGGCTCGCAGGGTGTACGGGCAGCCAGGGTGACGTGCCCGTGACCGCCGAGCCACCGCCACCGGGCGTGAGGAGCGACAGAGCGAGCGGGGAGGGTGCCAGTGAGGATGGCGGAGTCGGCCCGTCGACCGCAAACCGCACAGTCGTGATCGAGGATTTCGACGCGATCGAGGCCGACGACGGCAGTCTCGTCGTCTCCGTCACCGTCAGTAACGACAGTGGGCAACGACAGGTGCGACTCGTCCGCGCGACGGTCACGGTCGAGAACGTAGAGACTGTGGCCGAACGGTTCGTCGCGGTCGAGGGAGGCGGGACCGCGACCGTCCGCCTGCCTGTCGACGTGGGGTATCGGGCCTGGCTGAACGGTGGGAGTTACGTCCCGGAACTGCTCGACCGGACACCCGCGACGCCGCTCCCGACCGCCACACCGACACCGGTCGAACCGACGACACGGATGGAGGGGTCACCGACCGCGACCCCGGAGGCCGACACCAGAAGCGAGACCGGAAACGGGACGGGAACGGCAACGCCGAGCGCCACGACCACCGACGCGAGCACCGTGACTGCAGGAAGCGAGTAACGGCTGGATGCCCGGACGGCGGGTCAGTTCAGGTCATTGCTTCGTCGCCGACGTCGGGATGCTCGCGGACGTACGCGACGAGGCGCTCGACGTAGGAGTCGAAGGGTGGACACTCGATCCCGCTCCCGCGCAGTGCGCGCCGGGTGTTCGGACAGGCGTACCGGGTCGGGTGGTCGAAGTAGTCGATCGCTGCGGGCTCGGCACTCCAGCCCCGTCGCTGGAGCATCGCGAACGCCTGCCGTGCGACCGGTTTGGGTGTCGGCACCCGGAGGACGCGACGACCCGCAGCATCGGCGACGCTCTCGACGAACGCGGGCACCGACAGCGGGGCTGGGTCACAGAGCTGGTAGACCTCGCCGGCGGTGTCCTCGCGTCCGCTGAGGTGGGCGATGGCGTCGACGACGAAGTCCCTCGGGACGACGTTGAGTCCAGCCCCCATCGACCCCGGAAGTGCGGGCGCGACCGAGAGGGTAGCGGGCTGGGCGAGCAGGAACTGTAGCAGGTAGTACGGCCCGTCGTACTTGTCCGTCGCACCGGTTTCACTGTCGCCGACGGTGATCGCCGGCCGGTAGACCGTCGCCGACAGTCCGCGATTCGTCCGCTGGCGGACGAGCAGTTCGGCGCGGAACTTCGAGCGCTCGTAGTGGTTGTTGAACGACTGGCCCTCGTCGAGGTGGTCCTCGGTGAAGACGCCGTCGTAGCGCCCGCTGACGTAGCACGTGCTGACGTAGTGGAGTCGCTCGACGCCCAGCCTCTCGGCCACGTCGAGGACGTTGGCGGTGCCGCGGACGTTGACCGACTCGGCGAGGTCCGCGTCGACCCCGAGGTCGTAGACCGCCGCGAGGTGGTAGAGTTCGGTGACCGACTCGCGGTCGAACAGCTCCGGGCGGTCGTCGTCGAGACCGAGGTCCGGGTCGGTGATATCCCCCTCGTAGAGCTGGACGCTCGCGTTCTCGGGTGTCGGAGTAGCCGTCGTACACTGTTGGACGATCTCGGTGGCCCGTCGTTCGGCGAGGGCTGCGTACTGGGGCTGGACGAGGCAGGCGACCGGGCCGTCACCCCGCGCGAGCAGGCGTTCGAGCAATGCCGACCCCAGGAAGCCGGGAAATCCAGTGAGAAAGACGTTCGGGGGTGCTTCGACAGTGGTCGACCCACCGGGACTGGCGACGCCGCTCACCGGAACCACTCCTGGATGGTCCGCTGGAGGCGGGTGACCGCGACGAGGCCGCGGACGGTCAGGGCGTTGGGAACGCCGGGGACGCCGTCGAGCGGGCCGACTCTGGAGGTAGCGATCGTCCGGGGTTCGAGGAACCGGCGGATCCCCTCCGGGCCGTGACGCCGGCCGAGACCGGAGTCGACGAACCCGCCCATCGGCGCGTCGACCGCCGCCCAGCCGACCTGGTAGGCGTCGTTGACACAGACCGTCCCGCAGTCGATCTCGCGGGCGACCCGCTCGCCCCGCTCGCGGTCTCCCGTCCAGACGCTCGCATTCAGGCCGTACGGTGAGTCGTTGGCGGCCTCGACCGCTGTCGCTGTATCCGGCACGGGTGTCACGGAGACGACGGGGCCGAACGTCTCCTCGCAGGCGACCGACGAGTCCGGGTCGACGTCGGTGAGTATCGTCGGTTCGTAACAGAACGGGCCGACGTCCGGGCGGTGGCGCCCGCCGGTGAGGACGGCGGCGCCGTCGGCGACCGCGTCGGCGACGTGGCCTTCGACGCGGGCGAGCTGGTCGGCGTCGATCAGCGACCCGACGTCGTCCGAGTAGTCGAAGCCCGTCCCGAGCGAGAGTCGCCGGGTCGCCCCGACGAAGGCGTCGAGGAACGGTTCGTAGACGGATTCGTCGACGTAGATCCGCTCGGGCGCGAGACAGAGCTGGCCGGCGTTGGCGAAGGCACCCTGGGCGGCCCCACGAGCAGCAGCCGCCAGGTTGGCGTCGTCGAGGACGAGCAGCGGGTTGTTCCCGCCGAGTTCGAGCGAGCACTCGACGAGATTCCGTCCTGCTCGCTCGGCGACGAGACGGCCCGTCTCGGTGCTCCCGGTGAAGGCGACGTGGTCGACGCCGTCGATCAGTGCCGTGCCGACGACTTCGGGGTCGCCGGTGACGACTGTGAGGACGCCGTCGGGGAGGCCGGCGCGTTCGAGCAGTTCTGCGAGTGCGAGCGCGACGAACGGCGTCTTCTCGTCGGGTTTGAGGACGACGCTGTTCCCCGCCATGAGGGCCGGCACGACCTCGGACATGGCGAGGCTGACGGGGTAGTTCCACGGCGAGATGACGCCGACGACGCCGACCGGGTCGTAGGTAACTCGTGCGGTCGACGCGGCGGCGACCGCGCCGTCGCGCTCCTCGTCGGCCAGCACGGCGGGGCCGCGGTCGGCGTAGTAGGTACAGTTGAGCGGGACTTCGACGGCTTCTTCGACGCCGTGGCGCCGCGACTTGCCCGTCTCCAACTGGAGGAGGTCGAGCAGCGGTTTCCGCTCGTCGAGCACGAGGTCGCCGAAGCGTTCGAGCACGGCGGCGCGCTCGTCGACCGACGTCTCCGCCCACGTCGACTGTGCCTCGCGAGCGCGTTCGACGGCTGCCTCGACATCGGCGACCGTACAGACCGGGACTGTCCCCAGCGGTTCGTCCGTCGCCGGCGCGCTGACGAGGATCGAATCCGAGCCGTCGGCGGGCACCCGTTCGGCCAGCGACGACAGTCGCGCCGCCGAGACGCGCGACCGGTCGAGCAGCGGGGTGACGGCCCCGGGTTCGAGTGACATACCGTCCTGTCGGCCCGAGGGACCGTCTATCTGATGGTCGAATGTCGGTACAGGCTCGGACTCTGGGGGTTTCGGGCTGCGCTACTAGCCGTCGGTGGCGACGAACGAACCGGGACAGAGACGGCGACCTGCGCTACCCTCGCCATCCACCGTGGCGCACGCTGTCTCGCCATCCACCGTGGCGCGCGCCGTCGAGCGTGCCGAGCAACGCGAGGCCGCGAAGCGTATCGTGCGAGGGATGAGCATCGTAGCGAGCATAGCGAAGCGAGACGCGCAAGAGGTTGGGGAGGTGTGAGGCCGTCACGGTGCTGTGCTGTGCGGGTGCTGTTGCGGTGGCGGTGCTGTCCTGGCGGACTGAAAGGGCGAGGCGCGCTCGCGTTCAGTGTAGTCGCCTGAGCGGGCGACTATCCGCGCGAGTGCGGTGCGGTGCTGTTGTTCAAGCGCGGATATCCCGCTCAGCGACCGCGAATGCGAGGCGTGACCGAAGGGAGCGCCTCGAGGCGAACGGGGAGCGGAGCGACCCGTGAGCGAGCGTGCCGAGGGCTTTCATCGCACGACGGTGACTGCGGTCATGTCTCCTCCCACAACTGGCGAGCGTGCCGAGGGCTTTCATCGCACGACGTCGAGTGCGGTCACGTCTTCTACCTCCAGAGCCCGAACCACCCACCCGATAGCCTCTCGGACCGCCGACATCTTCAAGAGCGTCCCAGGGAACGTTCAGACATGGAACTGCCAGAGACGGGCCGGGAGGCGTCAGAACTCCAGGCGGAGATGGATGCCAGGCGCGCCGGCGACGCCGACTGGCGCGAGGGGCGAACCTGGAGTCTCGTCTACCACGGGGGCGAGGACCTCGAGGCCGTCCGCGACGACGCCTACGAGCGATTCGCCGCGGAGAACGCGCTCAACCCGCTGGCCTTCCCCAGCGTGCTCGGCTTCGAGAACGAAGTCGTCGGCATGGTCGCCGAGATGATGCACGGTGAATCGGCGGTCGGCAACGTCACCTCCGGTGGCACCGAGAGTATCTTCCTCGCGACCTACACCGCCCGCGAGCGCGCCCGGCGCCGGGACCCTGCTGTCGAGAGCCCCACCGTCGTCTATCCCGAGACCGCCCACCCGGCGTGGGCAAAGGCCGCCCACTACCTCGATATGGACACCGTGGTCACTCCCACCGACGAGGGCTGGCGGGCCGACCCAGAGGCGATGGCCGAGGCGGTCACCGACGATACGGCGCTGGTCGTCGCCTCCGCACCCTCGTACCCCCACGGGGTCGTCGACCCGGTCGAAGACGTCGCAGCTATCGCCGCCGACCACGGGATCCCCTGTCACGTCGACGCCTGCATCGGCGGGTTCGTCCTCCCCTTCCTCGACGAGTTGGGCCACGAGATCCCACCCTACGACTTCTCGGTTCCCGGCGTCACCTCGATGTCGGTCGATCCGCACAAGTACGGCTACACCGCCAAGGGCGTCTCGGTACTCCTGCATCGCGACAAGTCCTATCGCCGCGACCAGTACTACGCCGACGACGACTGGCCGGGCGGCATCTACGTCGCGCCGAACGTCCAGGGGACTCGCCCCGCCGGCCCCATCGCGGCCGCCTGGGCGGTCATGAAGTTCGTCGGGCGCGACGGCTACCACACGCTCGTCGAGGAGGCGATGGACGCCACCGAAACCATCGCGGCTGCCATCGAGGAGCTGGACGCACTCGCCGTCGTCGGCGACCCGGACATGACGCTACTGGGCATCGAGTCGGTCGACCCCGAGGTCAACGCCTGGACGGTCCAGCGGGAACTCTCCGACAGGGGGTGGGAACTCGAACGCCAGCAGCGACCCCGGAGTATGCACCTCTCGGTGATGGCCCAGCACGCCCCCGTGGTCGACGAGTTCCTCGCCGACCTCGAAGCGTGCGTCGCGGTCGCCCGCGAGGCCGACACCGAGGAAGCGACGGCCCCGCTCTACGGCCTCAGCGCCAGTTTCGAGGAGGGCGAGGACGCCACCGAGACCGTGATCGACCTGCTCAACG
>Ga0207718_100830_pt1 | contig 21318 bp, 26 predicted proteins | sample A23M2SouthBayCA_FD_187749 | JGI IMG/M metagenome (GOLD analysis project Ga0207718, IMG submission 187749) | Aerobic enrichment media microbial communities from Eden Landing Ponds, California, USA - A23 M2 (SPAdes) | ecosystem: Environmental > Aquatic > Marine > Unclassified | place: Emeryville... | reverse complement strand
CCCTTTCAGTCCCGCCCGGCGGCGGCCGGTCGGCCAGCCGATGCGGGTGGGACTGAAAGGGGCCGGCGTCTCTAATTCAATCGCGCTAATCTGAACAGCATCCTACAGCAGTCGGATCAGCGAGTTCTCCACCTCGCCGGCGACGGTGACGAGGCGGCCGTCGCGGCGGAACTCCTCGATCGGCTGGCCGACGTGGCGCAGTTCGATCTCCTCCTCGACCGCCGCGCGGTCGATGGTCGCGTCCGGCGGGAGGACGTAGGTGCGTTCGGTCCAGGTGGTCGGCCCCCGAACGTCGAGGCGTCGCCCGGTGGCGACCGCCTTGCTCAGGGCGTAGTCCTCCGCCGCGGGTTCGAGTTCGCGGCCGGTGACGTAGTCGGCGGTGCCGAAGTGGTCGATCAGGAGCCCGAGCCCCTCGTCCGCCTCGGCGCGCACGTCGCCGCTGGCGTGTTGTTCGACCGCCCGTTCGAGCGGCGCCGTCGCCGACGCGTCGGTGCCGACGCTGACGAGTACGTCGGGGTGGAGACCGACCACCCGGAGCTGGCCGTCCTCGGTCCGGGTGAACCGCTGGATGTCGTCGACCCATCCGTCGGCCGCGAAGCCGCCGTCGTCGAGGGGTCCCCGAAGCGCCGCGGGATCGAACGAGCCGCCGGCAATCCGGTAGGACTCGTTGGCGACGCTCGAGTGGTTCACCGTGAGGACGGCGTCGAGGCTAGCGACGGGAACCTCGAATCCGAAGTACGACTCCGTCCGCTGGCGCCAGTAGGTGTTCAGACTCTCGGCGAACGACGGCGTCGCGTCCGCCCGGACCGCCGACAGGGAGAGGTGGGTGAACTCGTAGGTGTACGGCGTGACTGGCGTCGGCGCGACGAGCCACGACGGGTACGGCTCCACGGAGCGTGTCCCCGGTGTCGGCGTCGGTTCGGGGGCTGCCGTGGTCGTGGTCGTGGCCGTCTCCGCTTCGGTCGGCGTCCGTGTCGCCGTGCGCGTGTCCGTCCCGTCGGGTGTCGACGCGGACGACCCCGACTCCGAACAGCCGGCGATGCCGGTTCCGAGGGCAACTGCCCCGGTTCGTCGGAGGAACACACGCCGTTGCATCGCCCCGCGTTGGGACCGGGGTGACTTATACTGCAGGTCGGGCGCGCGGGTCGTGTTCAGATAAGCCAGCAAGACTGAAACCACCTCGAAAGCCCCCGGCGTCCCCAGAACCCGCGGGTTCTGGTGTGCTCACGAGAGCTCCGCTCTCGTGACCGTCTCGGCTCCCGGGACTCGCTGCGCTCCTCACTACGTTGCGGTGCTTGCGTCGTCCGGGTACGCCGAGACGCCGGCCCCTTTCAGTCCCGCCCGCACCGGCTGGCAAACCGACCGCCGCCGGGCGGGACTGAAAGGGGCGACTCGCTGGAGGATGGCGGCCGACGCAAGCACGCGACCGTAGGGAGCGCGCGCAGCGAGGCCCCCGACTCCAGCGAGGCGGGGCTTTCGAGGTGTCTACAACTCCATCGCTCTAATCTGAACAGTACCGGCGCGCGACAGCCGCTCTCGACGCCACTCCGCCGCTCCGTCGTGAACAAAGCCTTTACCGGCGCCGGCGCGTAGCGAGGGGCAAATGGTACTCGATAATCTCGGGAGTTCCCTCCGAGGCACCCTCTCGAAACTCCAGGGGAAGTCCCGGCTCGACGAGGACGACGTCTCGGAGGTCGTCAAGGAGATTCAGCGCTCCTTGCTCCAGGCCGACGTCGACGTCAATCTCGTGATGGATCTCTCGGACGCCATCGAGACGCGTGCGCTGGAGGAGGATCCGCCCGCCGGTACGAGCGCCCGTGATCACGTCCTCAAGATCGTCTACGAGGAACTGGTCGACCTGATCGGCGAGTCGACGGAGATCCCGCTGGAGTCCCAGACGATCCTGCTGGCCGGTCTCCAGGGGTCGGGCAAGACGACCTCCGCCGCCAAGATGGCGTGGTGGTTCTCGAAGAAGGGGCTGCGTCCCGCGGTCATCCAGACCGACACCTTCCGCCCCGGCGCCTACGACCAGGCCGAGCAGATGGCCGACCGCGCCGAGGTCTCCTTCTACGGCGACCCCGACTCGGACGATCCGGTACAGATCGCCCGCGACGGCCTGGAGGCGACCGCCGACGCCGACGTGCACATCGTCGACACCGCCGGTCGACACGCCCTCGAAGACGACCTGATCGACGAGATCGAGGAGATCGAATCGGCCGTCGACCCCGACCGCTCGCTGCTCGTCCTCGACGCCGCAATCGGCCAGGGCGCGAAGGAGCAGGCCCGGCAGTTCGACGACTCCATCGGCATCGACGGCGTCGTCATCACGAAACTCGACGGGACGGCGAAAGGCGGCGGCGCCCTCACCGCCGTCAACGAGACGGACTCCTCCATCGCCTTCCTCGGCGCCGGCGAGACGGTGCAGGATATCGAGCGCTTCGAGCCCAACGGATTCATCTCCCGCCTGCTGGGGATGGGCGACCTCAAACAGCTCTCCGAACGGGTCGAGCGCGCGATGGCCGAGACGGGAACCGAGGACGACGACTGGGACCCCGAGGACATCATGCAGGGGTCGTTCACCCTCAAGGACATGCAGAAGCAGATGGAGGCGATGAACAACATGGGGCCGCTGGATCAGGTGATGGACATGATCCCCGGCATGGGCGGCGGGCTGATGGACCAGTTGCCCGACGACGCCATGGACGTGACCCAGGACCGGATGCGCACCTTCGACGTAGCGATGGACTCGATGACCGACGAGGAGTTGGAGAATCCGCGGACCATCGGGCAGGAGCGCGTCGAGCGCATCGCTCGCGGCGCGGGCGTCGACGAGGAGTCCATCCGCGAACTCCTCGAACAGCACAAGATGATGGAGCGGACCATCAAGCAGTTCCAGGGGATGGGCGACGGCGACATGCAGCGGATGATGAAGAAGATGCAGCAGGGCGACGGCGGTGGCGGCATGGGCGGTATGGGCGGCATGGGTCCGTTCGGCTAACCGCCGTCCCCCCGACTTTTCATCCCGGCCCGCATTGATCCCGACGATGACCATCCGCGAGGTCGCCGTCGAGGCGTACCGCGAGGCGCTCCCGGCGCTCGGTGCCAGCCTCGTCGGCGGCCTCCTCGCCGGCGTCGTCCTCGGCGGCATGCGGTCGGACCTCCGCGCCGTCGAGGGTCTGCTCGTCCTCGTGCCCGCCCTCCTCGCGACCCGCGGCAACGTCTACGGCTCCCTCGGGGCGCGACTCGCCACTGGCCTCCACCAGGGGCTGATCGAACCCCGCGTCCGTGCCGGCGACCGCCGCCTGCGGGCGGCGGCGGCCGCGGCGCTCGGAAACGGCCTCGTCGCCTCCCTGTTCGCCGCGACGGCGGCGTTCGCGGTTCTCTCACTGCTCGCCGCGCCCGTCGCGAGTCTCGGCCGCTTGCTCGGTATCGCCCTCGTCGCCGGCCTCCTCTCGGGCGTGACGCTCGTCGCCGTCGTCGTCACCGTCGTCTTCGCGGGCTACCGCCGCGGCTACAACCCCGACACGCTGGTCGGTCCCCTCGTGACGACCACCGGCGACGTGTTCGGCGTCCTCTTTCTCCTGATCGCGGTTCGAACTGTCGCCGTCGTCCTCGGGGGTGGCTGAGTGGCGACCGACTGGACCGTCCGCGCGATCACGCGGGCGATGCTCCCCGTGCTCCTCCTGCTGACGCTCGTCGAACTCGGGAGCGGTCTCGTCCTCGGGAGTTTCGAGTCGACGCTGCTCCGGTACCCTTCGCTCCTCGTCCTCGTCCCCGTCACCATCGGCACTGCCGGAAACCTCGGGAGCGTCCTCGCGGCCCGTCTCTCCACCGCGTTCCACCTCGGGACCCTCTCCTTTGCCCCGGACGACGAGACGCTCGCGGGCAACGCCCTCGCCACCGTTGCCCTCGCCGCCACCATCTTCCCGCTCGTCGGCCTCGGGGCGTGGGGGCTGAGCGCGCTCACGGGGTCGACCGAACTCTCACCGTGGACGGTGCTCGCCGTCTCGCTATCGAGCGGTCTCTCGCTGGCCGTCCTCGCCGTCCTCGTCACCATCGTCGCCACGTACGCCGCCTACCGCTTCGAACTCGACCCCGACGACGTGGTGATTCCCGTCGTCACCAACACCTGCGACGTGCTCGGGGTGGTGCTCCTCTACCTCGCCGTTCTCGTGTTCGTCTAGACGACACGCACCGTCCGCTCGCGCGGCCCGTCGCAGTCGATCAACAGGACGGACTGCCAGCGGCCGAGCGAGAGGTCGCCGTCGTCGACCGGAATCGTCTTCGACGGCCCCACGCAGGTGCGAGTCGGCGTTGCCGTCCAATCGGTCGTGTTCCCACCCCTCGTCCGGCACGAAATCGGACAGGAAGGTTCGCAGGTCCCCGAGCAGACGCGGTTCGGCCTCGTTGATCACGACGCCCGCCGTGGTGTGCTCGACGAAGACGGTCACGGTGCCGTCGGCGTCGTCCGGCACCGCCGCGGCGACACGGTCGGTCACGTCGACGACGTCGAGACGGGCGTCGGTCGAGACGGTGAACGTCATGGACCGCCTTCGGCGTTCGCGCGGAAAAATACCCCGTAACGTGCCACCACACAGCAAGCTATTCGGTACCGCGTCACGTACGGTCGGCCATGGTCGATAGCCGCGAGTACGCGTTCGAAGGGGATCAGCCGGAGATTCACGAGGACGCACGGGTGAGTCGCGAGGCGACGCTCGTCGGCGACGTATCCGTCGGCGCCGATGCGAGCGTCTGGCCCGGCGTCGTTCTCCGGGGCGACGTGGCGCCGGTCGAGGTGGGTGCGGAGTCACACGTCGGCGACAACGCCGTGTTGCACGCGGTGACCGCTGGCAACCGGGTGATGATCGGTCACGGTGCGGTGCTCAACGAGTCGACCATCGGTGACGGGGCGCTCGTCGGGTTCAACACCACGGTCAACGCCGAGGTGAGCGTCGGCGACCGCTGTATCGTCGCGTCGGGAACCGTCGTCCCACAGGGGTACGACATCCCGTCCGAGTCGTTCGTCCGGGGCGTCCCCGCGCGGGCGACGCCGCTCGACGAGACGAACATCGACGCGGAGGCCATCTTCGAGGCGTACAGCACGGGCGGGTACACCGACCTCGCCGCCCGTCACGGCGACCTGTTCTGACCCGCTACTCGTCCGGCCGGAGCGGTTTCCCGTCCTCGGTCGGCGGCGCGACGTGATCGACGAACGCCTCGACCTCGGGTTCGTTGACCGTCACCTGCACCTCGATGTCGCCGAGTTCGTCGGGATTGCCGACGGCGAAGTTGATCACGCCCTCGAACGCCGCCTGCTTCTTGAGGGCGAACGCGAACCCCTCGTCGTCGGCGCGGCGGAAGAACTCCTTGCGGGCGGTGTCGAGGATCTCCTGTTCGTGGAGGCGGTCGGAGAAGGCGTCCATCGAGTGCGCCTCGCCGACGATCCGCCCCGGTTCCGTCGTGAGTTCGGCGTTCGGGAACAGGTTGTGGACGGCGTCGGCGACGCGGTCGGTCACCTCCGTGTCCCGAACCGGTGCGATCACTCGCACGTCGATCCGGTAGATCACGGGTCGACCTCCAACAGCGTGCGGATTCGCTCACGGAACTCGCCGAGCGTCCCCGTGTTTTCGATGGTCACGTCGGCCTCGTCCATCACCTCACCCATGCCGAACCCGAGTTCTCGCTCCTCCCGATCACGGAGCGCCTCGTGGTCGGCGTCGGAGGTGTCGCGGCCGCGCTCGGTCAGCCGTTCCGCCCGCGTCTCGAACGGCGCCTCGATGCTCACGATGGTGAATGCGTCGCCGAACGCCGCTTCGAACCGCTCCACCTCCGCGGGCGAGCGGAGGCCGTCGACGACGACCGTCTCGGTGTCGTCCAGCGCCGACCGGATCTGCGGGAGCGACCGCTCCGCGATGGCCGCCTCGCCCCCTTCCTCGCGGAGCGCCTGCGCCACCTCGCCGTGGTGTTCGGTCGGGTCGAGCCCCCGGTCGCGACACGCCTCGCGGATCACGTCGCCCATCGTGACGACGGGAATCCCCGCCTCGCGGGCGACGGCCGCGGCCTCGCCTTTCCCGCTTCCCGGGAGGCCGACGGTTCCGAGTACTTTCATCGACCGGAGATATCGCCCTCGCGGCCTTATACTCTCTGACCTCGCTGTCCCCGCGCTATAGTAGCGTTTGAAAGTCACCGATCACCTGATCGGCTGCAGTCTCGCGATCAGGTGTGCAAACAGTTTCAAACGCTACTAAGGCTTTTCCCTGCGCTTCGCCTCTCTCTGATATGACCCAGCGCTCCCTCTTCACCCGTGCCCTGTGGTTCGTCGTCGTTGGCTGGTGGGCTACCCCCGTCGTCGTCAACGCCGCGTGGTTCCTCTGCGCGACCGTCGTCGGCGCCCCCATCGGCGTCAAACTGATCAACCTCGTCCCCACCGTCCTGACGCTGAAGGAACCCCGGTCGCTCGGCGATCCGGACTCGGCCGTCGGCCAGCGGTCGCTCGGCGTTCGGGCGCTCTACTTCGTCTTCGTGGGCTGGTGGCTCGGGTGGCTCTGGGCGAACGTCGCGAGTTTCCTGGCCGTCACCATCGTCGGCCTGCCGCTCGCGATTCCGATGTTCGACCGGCTCCCGTACGTCACGTCGCTGTACCGATTCGACGGGTAGTTTCGAACGGTTTTTTGATGCGCCCCGTCTTTCGCCGGTGAGGGCACGTAGCTCAGTCCGGATAGAGCGTCGGACTTCTAACTCCAAGCCTCGTGGAGGGAGTCATCCGACGGTCGTGGGTTCAAATCCCATCGTGCCCGTTATCTCCGAACGAAGTGAGGAGTAACGGCACCGGGATTTGAACCACGCGAGACGAGCGCCAGCGAGTCTCGCAATCGGGTTCAAATCCCATCGTGCCCGTTCACTCCCTCCGGTCGTTCACGGCCACGATGTAGTGCTCGAAAATCGAAGATTTTCGGCATAACGAGACGGCGAAGCCGTCTCGAACTATCCCGTTCGTTCGCGGTGCTCACTCACGGGACTCCCATCGTGCCCGTGGCAGTACCAAAACGTCAGAATTTGGCCACAGAGCGGATTTGTTTCGACGTTTCGAATACGAAGCCGGTTGGACCCCGGATCCCTTGTTTCCGACCGGAATCCATCGACTTCGAGAAGCAAACCAACGCAGCCACGGACCCGTTCAATCGAATCCATAGCGCTTGTGCGCCTCGTCGATGTCCACGATCTCGATCACGCGGACCTCCTCGTCCGCTTCGAGAACGTCGTAGAACGCGGTGTGAGTCCGCCCGATATGTAGGCGATAGAGTTCCTCTCCCTCGATCACTAGCTTCTCTTTGTCACCGGAGCCTGAATCCGGTCTTGGATACGGATCGTTCGCTAATTTCCGGAGATTGTCCTTCACAATGCGTGTGCTCTTCTCGTCTAGCGTGGCGACATACTCACGGGCCTCCTCCGCGAGGAGGACTTCATAACTCATCGAGCGACGTCAGTTCGTCAGTGTCTGCTTCACGGACTTCCGTCGCTCGTTCTGCGAGTTGTCGGCGCTGGTGTTCCTGGATCAGTTCTCCAAGTAGGTCGTCGTACGTCTCGCCCGCTCCCTTGAGCTCGTTCAGTTCTTTCCACCGCTCCTCCGTGACCGGGATTCGTTTGCTGGCGTTGGACATACGTGCTGACACCTCTGTTCAATCCTTACAACCCTTACAGACAAAAGGGTTCGGTGGACGAATCGCAGTCGCTACTATCGGGGGTGTATCTCGCCGGGTGGTCGTGGCCGGTCGCCGCGCTGGTGATGTTCGCCTCACTCCTGTCCTCCTCGCACCGATACGTTGGTATCGGGGGCGTGGCTACTGAGATCGGGGGCGTGGTATCCCGCGAAGGCTTTTTCGCCGTCCCGACGTATAGCGCGTATGTCGATACCACGGACCGCGCTGTTGACGCTCCTGGCGGCGTCGTTGCTCGTCGCGCCGGCCGTGGGGGCGACGGCCGCGGGGACGGACGCCGCCGCGGGGGCGACCCCGTCCGCGTCGCAACCGGCCGCGATTTCGGCCGACGACACCGCCACCGACATGGTCGACTCCCGCCCGGACCCCGACGAGGACGTGCAGGGGTGGGAGAACGGCTACTGGCACAACGAGACGCTCTCGAACGTGACGCCCGACGACGGCTACACCGACGCCGAAATCGACAAGGTCGTGGCCCGATCGATGGCCCGCATCGAAGTCGTGAGGGGCGTCGAGTTCGAAGTGACGCCGCCGGTTCGGGTCATCTCCCGCGAGGAGTACGTCTCGAACGTGCGCGAGCGCCGACAGGGGGTGAACGTCTCGACGGCCGCCCGCCTCCACCAGAACGCCAAGTTCGAGGCGTTGCTCATGGTCGACGAGGAGACCGACTACTTCGACGCCCAGCAGCAACTGCAGTCGAGTACCATCGGCGGCTTCTACGTCCTCAGCAACGCGTCGGGTAGCGATTCGGTCGAGGAGGGGGAGATCGTCCTCATCTCGGAGGACGCCGAGAATCCGCGGCTCTCCGAGATCACCCTCGCACAGGAGCTCTTCCACTCGTATCAGGACAAGAACCTCCGAATCGATCGGTACAACCGGACGACCGAAGAGGACTCCCGGCGGATCGACGCCATCATCGAGGGCGACGGCAACTACGTCGACTACCTCTACGAACAGCGCTGTGGGAACGAGTGGACCTGTTTCCAGCCGTCCTCGCAGTCCGAGAGCGATGACGGGGGGACCGGCCAGCGGCCGAATCTTGGGCTGTTTGTGTACTCCTTCGTTCAGTACTCCGAGGGGCCGGCGTGGGTGCACGACCTCCACCGAGAGAACGGCTGGGACGCGGTCGACGAGGCCTACGCGAACCCACCACGGAGCACCGAGCAGTTCATCCACCCCGAGAAGTACCTGCAGGACCCGCCGACCGACGTGACGGTCGCGGACCGGTCGAACGACGAGTGGTACGTGCCCCAACTGGAGGGCGGCGTGAACTACGCCGTCTTCGGCGAGGCGGGGCTGTACTCCATGCTGTGGTTCGCGAGCCCGGCCGTGCCGCGCGAGGACATCCTGACCCGGCGGGAACTCGATCCGTACGACTACGCCCACGAGGCCACGACCGGGTGGGACGGCGACAAACTCTACCCGTACGTGACCGACGAGTCCGCCGAAACCGGCGAGATGGGGTACGTCTGGAAGAGCGTGTGGGACACGTCGACGGACGCGCGGGAGTTCGCCGACGCCTACCGGGCCATCCTCGCCAGTGCCGGCGAACCGGTCGCCGGACACGCGAACACCTGGCGGCTTCCGGCTGACCATCCCTTCGACGACGCCTTCTACGTCGCCGTCGAGGGGTCGACGGTCACCATCGTCAACGCGCCGACCGTCGCGGAACTCTCCGAAGTGCGATCCGGCGCCGCGCCGCAGGTTGCGACGCCGACGCCCCCCGCAGCCGATGCGGAGACGGCGACGGACGGCGCGGACGAGACGGAGACGGCGACTGCAACCGCGACGGCGACGGACGGCGCGGCTCCCGGCTTCGGCCTCGTCGTGACTGTGGCCGCGCTCGTGGCGGTTGGCGTCATGCTTCGTCGTCGCCGTCGGTAGTCACACCTCGTCGACGAGATACGACCCCAGATAACCGCCCAGCGCGCTCAGGCCGACGGTGTAGGCGACGGCGACGACGCCGACGAGGACGAGAACGAACAGGCCACCGAGGCCGAGGGCCATGCCGCCCCCGTTCATGCCCGGACCGCCGACGGTGAAGATGCCGAAGATGGCGAAGGCGAGGAGGCCCAGGAGGAGGAGCGGAACCGTGGCCATCAGGCCGGAGAGCGCGCCGATACGGACGCCGTCACTGGCGTCGGCGTCGTTCAGGTAGGCCGCCACCCCGCCGCCGAGGACGGGCGAGAACGGGACGAACGAGAAGACGACGCTGACGACGGCACCGATCAGGGCGTGGAGTGTGGCGTCGGAGACCATGCACGCAGGGTCGACGGGCCGATACAAATACGTTCGGCCGGCTATCGTGGCGGTCGTCACCGGCCACCGATGCGACCGATCGCGGTCGCATCGGCATCGGCTCACGACCGCAACTATCCTTCGGGCACCATCGACAGCGTCCGGGTGTAGCGACGGACCGTGTTCCCGTCGGCGTCTTTGAGCACCACCTGGAACTGCTTCTCCCCCGTGACGGCGGTCAGTCGATCCGCGTGAAGATCGAAGTCGAACGGTGGTTGTCGATCCACCGTGATCCGTTCGCCGCCGCTCATCACGACGACGTGGTCGACGCCCTCGGATTCGGTCAGGTGACAGTGGACGACCGTCTCGCCGCTCGCCGCCGACTGCGTACAGAGCAGGTCGGGGTTGATGTCGGCACTCGTCCCCGCCAGCGACGACTGGAAGTCGAAGACGACCGGTCCCGTCGGGAACGTGCCGAGGACGACGACGGCCACGAGAAAGAGGGCGAGACCGGCGGTTGGGAGACGGCGGCCGATCCGCGCTCGCGTGTCGCTCCCGCCTCGCCGCCACCGGATCGCCAGCGGGATGACGACGAAGTGGTGGACGGGCCCGTAGAGGATCAGGAGGAAGCCGTAGCTCATGGGGTAGTGGAGCCACGTCCACGCGGGCTGATACGACAGCAGGAGGTTCGACGCGGACCACAGAAAGAAGCCGAAGAAGACGAGCGCGCCGCTCTTGAGGAAGCGCCAACTCAGCGCGTTGGCGTAGTAGATGGACCGCATCGTCCGCCACGCGTCGCGCAGGCTGCCGGCGAGCCACGCAGTCGGCGACTGAACGGTGTCCTGGCTCATCGTTCGAACGGACGGGCCGGAGCGACAGGGAGGTTGGTGCGAACGTGTTCGCCCCGACGCCGCTCATCCCGTCACCCGGAGTCGGAGGCGGTCGCAGGCGCGGACCGTCCGCCGCACCCACGCTGGTGGGGGTGACGCGCGGACGCCGTCGAGGCTCGGGCGAGCGATCCAGAGGCCGACGAACGCGGCCGTCGTCACCGCCGCGGCGACGACCCCGCCGACCGGTTCGGCGGCGACGATACCGTCGACGCCCCACGCGACGAACGCGGCAGCGAGGAAGACGTTCGAGGTGAAGAAGGCGCGCACGGCCCGCGGTTCACCGCCGACGCGGTGGAAGGTTCGATAGACGGAGCCGAACAGCGGCGCGCCCGCGGCGAGGGCGCCGGCGTAGACGGGGCCGGCGACGGGGACGAGCAGCGCCGCGACGGCGATGGTACCGAGGGCCGATATCCAGACGGCGCGGCGAACGCGGGCGAGCGTCGTGACGGCGGGGAGCGTCGCGACGCCCGCCGCCGCGAACTCGTCGCGGTAGACGACGCCCAGCGCCCACGCGTGGGCCGGCGTCCAGACGAACACCAGCGCCGCCATGACGACGGCCGGCGTCGCCAGCGGGCGCACCGCCGTCCATCCGGCGAGGACGGGGAACGACCCCGCGGAGCCGCCGAGGACGACGCCGAGCGGGTGGCGCCGTTTCAGCAGGACGGTGTAGAGGCCGACGTACGCGGCGACGCCGAGCCACATGTAGGCCACCGACACCGTCGGCAGCGCCCACAGGCCGATTCCCGTCGCGGCGGCGAGGAGGCCGACGCCGAACGCGAGGGCGAGTCGGGGGTCGAGCGCGCCGCGGGCGAGCGGGCGGTCGGCCGTCCGGTCCATCGCGGGGTCGATGTCGCGGTCGTAGTAGCAGTTACAGACAGCGGCGCCGCCGGCCATCCCCAGTCCGGCGAGGACGAACGCGACGAGTCGCCAGGGGGCCAGTCCGCCGGCGGCGAACGTTGCACCCGTCCCCGTCAGGCACAGTAGCGCGGCGATTCGCGGCTTCGTCAGCGAGAGGAGGTCGTGGAACACCCTCGTCACCCGACCTGCCAGAGTTGGCTGAGCAGATACCAGTTGAGCGCCCACATCACGACGAATACGCCGAGGAAGACCGAGGTGAGGATGAAGGTGCCGCGCATGCTCAGGAGATGGTGGGCGGTGTCGTCGTGGTCACCGCCGTCGGCGACGGTCGTGGGACGCTCGACCGGGAGCGAGCCGCCGTAGCGGTCGCCGCCGAGCAGCGTGCCGACGGCGACGACGACGAACAGCGCGCCGCCGAGGATGGATAGCAGGGCCATCACCCCGAAGATGACGAACAGCGGGCGGGCGGCCGCGAAGCTGAACTCCGTGCCCGGAATGTCCATCACCGACGGGTGCCGGCGCGGGATGCCGTAGAGGATGCCGAGATACATCATCATCAGCGACGTCACGCCCATGGCGCCGCCGTAGAGGTAGGGCTGGATCGTCGCGATGGGCCGAGCGATCCACTCGCGACCGAAGACGAGACGCAGGACGTAGTAGCCGAGTCCCATGAACGCCAGCGTGGTGCCCGTGGCGACGGTGGCGTGGAAGTGGCCCACCGTGGCCAGCGTGTTGTGCCAGGTCATGTTCAACTGCATCTGCCCCATCATGACGCCGGTGATGCCGCCAAGGAAGCCAAAGAGGATGATCGAGAGGATGGTGGCGGCGAACCCGGGATCCTTCCACGGCGCGGACCAGAGCCAGCCGAAGGTGCCACCGCCCTCGCCCCGCTTCCGGCGGCCGATTTCGAGGCCCGCGGGGATGGCGAAGGCGTGGATCATGCTCGCGATGACGGCGCCGTAGGCGGCGTAGGAGGTGTTCCAGACCCGCCACGCGGCCGAGACGCCGGGATCGGACATCAGGTGGTGGGCCGCGCCCATGTTGATGAAAAAGAGGTAGAGGACGAACGCGGAGCGGGACACCTTCTCGCTCGCGACTTCGGCGCCGCCGACGACGTGGGTCATGAAGTACCAGACGGAGATCATCGCCAGCAGGTTGATCTGCTGGCTCCCGTGGCCGACGATCCAGTACATCTGCCGGTACCACGCGGCGTCGATGTGGGCGAGGACGCCGACCCGCCACAGGAGGGTCGGGACGTAGGTGATGAGGCCGCCGACGATGGCCTCCGCGGCGACGATCGAGGTGATGAACGCCCCGAAGGCGACGAGCGGCAGGGTCTGCCCCGGGTTCTCCCGCTTCTCGTGCCAGATGGTGGCGAGGAAAGGGAGCGCCGCCACCAAGGCCCCGGTCAGGAAGACGACGACGCCGAGGTAGAACCACGGCGACGACGGGAGCGGCGCGTAGGAGGTCAAAAGCGGCGCCTGATTCGGCTGTTTCGTCAGCCAGATGGCGACGTTGATGACCACGGCGCCGCCGAGCATCAGCCCGTAACCCGCCTTCGCCACCCGTGGCAGCGACAGCGGCCGGCCGAGAACGTACGGCCCACCCACGTAGAGGACGGCGATCTCCATGAAGATCATCCAGAAGATCAGCAGGTTCCACGCGTGGATGGAGAGGAAGGTGTAGAAGTCCGCGGGCGCGAGGAGGCCGACGAGTTCCCACCGCGTCAGCGCGACGAAGATGGCGAAGATCCCGCCGATCAACAGCGCGACGATGGCCGTCAAGCCGAACAGTTTCACCATATCCTCGGCGGACTTGTGAATCCGTAGGCCGGTCACCGAGCAGTCCCGATACCCCCCGTCGTCGTAGCTGAACGTGCTGAATCCGAACATCTCAGACCACCTCCACGACGCCTTTCATGCCGAGCGCGAGGTGTGGCTGGCAGTAGTACTTGTAGATCCCTTCGCTCTCGAAGGTGTGCTGGTAGCTGAACCCCTCCGATTCGATGGGTTCGTGGCCGCTCCAGTCGCCCGGTGCGGACTCCACGAGGACGTTGTGGGTCGGCGACGCCCACTCGAAGGTGACCGTCGTCCCCGGTGAGACGCGGACTGCGGCGGGGTCGTAGACGTACTCGCCGTCGGGGCCGACGGTGACGGTCACCTCGTCGGCGCCGGTTTCGTCGACCGCCGACCCGTCCCAGTTGCCCGTCGCCCCGCCGCGGGCGTCGCCGGTGAACCAGCCGTCGTAGGCGGCGTCGCCGGCGCTGGCGCTGGCGTCGGCACCGTCCGATCCCCCCGACACGTCCGGCACAGACTCCCGCACCTCGAACGTCGCGTGCATGGTTCGGTGGCCGGTGCCACAGAATTCGTTGCAGACGACGTGGTAGGTGCCGGGTTCGTCGAACTCCATCGGCACTTTCCACTCGTAGCCGGGGAGCATCTGGAGCGAGAGCTGTTTGCTCAGCGTATCCTCCTGTCGGACCGAGAAGCCGTGTTGCACGTCGTAGGTGCCGAGGTGGAAGACGTACTCCCGGCCCGCCTCTAGGACGACCGGCAGTCCGTCGAAGGCGTAGCGCATCGCCCCGATGTACACGTCGTCGCCCGGCGGGACGAGCGAGCCGTCGAGATCGCCCGCCCGCTGTTTGTACCCCCCGACCTTCTCGCGGTAGTCGGCGGTGGAGAGTTTCAGCGTCTCGCCCACCTGGTTCTGCTCGCCGAACTGCATCCACCCGGCCATCCAGCCAAAGAGCGTCACCGCCCACACGCCGGAGAGGCCGAGCCAGATGGTCTCACGCCGGTTCACCGTCTCGTTCCACCAGTCGCCGTCCGGCGATTCGATTGGCGATTTCATTATCCTGGCTTGACGCTCATCAGGTCGATCAGGCCCCAGACGATGTACGAGAGCGTGAAGTACAGCAACGCGGCGCCCGCGAGGAGCCACGGACTCTCCAGCAATTGCTGGGGCCACGGTTCGCCTGCTCGGTCGGTCGACTCGCCCGATTCTGCCATACGACAACGTGGGGCCATCGACCGCGTATGTCTGTGTGCGAACGTGTTCGCGTCGCGTCCCAGTTGGGGAAAATCGCCGGCTGCCTACCGCTGGCGCTCGATGACGCGTTTCGCCGCGGTGGCCTTCTCCTTCCAGCCGTAGCCCGCCTCGTAGACGTGGCGTTTCTTCTCGACCAGCGCTTCGGGGCTCGCCTCCTCGAAGCCGCCGCGGTCCCACGCGCCGCTCTCGCGCAGCCACTCGACGACGTTCGCCTTCGTCTCCGGCCACGACAGCCCCACCATCTCGTACCACGCGATCATGGCGAAGACGGCGTTGTCGTGACAGCCGGGGACGCTCCCGCGTTTGTGGATGGTCTTGATGGGGTCGCGCGTGGGGACGGACACCGCTTCGCGGTACTCCTCGGCGGGCAGGAGGCGGAGGCGGTCGTTGGCGTCGTCGACGCGGCCGTCACGGCGGAGGCGTTCCACCGCCGCTTGGCGGAGCGGTCCCCACTCCTCGACCGCCTCGGGCACCGCGTCCGCGTCGGTGACGCCGCCCGAGAGGACGGCCACCACGTCGACGTAGGCGGCCTCGATATCGGCCCACGGCGTCCCCTCGAACCGACAGTCCGAGTCGTGGAGGCTGTTGGTCGTCCGGCAGTCGGGACAGGGGTAGTCGAACGTCGGCACTACTGCTGGCTGTGTGGCCCGAACGTATAGGGGTTATCGTCACCGCCGCGAGTCCCGCCGTCGCCCCGATCCGACGGAACACGTATAACGGCGTGGCGACGACGTGGTCGTGGCCGAATGAGCCCGCTTCTCCAATACGGCAGCGTCGGTTCGGGAACGCTCGGCGCGTTTCTCGTGGCCGTGGCGGTGGTCGTCGGAATTCCGATCGCCGTTCTCCTCGTCGGAAAGCTGTTCGACCGATTTTTCTGACCCACTCCCGGCCCGGGCGGTCCCCGTCGTGCCGACTACCGTCGCGCTTATCCACCCCGCTCCACAACCCACCGTCGATGCGTCCCGACCCGCTCTACGCCCGCTATCCGTTCTTCCGCGCCGCCCGCGAGGCGGTTCAGCGGGCGGACATCTCGCCCCCGCGGCTGGTCACCGAGGGCGACCCCGCGGTCGAACGCGCCAGGGAGCGCGTCGAACGAGCGCTCATGTCGGGCACCGTCGACTCCGAGACGCCCGACCGCTGGAGCGACCGGGACGAACTCCTCTCCTACCCCATCGCGCGCATCCTCGTCTCGCTAGTCGACGTGCGCGCCGCGGTGGCAAAGTACGCCGAGGCGGAGGCGGCGACGGCCTTCGACCGCCTGACCGACGACCTCACGGCCGACGACGCGGAACTCCGGAGCGTCGCGACGCCCCGGGTCGACCTCGCGACGGTCCTCGACGAGTTCGACCTCGACAGCGCGGTGACGCGGATCGACGGTGATCGCCACCGCGCCCGCTACCGGATGGACGTGGATGCGTACCTCCGGTTGGTCGACCCGGACTGGGGCGACGGCTGGCGGCTCGTCAACCGGGAACTGGCGGCCGGCGACGTGCCGATCACGGACGAGGAACTCCGGCGCCTGCTCCGCGAGGCCGTCCGCCGTCGGGTCGCGGACGGCCTCCCGTTCGACGTGCGGGGGAGCGCGCCGGGCGACGAACTCGCTGCGGCGCTGGACGAGGACGTACGCGCCCTCCGCGACCGTCTCGCCGAGCGCGAGCGACTCCCCGATATCGACACTGTCGCGCCCGCGCAGTTCCCGCCGTGTATGCAGGCGCTGCTCGACCGGGAGTCGTTGCCCCCGCACGCCGCCTTCGCGGCCACCGCCTTCCTCGTCTCGCTCGGCCTCGATGCCGACGACATCGCCGAGCGCTGGCCCGTCCTCGACGACGATTCCCTCGACTACCGGACGACGGTGCTCGACGACCGGAACGGGAGTCAGTACCCCGCGCCGTCGTGTGCGACGATGCAGACCTTCGGCGACTGCGTGAATCCGGACGCGCGGTGTGAGACGATCGACCACCCGCTTCGGTACTACGCGTCGGCGGTCGCGGAGGGCGACGCCGCGGACGGCTCGGTCGGGGCGGAGGACTGATACTGCCGGCTGGAAGTCGATCACGATGCTCGCCACCGCGGGGTGGCGAACAGCTCGAAACAGTCACGGTCGATCGGACGAGCTATCGCGCGAGGAAGAGGCCGACGCCCGCCATCGCGAGGATGAACAGAACGATGCTGCCGACGAGCGCGAGCCCGCCGGTGGACCCGAGTCCGCCGTCGTTGTAGGTGGTGCCGATTCCTACGACGACGGCGACGAAAAGCCCGACTGCGCCGACGGAGATGGCTATTTTCCGGACCATCCCCTCATCGAGTTCCATATGCGGGCATCCGCCGGCCCGGGCAAAAGCGCTTCGATGATTTGTCGACCCCGAATTAGCCGGGATTTGGCGCGTAGCCCCTCCCGAAACGAGGGTTTAGGAGTGTCGAGCGCCAACGAATAGTGACGGAGCGACGGTCGCTCCAGCCCCGCAGTCGCGGATACCCGCGACTGCAGTATCCACCATGACGCACCCAGCACACACACCCGCGTCACTGCCAGCAACCCGCTCGAAGACCACCTTCCCGGCCGTCGGCACCAGCGGCCGCGCCCGCCGCGCCCGCGTCGAGCCGATGGCCGTCCGGCCGCTTCGCGACGGCCGGTACGCCGTGGAGACCGACGGGGGGACGTACGTCGTCGCCCTCGACGCCCACGCGTGCACCTGTCCGGATCACCAGCTCCGGCACGCCCGGTGCAAGCACCTGCGTCGCGTCGCCCTCGAAGTGACCGAGCGTCTCGTTCCGCCGCCCGGCCAGCGGACCGCCGTCTGTGCGGTCTGTGGCGGGCGAACGTTCGTCCCGACGGCGTTCCGGGGGCCCGCGCTCTGTCCGGCACACGACCGCCGGCCTGGTGACCTCGTCCGGGACCGTGAGACCGGCGACCGCCTGATCGTCGTCGCCGCGATCGGCGAGCGTGCCGACCGCGTCGAGACCGAGGAGGGTCGGCTCGTTGCCGACTACTCCACCAACGCGGCCTACGGTGCCCACGAACCCGTCTTCCGGGCCGTCTACTTCGACGCCCTCCGCCGCGACGGCGACGTGAAGCGCTACGCCTTCCCCGCGTCGCGGCTTCGACGGGCCGAACCGGAGGGTGAGGCGGACGACGCAGACCCCTCGACGACCGACGCCGACGGCGCCGCCGAGGCGACGACCGCCTAGGGGTCCAGCCGCGTCTGCGTCGAGTGACCGACGAGTTCGTCCAGATCCTCGCCGTCGGCCAGCGCCGTCTCCTTTTTCACCCGGTAGTTGCCGCCGTCGGTCACGTGGCAGTCGCCGGGGTGGAAGAAATACCAGTCCTCGCGGTCGAAGCGGACGGCGATACGGGCTTTCGCGCCGAAGTTACGTGCGAAGTAGATGAGCGACTCGACCTCCTCGCCGGAGAGGTAGATGGGGTCGCCGGCGCTCGATTTCGCCTCGATGGCGAAGAAGCGGTCGCCGTCACCGGCGAGAACGTCGGGGAGGTCACGCTCGGTGGCGCTCCCGCTCGCCGGGGCGCGCATCACCGCGAGGCCCGCGGCGTCGAGTTCGTTGACGAGTTCGCGCTCCCGGCGGTCACCCTTGCGGTTCGCGGACATACGAACGACTGGGTGGCGCCGGGGCTTAAATCGACGGTCCGACGGCGCGCCGGCCCCACGGGAGTCGGTGGTTTTCTATCGGTGGCCGCCGATGTGGGATCGATGTCCCGCTCGGACGACGCCGGTCCCCGAATCGACGCTGGGGGGCTGGTTGTCGCGGCCGTCGGCTTCGGGCTCACCCGCTATACGGTCCTCGAAGCGCTCCGTCCCGACGCGTCGCTCGTCGGCTTCCTCGTGAGCGAAGCCCCGGCTCTCGTCGCCGGGTTCGGCCTCACCGCCTTCGGCGTCGGGCTGGCGATCAGCTCCCGCGACCCGAACCGGTCCCGCCTCGTCGCGGGCTGGTGTCTCCTCGGCACCGCGGGCATGGGCGCCGTCGTCGCGCTGACCTACGCGGCCGACTGGCCGGTCGTGCTGTCGACGTCGGAGTCGCGGCTGATCGCCAACGCCCTCGTCGGCGGCGCAGTCGGAGGGACGCTCACCGGCGTCCGGTCGGCTGCGACCCGCCGACATCGACGGGACGTGATCCGGCAAGCCGACCGGCTGACCGTGCTCAACCGCCTCCTCAGACACGAGGTGCTCAACAAAGTGAACGTCATCGCGGGCTACGCGACGACCGACGACGCGACGCCGGATGCGGGGACGGTCGTCAGTCAGAACGCCGACGCCATCGACGAGACCATCGAGAACGTCGGCCTGTTGACCGAGTCGCCGGAGCCACAAGCGGTGGATCTGGCCGCCAACCTCCGGGACGCGGCCGACGCGGTGCGTGCCGACCACCCGGACAGCGCCGTGGAACTCGACACCCTGCCGGACGTCACGGTCCGCGGGTCGCCGTATCTCGACGTCCTGTTCGCACACCTCATCGAGAACGCCGTGGTTCACGGCGACCGGTCACCGCCGACGGTGCAGGTGCGCGTCGAGGTGGCCGATCCGAGCGGGGTGGTCCGGGTTCACGTCGTCGACGACGGACCGGGACTGCCGGCCGCCCAGCAACGGCTCATCCGCGACGACGTGACGCCCGACGAGGACGACCCGCAGGTGGGGTTCGGCCTCGCTATCGTCCGACTCATGCTCGACGATATCGGCGGTGAACTGTCCGTGGAGACACCAGTCGCCGACGGTCGAGGGACCGCGCTGACGGTCACGCTCCACCGGAGCGACACCCCGACCAACCGGTTCGGGGTCGTCGCTGACCACCTCCAGTGTGGCGCGGTCGCGGGACTGATCGCCGGCGCCGCGATGGGGCTGGTGACGCAGTTCGTCGCCGGCCGGATGGCGGTGATCGGGGCGCTGTACGGCGTCGGCAACGTCGCCGTCGGGTGGGTCTCGCACCTGTATCACAGCGTCTTCTTCGCGCTCGTGTTCGTCGCCGCGACGGCCACGTGGGTCCGTGACGACGACGCCCGCCGCCTCGTCGCGCTCGGGACCGGCTACGGCGCGTTCCTCTGGCTGGTGGCGGCGGGTGTCGTGATGCCGCTGTGGCTTCGTGCCGTCGGCATCTCGGCGCCGCTACCGAATCTCGGGCTCCCGTCGCTGCTCAACCACTGCTTCTGGGGCACCGTCTTCGGCGGCGTCTACGCGTGGCTCCTCCGCCGCTAGCGCTAGGTTCCGTGGTCCCAGGAGTCCATATACTCGCGCTGCTCGTCGCTGAGGCCGTCGATGGCGATGCCCTCGGCGTCGAGTTTCACCTCCGCCACCTCCCGGTCGAGTCGGTCGGGCACCTCGTGAACACCCGCGTCGTACGCGTCGGGGTTCGCGGCGAGTTCGCGCACGCAGACGGCCTGCACGCCGAAGCTCTGGTCCATCACTTCGACGGGGTGGCCCATCGACAGCGGGCCGGCGAGATTGACGAGGCGCCCCTCCGCGAGCACGTTCAGCCGTCGGCCGTCGGGGAGTTCGTACTCCTCGACGCCGTCCCGAACCTCGCGGCGCGAGACGGCCATGTCGTCGAGTTCCTCTAAGTTGATCTCTACGTCGAAGTGCCCGGCGTTGGCCAGTAGGACGCCGTCGCTCATTCGCTCGAACTGCTCCCGCTGGATCACGTCGCGGTTGCCCGTCGTCGTCACGAACACGTCGCCCTCCGCGGCGGCCTCGGCCATCGGCATCACCTCGTGGCCCTCCATGTGCGCTTCGAGGGCGCGCCGGGGGTCGACTTCGGTGACGATCACGTCGGCGTTCATGCCCGCGGCCTTCTTCGCCACGCCGCGGCCGCAGTAGCCGTAGCCCGCGACGACCACCGTCTTGCCCGCGATGGCGAGGTTGGTCGTCATCGCGATGTTGGTGAGCGCCGACTCGCCGGTGCCGTGGACGTTGTCGAACAGCGTCTTCATCGGCGTGTCGTTGACGGCGAACATCGGATACTCCAAGGCGCCGTCGTCGGCCATCGAGCGCAGGCGGTGGACGCCCGTGGTCGTCTCCTCGCACCCGCCCTTGAGCTGGGGAACGAGATCGGGGTGTTCGTCGTGGATGTGGGTCACCATGTCCGCGCCGTCGTCGACGGTGATGGTGGGGTCGACCCCCACCACCGCTTCGATGGCGTCGTAGTACTCGTCGGTGTCGACGCCGTGGGCGGCGTACGAGGTGACGCCGTCGACGGCGTTCAGGGCCGCGCTCACGTCGTCCTGTGTCGACAGCGGGTTACAGCCGGTGATGGCCACCTCCGCGCCGCCGATCGCGAGGAGTTCGACGAGGACGGCCGTCTTGGCCTCGACGTGCATCGCCATCGCGATCCGTTCGCCGGCCAGCGGTTCCTCGGCGGCGAACTCCTCGCGGAGTTCCCCGAGGATCGGCATGTGGGCCTCCGCCCAGTCCATCTTCCGACGCCCCTCGCTTCGCGCCGTCTCGGGGTCGTCGAGTCGCTCGTCTATGGTGAAGGTCATACGCCACGTAGCCGGAGGCGCGGCAAAACGGTACCGTCTCGAACACCCGAGCGCGCCCGCCGCCGGTGCGGCGGGCGCGCTC